>WNFU01008566.1_pt1 | contig 11788 bp, 26 predicted proteins | sample 5400121 | NCBI WGS metagenome assembly WNFU01 (sample SAMN13153360, study PRJNA577476) | soil metagenome | isolation source: 100 cm soil or saprolite under grassland replicate 1 | place: USA:California | collected 2016-06-15 | reverse complement strand
GCATGGCGTTATTGCAGCTGGGGGAAGGGAGGCGCTGAGATGGGCGACGTCGTGATCGCCGAGATGGCGAAGAACCCGCTGGAGGTGATCCGCATCCAGCGCCGCGAGTACAAGAACCGTGAATTCATCGACATTCGCCTGTTCTACCAGGACGATGCCGGCAGCTGGCAACCGACGCGCAAAGGCACCACCATCCATCCTGACGCGTGGGGCGACTTCATGGCGGCTCTGGCGAAGGTGGAGGTCGACGACGCCCCACCCCGCCGCCGGCGCTCACGGTCACGACGGACCTAGAGGAGGATAGCATCAATGGCCCAAGGCGTGAAGCTCGCTGACGACGTGTTGCAGGACATCGCCCGGCTCACCCAGGCGGGGCGGAGCGGGAGAGAAATCGCCAAGGCCCTCGGGCTCTCCAAGAGCACCGTGCAGCCATATATGAAGCAGCTGCGAGCGGGCGCTGGGGTGAACAATGGGCAGGGGGCAGCCCGCCACGTCGGCGCGGAGCCCACCCCCAGCCCGGCGACGCCTGTGCCGCCACCGATACCAGTCGAGCGCGCGCTCGAACCCCACCCCCTGGCTGATTTGTTTCCGCTCATGGCAGGGGCCGACTTTGCCGGGTTGAAGGCCGACATCGCCGCCCATGGCCTGCGGGAGCCCATATGGGTATGGCAAGGCAAGATTTTGGATGGCCGTAATCGGCACCGCGCCTGCCGCGAGCTGGGGCTGGAGTGCCCGACCCGTGACTATGTGGGCGAGGACCCGCTGAGCTTTATCTTGTCGATGAATTTGCATCGCCGTCACCTCAATGAGAGCCAGCGGGCCATGGTCGCGGCGAAGCTCGCCAACATGCGGCAAGGTGAGCGGACCGACCTGCAACCTTCGGCAAATTTGCCGAAGGTAAGCCAGGCTCACGCCGCAGAAATGCTGCAGATTTCGGAGCGCGCGCTCAGAGATGCCAAGAAGGTGCACGCCGAAGCGCAGCCCGAGGTGATTCGCGCCGTCGAGGCGGGCACGCTGGCCGTGTCGGCCGCGGCGAAGCTCGCTGAGAAGCCCGTGGGCGTGCAGCACACCGTGGTCAAGGAGCTGGAGAGCGGGGCGGCGAAAACGGTGACCGCCGCGCTCAAACATACGAGCCAGGCGCCCGTGGGCGTCACCCACCTGAAGCGTGCTGATGCCGAGTGGGAGAAACGCCTGGCGGGGGTGCGCCAGTATTTCGCCAAGGTCGAACAGTCGAAATTGATCGAGACCTTGGGGCGGACCTACGCGGACAAGGCGGTAGGGGGCTGGCTGCAGGCGTTGGAGGAGCTGAGCACCGTGACCCGGCAGCTCGCGGAGCGCATGAAGAAGGCGTTCCAGGAAAGGCCATGACGTGGCGGCGGTGAGAGGACGCCGTCGCCGAGCCCGAGCCGGCGGCGTAGAACGGCCAGTAGCTGGGCCTGCGCGGGCACGAGCGCCAAGCAAAAGTCAGCAAAACCATAGCAAAAACCGGCCAGAAATCGCGCCTGGCCCCGGCACCATATGACGCTTGCGCGCGCCCGTAGACGAGAAGCGGGCAACGAGCAGGAGTACAGAAGTGGGCATCAACTGGAGCGCCCGTGTGACCTGGAACGAAGTATGCGCCAGGGCCGCGGCACGCAGGAAATACAATAGCCTGCGGCGGTTCAGGGCCGAGGAACGACGCCAACAGGTGTTGACGCTGGCGCTGGAGCTGGGCGGCTTGGGACGCGGAGCACAGACGCTAATCGCCGCCGTGCTTGGCGTGCATCGCAGCACGATCAGCAAGGACCTGAAAAAAATCTTGCCGCTGTCTCAGCCCTGCGAGCGCTGCGGCATGCTGCGGCCGCGGTTATGGTTTGATGAGGAGTAACACCAGGATCGCCACGAGACCCGGCCTGGCTGCCTCTAGGCGCGACGATCTCACCGGCCCCCGGCTTCCTGCCCCGCTTTTATCACGATTGATCAGGGGCCGGCAGCTGGGGTGTCGGGGTGCTCGGCCACCCAGCGCTCGACGGCGGCACAAAATGGGGCGATCAGGAAGTCCCCATGGGCATTGAGGGGGCCGTCGCGGCCACGGCGATGATCGCGTCGTGCAGCTCCCAGCGCTCAGGCCCTTTGGCGAGGATCCACGGCGCCAAGCGCGGGTCGTTAATGACCTCCCCGAGGGCCATGACGCGCCAGCCGGCGCTGTAATACTCGCGCGGCTCCTCATAGCACTCGCGCAGGGTGAGGAGCACGCGATTCATGGGCGTATCCTCCAGGCGACCGCCAGGGCTCGACGCAGCCGGCCACGAGGAGGCCAGCGCCAGTCGGCACGCTCAACCACCCCCACCAGGTCATCGATGCTCCTCACTTATCCACGGTCCTGGGGCCCGCTCCGCCCGTCCCTCGCCTCTTCGGCGGCCAGCTCGGCCTGCCGCTGGCGGGAGGTCAAGACGCGCTCACGGGTTTCCGGGTCCAGGCCCTCGAGGTAGAGGCGGTCCTCGATCTCCCGCTGGCGCGCCCATCGCCGCCGGTCCTCTTCCATCCGGCGCCCAAAGCGCCGCGCGTCGCGGCGTTCGAGGAGCCAGAATAGCAGCATCGGGGGCACGCTCCCCACCACCAAGCCGAGGATGATGCCGAGGACCGCCCCGTAGAACTGTCCCACCGTCAGTGGAGCATTGGGATCCATCGTTAGCCCTCCCGTCGCCGTCTCCCTGACGACCGTTGCTCAATGTCCCGCACCATGCGTTCATTGGATTCCTCATCGCGCAACTGCCACCACGTGATGAGGCCGCCCCAGGGCACCATGATGAACAACGGCATCTCGGCGGCGATGAGCCAGTGGCAGCCGGACCGGATGGCGCCGATCATGACGATCACGATGGGGCTCCACGCCAGCCCGATCCCCACCGCCATCCACCGTCGTCGGCGTCGCCAGACCAGCGCCCGCGCATGTTCTATCGCTGGATGCGTGGTCATGGATCCTCCTCCGCTGTCACCCCAACCTTACTGTGCCTCCTGCTCGTCGTCCTCCCGATCCATCTGCGACCTGTTCAGGAGATGCACTCTCGCGTCGACATAGACCTCAAGAAATTTGTCCACACAGGCGCGATAGTCGTCGGCCGTGAGCGCCCGGTGCGCATTCGCCCGCCAGCCCTCCACCATGCGCCTGGGGGTGTCGAGCACGGTCCCCTCCTCAATGGCCCGCATGAGCGAGATCAACAGCACCTGGGCGTCCCGCTCTCCCAGCCAGGCGACCCAATCATATCGCTCAGGCATGGTCGTCCCTCCGCCTTTCCTCCACCGCCGGCATATCCCCATGCTTCACCACGCCCAAGGCCTTCCGCTCCATGCGGCCGAGCTCCTGCAGGAGGTCCTCGAGGCTGAAGCCCTCGTCGGTCTCGATCTCGTACAGCATCGGTGCCGGCGCCCAGTGAAAATAGAACGTGCCGACAATGTCCGACTCCTCCCGCGTCGCCGGATGGCCCCAATGGTGCGACCACCCGTGGATCGCGGCTGACCGCGCATCGTACCGCCCGCCCTTCTCCACATCTTCCTCGTTGGCTAAGCGAAAGAGTGCCTTGAGCTCCGCCGTCGTGTAGGGGAAGTCGACGGGGTGGCTGGGGGGTTAGCATGGCGGCTCCTCTCCGCGCTCGGCGACGCGCTGGGCCGCTAGCACTTGCAATGCCTCCATGGCCTCGGTGAGTGTTGGCCCCCGGGCTTCCAGCCAGCCCACCCCGTCGACATAGCCTGTGGCCTTCCAGCGCGTGGCAGCCCCCTCCTGCGTGAGGCCGAGGGCCTGAATTTTCGGGGTTGTCATGGGTCGGGTACCTCCAGCATGGTTACCCAGCCGATCAGCTGAGCGATCGCCGCCACGGTGATCGACGTGCCGGCCTTGAGCTGATAGACGCCCAGCTCCTGCGCGCCTGCTTCGTGGGTCGTCGCCGATCGGTCAGCGCCACGGCCTCAATTGCCTCCAGTGGACAGCGCGGGGTTTCGGCAGGGCCAGGCCACGCCGGGAGTGCGGGGAGCCTGGTCATGAAGCTGGCCACGGCCTGCGCGCCCGCCGATCCGCTCGGCCAAGGACTCGCGGAGGTCCGAGCGCATGCGCCGGGGCTGTTTGCGCTCTATGAGGGGTAACGGGAGGGACGGTGCGATGAGACACAATGAAGATCGTAATCTCTTGAAAACACGAACTTGAGAGAGTCACCCCCAACAGTCGATTCCCTGCGGTGTAAGACGCGCGTCAACGATCAAGCTCATGGCAAATCAACATGTGAGCGCATGCCGCGTGCGCTTGTTGCGTCCTATCTCCCGTTCCCTCCCGCTGGCCCCTATTGGGACTGAGCCATAGCCATTAAGTCTCTATAAAATAAGTGATTTTTGATCATATGGTCCAAATCGCACAGTTGGTTGCCGTGGGCTTGGGCCTGCGGGCGCCGGGCGGCATCGAGCGCCTGGTCGCTCGTGGCGGCCATCTTTTTGACGGTGGCGGTCCAGAGTTCGTTCTCGTTGTTCATGTCACGCCTGTTCCCTCACGGGATAATAAATCGCGCTCAGCATGTTCCGGCTGAGCATCGGCTGCTCATGCAGCAGCTCATGGCGCAAGAGCCCGCGCACCTCATCGAGCTTATCGAGGCAGGCCCGCAGAGGTCGCGTGACCGGCACCGGGTACGCCGCCGTCAGGAGGGCGTGCAGCTCCTCCAAGGTCGCCTTCGCCGCGAGGATGCTGCCGGCGACGCGCTTATGATCGTCGATGCCTCCGAGCCCATATTTGGGAGCGCCCACTCATCACCTCCTTCGCCTCGGTCATGAGGCCCTCTGGTGCAAACCAGGCCAACACAGATCCTGCTGGCGGAGTCAGAAACTAGCACGATTCAAATACAGCATGCGCTTGTAAACTCAGTTTGTCAGTCGGCTAGCCCCCGCGAAAATGACTTCGCCAGCAGGATCAAAAGTGACGATGACCCAGGAAATTTTGGCGAGGGCTGTCCATTACGCCCCGTCTCCAAGCCCAGCGGGCAGGAGCTCTCATATCCCGACTACAACGATGCTCCGAAAACGGCAAATCGTCCAGTAGCGCTCACGTCTGCGGCGATATGGCCAGGACGCCGACGACACCCTGCCAGAATCGCCCTAGGCTGCACGATCTCCCTCGCCCCCTAGCCCTGTTCCCCCTCCCGGTCGCGCGTCGCCGCCTCACGCCGCTGGCGGTGGACAGCGCTCACAGCAGGCATGCGCCCGGCATTGCTGCCAGTGGGGGCATTGGGGCCGGTCGCAGCCGTCTCGGGCGCATTTCTTCATCGCTGGCGGGCTTTGAAGAATTTCCTTTCGAGTACGAAGTACTTCTTTAGATCCCGACGCGAAAAGCATAGTGCTCGTGAGTAATCCTATCCCCAAGACTGATGGACTGTAATCCGACCAATGTCCCTACTGGCCCAGATTTACATGAGAGCCCTAAGAGAATACGTTCATGACTATAAAGTTTGACCTCGCTCTGCGATACATCGATGCTGCTAGCGGAAAATGTCTCCACATCCAACGCCCAGGCGCTCACCCCTATGCACAAGTAGAGCATCATGAAACCGGCTCGCTTGCTCATGTTGATGACCTCTTCTAGGGCACATCACCATGCTTCACAAAGCCGAGGGCCTGCAGCTCCGGACGTGTGTAGGGGAAGTCCACCGGGTGGCGGGTACTTAGCATCGGGGCTCCTCCTGTTCGTGCTGCGCCACACGCTGGGCGGCTAGAGCCTGCAACGCCTCCATGGCGTCAACCAGGCCGGTGCCCCAGGCTTCCAACCAGCCCACGTCCTCGACATAGCCGGTGGCTTTCCAGCGCGTCGGGTCGCCCTCCTGCGTGATGCCGAGGGCCTGGATCGTCGGGGTGGTCATGCGGCTCCCTCCTGGAGTTCCACGTACTCACAAAGCGTGGTGGGCTCTGGAATGGGGAGTCCGTCTTCCTTCAGCCCTTCAATGTGGAAGGCGATGGCCTCACGCATCACCTGCTTCACCTCGTCCAGCGTCTTGCCGGTGGCGATACAGCCGGGGAGGTCTGGGACATAGGCGCTGTAATTCCGCTCGCCAGCTTCGATAATGACGGCGTATTTCATGGGTGCCTCCTGCGGAGCCCCGCTTGGGTCAAAATGCTGTTCAGCGTCTTTGGATGGATATCATCATTGCGATGCCCGGACACCGTGACCCGCCCTGGCTTGGTGGGGTGCTTATACTGGCGGTGACCCCCCCGGATATGCACGAGATACCAGCCATCAGCTTCCACGAGGGCGATCACCTCTCGGACCTTCATGCGCTACTTCCCATGGCGCGTTCCTCTCGGGTCCAGGGGGCGCCACGGCCCCGCCCCGTGCTTCTCATAGAGTTTGCCGGTCTGCGGGTCTTGCTTCACGACATAGGTTTTCCCCCCAGGGCAATAGAAGTACACGACGCCCCGTTGGGGGTCGTTACTCTGGTAGCAGGGGTCATCCTTCCCCGCCCAGGAAGGCATCGCCGCCAGGAGCCCCGCCAGCCCCACGATGGCACCTACCCCCTTCATCATAGAGCGAAGTCGTGTCTTCGGGCGCGTTTGGCCGTGCTGATAGGCGAACATCCTCCCTCTCTTTATTGGACGGCTGGCTCCCCGACGCTTGGTCATCGCTCAGCTGACTCCTCTTCCCATTTAAGCGCGTCAGAACCCTTGGAGTAGCGGAAGCGGGTTGTGGTTCTGCGTCCGTCGTTCTCGGTGCTCCGTATACTGATGGTGCCGCCACGATCAACTTCGACGACAGCACCGCGAAATAGCTCCCGATACTTACCGACAAGCGGCAGCACCACGGCTAGCGAGCGGGTAGCCTCGTTGAGGTCTTTCGGGATGATGACAACGCCAGGATTGCGGTGAGGGGGGAAACGGCTTTCGTTGCGGAAGTCACCGTCATTGGTGATGAGAATTCGATTCTCCCGATGTGCATACGCAAGAACATCCTCGTCGTCTCGGCTTTTCAGCCCGATCTCCTCCACCGTCCCCAACTTCCAACCAAGGGCACGGAGGCCCTCTGCAAGGGCGGGATCAAGATTCTCGTCAAGCAAAAGACGAGCCTTCTTCTTATACTTGCGTTCGAAGGCTGCAATCTCCTCCTTCATGATCTTGATCGGTCTCCAGGCCATCATTACCCCCAAGGGAAATTGTGGTGAGGTTTGCCCCTACCACTTCGGCACCGGCAGCTCGAGTTCCAGGATCAGGTTCACTAACTCCCCGGTGCTGATCTTCACGTGGTCCAGGTACAGGCGACGGGCGTAGGCCAGCTCCAACGCCCTCAGCAGCGCTGCCCGTGGGAGTCGGCGCAGCTCTTTGGCCCTCGCCCGGCGCTTGATGAGCACACTGGCGAGCAGTGCTTCAACGCTCGGGCTGGTGCCGGTCATGCCCCCGACATCAACCGTGGTGCTCATGGCGCCCTCCGTTCCTCATGTCGATGCCTCCCAAACCATTGTTTTGGGACCGTGCGACCCCTCAGTGGCTGCACCGATCGCGGAGCGCTGTTTCACATACCTCAGGGCCTGCGGGTCCAACCACCCCAGATGTCCATCGCCTCGTTCGTGCGACGGTCAAGCCGCTGCCAGTCGACCAGACGCGTATGCGCCGTGCGCACGGCATTCCAGAGCGCGTCGCGGCGCACGCCGGGCACGTACTGCGCTAGCCGGTCGGCCTCGTGCAGCGCCGCGATGACCTCGTCCTTGGCCTCCCACTCGACCTTGACGGCTGCCTCGTAGCGCCGCCACTCCTCCTCGGTTTCGGCGCGGTCACTGGTCATGGGCTCGAACGCCTCGGACGTGCGCTGCTTCGCTTCCAGCCACGCGATATGACGCGCCTCGAGGTGCTGCACCCCACCCCACAAGGCGTCGCGCTTGTCGGGCGGCACGTGGCGCGCCACGATTAGGACCTCCTCGATCGCCTGGATCACCTCGCCCTCGGCCTTGCGTTCATCGTCCGCTGCCTCCGGCCAGTTGCCACTGTCCACAATCGGATCACTCATGCATAGGCTCCTCAATTATGGTCTTCATGGACTCTTCCGTTAATCCGCCAGAATGGCGGCGAACACGTCTTCATCGGCCACGCTCAAATAGCTGAGGGTGGTCTGAATATTCGCATGCCCCAAGGCGCGTTGACAGGTGATCAGGTTGTGACCTGACCGCTGGTAGACATGCCGGGCGAAGGTCTTGCGGGCCGTATGGCTGGAGAGGCGCCCGGTGAACCCCAGGGCCTCACACCGCGCCTGCAATTCCCGCGTGGCGGTGTGGCGGTCAAGCGCTTTCGCGCTGCCATCCTTCGCCCGGACCTGGGAGACAAACAAGGGCAGCTCCGGCGTCAGCAGGCCCCAGGTCTGCAGGTCGGCCATCCAGGCGGTAATGGCCTCTTGCACGACCGGCTTCAAGGGCATCGCCTGGCCCTCTCGCTTGCCCTTGCGGGACTGCCGCGGGAAATACACCAGGTCCAGGGCACGGCGGCCGTCATAGACATCCCGGACCTTGAGATAGAGGGCCTGGCTGACGCGGGCGCCGGTCCAGCGGCACAGGAGGTAGAACAGGCGGTCCCGGTTGTGGTAGAGGCCGGTGTAGGACTGCAGGAGCCGGGTTTCTTCATCAGTGGTCAATGGTCTTGCCCCGCGCATGCCCCTACTCCTTCGTGCTCTTGCTGGCGTTCTGGTGCAACCAGGCGTCCAAGTCATCCACGCTCACCAGCCAGCGTCGGCCAGTCTTCACGGCGGGGAGCCCTTTCTTATTGATCCACTCGCGAACGCTCTGTGTGGACGCCCGGCAGCGCTCCGCAACCTCCTCCACGGTGAGCAGGGGTTCAGTGGCCATCATACGCACCTCCTCATGGTCTCGGTGGACCGTGACTATTTATAGTTAGCAATAGGTACGTATAGGAATATATGGTTGTATAGAATAATCTGTCAATAGATGTCACACAGGAAGGAGGGTTGCACGGTTTAAGGGGCAAGAGAGGTCAGCAGTCTTCGGTGGTCCCCTGCGCGTATAACTTCCGGCAGTCGTCACAGACTGAGCTGCGCCACGTCCCTTTGGGTTGCCCGCACTCCTGGCAGAAGTCGTAGTATTGAAAAACTCCACATTCCATCGCATTTAGTGGTGGAGGGTGTCCCCGCTCATCGAAAGCCTCCAGACGTGAGAATTTGGAGATTGAGCAACCAGTCACGTGTCGGGACTTTTCCTCCTTCGACTTCTACCCCACACTGCCCGGCATACAGGGCGCGACGCTGGTAGGGCACCAGATTGTACAGACCTGCCAGCCCTCGAAGAAACGCCTGTTGGCTACCAGCTGGATGGTGAAAGCCTTTCATCGCGAATAGCTTCCGCTTGATGGCGTTATGGGCCTGATCCAGCAGGGTGCTCATCACTGGCATCTGCGGGTCTTCGAGCACCGCATACCAACCCGCCTTCTTGTCCTGAAACCAGCGCCGTACGCGCTCCCCGTTGGCCACCCCTGCGCTGTGAGTCACGTGGTCGGCAAAATGGCGGAGCCGTTGACCCAGCGCAAACACCCGCAAGCCCTGGCGCTGGCGCGCCCGGTACAACAGCGTATGGAACTGGGAGCGTAAGGCCTTGCGCACGGGGGACGCGATGGCCGCGAGTTTGCTGGGGAGCTTGGTGATGGCGTGACGTAGGCAGTTGCCGAGCCATGCCCCAGGGAACAGCGCCCGCATACTGCTGGTCGTGCTGTCAAAGCCATCGGTCAGGATACCTCGGACCCGATACGACGGCTCCAGCTGGGATGCTGCACGTTGAAACTCTTGATACGACTGAGTAAAAGCCGCCGCACTGGCGACCTCGGTGTAGCCCAGGTGCCAGATGACGCGACCACTGACTATCGTGGGCAAATAGACCTTCTCGGTGAGGCAATGACTGTGCTTTTCATCGGCCAGGAAATATGCCGGCAGCGGCAGCCCACACCGGGCGAGCACGGCCACAAGACTCTGTTGTCCGAGCGCACAGACTAGGCGATAGAGAGCCATCGGGGAGATATGGCAGATGACTGCACACCGCTCCAAACTGAGGCCCCCGTGTGTGGCCAGCAAGGCATCGCGGGCTACATCAGGATGCATCTGGCGATAGCGCAAGACGAAGTGGGGGAGGACCGTAAACACCGCTCGACACCTCGTGCACTGGAGACGCCAGATCGCGATGCCGCCCAGACGGACCCGCACATAATGCGAATGACGCGTCAGGCATCCTCCCCCATCACAGGTCGCCTGGTGCTTGAGTTGGAAGCCGAGGGCCAGGAGGAAGGCGAGCACACATTCAACAAACGCCTTGCCGTCTGCAATCAGGCGGAAGTAGGTGGCTTCGTCTCGAAAATCGACGGTGATGGTGCGGTTTTCTCGCGTCGGTTTGGCCGCTGTGCCCATATGTCACCCCTTAGGTCATCAGGTCTCGTCAGATGATGAGACACGATGGGGGTAACACATTGAACTCTCAAGACAATCGTGAAGGGCTCAGGGCATTACCACTAAATGCGATGGAATGTGGTTTTTTCGTCAACATACGTCACCTATCAAAGACTGGATGAGCAACCTGAGCGTGTTGTTCAAGCCATGAAGCACCTTGTTCAGCCGCATAACCATTGAGTATCAGGCAGATTTGCCCTGATCCTTTGATAGTGGGCCACCTCACCAGCGCTCAACTCGTCACGATCAGCGCGCATGATATCGTAGGCGCGGCCAGGGGTTCGTGCCTCTGCATAAGGTCGGCGTCATTCCCCACTGGCGTAAGTGCGACCCGTTGGTCGAAAGAGGACTTCGGTTCTCGGGAAGATCGCAAAGCCAAGAGCTTTGGAACTCAGTTCTCCATGAGGGTGCAAGCCCCTCCCTCCAGGTGCAGGAGTGACAGGAGAGCATGGAAAAGCTGGGGGTGAAAGGCTCACTCCGGTAGAATACCGCGTATCACCGTCCATGGACCACCCCAACCGGAGGAGCGCCCCCATGCGTGTCAAACTGCAGCTTGTCATGTGCACCGATGATGGCCCTGAGGAAACCGTAACGGACGTCGCCACTCTGCAGAAGGACTCGCAGCGCATCGAGCAGCTGGGCTTGACCCTCGCTGAAGCCAAACAACTCCTCACAATTATTCAGCAACACCTGCTCGAACAACAAGTTGACGCCTTTGTGGGGTCACGCTCGCACTGTGAGGCCTGTGGGGCTGCTCTCCAGGTAAGGCGATCATACCCGGACCTTCCGCACATTGTTTGGTACCTTCATGCTCTCCAGTCCGCGTCTGTATCACTGCCGTTGCCAGCGCCGCAAGACCACCACCTTCCGCCCGTTGACCGCCTTGCTCACCGAGGCCACTGCTCCAGAACTCCTGTTCATGGAGACGAAATGGGCCCTCTTGGTATCCTACGGGATGACGGTCGAAGCCTTGACGGACCTTCTGCCTGTGGACGCGACCCTGGACGTGAAGACCGTGCGGAACCACGCCCTGAAGGTCGCTGAGCGCTGCGAGGCGGAGCTAGGCGAGGAGCAATGGGCCTTTATTGACGGATGCCACGCCGACTGGGACCGCTTACCCATCCCCAACGGTCCCCTCACGGTGGGTATTGACGAGGGTATGTCCGAGACTGGGATGAGAAACAGCGGCACTTCAAGGTGATCGTCGGCAAGAGTATCCCTACAACGCCATTTAGTTATTGACAGCATCGCTTCCACTCGATACTCTGCTTCCGGATCGCGCACTACCCATGAGGAGGCAGAGGATGTTACCAGCCTGTCGGACGGAAGGAGAGGGGTTTGCCATCCCCCAGT
>WNFU01008564.1_pt1 | contig 11788 bp, 14 predicted proteins | sample 5400121 | NCBI WGS metagenome assembly WNFU01 (sample SAMN13153360, study PRJNA577476) | soil metagenome | isolation source: 100 cm soil or saprolite under grassland replicate 1 | place: USA:California | collected 2016-06-15 | reverse complement strand
CTGGTTCTCGGCACGCAAATGGACTCTGCTCATCAAGGAGCCAAAGTGTTAGCCGTTAATAAGAGAACCGGGGCTCTGGTATGGATAACCACAGTGGATGATCATCCAGCGGCGGTCATCACTCAATCGGCAGTTGCGAGCGGTGATCGAGTCTACTTGGGCGTTTCCTCGGACGAGGAATCCCTCGCCACTGCTACCAATTATCCCTGCTGTTCGTTTCGCGGAAGTTTCCTGGCGCTTAATATCAGCGACGGCAGCATAGTTTGGAGGACCTCCACTGTTCCCGAAGGCAAAGGCTTTTCGGGGGTGGCTGTGTGGGGCAGCACGCCGGTGTTGGATCCGGAGCGCCGAACGGTCTTCATTACAACCGGGAACAATTACACTGTCCCGCAACAAGTGCTCGACTGCTCAAGCGCCGGAGGAAGCCCGGAAGAGATCAAGGCGTGCGTAAATGGCGTGGACGGCAGCCAGGACAACCACTTCGATTCGGTCATGGCATTGGACATGGATACTGGCGCAATCAAGTGGGTCAACAATGTGATTCCGTTCGACGCCTGGACCGTGGGCTGTCTATTCCCGCCGCACATAAATTGCCCAAGCCCGAGCGGGCCCGATTTTGATTTTGGACAGGGTCCGGCGCTCTTCAAAGTGAAGACCGGCCACGGTCGTTCGCGCCATCTGCTAGGGGCTGGCCAGAAGAGCGGAATCTATTGGACGTTTGACCCGGATACCGGAAACGTCGTGTGGTCCACCCAAGCCGGTCCGGGCGGCACTTTGGGAGGCCTTGAATGGGGTTCGGCAGTGGACGGCCGTCGGGTTTACCTCTCTGTCGCCAACACCGGTTTTGCGCCTTTCACATTCACGGTCGGCCCACAGGCTGGTCGAACGGTCAAAGGAGGTTTCTGGTGCGCGTTGGATGCGGCAACAGGCCAGGTCCTCTGGCAGGTGGCCGGCGATCAACCGCCAGCGTTGCCTAACGCCAATACGCCTCAGGATGCAATCGCCATAACCCCCGGCGCGGTGAGTTTTGCCAATGGCATCGTATTCGCCGGGGCTCTGGATGCAGTGGGCACTATGTACGCTCTGGATGCCGAGAGTGGCAACATCCTCTGGCGGTTCGCCAGTGGCGGCTCGGTCAATTCCGGCGCCGCGATCGTGGATGGGACGGTGTACTGGGGAAGCGGCTACGCCAACATAGACGGCACGCCAAACAACAAGTTCTACGCCTTCGAGGTGAAGGAAGACCACGGCAAGCACACCGACCACGAGCGCAAGAATGACGGAAGCAAAGGTCATAACAACGCGCCGTAGTCCGGGGGTGAGAGAGTCGCAGGCCGGCGGAGAGATCCGCCGGCCTTTTTTGTGCCTTTAAGGGGGTCTTTTTCGCTTCGACGGCCCTTCGTCGCGGTGTCGAACTGGCGACGAGACTTACTGAAATCACAAGCCATTCGTGAGCACCTGCCTCGCCGACACACATCGTTAGGCCCTTGATTCCACGCGTGTTCCTACAACAGCTATGCGCTGTTTCATCGTTTGGCCCGCCAAATGCAAAAGCCCAGTCAGCTATGAAAAGATTATGAGCGCAATCAACACTCGCTTTCGCACTCGCCTGCGTGCCTGCCGAAGTTTCTTCCTCACGCCCGCCTCACGGCCCGACACGTTCGTCGCAGGCCGCGCAGTCGGTGGGACGCTACCATTGCTGACCTGGAATCAACCGTTGCGCCTGAGGACAAAGAGCAAGCGCGGGGAAAACGCGCCGACCTGGTTGCGCCAGCCAGCGCCAACGGACTTTGTGCGCATCGTTCGGATAAACAGTCCGCGTTCGGCTGAAGGACTGAGAGGATTTATACCACGAGGATTATTGCGGGCGCTCTGCTCGCCAACCATTTTTACGCTGCTTTTGGCCAGCGGCGAATTGCGGGCGTTTCTGCCCGTGCTTTTGCTGCGGTTGATTGTGGTGGTCGCCAGGGAAGGAATCGCCTGGCGATGAACGCGCGAGGTGTCGAAACGAATGTCGCAAACGCGCTCCGGCTCGGAGCGCGAGCGGGCAGCTTATGAGCATCGAAGATCGAGAGGCAATAGAGGACCGCGACGCGGACCGCTGGCAGGACATGGCGGTGGACCGCGCCGCGGTGTGCATCAAGCGGAGGTAACGTGACAAGGATGGTATTCATGGCCATGACAGCGGCGTCCGCGTTCGCCCAAAGCCTGGAACAGCCGCAGACCTCTTTGCCTGCCCCACCGCCCTACCCGCAAATGACCTACGGTGAGGATAACCGATTCCTCGCCAATCCCGCCTTGCGCACTGAACCGTTAGATGTGTTGAAATACATTCCTCTTTCGAAAAGATTGCGACGGCCATTCGTCGCGGTGTCGAATGAGCGACATTTTCTTCGAAGCCGGCATGGGTTGCACGATCGAGCCGGCACGCCTCTGAGCGACATAAACGTCTGCCTGGCGGGCGTTCCGTCGACTCGGGCGACGCGAGGAAGAGGTTGGCACCGGTTGTGCAAAGGAACAAACCCGGCAAGTGAAGGACAAATAACGATGAACAAATAAAAACACAAACCAAAGGAAAAACAAATATGTCCAACTACAACAAGCTCGATGGCACGGACAAAAAGGTGCTTCTCTTCGTCCAGGGAAATCTCTCGGGCATCGCCTAGGCTGAATTACCAGCCACAACCGAATGAAATCAGGCCCCGCCAGCCTTCTTGGAGCATGCGGCGCCGGCACAAATATCCCACTGGGAGAGGTCATGACTGTGAAAATGACGACCGTGATTGACTATATAGTCCAGCGACTTGTTGATGAGGGTATCACTGACTGTTTCGGCGTACCGGGCGACTACGCGTTCCCGGTCTGTGACGCGGTCGTTCGCAACTCAAACATCAGATGGGTCGGCTGCTCAAATGAATTGAATGCGGCCTATGCGGCCGATGGCTATGCGCGCGTCAGAGGTGCCGCAATGCTGTCCACAACCTATGCGGTAGGCGAGTTATCGGCAATCAACGGAGTAATGGGCGCGAAAGCCGAGCGCTCCCTGGTATTTCATGTCGTCGGCATGCCGTCCCATCAGAACCAGCGCTTGGGCAAGTGCATGCATCACACCTTGGGAGACGGCGTGTTTGGGAACTTTATCAACATTTCCGCTCAAGCGGCCTGCTGTTACGCGGCGATTAATCCCGATAACTGCATGATAGAAATGGAACGTGTGATCGCGGAGGCGCGTCGTAACAATCAGCCTGCCTACATTGTCGTTCCATCGGACTACGCCCTCGCACCGGTCACCCCTACTGAGCTGCGGCCTGTGACGCTCAAGTCAAACGAGGCGTCCCTCAACAGAGCCGTCGCCGCTGTAGCTGAGCGGCTAAAAAGTTCGAAATCCGTCGTTGCCTTGCCGGCGTTCACGCTGTCGCGTCTGCGTTTGCACAAGGAGGCTCGCCGGCTAATAGAGGCGCTGGGCTGCCCGTTTGCCACCACGTCGATGGAAAAGTGCATCATTGACGAAAGCCATCCGCAATTTGCCGGGTTGTACGCAGGTGCGGTGTCCGAGGAGAAGACGCGGCACATCGTCGAGGACGCCGACTTGGTGCTTGATCTCGGCGGAGTCAGCCTCAACGACGAAACCACCGCAGGCTTCTCCGCGCGACTTGATGCCGCGCGGTTCGTCTCGATTGGGTTGAATGATGTCCGTATCGGAGAAAAGGTGTTCGGGAACGTGCGGCTCGCTGACATGCTCGCGGCGCTCGCAAAACTTGAGTCCCCTGCACCTCCTTACAGGAGAACACCGGAACATGCTCCAGGAGCAAACGGAAGCTCGTCGGATAAAGTCACGATGGATGCGCTCTACTCGCGCTACGCGGCGTTTATTCGGCCGGGCGATAGCGTTGTTCTGGAAAGCGGGAGTTCGAGCCTCGGACTTCCGCCAATGATGCTCGCCGATGATGTGCAGGTGCACATACAAATGTTATGGGGATCGATTGGTTGGGCAACGGGAGCTGCCTTCGGGATAGCGCTCGCCGATCCCAACCGGAGAACGATTCTCATCACTGGCGAAGGCTCTCATCAATTGACCGCCAATGAGATCGGAAATATGGGCCGCTATGGTGCCAATCCAATCATATTCGTTCTCAACAACGGCGGTTATATGGTGGAGCGGGCGCTGGAACCAAACCCAGATTGGGCCTACAACGACTTGGCAAAATGGCGTTATGCAGATTTGCCGCGGGCTTTGGGATGCGGTGACTGGGTAACCGCGCGCGCCGAGACGCTGGGCGAACTCGATGCCGCGATGAAAGCAGCTCGTGAGAGTAGATCGGGCGCCTATATCGAGGTCATCAGCGGACGAATGGATATGCCAAAGGACCTCGCCTTTGCGCATACCCGTCTGAAGGAATTGTATGGAGAAACGATTTAACAAAAACTCACGCACCAGGAGATATCTATGCCAGACGTAATTTCAAGATCACAATCGAAGGAGCAAACGATTCAGAGCGAGCACCAGATGTCCGAAGCAAAGCCTGCAACAACCGGAGGTGTGAAAAACGTCGAGCGAGTATCGAGCAACAGCGCAGTTGATTTCGGCAAACTGGCTGCCGACCACCGCGCCTACTTTCAATCCGGCGCAACTCGTGCGGTGGAGTGGCGAGAAAGCCAACTGATCGCGTTGCGGTCAATGATGAAAGATCATGCTGAGGACTTCTACGCCGCATTGTGGAGCGATCTTCGCAGAAATCGTATCGAGGCCGACTTGATCGACGTGAAATACATGACTAGCGAGATCGACCACGTACGTGCTCGCTTCCGGCGCTGGATGAACCCGGTTCCTATAAGCACACCGCTCCAATTGGCTCCATCGCGAGCACAAGTACAATTCGATCCTCTCGGAGTCGGATTGATCATCGGGACATGGAATTATCCCTTGATGCTAACGCTGTCGCCATTGGTCGCCGCGATTTCTGCTGGCAACGCCGCTGTCATCAAGCCTTCGGAGGTATCCGCCGCAACGGCTGAAGCCATCGGGCGGTTCGTTCCGCAATACCTTGATCGCAAGGCGTTTTCTGTCGTCCTCGGCGCGGTTCCCGAAACCACCGCACTGCTCGAACAGCAGTGGGACCACATCTTTTTTACTGGCGGCACGACAGTGGCCAAGATCGTCATGACTGCGGCAGCGAAGAACCTGACACCAGTCGTGCTCGAACTCGGGGGAAAGAATCCTACCATCGTACACTCTTCAGCCAATCTGCGAGTTGCGGCTCGTCGCATCGCATTTGGGCGTTGGTTCAATTCCGGTCAAACCTGCACCGCCCCCGACTACGTCCTCGTATTTAAGGATGTCGCTTCGGAATTTCTCAAACATCTCAAAGAAGCGCTGATTGAGTTTTATGGAAACGACCCGCAAAAAAGCCCTGATTACGGCCGGATCGTCAGCACGCATCATTTTGATCGGCTGGTGGGGCTTCTTAAATGCGGAACGATCTTCCACGGCGGCCGGCATGATCGAAGTGATCGTTTTATCGAGCCAACGGTGCTGGTGAGCGTGTCGCCGGACTCGCCTGCGATGCAGGAAGAGATTTTTGGCCCGATCTTGCCGGTCTTGGAAGTGAGCAGCGTTGAGGAAGTCATCGACTTCGTCAACGCTCGGCCAAGCCCTCTCGGTCTGTATTTGTTCTCCGAAGATCAATCTGTAACTGAACAAATCTTGAACTCAACGGCCTCGGGGGATGCTGCGGTTAACGACTGCACCCTCCAACCGGTGATTCATGACTTGCCTTTTGGGGGCGTTGGGAATTCGGGAATGGGCAAATATCATGGCGAATGGGGCTTCCGCGCATACTCGAACGCGCGCGGTGTTCTGGCGCATAGCACGCGCATTGACATTGGCGGCCTGCGCTACCCGCCCTATGACCGCAATCGAATTCTGAGGGAAATGATAATGCCCTCGTGATCATCCATTGTGAAACGGCGTCGCAATCTTTCCAAACCTAATTCGTTTTAACCGAAAAATGACAAATTAACTAAAACATTAAAGAGAAGCAGTTATGACTTACAACAAACCCATCCACCGAAGCCGGTGGGGGCTGCAAAAATGGCTGCGTGCGTATCGAGGGGCTACGAACAGGTCGGCGCGCGTTGACAAATAATAAAAACCACGAACAAAACAACCAAAGGAACAGCAGCCATGCAACCAACATTGAAGAGTGACCGATCCATATCCGACCCCAAAGCGGTGGTCGCGGTTTATAACAACCACTCAGAGGCGGAGGCAGGAGTGAAGGAACTCCAGAAGGGCGGCTTCGACACGAAGAAGCTGTCGATCGTCGGCAAAGACTATCACACCGAGGAACACGTGGTGGGCTATTACAACACCGGGGACCGGTTGAAGTATTGGGGAAGGATGGGCGCATTGTGGGGCGGGTTGTGGGGCTTGCTGTTTGGCGCAGCTTTTTTCTGGGTGCCGGGAGTTGGTCCGCTCCTCGTCGCCGGGCCCGTGTCGGCCGCCATCGTTGCTGCGTTGGAAAGCGCGGTTGTAGTCGGCGGCGTGAGCGTTTTGGGAGCCGCCCTTTACAGCATTGGCATCCCCAAAGATAGCGTCCTGAGATACGAAACCGCCATAAAGGTGAACAAGTATCTGCTCGTAGCGCACGGAACTGAGGCTGAAGTTGCCAAGGCCAAAGACATCCTCGCAACAACTAAACCGGCGCAACTTGATGAGCACGTTTTGCGGACAACCACGGCATCAGTAACAGCATGAAAACAAAAACCAAACCAGGGACCGCGCACAGTAAACTCAACGGCCCGTTTCATTATAATCCAGCACTAGCCCGGCCCAGAACTGAGCAGCGCGCGGCCGAGATTCAAGCTTTCGGAACCACCGTCAAACTGCCAAATGGTTTGAGCGAAACGGTTTGCCGGGCAAGTGTCGAGCGGTTGAACCAACTTCTAGCGGACACCCTGACGCTCCGCGACCTGTATAAGAAGCATCATTGGCAGGTTGCCGGCGCCACGTTCTATCAACTGCACCTGTTGTTCGACAAACATCACGAGGCGCAAGTGGAGTTGATCGATGAAATTGCCGAAAGAATCCAGAGCCTCGGCGGGTTGAGTTACGCGATGGCTGCGGACATCGCCGAGAACACGAACATACCCAGGCCACCAAAAGGGCGCGAGGAAGTGCCTGTACAGATCTCACGGTTGTTGACCGCCCACGAGATCATTCTCCAGGAAGCGCGGGCCGCTGCGCGGAAAGCAGCCTCCCTTGGCGATGACGGAACGAACGACCTGCTCGTGAGTGGCGTCATTCGAACCAACGAGCTCCAGGTCTGGTTTCTGGCCGAGCATATTGTGGATTCGCCGCTGGTCACCGCCGAGTAATGGGAGCTGGCAGAGTGTCTGTCTATCCATGTCCAATGAGTCAGCAAAGGCAGGACTGCGGATCATGGCGCTGCTCGAGGGAACCAAAGGCGTGCTGGTCCTGGCGGCAGGGTTGGGTTTGTTTGCCCTGGCACATCGCGATGTCCAGTCCTTGGCCGAGGAACTGGTCAGACACTTGCATTTGAATCCTGCGCGGCGGCTTCCTCGTATTTTCCTCCACCTGGCGGCGAACCTGACCGACCAAAGGCTCTGGGGCCTCGCCGCGGCAGCGATAGCCTATTCACTGATGCGGTTGGTCGAGGCGTGGGGCCTGTGGCACGACTGGAAATGGATGAAATGGTTTGCTGTCCTCAGCGGCGGAATCTACATCCCGGTAGAACTCAGCGAGGTGATTTACCGTTTTAGCTGGACTAAACTGATCGTGCTCGGCGCGAACGTGTTCGTGGTCGCTTTCATCCTTTTTCATGTCGCTTTCGCACGGGGCAGGAACATTCACAAGCAAGCAAAGTCATCATCGGAAGCGAAGCGCGCGCCTCAGCTATATCGTCGAAGCTCTCAGGTAGAACGACGATGGCCCCGAGTTGGAGATGATACGAAAACTTCCAAGACCACTTCTCGGGCCAATCAAATGAAAGCCCAATGCGAAACCTGCCCCTTGAACCGAGTGACAGCGGGAGTGGCAGTACGCATTAAAAAGCTGTGTACGTCGCCGGAAACTCAAATTCGCCTCCGTGAGCTTGGATTTTGCGAAGAGCAAATCATCCGGCTTTTGACGACTCACACCAACTACATCTGCCAGGTCTGCAATACCCGCTTAGCCCTCAGTCATAAGCTAGCGGAGCTCATCGTTGTGCAACCCCTCGGAGCCTTCGCGCACCATAGTGACGCCTCGGCGACACTGCGTCACAGGTTCGACATTTAACACGCGCAGAAAGGCAATTGCGGTGAGCTCCGTTCAGCTACAAATTTCTGACTTAAAGGCGCTTAAGTGAACGCGTGTGGAGCAAAGCGACCGTTGGCACCGTTCATGCAAAAGCGGTCAGGAGAATATGAGAAGATTTTTGAAACACGCCCCGCGTAGTCGAACGCGTCTTTTTGTGCCAGTAGTTGAATACGGTCTAACTGAATCCGCCGTGACCGTGCGTCAGATCACAACCCGGCCCAGGATAAATCTTTGGAGTAATCTCCGACTGAATCGAATTGGCCTCAGGAACATTAAGAGGGGGCGGAACTATGCTCGCACACATTCTTAAGTCGAAAATCCATCGGGCCAAAGTCACTGGAGGAAACGTGCAATACGAAGGCAGCATGACTATCGACGAGGATTTCATGGATAAGGTTGGTTTGGTGCCTTTCGAAAAGATTTTGTGCAGCAACATGGCCAATGCGGCCAGGTTTGAAACCTACGCCATTCCCGGGATGCGCGGCTCAAAAGAAATCGTCCTGAACGGCGCGGCGGCACATCTTGGCACACCGGGGAACCGCCTCACGATCATGAGCTTCACGGAATTGGATTTGAAGGAAGCCAAAGTGTGGGAGCCGCGTGTGATCGTTTTGGATGAACAGAACAACATCGTTAACGAGCGCGGCATTTGAACCGTAGAATCAGAAACGGATAGAATCCCAAAATATGTTTGAGACGCATTCTGCTCGCCAATCGAGCATGACGCTCTTATAGGAATCGCCATGTCAGGGGCCGGGACGCTCGTCCCGGTCTCAGTCGATTTGTGTTACCTGTGTGGGGACGAGCCGTCCCCACCCATCTCGTCCTGAACAGTTACCTCAGGTTCAGCCCACCGGATTCTGGGAAGTCGGCCGCGTCACCAGTTCGACTCGCTGACGAAACTGCGACGTTCTTGGAGCCTGGCGACTGCATATTAATTCATTCTGCAGGTTCGTTCACATCCCGCAATTGTTTGGTGCAAAATGGCTTCCGAGCACTCGGAGGAGGCACGGCGATACTTGGCATTCTTCGTGCCTAACCTGACGGGTGCTGAAAACCACAGATAAATACCATGAGACGAGGAACCCGAGCGCTTGGATGATAGCGCGAAAGGAATCCGATGACACTTATACTCGCTAAGAACCGTTTTGGTCGCATGGCGCTGCACTTGATGTGCTTGGTCCACGATGGCAAGTGCCGCTGGCATTGGGCCGGCATTTGCCGTGAGTTTACCCCTGGCCACCATGTCCACCAAAGTTAGCAGCGAGACTGAAAGCGCCTGACAACGCAAAGATATGGCTCGGGCGATGCTCTTGGCTTTTCTCTTTTGCAGGGCCCACGCATTCTCGCAGGTGGCGCCGCCTTCGCCTGACCGACCCTGGCATTCGGCCGCGGAACAGGGATTGCATGCCGAAGGGAGATCTGATGCGGCAATTAGCTGACGTCCGATCGGCCAATGCCAGGGTTAAGGAGGCACGCGCAGCATATTACCCGACTGTCGGTTTCAACGGATACGGAGGTGGACAGGGCTATTATGCTTCGCAGGACTCCGGCCCCTGGGTTCATCGAGGAGATTTTGCGGGCGGCATAGCCCTGAGCCTGACCTGGTCTCTGTTCGATGGCGGAGCACGCAAAAGCAAACTGGCGCGAGCAAAGGCTGATGTTCAGGCGTCAGAAGCAAGCGTGAACGCCGCCCGCGACGCTATCGCCGAAGAAGTTTGGCGAGCTTACTCCAACTTGCGTACGGCCTTTCGCCAGCGGCAATCGGCCCTCTCGCTGCTCTCCGCCGCTGAGCAATCCTACGCTGCGGCCCTGGAATCCTATAGCCACGGTGTTCGCAACTTGCTGGACGTCACCGCCGCCCACCGGACGCTTGCCCAGGCGCGCTCGACCGACGTTCTGGCGCGCACCCAGGTGCTCGTGTCCCTGGCTGATCTGGCGTTCCGAACCGGTGATTCGCTGCAACAAGACACGAGGAAGAAATGAACAGGAGCAAACAGAGGAAACAGAGACTTTTCAGAGGCCATCCTGAGAGCATCGAATCACTTAGCCCGCGCATAAGGCGCCGTGGGCATACCTCTGTTCTCTGTACTTCTATCCAGCAAAATTCTCGCAGCCTGCCCAAATTCTTAGACCGTCTTCGTTCCCTTCGTTTCCTTTTATTAAAATAAAAGTTTGATGAATGCCTTGCCCGCGCTCTCGATGGCATGTCCGACCGTCTGGAGGGTAAGGCCTATGACGGGACGCAGAATTTGGAAGCTGCTTTCGTGAGGCTGAGGGATTCCGTCGGGAATTCCGTTTCTGCCGAAGCCAGCGTAGCCCTCACTGCTAATCTGAAAGCCTTTCTTCCTCTGTCCGAAAGAATCACTGGCCTTGCAGTTTCGTTGAACAAAGAAATCTCGAGCTGACGTATGCACGACGCCATAAAAGCTTTCTTCCTGGTGTTCAGCGCGCTGTTTCCGATTGTCGATCCGTTGAGCGCGAGCCCGATCTTCCTGGCACTCACACGGTCTGTCCTGCCCGCAACGCGCCGAGAGCTGACCTGGCGAGTCACTTTGAACAGCTTTGCCTTGATGGCTGGCTCGTACTTTCTCGGTTCACACCTGCTTGCTTTCTTTGGAGTGTCGCTTCCGGCGGTCCAGGTTGGCGGCGGATTGATCGTCTGCGCGTTCTGATGGAATCTGCTGATGGAAAAAGACGGAGAGAAGAACGCCACACCCGAAGCCGTGGAATCGGACGACATATTCCGGAAGGTATTTTACCCGCTAACGTTGCCCCTGACCATCGGGCCGGGCTCGATCTCGGTGGCCATCACGGTAGGCGCAAACGTGGGGCACACCTATGGAGTCCACATCTGGATTATGGTGGCAGCCGTGCTCGCCATGGGCCTCGTCGCGGCCAGCATTTTCTTTTGTTATCGTTTTGCGGACTGGCTGGTTAGGGTGCTCGGAGAAACCGGAACCACCGTTGTCATTCGCCTTTCCGCCTTCCTGCTGCTCTGTATCGGCGTCCAGATCGTCTGGAACGGGGCCGACGCCCTGCTCGGGTCCGTGCGGCTTCAGCTAAAGTAGGTCCAAGAATCTCGTAGGGACGACGTGGGAAGTCGTCCCTACCGTTTATTAGGCGACGGCTCTTCGACACTCAGTCGAGAGTTCGGCGTTTAGCGCCGACGAATCCAAGTGCAGGAGCGCTCGTTCCACAGTGATTTTTATACGTAACCACTTGAATGTGCGGATGGTGCGAACCGGTACCTGGCTGCTTTGTCAGGCTGGCATGGCCTGTGCATAGAGTCGCGCTACAGTAAAAAATCGTGAACGCAACCGAAAACTTAATGAAAACAAAACTCACTTCACACTCAAAATATCTTCGCAAACTTTACATCGCTTCGCTATCCGCTGCCATGTTGACCGTCCAGGTCCGTCACGCCAGCGCGCAAACAGAGCAGGACATGATCGAAGTCGCGCGCAG
>WNFU01009195.1_pt1 | contig 11790 bp, 12 predicted proteins | sample 5400121 | NCBI WGS metagenome assembly WNFU01 (sample SAMN13153360, study PRJNA577476) | soil metagenome | isolation source: 100 cm soil or saprolite under grassland replicate 1 | place: USA:California | collected 2016-06-15 | reverse complement strand
TGGACCGACGGGGAGACCCGCCGGCGGGGCCGGTCGCTGGCCGAGCTCAAGCTGCGCTACCGCGGCCGCGGCCTGGAGCTCGACGGCCGGGAGCTGCCGGACTACCTGCCGGTCGTGCTGGAGTACGCCGCGACCGGCGACCTGACCGACGGGCTCGCGCTGCTGCAGCAGCACCGCGCCGCCGTCGAACTGCTCCGGCTGGCCCTGCACGACGTGGGTTCCCCGTACGCGGCGGTGGTCGAGGCGGTGTGCACGCTGCTGCCCGGGCCGTCGCCCGCGGACGAGGCGGCCGCCCGCCGGCTCGCCCGGACCGGGCCGCCGGAGGAGGCCGTCGGGGTGGAGCCGTACGACGCGATGCCGCCGGGAGGAGCCCGCCGATGAGGACCGCGAGCCGACAGCGAGTGAGCATCGCAGGGCCGTATGACGCTCCGCGAGTCCCGGCGCGGACGCAACGCGGCCCGAGGAGCGGAGCGAGCGCGGAGGCGAGCAGATGAGCACCGCGAGCCGACAGCGAGTGAGCATCGCAGGGCCGCATGACGCTCCGCGAGTCCCGGCGCGGACGCAACGCGCGGAGCGAGCGCGGAGGCGAGCAGATGAGCACCGCCGACGTCGTGCTGTGGGGGGTGCTCCCCTACCTCACCATCACGGTGCTGGCGGGCGGCACCGTGTGGCGCTACCGGTACGACCAGTTCGGCTGGACCACCCGCTCCTCGGAGCTGCACGAGTCGCGGCTGCTGCGGATCGGCAGCCCGCTGTTCCACTTCGGCATCCTGGTGGTGGTGTTCGGCCACGTGATCGGGCTCGTCATCCCGGAGCGGTGGACGTCGGCGGCCGGCCTGTCCGAACACGGCTACCACGTCCAGGCGGTCACCCTCGGCGGCATCGCCGGCTTCGCCACCCTGGTCGGGGTGGCGATCCTGGTCTACCGCCGGCGCACCACCGGGCCGGTCTTCACCGCAACCACGCGCAACGACAAGACGATGTACGCCGTGCTGGTGGCCGCGATCGTGGCCGGCCTGGCCACCACGGCGCTCGGATCCGGCGTGGTGGGCGGGTCGCACAACTACCGGGAGACGGTGGCTCCGTGGTTCCGCTCGCTGTTCGTGCTGCAGCCGGACATCGACTCGATGGCCGCCGCGCCGCTGGCGTTCAGAATCCACACGCTGATCGGCATGCTGCTGTTCGCGCTCTGGCCGTTCACCCGGCTGGTGCACGCGTTCACCGCGCCGGTGGCGTACCTGTTCCGCCCCTACATCGTGTACCGCTCCCGCGCCACCGACGGCATGTCGCGGCCGGCCCGCCGCGGATGGGAGCGGACCGGCTCCTGACCTTGCCCTCCTCGGTGTGGCGGATCTGGTCGGCGAGGTCGGCGAACCATGCCGGTGGTGCGTTCGGGCTGGGTGTCCGACCACGCCAGCAGGGCCCGGATCGCGGCCACCTGCCGATCCCGCTATGCCGCCGCGGGACCGTCCACGATCACCCTGCCGATCCCGGCCTGAGGCCGATCCGCCACTGGAACGGGCGGTTCGCCGCCCCGATCAGGCTGCCCGGCCCGCCGGCCGGCTCCACCTGCAGGGCCGTCTCCGGGCCGCCGCTGCCGGGGCCGCCGTGCCAGGAGACGTAGCACTCATACGCCGGGTAGCTGTCCACCGCACCCTCGATGGTCAGCACGTGGTACGTCCGGTCGTAGGAGATGTGGGCCCAGACGTCGGCGGCCGGCGACGGCAGCAGCGGCATCGCGGCCAAGCCGGCGTAGTCGACGGTGATCGGCGCCGTGTCCGGCACCTGCACCTCCGGTGGGTGCGCCGCGGGCGGGTAGGACTGGTCCCAGTCCCAGACGGAGGCGCCGGGGTAGCGGAAGTTGTAGAACCTCAGCCCGCCGGTGTCCGCGGTGGCGGACTGCAGCACAGTCCCGTCGTCACAGGAGACCTGGTGGCTTTCCCCGCACCAGTGGCGCTGCGACATGGTCGGCGTGGCCGTGTACAGCCCCTCGATCGTCACCTCCGAGTGGATCCGGGCGGAGGCGCCGATGTCGCTGGAGAAGCCCCGGTCGTCGCCGAGGAAGCAGTGGGTCAGCGGCGGCCCCTCGACCATCCGGTCCGGGATGAACGACTTCAGCCAGATGTGCAGGACGTCCACCGGCGCGGGCGGCGGCACCTGCTCGGGGACGACCGTCACCGCGCCCAGCTGGGTGAACCAGTACGCGTTCCACGGCTCCATGGCCACGAGCGCGGTCGGGGTCAGGCCGGTGAGCTCGAAGCTGCCGACCTGCGCCGGCTCGGTCACCACGGCCACGACCGTGATCCGCACGCCCGCCGGCAGCGGTCCGTTCGGCCACAGGTACCCGCCGACCGCGCCCGCTTCGGTGTAACCGCCCAACGTCAGGTGCCAGACCTCGCCGTCCCGGCTGATCTCCCACAACCCCGCGCCGTCATGACCCGTCCTCATCCGCGTCCCTTCGACTCTCCCGACCACCGCCCAAAGACCTAAGTGCGCCCCGCCGGCTGGCTGATACCAGACGGCGACCGGCAACATATTCGCGCGCGATGAAGAGGCAGTGAAGAGAAGTACCAGCCGGCCCGTTGATCTCGATCTTCCCTGAGGTCACCCAGGGCCGCGTCAAGATCACCGACTGTCATGGTCGTAACTTCAGGTAATCGGTCTAGATATCCCGGTTCGGCCACTTCTGTACGAATCCCTGTACCACCATCGCTGCGTGCCGCCCGGAGGCCAACTACCTACCGCGATAGTCCGCGCACATTAAGCGATCTTGACGTGGCCCTGGAGGTCACCCCAGCCAGAACCAACGCCACGAACCTCCGGTCAGGTCGAGTAGGTACCCGACCGCGATCGCCGAACAGCTCCGCATGATGGGCCATGATGCGGTCGCTGTGGTCGAGCGGGGCTGGCATCGCGAGCCGGACGAGGCGCTGCACGCCCTGTGCGTGGCCGAGCAGCGCACGCTGCTGACCAACAACGTCGGCGACTTCATGACCATTGTGCGCAGCTGGGCGGTACGGGGACAGCAGCACGGCGGGCTGGTCTTCACCTCCGATGCCAGCCTGCCCCGCACCCACGCGACGATCGGCAGGTACGTCAAGCTGCTCGACGCGTTGCTCCGGGAACATCCGAAGCCGGAGGAGTTTGTCGACCGCATTCGCTGGCTCTGATTACCTGAATACGCGTGGGGCAGTGGCGAGGTCGCGGCGATGATCTCTTTTCGTGGTCTCGGTGCCACCGCCGTCGATGGTCTGGATCCGGGTGTCGATGAACGCGCGGGCGACCGCCGGCCGCGCGTCACGCCCCACCAGGAAGGTCGAGGCGTGTGGTTAGTTGTAGTCGGTGAAGCCGGTCAGTAGGGCGGAGATGTCGTCACGGCTGATTCGGGTCGGGTGGTGTGGTGCTGTGGCGGAGTCGGGATTCGGCTGAGGACCGTTCGGCTTGGGTCTGGGCGATCCAGCTGGCGATGGCAGCTTCCCTGATCCCGAGTACCGGCCGCACCACACTCGCCGGCACGACTCGACACCGGCCGGATCTGGCCGCTCATACCCCACTCCCCCGCCGGCTCGAGTCTTTCGTCCTCACCATGCCATCGGGAACGAGCACAGGCCGCGCAGGGCCATCCCGGTCTTCCACGGCAGCCCTCCGCGCCAGCAGTCGATGGTCGTCGCAGGGTTGGGCGAGCGCTTCGGCGATCGCTGGTTCGGCGTTACCGATCTGACCGGCGGTCACGGTGGGTTGTCGGGGGCAATTTGGCGGCCGGCGGGCGTCGTAGACGGCGATCGCTTCGGCGGGGCAGGTCTCGGCGGCGTCGAGCACGGTGTCATCGGGGCTGATGACCTCGTCGATGGGTCGGGATCTGCCCTTCTCGAGCCGGAAGTGCTTCGGCGCGGTGGCGGCGCAGCTGCCCGAACCCAGGCAGGTGTCACGGTCGACGGTGAGTGTCCAGCACTGGTCCATTCGGGATCCCCTACCAGTCGACCGGCAGCGCGACCGGGCCGCGGACCGCCATGCCGGTCTTCCATTGCAGACGTTCTGCGGGAACCACCCGGCCGGCAGCCGTCACCTCGCCCATGGCCGCCTCCTCACCATGCCACCGGGAACGAGCGCACCTTGCTCACCGGACAGCGCCTTGGGCAGGCCGGCCGGCGAGCTTCCACCCAGTAGCCGGCGGCACCGCCTCGACCAAGCCCGCCCCGGTCATGGCCCTCGGCGTGCAGGAACCCCAGCAGCGACCGCAACGCCGCCGCCGTCCGCGGCACCGCGCCGGGCCGCCTGCCAGCCAGCGCCAACACGAACCCGCTGACCTCATCGGTCAAACGCTCCAACTCCAGCCGGCCATCGCGCAGCCCTCATCGGGTCATCCACCCTCACCATTCCTCCCATCCCAGACGCGACGCGCCCGCCGGCGGAACGGAACCAATCGAAGATCAGAAACCTGTGACCACCACATCAGAGGCGCGTGATTATGCGTCCGGCCGCGTCCACTTCCGGTCACCACCGACTGGCGCGTACCGCCGGACAACAGCGGCAGCGAACGCGACATCCGCATGACCTGACCGCCCTCGGCATGCATCGTTCTTTATCACATATGATAATATGCCGGCATGGGCGATGCGTGTGAGCCAAACGTGGACGCGACGAGCGATGCGCTCCTTGCGGTGCTGGAATCTGCGGCGCGCCTTCAGAAGCTCGTGCCTGACGCGGTGCTGGTTGGCGGGTCGGCGGCGGCACTCTATGCCGGCCATCGGGACTCGTTCGACCACGACCACGTCCTCGCCAACCTCAGCGACCGCTTCGACATCGTGTTCGAGGCGCTGGAGTCCGAAGGCGAGTGGGTAACCAACCGGGTCCGGCCGGGGAAGATCATCCTCGGACAGCTGGGCGATATCGAGGTCGGCGTCCGGCAGATGATCCGGAAGCGGCCGCTGGAGACGTCCTCGATCGCTCTGCCGTCCGGGATGACCCTGCGTGTCCCCACGGCCGCCGAGACCCTCCGGATCAAGGCATTCCTGGTCGTTCGGCGCAACAAGACACGTGACTACCTTGACGTCGCCGCGCTGGCTGAGCGGTACGGCCTCGGAGAGTCGGCCGACGTCCTCGCCCGCATCGACGACTACTACGCCGACCAACATAGCGGCGGCCGGGGTATAGCAGCCCAGGTCGCTCGGCAGCTTGCCGATCCACGGCCGGCAGATGCCTCGGTCACCCGGCAGCTCGGGGCGTATCGTAATCTGAAGCCGCGTTGGACGGATTGGAAACAGGTGCGCTCGGTGTGCCGTGAACTCGCCGCCGCGATGCTGGAACGGGAGGTTTGAGGAAATGCCTCTTGCGTTTCGCAATGTCACCGCGAACCCTTCGGATCCCGTCACCGACTGGCCTACCGAGGCGGTTCAGGCCGCCCTGGAACGTGGCGACCTCGAGCACTGGCAACGCCTGGCCACTGAAATCAACCGTCACCCGTGGGGCAGGACAGCCCGGCAGGTCGAGGAGGTGTTGAGCCACTCACGACCGTACGGGGTCGCGGAACTGATGGAGTCCGTCATCGCCCGCGCCCGCGCCCGCGCCGAAGACGAGGAGCGGCGCATCGTGGCAGCCGAGATTCGGCAGGCGATTGCCAGCTCGGGACTCAGCCGCACCGAGTTCGCGGCCAGTATCGGCACTTCAGCCTCGCGGCTGTCGACGTACGCGACAGGCAAGGTCGCACCTTCGGCAACTCTCGTACTGCGGATCAGGAGGCTGCTCGCTGACCTCTCTGGAACAGCCGGCCGAGCAACGTAGCGGGGTTGCGGTAGTGGAGGGCTGCCACGAGCTGGGCTTCGCGGTGTCGAATGGCCAGGCCGACCTCCTCTGCCACTTCCGGCGCCTTGCTTTCGAGCTTGCCGCTGGCAGGTTCCACTGGGCCATCGGCGTGACCGAATGCTCTCGCACAGCGCCGGTCCCGCTTGGCCCCCGCCAGCGCCCTCGCCAACGTCGCCGAGCGAGTCGATCATGGTGTAACGCCTCGTCGGCGACCGACCGCCGGGGGCAGGCCGGCGGCGGTCCGACGCCGACCGGGTAATGACCGGCGCCGCGTTGCCGCTGCACACTGCGCCCGGTCGGCGGGGTCGAGATGGATCGCAGTCTGGTCTATGTCGATGCTGCGCCGGGTGCGGACCTGGTGCTGTCGGCTGACGAGCGTCGGTGACCGGCCGCAGATCTGGCGGCGCTGCTGCGCTGTGTCGAAGCGGTGACCCTCGGTTCGGCGTCGTGCTCGGACGATGCCGCCTCATCACCAGGTGGCGTCACAGTGTCCTTCGGGTCCTCCACGCCGTCCGCTTCGTCCTCGGTCGCGCCGAAGCCGTAGCGCTCGCGCATTGAGGGGTCTGCCGGGTCGATGGTCCGCTGGCCGGAGGCGGCGAGCCGGGCATTGACGACGTCCAGGTTCTCGCGGACCAGTCGTGCCTCTGCCTCCGTGACCTTCCCTCTGTGCGGCGACCCCGCGTGTTCCAAGGTCGCGTAGTTGCCGCGGCCGGCGCCCCGGCTGGCCGACACCCTCTCGGCACGCCCGTTCGGTCGTATCGGCGTCGCGTTCCTGAGCAACTCCTCCATCGGCTGGTCAACGGCCAGCTTGTCGAACGTCGCCGCGTCCAGGATGACGCGGCGCGGCGGTTCCTCGCCTGCCGGGTGCAACTCGACGACAACTACGTCGAGCGCACCCTTGTCGATGTCCGTCAGCTCGCTGGCCGCCGCCTCGAACTCGACGGCGTCACCACTCAGTACCGGGTGGTCGATGACGACGACGCGAACGACGTCAGCGTCGTCGAGGATGGGCCGGGAGCTGAGATCGCTGAAGTGGATCGTCCGTCGTGTCATGCCTCTGCAGGTTCCTCTCATCCGGACGGTGGCGTGAACACCATAGAAGTTGACGCCGGGTAGCCAGCTCACGCTGGCATGTCTCCGGCGCTGTGAACGTCCGTGGCGCAGGTTACACGCTATCGAACGCCAGTTCGACCAAGCCGACGACGCGCCGCCGGTTGGTCCGGATGGCCCGCCTTCGTTGCAGGGCCCAGCGTGGCGGGTTGGCCCGGCGTGGTGGGAAGGCAGAGCGCGCAGCCGAGCATGGTCTTGGCGGCGACCAGCCCGGCCCGCTCGCCGCAGTTGGGGCAGCGGATGTCGGCGAACTCCCCGGCCGGCAGCAGCCAGTCGAGGACCATCGGATACCGCCGTGCGCCCCGCCGCACGTCGACGGCCTGGCGCAGCACCGGCACCTGGACCAGGTGCAGCCGGTACGGCCGGATCTCGTGCCTGGCCTGGAACTTCTCGGCGATCTCGGCGAGCCGACGGGCCCGCTCCTCGCGGGTGCTGTCGGCCCGGGCGGCCAGCAGCGCCTGACGGTCGGGCGGCGCCGAGGTCCGGCGGTGCTCCAGCGAGGCGAGGGACGCGTCGTAGTACTCCTCGGCCCGCCGGCGCTCGGTGTCGTGCGCGCTCGTCGCCTGTGCCGCCAGAACCTGCCGGCGGCGCAGCGCGGCTGCCTCCAGCGTCTGGTACACCCGCGCCACCCCGGCGCCGATCTCCGCGAGGGAACCGCACCGGCCAACCTGGGTGGCCACGGCGCCGCTTGCCAGCCGGGCGCTGACCCGGTCCGGAAGGGCCAGCCCGGTGGGCAGATCGACCCAGCACTCGACCCGCTCCTGAAACCGGTCCTCGGTCGAGACCGCGTAGTTGACCACGGCGCCGGCCCGCAGCACGCCGCGGACTGCGGGCTGCGGCTCGCCGACCGCGTCGATCCGGCCGTGGTCGACCGGGAACCGCTCACGCGCCTTCTCCTGCAGCGCCGCTGCCGACGGCGGCAGTGAGCGCGGCCTGGCCAGGGTTACCACGCCGACGTCGCCAGACTCGAGCACCGCCTCGGCGGCCCGGATGACCGCCGGGTGGCCGGCGGCGAGAAACGCGACGCCATCCTCGCGCGCCACGTCAGGGTCGCCGGTGACCTGCACCTCCTCAGGCAGCGCGAACTCGGCCGCCAGCCGCGGCGGCAGCACCACCAGCGCGACGTCGCCTGCACCCTCCCACAGCCCGTCCGACCACTCCACGTAGTCCAGCCAGAACCGGAGCCCGCCGTCGGCGCGAATCATGATGCCTCCCACGGTCCCGATAAAACGCCCACGCTGCTCCGTACCGCCCGCTCGCGCTGCGAGCTCTCGTGCGCGCTCAGGGTCCGTCCTCCCCAACCAGGGCGTCTACCGAGGCTCGGCTGTCCAGGTACTCCTTGCGGGCTCCGGCCAACCGATCGCCGATCACCTCCAGCATCTGCTCGAACTGCTCATCGTCACCGGCGGCGACGAAGGCGTCGAAGACGCTGGTCTCGAAGTCGAACTCGTCATCGACCCGACCGAGGATCATGTCCAACTCGCCGACCACCAGCTCAAACAGGTTGATCTTCGCTTCCAGCACCCGCAGGATCCGCTGCTCTATGGTGCCGCCGGTGACCAGGTTGGTCAGCAGCACATCGCGTTCCTGTCCCACACGGTGCAGCCGCCCGAGTCGCTGCTCGATCTGCATCGGGTTCCACGGCAGGTCCACGTTCACCATGACATGGCAGAACTGCAGGTTGCGCCCCTCCCCCGCGGACTCGGTGCTGAGCAGGACTGGCACCTGGTCTCGGAACGCGGCGACTGCCCTCTCCTTCTCCTGGCGCGGCAGGCTGCCGTGATAGACGGCCGCAGGCAGGCCGGCCCGGTCAACCTGGTCGGCCAGCGCCTGCAGCGTGCGCCGGAACGAGGTGAACACCAGCACCTTCTCGCCGCGCTCGACATGCCGGCGTAACCGCTCGACCAGCACCTGGACCTTCCGCGGGCACTGCGGCGCCCCTGCCCGCTCGGCCAGGTCGTGCCAGCCGAGCTTGGCCAGCGTTTGCGCCGCAGCCGCGGGACTCGAGCCCGCCAACCGGGCCAGCCCCCGCATGACCAGCAACTGCGAGCCGGACGCCGTGCCGACCCGAGCCCTGATCCGGGCCATGAGGTCGGCGTAGAGCGCGGCCTCCTGCTGGTGCGGGGCGACCAATACTGTCTCAGCCAGCCGCTGCGGCAGCATCAGGGAGACCTCGCTGCGCCGGTGCCGCACCATCACCTCCCGGGTGCGGGCACGCAGCTCAGCGACATTGCGCGGCGTGCGCGGGTTACCCACCACGCCCGCATACCGCCCGCGGAACTGGGTGGGGGTACCCAGCAGCCCCGGAGCGACGAGGCTGATCATCTCGTACAGGTCCTGCAGCGTGTTCTCCACCGGGGTCGCAGTGAGCAGCAGCAGGTAGCGCGTGCGCAGGGCGCGAGCCAGCCGGCCGGACGCGCTGCGCGGGCTGCGCAGCCGATGCGCCTCGTCCGCGATGACCACATCCCACTGGCCGCCGGTCAGCGCGCGCTTCAGCGGGTCGCGGCGGGCGGCGGCAATGGAGGCAAGCACCACCGGACGATCCAATGTGGACTTCCAGCCGGCGCCCTGAGCCACTGCCGTGGGCAGGCCGAACTTTCGCTCCAACTCCTCCCGCCACTGCTCGACCAGACCGGCCGGAGTGATGACGAGGGCCCGGTCTGCCAGCCCACGCAGCCGCAGCTCGGACAGGATCAGGCCGGCCTCGATGGTCTTGCCCAGCCCGACCTCATCAGCGAGGATTGCCCGGCCCCGCATCTGGCGCAGCACCGTCCGGACGGTCTGCAGCTGGTAGTCGAAAGGGGCGAAGGCCAGGTACGGCAGGCACAGGAACGTGTCGAAGCCCGGCCGGCTCCACACCTCGGCGGCCTTGTCGACCAGCGCGGAGACCCGCGGATCGGCTGCCTGCAGCCGAGTCAGCCGGGACAGCAGGCCGGCGAACGAATCCGGGACATCGTAGTCGGCGGCAACCGCTGCCTCCGACGCGACTGTGCTCATCTGCTCGCCTCCGCGCTCACTGCGCTCCCCGGCCCTGGCGGGCCGGCGGTGCTCGCTCGCTGTCGGCTCGCGGTACTCATCACCCTCACCTTCGCTATAGGCCCGGCGACCCACCGGACCGGCAGCCCCGCATGCCCAGACCCCCGCGGGGCCAGACCGCACCAGACCTGAACCGGCCGCCGGGCGACCAGTCCGGCGGATCCTCTCAGACGCCAGCCCGCGAGTGCAGGAGCGACAGGCCGACACCTGCCTGGCAGCTGACACCCTGCACCGAGGCGCCACCCCGCTAACCGCTAACCGCGGCCACGTCGAGACACAGCAGGCTGCGGCGGCGCCGGCTCAGCCAACGGCCGCCCCAGGGTCGGACAGCAGCACCGACGGCAGCCGGCAGCCGGACATCAACGACTGCTTGGAGCCGGCTCTGGACTCAGGCGTCGCTGCTGGTACAGGGCGTGGGCGTACTGGTCGATACGGCCCTCGGACACGTTCACTACCCCTACGGGCCGGCCGGATGGCAACATCTACGGCCCGCTCCTCTGCGTCGTAGGTCATCTCCAGCCGCAGCGCCTCGTACAGTTGCTCCAGTCGCTCGGGGTCGGCCTCGTTGAGGGCGCCGCCGACGTCGCCGAGCGAGTCGATCATGGCGTAGACCTCGGCCGGGGTCAGCGCGTCGGGCGCGGGCGTTCCGTCCAGCTCGGCCCGCGCGGCGGCGCGCTGCGCCTGCGCGACGTTCATGGCCTCCACGAGCGCGGCCGGGTCGATGCCGGCCTCGATGGCTGCCCGGAAGCGCCGTAGCCGGGCCTCGGCGTCCTTGAGGCGCTTCTTGGCGGCCTCCTGGGGGCTCGGTGCGCCGCCGGTCGAGCCCTGCGAGGCGACGAGCGCGGCGACGGTCCGGTCGACGTTGTCCCGGTCGAACAGTCCGCCGATCCAGGCGTTGAGTGGGTCGAGCACCGCAACCTCCGGCAGGTAGACGTTCTTGGGATGCCCGTGCAGAGCGGCCGAACCGGGCACCATGCTCCGTGCCGCGCACCGGTAGTAGGTCCGGCTCTGGCGCGGTGTGCCTTCCATCCGCCTGGTGCAGTACCCGCACCGGACGCGTCCCCGCAACGGGTACGGTCGTTTGGTCGCCTTCGGTCCGCGTTCCAGCTTGCGGCCAAGCTGCCAATCCACCGGCCGCGCGAGAACGGCGCAGCAGTTGGACCTCTGTGAATTCCTCCACCGGAACGATTGCTGGGTGCGCGGGTTGCCGGGAGCGTACGATCCGGTCTGGATTCGAGCGGCGGAATCGGATCACGTGTCCGGCGGCTACGTCGTCGGGGTCGAGGAGCGTTTCTTGTTTGGTCCAGCGGCCGAAGAATGCGTATCCGGTGTATCGCGGGTTCTCCAGAATGGCGCGGATGGTGCTGCCCTGCCAGCCGTCGGCCAACCGGTGTCGGTTCTATTCCGGCCGGTTTGCGGATGGGCACTGGATGCCGTCGCGGTTGAGTCCGTTGGCAATGGCGCGATCCCCGCTGCCGTCCAGATACTCGGCGAAGATCCGCCGGACGATGTCCGCGGCGGCGCCGTCGAGGGCGAGTATCCGCAGCCGGTACCCCTCGGCGGCCTTGCGCGGGTTTGGGTGCGGGGGTGCGGCCCGCTGTCGACGACCCGATAGCCGTGGGGCGCCCGGCCGCCCTGGTGGCGTCCCTCGTTGATCACCTGGGTGTCCATCGCTGCCCGCACCCTGGCCTGGACGAGTCCCAGACCCAATGCCACTAAATTAAGCGCCGACCTGGGAACTCGGTGGATGTCGTCTTGAGGGTTGCCTTTTGACGGCGTGTGTTTCACGGTTCGGGTCGGGTGTTTTAGTATTCTGGGGGGTTTGGCGGAGTGGTGTGTTGT
>WNFU01019404.1_pt1 | contig 11799 bp, 8 predicted proteins | sample 5400121 | NCBI WGS metagenome assembly WNFU01 (sample SAMN13153360, study PRJNA577476) | soil metagenome | isolation source: 100 cm soil or saprolite under grassland replicate 1 | place: USA:California | collected 2016-06-15 | reverse complement strand
TCACTGCGCCATTGATGCTACAGTTATCCGTAAATACGACGGACGTTCCGGTGGGTGTCAACTCCGCATTGCCGAGAACGGCATCGAAGAGCTCAAGCAGCGATGACTGAGGATGAGCCATCTCGTCGGTGAGCGTTTTTCTTTCCTGCTCGAGTCCCAATTTTGGAAAAGCGGTTTCCTGATAGGTAATTGCCTTTTTGACGCTGCACGCTTCATGCTTGGCATGCCAGTGATTATAGCCTGGAGTTCTGTCTGCGATCTCTTCAGCTTCTCGATGCTTGGCTCCAAATTCTCGATCCAGATGAGAGGCTTTGCGTCCTAATACTGACGCGCTACCAGCCCGCGCTGTTGGCGCATCTCGGATTCAAGTTCCGCGCCGGCGAGCATGAGGCGCAAGACCTGCTGCAAAGTTTTGTCGCCGAGAAAATCCTCGAAAAGGAGTTGCTCGGTCAGGCCAACCCGGTCCGGGGCCGGTTTCGCACGTTCCTGCTCAATGCGCTGGATCACTTCGTCATTTCCCAGCGGCGCGAGTGTGAAACGTTGAATCGCACCGATGTCTGGGGTGTGTTCGAAGGCAGAGTTTTGTCAGCCGTCCTGGAGGATATGCCGGAAACCGATTACCAGGAGCTGATCGAGCGGTTCGCGTTCGGGTCGCCGTCGCAGGCGTTCCATACACTCAACACCGCCAAACGAATGTTCAAGCGGCATCTGCGCGCCGTGATCGCCGAATACACGCGGGACGATCACGAGGTGGAGGAAGAACTCAGGGAGTTGAAGGAGCGGTTGCTGCGGGCGGGTTGAACCGTGAAGGGTTAAAGGGTTGGATCGTTAAAGATGTTAAGGCGCTGAGCCATGTAAGTGTTCAAGAGTTGAAGCGCCGAAGGACTCGTTGAAATAACTGTTTACCCTGCGGCGGGCGCCGGGTTTGCAGCGCAGCGTGGCATAGCCGTAACCCCGTGGCGCAGACTGGCACTCTATCAGAATCTGTCCGAATCGGCGCGCCCCGCCGGAACTGGTCCGAATCGCCGAGAGCGCGCTGGCCCGCGACGTCCGCTGTCGTTAGGCGACGATTGCGGATGTGCTTTCCGATCTGGACCGGTCAGCCAGCGGCAGGCAACCCATCGGAGCGATCTCGCGCGGCATCTCGAGTCGCCGCGGTCCTCGGGTTGCCCGACGGACGCTGATTTGCGCCGCGGCGTTGGTCGCCGCAGCAACGGCCGGTTTGATGGCGTGGAAGCAGGGTGGAGCGGACAGGTCAAATACTGAAGACCGCTTGGCGATGGTCCGTGAAATTCAGTTGCCGGGAGTTTGCCAGTGGTACGGGGCGCAGCTCGGCCGGTGGCACCCGGACGGCGGGCGTGAGGTTCTTCTGCCGTATGAGGCGAAGCTGCTCGTCATCTCCGGCGAAGGCCTGGTGCTGGGTGAGTGGAAAGCCCCGGAAGCACCGTCGAGCATTTTTAATCTCGACCTGCTCACGGACCTCGACGGGAACCGTGCTGCCGACGGAACCGATGATGGCCATAGTTACGTCCACGTATTCACCCACGACGGAAGGGTGCTTTGGGTGAAAGAACTCGGAGGCGCTTTTGCTCGAAGCCGCCCGCTCGTGTCCGACCTGGACGGAGACGGGCGAAGCGAGTTGCTGGTCTGGACAGCCGCCTCGGGTGAGTTTCGAGCGAACCAGACTGGAACCGTGATGAAGCTCGATCAGCGAGGGGAGGTCGTCGCCCGTTATGACGCCGGAGTGGATTTGAGCAGTTGTTGGGCGGCCGACCTCGACCACGACGGCCGAAAGGAAGTCCTGGTCACCGACCGGGAGGGCTTTCTGCACCGGTTGAATGCGCAATTGACGCTGGAGAGCAAAGTCCACGTCACGCCGAACCGCTATAGTTCGGTAACACTGGAGATTGTCGAGGTGACGGACCTTGACGGCGACCAGCGTCCGGAGATAGTCGTTCTGAGCAGACAAATTGAAAACGTGTCCGGGATGAATCCGGGTAATCCGAAAGGACACTGACTCGAAACCGGCAGGTTTGCCCAGCCGACTTCGGTGGAAGTATCCATATGCGCCCGTCACGGAATCTCGGGTGGGTCCATTCTCGACTTTCATAGGACAGCATCGGACACTACTCCGTGATGGCGCGTGTCCTCCTCGAGAATCTTTCCAAAGCATTCAAAGCGTCCGTCGGCGGGACGATCTGCGCGGTCACCAGCCTGAATCTGACTGTCGAGGCCGGGGAACTACTGGCCCTCGTCGGCCCTTCGGGATGCGGCAAGACCACGATGCTGCGGCTGATTGCCGGGTTGGAGGAACCGGACACGGGAACCGTCTCTCTCGATGGCCACGTGATGAATAAGGCGGCGCCAAAGGACCGCGACGTTGCGATGGTGTTTCAGCATCACGCGCTTTATCCGCACCTGACGGTGTTCGAGAACCTGGGGTTGGGGTTGAAGCTGCGAAAGGCTTCGCGGACAGAAATCGAGCGGCGCGTAAAGGAAGCCGCCGGGATGCTCGGCCTGATGTCCTGTCTTGACCGTTTTCCCCGGGCGCTTTCGGGTGGCCAGCGACAGCGCGTCGCGCTGGGACGCGCCATCATCCGGCGGCCCAAACTATTTCTCTTCGACGAGCCGCTGTCGAATCTCGATGCGCCGTTACGCGCGCAGATGCGCCGCGAAATCGTTCAACTTCAGCGCCAACTCGGCGTCACCACCATCTTTGTGACCCACGACCAGGCGGAAGCGCTGGCCATCGGGGATCGTGTCGCGGTCATGTACCAGGGCGCGCTTCAACAGGTCGCGCCCCCGCTCGACGTTTATCATCAGCCCGCGAATCTTTTCGTCGCCGGCTTCATCGGGTCGCCGCCGATGAATCTCTTTCCTGGACTTATTGCGGCGGAAGGCGGCCGACTGTGTTTTCAGAGCAGTCGGCCTCCGGGCGGACGCGCGGAAATCACCCTGCCGATCGACGAAACCATGGCCTCGAGGCTGACGGGGTTTGTCGGCAAGCAGGTCATTCTCGGCTTGCGGGCGGAAGACATCCTTCCCGCAAAAGCGGAAGCGCGCGCCTCATCCGATTCCGTCGTCCGGGCGACCATCGGTTTTTTCGAGGCGCTCGGCCCGGAGACCCACTTTCATCTCGCGGCCGGGACGCATGCCTTCGTCGCCTCGTGGCGCGGCGATCCCGCTGGTTTCGCCGGCAAGGATCAACTGGCGGTTACGCTCCAAATGAAGCGGGCGCGCCTCTTTGATCCGGGCAACGGGCGAGCCCTCGTGTGAAAACCATTGCCCGGTCGGTTGACGAGGTCGTTACACTGCTGCCATGCCAAAACTTGCCTTGCACGATTTTCACGAGACCCAGAACGCCAAGTTCGCCGAAGTAAACGGCGCGGAGGTCGTCGCCGATTACGGCGATCCACGGGCCGAACACGTCGCGATCCGGGACGCCGCCGGAGTACTCGACCTGAGTTGTCGCTCCCGGCTGTGCCTGACCGGGACGGACCGCCAGAAGTTCCTCAACGGCCAGGTGACGAACAACGTGAAAGACCTCGCGGCGGGAGAAGGTTGCTATGCCGCCCTCGTTAACGCCAAGGGCAGGATGCAGAGCGACCTGAATATCTACCTCCTGGAACACGAAATCCTGCTCGACTTCGAGCCCGGACTGAGCGCCACCGTGGGCCAGCGACTTGAAAAGTACATTATCGCCGACGACGTGCAAGTGGTGGACGTGGCCCCGCTCTACGGTTTATTGAGCGTGCAAGGCCCAAAAGCGGACGCCGTCGCGCAGCAACTGGATTTGGGGGTCGGATTCCCCGGCAAGTTCATGAGCCTTGTCTCGCGGAAGGATCCAATGCTCGGAGAGATCTATCTTATGAATCTTCCCCGCGTGGGTACGAGTGGCTTTGATCTGTTCGTGCCGGCCGGTGCGCTCGACACAGTCGTGGACCGAATCGGTGTGGCGGCAATGGCGGTGGGCGGTCGCCTCTGCGGCTGGCAGGCGCTGGAGATCGCGCGCATCGAAGGGGGCGTCCCGCGATTTGGCGTCGATATGGACGGAACGAACTTGCCGCCGGAAGCTGGCCTCGAGGAGCGGGGGATCAGTTATAGCAAAGGTTGTTATATCGGTCAGGAGGTCATCGCCCGTATTCGGACCTATGGACAGGTGTCGAAAACCTTGCGCGGACTGCGACTGGCGGATGGCTTGAAATCGCTGCCCAGGAAGGGAGACAAGCTCCTCAAGGAAGGAAGGGACATCGGGTTTATTACCAGCGCCCTAGCCTCGCCGACATGGCAGGCCAATATTGCGCTCGGCTACGTGCGGCGGGAGATGAATCACACTGGCGCGGAACTCGTTTTGCGGACGGCCGACGGCGAATCCCCGGCGACGATCGTGGACCTGCCGTTGCGCAACTGACGGCGGTGGACGTCTTGAGTGAGTCGAGTGCGTTAGTGCGTGAAGATCGTCGAAAGCCGGGTTGACCCTCGCCCGTCCCGGTGCGAAGATGCGACTGAATAATTATGCAAACCACTCCGGGTCTTGTTGTCGGTTGGGTGGTTTCGGCAGCAGCGTTTCTGCGCTTGCTGGGTCCTCTCGAAGGCTGGGCGCAAAGCGCGCCACCCAACGATCGCTTCGAAGACCGCATTACGATCAGCGGCCATACCAATCAGGCAATGGGCTCGAACGTGGGAGCCACGCGCCAGGACCGCGAACCCGGGCACGCCGGTTACTTCGCCGCCAAGTCGGTCTGGTGGTCATGGACGGCGCCGGCGACGGAAAACATAACGATCTCAACCGCTGGCAGCGACTTCGACACCGTGTTGGGGATTTACACCGGAACTCAATTGGGCGACCTGCGAACGGCCGCGAGCAATGACGATGGCGGTCGGGATGAGACGAGCATCGCCGTTTTTCGCGCGACCGCCGGCACCACCTATTTCATCGCCGTGGATGGTTATCTGTCGGCGACCGGCAGCATTGTTTTGAGCATCAACACCGCCGGCTATCCGGCACCGCAATGGGAACTGCTCGACGTCAACAACAGGCCGGTTAGATCGACCAATTTCCAGGGCAAAGTCGTGATCGTGAACTTTTGGTATACCACCTGTGGCCCATGCGTGGATGAAGTCCCTGGTCTGGTAAGCCTGTACGAGCAATACCGAGGCGACGGTCTCGTAGTCGTTGGCATCTCGGTCGATGTGGGAGGGCCGGAGGTGGTGAACGATTTCATGAACACGTACCGCATGACCTACCCTGTGGTGATGTCGGGGGAACAGGTGGGTGGGGACGTTGAACGCCGTTTCGGCGGGATTCCCGCTTTTCCCACCAGCTTCGTCATCGACCGTCAGAACCAGATTGTCGGCAAACACGTCGGCGCGCGCGATCGCAGTTTCTTTGAACAGGAAGTGCTGCCCTTGCTGTATGCGGACCTGAAGCTGGCCATCGGGCGGTCGCTGGGCGGCCTATCGGTGAGTTGGCCCTCGAATCAGGCCCGCTTCTCGCTCGAGTATTCCGACGGCCTCGCTAACTTCCTTTGGATGCCTCTGACCAACAGCGTCGCCGCGACCAATGGCGGGATAGTAAACGTATCACTGCCGGCAGTGAACCCGTGTCGGTTTTATCGGCTCAAGCGATGAGCGTTGGTTCGAACTGTGGCGCCGGGTTGCGAATTATTCGGACCAGGCATGGCTATGGTTTCGCCAATCGGAAATATCGACTGTCCGGCTCGAAGGGCAACGTGACGTAGTTGGACCCGTTGGCGACAACGACCGAATCGCTGACCGTAACCCAAGCGACAGCCGCGGAAATCAACGTCGCCTCCTGCAGACGGAAGCCGCTCGCATGCGTCGGCCAAGCCAGCGAGACGTTCGGGTTCGCCGGAGAGACGCTCAACCACGGCGGCGCCTCGGATGCACGGGGCGGGCGGAAGATCATGAAGTTGGGACCGTTCAGTCCGCCGCTGGACGGCGCGACAAAATCGCCAAGATCGTGCGCTCAAAATGAAGATGGATTTACTCTTCACGCGGTAGGACAGTACCGTTGCCTTGATCCAAGAATGAACTTCCCAACTCAGGTTTTGCTGATTCTGCTCACCGCCAGCACCGGTTGGGCCGCACCCGTGCCGGCCTTCCAAAAGCACCTGCTGACCGAGAAGTATTTCTGCGACGGTATCACCGCGGGCGACATCAATCGCGACGGCAAGATGGACATTGTGGCCGGGCCGTTTTGGTACCAGGGCCCGGACTTCAAAACGAAGCACGCGTTCTATCCCGCAAAGGAGTTTCCAACGGCGCCGAGTCCAACCGACAGCATGTTCTCCTACGTTCATGACTTTAACGCAGATGGCTGGCCGGACATCCTCGTGCTGGGACGCGTCCACCTGCATCAGGCCTTTTGGTATGAGAACCCAAAGGGCGCGGCCGGACTGTGGAAGAAGCATTTCGTTTTCGAGCGCGTGAAAGGGGAGTCGCCGCCGTTCCTGGATGTGGATGGCGACGGCAAGCCGGAGCTGGTCGCGCATTGGGAGGACCAGTGGGGATTTCTCCAACCCGATTGGGCCAACCCAACCCAGCCGTGGAGATTCAAGCCAATTACCGACAAGCGGAAATGGGAACAGTTCTACCACGGAACCGGCATCGGCGATGTGGACGGCGACGGGCGACTCGACCTGCTTCTCAACGAAGGCTGGTATGGGCAGCCGGCGGAGCGCGAAGCGGAGTGGGTGCGACACGAATTCAAGTTCGGAGAAAAGGGCGGCGCGCAAATGTTCGCCTGCGATGTCAATGGCGATGGCCGCAACGACATCATCACGGCGCTTGACGCCCACGGCTGGGGCCTGGCGTGGTTCGAGCAGGTGAACGACAACGGCCGCATCACCTTCGCCAAGCACCTGGTGATGGGCGACCGGTCAGAGGAGTCGCTATCCGGCGTCGCCTTCACTCAGCCGCATGCACTCGACCTCGCCGATCTCGATGGCGACGGACTCAAAGACATCGTCGTCGGCAAACGCCTGTGGGCCCACGGACCGAATGGCGACATCGAACCCAACGAGGCGCCAGTGCTCTACTGGTTCCGACTTACTCGGGACGGCCATGGACGTGCGACGTTTGTCCCGCACCGCATCGACGGCAGATCCGGCGTTGGCGTCCAAGTCACGGTGGCGGATGTTGACGGCGATGGTCGCGGGGACATCCTGACCGTCTCCAAGCTGGGCGCGTTTCTTTTTCTCAACCACTCCGACGGCGATCTCGAAAAACTCCCGAAGCAACTTCAGGAAAGATAGAGGTCCCTCACGCGAACCAAACTCTTGCTAATCAGCACGGCGACCCTGGCCTTTTGCTCCGAACGTGCGTCCATTGATTGGCGTCCGTTCCGCAGGTTGACGTTTGGCGTTTTCGCCGTCTAATTACGGTCTGGGAACAGAATATGACGCGCAAGCTGTCGAGCCATCTAATTGCAGGACTGCTTGCGACTGTCTTTCTAACCCCGTGCGTTGAAGGGAGTTCCCGATGGCGAATGTACCGGGCCGCCGACGGTTTGGGCGAAGCCTTGACCGTCGCTCTGACCGTCAGCCCGCGCGGCAACGTGTGGGCCAAGCACGCCGGCAGCGGTCTGGTGAGCTGGCTGGACGGGTTTCAAATCCGCACGATTCCGTACGCGGGCACGGGAAACTTTCCGGTTTATGAAAGCCGGTCGGGCCAGCTTTGGTCGATCTGCAGTGCAGGCGTAATGGAATTTCGCCGCGACCAGTGGGTTCAGTATCCTATCGCGGAGGTCCTTGCGGAGAACCAGGCGAGTGCCCTGAGACTGCCTGGAATTCGTCCCATTCGACTGCTGCCGGTTGAACGCGATCATGTGCTCGTGCTGCTCGCTGATCGGCTGCTGGAGTACGACGCCGGGCAAAACAAGGCGATCACGATCCGCTGGTCAACCAACACGCCGGTGAACCGGTTCATTGACTTCGTCGAAGCGCGCGATGGCGGGGCATGGCTTTCCGGACGCAACGCTCTGGCAAAGTTGCCGGCGCCCATCCGCCGGTTGACGCCGGATGTGGCGTGGCAGCCATTCCCGGTGGATCCCGCCTGGCAGGTTCAAAATCTCGAACGGCCCTTCGAAGACGACGAAGGGGGGATTACCGTCGTCGCCGATTCGCCGGCGTCCACAAATCGGCTCATTCTTTATTTCAACGGTCAAGCGTGGGAGACGCCGGTCGAAGCGCCCGAAAGGGTGCGTGGGGCGTGGCGAGGAGTGGATCAAACGCTCTGGGCATTCAGCCGGGGCACGGTCTGGAAGCGGGATGATGGACGATGGCAGCCGGTTGACATCCCCGGTGTTCAGTCGGGACAGTCTCAGTTTTATGACGTTGTCACTGAGCCGGGCGGCGTGTTCTGGATTGCCTCGGATAAAGGTTTGATCCGGCAGGCGCCGCAAACCTGGCGTCCGCCCACGGGGTCAACCGGAGGCAGTCTGCCGGTGCACGCGATTCTGGAGAACCATGAGGGGAAACTGTACTTCGCTTTCACCAATGGCCTGGCAGTGCTTCAAGATGGCCAGTGGCATCAGTTCGCCTGGCCCTCCGATTTTCGTCCGGTGTTCAAACCGTCCGACGCACTCTTCGAGCTGCCGGGTGGAACGATAGCCGTCGGCGCCGTTGGCCAGTTGATGCTCTTCGACGCGGCGCAGCGAACGTTTTCGCTCGTTGTTCATTCCGAGGGCCGGCGCATCCGCGAACTGGTCGGGCAATTGAGAAACGGAAAGCTCTGTGTCGTCACGACGGATCCCGGCTCGTCGGACCGACTCCAGCTTGAAACGTATGAGGGCAGCCGATTCGAGCTGCTTCAGCCGCTCACGGAGAACCGCGATGCAGAGACGGGGTCCTTCCTCGTGTATGAGGCGCCAGATGGTGGCCTGTGGCTGGCCGCGGATGGGGAACTATTGAAATTTGACGCGAAAGCGCAAACCTTCGCGCCGGTGACAGGAGTGCCAGTCGGCCCGGTAACGTGTCTCCTCGAAACGGCACCCGGCAAGTTGTGGTGCGCCGGAGGAGACTCGATCGCCGAGTACGATGGCAAGACCTGGACGACGCTCCGGCCGCGATTCGGTCGCGTCAACGCGATGCAAAAGGCCCGCGATGGAAGCATCTGGGTGGCAACCGCCACCGGGGTGCATCACTTCGCAGATGGTTTGTGGGTGGTGAACTCACGGGACGACGGATTGCCGGACTCGATAGTTTACAAAGTGTGGCAGGACCAGCGTGGTCAGGTTTGGGCCGCCAGCGGCGGCGGTCTAAGGCAGTATCATCGCGGGGCCGATCTTGATCCCCCGCTGGCATTCGTTCCGGCCAACGACAATCCGAAGGAAGTCTCGTCAGCGGACACCGTCACCATCGCCTATCAAGGCCGGGACCGGTGGGATTACACGCCGCGCGGGCGGCTGTTGTACTCGTACCGGTTGGACGAAGGGCCGTGGTGGCCATTCACCTCTGAGACCAGCGCCTCGTTCACCAACCTGCTGGCCGGCCGACATCGGTTTGCCGTTCGCGCGGTGGACCGGAATTGGAACGAGCAGATCGAGCCGGCGGTGTACGAGTTCGCTGCAATCGTGCCGTGGTTCAAAGAGCCGCGAGTGCTGGCGATGGCGATTTGTGTCGCGACGGTCACACTCTTGCTGGGCTGGCTGGCCATCAACCGACATCGCCGACTGGTCCGCAGCTATGCCGAAGTGGAGAAAATGGTGACCCAACGTACGCAGGAACTGGAACGCGCCAACCGGGAACTGTTCCACAGCCAGAAGATGCGGGCTTTGGGCACGCTGGCGGCCGGCATCTCCCACGATTTTAACAATATCCTCTCCATCATCAAAGGCTCGGCGCAAATCATCGAGGGCAACCTCGAAGACCACGACAAGATCCGAATCCGCGTGGACCGGATTAAAACGGTCGTCGAACAGGGTTCGGGCCTGGTCAAGGCCATGCTGGGGTTCAGCCGGGTGACCGACCGTGAGACGGTCGAGTGCGATGTCAATCAACTGATCGTCGATATGACCAAACTGCTGGGCGACCAGTTCCTCCATGGAATTACCCTTCGCTTGGAACCGGCGCCGTCCTTGCCCAGGGTCAAAGGGGTAGCCGAGTTGATTCAACAGATGTTGCTCAATTTCATCATCAACGCCGCCGATGCGTTGGGTGGCCACGGGCAAATCCTTTTGCGCACCAGTTTCCTGGTGAAATTGCCCGAAAACCTGATGCTGGCCCCGGCGGAGGGCGAGCGTTTTGTGTGCCTGGCCATTCAGGACACCGGATGCGGCATTCCGCCGGATATCCTGCCGCGGATCTTCGAACCCTTCTTCACAACCAAGTCCTTTTCCACCAAACGCGGAACCGGCCTTGGGCTTTCAATGGTGTACGAGATTGCCAAGGAATTGGGCTTCGGCTTGGGAGTTGAATCCACCGTGGGACGGGGGAGCACCTTCACGGTTGTCATGCCAGCCGTCGGGGACGCGCGGACTTGATTGCGCGGCGGTTTGATCGTAGAATCGGGCAGCCCATGAACCCGCCGCGAATTCTCATCATCGAGGACGACGACCTTCAACACGAGATTTACGAAGAGGCGCTCTCGAAGCATGAGCTGGTTCGCGTGAGGACCGCGAGTGAAGCGCTCAAGACGGCGGCGAAGAACCCGCCCGACCTTATCATTCTCGACCACATCCTGGCGGGGGGCGAATTAGGGCTCGAATACCTGGGCGACCTCAAGGAACTCTTGCCGCACGTGCCGGTGATCATTGTGTCCGGCGCGCTGGAAGTCCACGAGCAGATTGACGCGCTGCAGGGGCCGCGCCGCGCGCATTACTGCGTTACCAAACCGGTGGACGTCCACGAGTTGGCGCGCACGGTGGAAACGGCACTGAAGGAGTGTGGCGAGGCCGAAGTCGTTCGCCAGTTTGAAGCGCTAGAACGTTCGAAGCGCGCGGATATCGAAGACTTGCTGAGCCGCTCCACAGACCGTTTGACACGCCAGACGCAGATTCGGCAACGACTCGCCAATGCCGAGGAGCGTCCCAACATCTCGGCCCTGGCGCGCCAGTTCAAGGTGGCGCGCCGCACGATCATCCGCGACCTGCAGGAACTGATTCGCCGCGGTGAACTCGACCCGGAGGTGTATCCCAAGTGGCAAACCGACGAGGAAGCCGATGGGCTTCCGGAGTGAGCGGCTGCTTTGGTGGTTTTCCCTTTTGCTCGGCTACAGCTCCGCGACCTGGCCCAACAAGACGCGGCGGCGCGCACCGGTAGTCGAAGGAATGTTTGCCGGCTTCCGTGCCCACCGGTAATAGGCCAGCAACGCAAAGGCCGCCGGTTCGACACTTTGCGGCGGCCAACCCAACTCTCTCGAAGTGACCACCTTCGTGCGGGCGCTCCACGATCCAAGCTGTTGTTGGATGCGGCCGACCAAATGGGCGTTTGCTGACCCGCCACCGGTTAGAATGACTTCATCCGGAAGCGAAGGAAGATAGAGGCGATAATTCAGCGCCAGCGAGCGGGCAGTAAATTCAGTCAGGGTGGCAATCACGTCGTATTTGGAAATACCCGGCAGCGCGCGAATGGCCCTTTCGAAGAACGTCTCGCCGAACAATTCGCGGCCCGTACTTTTCGGCGGCGGCCGATGGAAATAAGGATGATTTAGCCACCGGCGAAGGACAGCATCCGCGACGAGTCCTCGCGCTCCCCAACGACCGTCCGTGTCAAAATTGCTGCGGCCGTCGCTAAAGTGGCGCGCGGCGAGGTCGATCAGCACGTTCCCCGGTCCCGT
>WNFU01014496.1_pt1 | contig 11799 bp, 16 predicted proteins | sample 5400121 | NCBI WGS metagenome assembly WNFU01 (sample SAMN13153360, study PRJNA577476) | soil metagenome | isolation source: 100 cm soil or saprolite under grassland replicate 1 | place: USA:California | collected 2016-06-15 | reverse complement strand
GCTCTGGGGCTCGGATACAGTCCTGCTCGTCCCCGCCGTGGTGAATGCGCAAACCTCCTATCGTGATGCCTGGACGCGCTCGCAAGCGCAAATTCGCAAGCTCATTCCGCTCGCGGCGGAGTTGAAAGTTGTCATCGCCATTGAAGAAGTGTGGAACAAGTTCCTGCTCAGCCCGCTCGAGATGGTCCAGTACATCGGCGAGTTTCACAGCCCCTGGGTGCAAGCGTGGTTCGACGTCGGCAACGTCGTGCTGTACGGCTATCCGCAGGATTGGATCCGCACGCTGGGCAAACGCATCGTGAAAGTCCATCTCAAAGACTTCAAGCGCAAAGAAGGCGGCTACGAATGGGTCAATCTCGGCGACGGCGACGTGGACTGAGCCGCGGTGCGCCAGTCCCTCACCGAAATCGGCTATAGCGGAAGCGTCATCGCCGAGCTGGAGCAAGGCGACGAGACGTATCTGCGCGACGTCAGCCGCAGGATCGACCGTCTGCTGCTCAGCTAAGGGCGCTTGCTACCGCGGCCGGCTTAGCGTCATCCGAGCCATTCTTTACGTGTCCCCGTCTTATGCTTCGTCATCGGTCTTCTCCCTTTTCTCTGTCTTCGACGAACGCTCTCAACCGTTCCGCTGCGTCGTCCCATTGCGCCGAGATCTGATCGAGGTACCGCTTTGCTCGCTCCAGGCGTTCGCGATTGAGGTCCCAGAGCCGCTCGCGCCCCCGGCGGGCGTGGCGCACCAGCCCCACGTCCCCGAGGGCGTGGAGGTGGCGCGTAATCGCCTGCCGCGTCACCCCCGTCCCTTCACTGAGACGCGTAATCGACAGCGGCCCGCCTGCGAGGCGTCCCAGCAGGCGGAGCCGGGTCGCGTCACCTAGCGCGGCGAACAGCGGCGCGGCGCTGTGCTTACTCGACATACTTCGCGAGGTGCTTGATCTGCCCGGTCCAGCCGTTGTCGTTCATGCGGAACGCTTCGGCGCGACGGGCGAGCGGGATGCGATCGAACCCGGACTCGACGATCGTGAATGCGGTGCCGCCTTCGACGTCCTCGAGCGTGAACTCGACCAGCGTGGTGGGCTCGGCCGAGTAGTCCACGGCGGGATCGACGGCGTAGGGGTGCCAGCGATAGGCGAAGTACCGCTCCGGATCGATGCGCTCGATCAGCATTTCCAGCGACAGATGCTCGTAATCCGGTATGGCCAGCTTGCCCCGGATTGGCTTGCCCTCGGCAAACGCGCCCTCGAGTTTGACCCGGAACCAGGTGCCGAACTCTTGCGCGTTCGAAAGGGCGCGCCACACGCGGGTGCGTGGGGCGCGGAGCACCACCCGTTTTTCGATCCGATCGGTGCTCGCCGTGTCGCCGGGCGCTTGTTTGACTGCCATGGCTCGACTCCTCTGTTTTGGGATATGCAACATTCGTGTTGCGTATCCTAGCAGCGAGCCGATTTAAATGCAACCCCAAAGTTGCGCTTCATTTGGTGGGGCCCACGAGGCGATCGTCCTGTCCGGTGAGGGATTCAAAAGCCACTCAGGGCGGAACGCCCGGTAGTCCCCATCGGCCGGCTCGTTGAGATAGATCTCCTTCCATAACGGGTCTTCGTCCGCGATCGAGTCGTCCCGGAGTGTGCCCAAGCCACTGCTGTCATAGACGGCATCGGGAATCTCCGAGTACGCCGTGCGCGCGCCGGGGTCGGAGCCGAGCCGGCGGCCCAGCGGGTCGGTGATCACGGCTTCGGACACCGCGCCGTGCAGCGTCATCGTGATCTTGCCGTCCCACGTGATGCGGTTCGGCTCGGGGCCGGGGACCGGCAAGGGGTTGGTCGGTTGGAGCCGGATCGTCTCGGCCGGCGCGCGCCGGATGGCGGGCTCCGGAGTACTCGACCGCTGCGCCTGGGTGACCCGGCGCGGCACGGACGACCCGGGCCCAGCGACAGCCGGACCCACACCGAGCTGACCCCAGTCATTGAATCCCCAACAGTAGACGTCACCGCCCGTAGCGAGCGCGCAGAAATGACTTCCACCGCCGTCCACCATGGTGAACCGGACGCTGTCGGCGCCGACCGACCGTGGCAGCGCGCTGCAGACGATAAGCGCATTGTCCGGGCAAGCCGTCCACCCCTCCGCGCGCGCAGCATCGTCAGCGACCGTCCCCCCCCAGCAGAGCACGCGGCCGGCGGTGGTGATGCCACAGGTCCCGGCGATACCTGACGCAACGACCTGCCACTTGTGCTCGCCGCCGACGCGCTCCGGGACCGGATGCGCGTGGACAGCGCCGTCGAGGCGGCTGTTTCCTAACTGTCCGACCCGGTTGTAGCCCCAGCAGTACGCGTCGCCGTTGCGTGTGACGCCGCAGGATTGGGACGCGGCCACATTGACCGATACGAACCGCTCCTGGCTGGCGACCGGCCCCGGCGCGGCGCCGGCGATGGTGTCCTGCACCGCACCGCGTCCGAGTGCTCCAGAGTGATCGCTGCCCCAGCACAGCAGCCCGCCATCGGTGGTAATGGCGCAGGCGTGGGTCTGACTGGCGCTGACACTGGCGTACGCCGCGCCGGCGCGCGGCACGGTGGTCGGTGACGACCCTCGTCCGCCGCGCGTCAGGCGACCCCAACAGACGACCTCGCCGGAGACGGTGACGCCGCACGTGACCCAGGGACCGGCGACCAGCATCGTGAGTTTCGGCACGCCCGGTACGCGCGTCGGCACCCGCACCCGCTCGCCTGTCCCGCCCGCTTCCCTGAACTCACTGCCGCCCCAGCAATACGGATCGCCGTCGCGGCTGAGCGCGCACGTCTGAGCGCCACCGGCGGCGATCGCCGCGAACGCAACCCCACTCGGCACCCGCAGCGGACGGTCGTGTTGTGCGCCGCCGGTCGGCCCCAGCTGCCCACCAGCACCCCAACAGAACACCGCTCCGTCCGAGGCAAGGGCACAGGTATGGTTCTCGCCGGCACTTACCGCGATGTATGCGGGCGGCGCGTTCGCGGCAGGCGCACGCTCCGCCGAGCACGCGCCGGCCACGATGAGCCACGCGAGCAGTGTGCGCCTCACTGCACGAGGAACACCGGTCGGTCGCGGTCCATGCCGCACAGTGTGGCGCGCGGTCCGAGGCTTCCGCAAGAAGGGGATTCGATCGCCGCCGCTTTGCTCGTTCCAGCCGTTCCAGGTTCAGGTCCCAGACGCGCTCACGCTTAGTCCTTCGGTTTCGTCTTCGGCGCGTGCAGCTTGAGCTTCAGCACCGCGGAATAGCGCGGGAAGTCCGCGTCCGTCGTATAGATCGGGGCGCCGTACCCCGCCGAGACCGCGCAGATGAGGAGGTCGATGGCGCTGCCGACGATGCCCCGGCTGCGGCAGCGGTTGAAGAACTGGGCGGCTCGTTCGTAATCGTCAGTGGTGACGGGCAGATCGGGAAACGGGCGCAGTGCGGCACGCAGGCGATCCCAGGCCCGGTCGTCGCGAACGCCCGACAGCAGCTCCTGGCGAATCGGGCCGATGAGATGGGCGGTCCCGGCGCGGACCAGGCGTTCCCATTCGCGGACGTGACGCTTCTCGCCGGTGTTCAGATCGCGCGACCGCCGACGCAGCGCCAGCGACCAGATCGGGGTGTCGATGAGGATCACGAGCGCCGCTTGCGGTGTCGCAGCGGCTTGTGGTCGTAACGCTCATCGAACGGGATCTGGCCCACCAGGTCGAGGATCTCGCGCTGGCGGCGCCGGCGCACGTATTCCCGCAGCGCGGACGTCACCGCTTCCTTTTTGGTGCGGTGCTTTCCGACTCGCCGGGCCTGCTCGATCAGGGCGTCATCGAGGGCAAGATTGGTGGCCAACCGGATATCTCCATTGGGAGGTTACACATAACGTTACACATCGGCGGTGGGCGCCGCAATCACGGGCAGCGAGGCTCGACGCCCAGCCAAGGGCTTTGCAGCGCCCCGTGGCGCCGCGCGCCCCGCGCCGTTCTCTTATCCCGTTATGGCTCTCGTCGTTTTCCTGCGCGGCGTGAATGTGGGCGGACACCGCACGTTCCGCCCCAGCATCCTCGCACGACAACTGCGCGACTATGATGTCGTGAATGTGGGTGCGGCGGGCACGTTCGTCGTTCGCAACGCCGGATCTCGAGCCAAGTTCCGTGCGGCATTGCGCAGGAAGCTGCCATTCCAAACGCACGTCGTGCTCTGCGACGGCCGCGATCTTATCCGCCTCGAAACGGAGAATCCCTTTGGGACTGAGGCATCGCGCCCTGACGTGGTGCGATTCGTAAGCATCCTGTCGACAGCCAGCCGCGTCCGCGCTCCGATTCCCATCACACTCCCGCCACACGGGAAGTGGCTTCTGCGGGTGCTCGCGTCGAACAAGCGATTCGTGTTCGGAGTGTACCGCCGTCACATGAAGACCATCGGCTATCTTGGCCAGATCGACAAACTGGTCGGCGCACCGGTGACGACACGGAATTGGAACACGATCCTGGCGATCGTGCGCATTCTGAAAGCCGGCCGCGAGTGAGAGCGATCTTCGGCCTCCTGGCCCCCGCCCTGCTGCCGGGCTGTGCTCGACCGCCGCGTGCGGCGCCCGTACCCGTGGTTCCCTTTGCGGCGGACACGGTGCGCGCTCAGCTGGTCCGCCCGGGCGTGACGCACTGGTTCCTCTACGTCCCTTCGGGACCGTGGGCGATCCATGCGTTGGTGATCGACCGCGACGCGTGCTACTCCGCTCTCGCCGTGAAGGGGTCGGACGGCGCCGTGGGGCGCCAAAAGACGTCGGCCATGCTCGAGCAACTTCGCCGATCCGCCGACGTGGTCGGGGGAGTCAACGGCGACTTCTTCGTGTTCACCCCGCCCGGCGTCCCGGCGAACCTGCTCGTCTCGCGCGGCCGCGTCGTGACCGGCCCCTCCTCGCAGCCCGTGCTCGCCTTCGACTCCCTCGGCGCACCGCATCTCGCGACCTTTTACGTCGAGGGGAGCCTCGCTACCGTGAGCCGCCGTTACGACATCACGGCCTGGAATCGCGCAGCTACGACGGGCATCGCACTCTACGACAACAGATGGGGAGCTTCAACGGATACGCTCTCCAATAGTGTCGAGGTTGTCCTGGACGGCCAGGCACCGAGTGGGGGGCGTGTCAGCGTGGTCGATACGATGACCGCCGGTGTCGTGATTCCACCGGGGGGAATGGTGCTCGTCGGCCGAGCGCTCGAGGGGCGCGCGGCGCTGCTCGCGCTCCACGCCGGCGACAGCGTCCGCGTGAATGTCGCGTTGCGACCCTTTGCTCCGTTGGAAGCGGTGGGCGGACGTCCCGTCCTGCTGCGCGACAGCGTTATCGTCGCCGCGGTGGATACCGAGGGCAGTCCAGGTTTCGCGACGGGCCGGCATCCGCGCACCGCGGTGGGGATCGGGCGCAAGGGCCGGCGTCTGCTGCTCGTGGCGGTGGACGGACGGCAGCCGGCATACAGCGATGGCATGACCCTGCGCGAGCTGGCCAACCTCCTGCGCGAACTCGGCGCACGGGACGCGATCAATCTCGACGGCGGCGGCTCGACGACACTGGTGTACGCGGATCCGGCTGCGTCCGGCAGACTGCGCATGGCGAACCGGCCCTCGGATACCACGGGCGAGCGAGCCGTCGGCGATGCGCTCGCGATCGTGCGTGGCTGTTCGTGACGACACGCGCTGCCGCCAGCGATCAGAACGCGACCGTCGCCGCCGGTTTCCTCGGCTGGGATGCTCGACGCGTTCGATTTCTTCCTGGTCGTGATGACGCTGACGGCCATCGCGAAGGATTTCGGCAAGTCGGACGCCGCGATCGCCCTCTCGATCACGCTCACCCTCGCCTTCCGCCCCGTCGGCGCATTCATCTTTGGCCTGCTCGCCGATCGCTACGGCCGCAAGATCCCGCTGATGGCCGACCTCGTGTTCTATTCGGTGATCGAGGTGCTGTCGGGCCTGGCGCCGAACTACACCACCTTCCTTATCCTGCGCGCGTTGTTCGGGATCGGCATGGGCGCGGAATGGGGCGTGGGCGCGTCGCTCGTCATGGAGAAGGTGCCGCCGCGACTGCGCGGCGTCATGTCGGGCCTGCTGCAGCAGGGCTATGCGGCCGGCTATCTGCTCGCGGCGCTGTGTTACCTGCTCGTCTTCCCCCACTGGGGCTGGCGGCCGCTGTTCTTCATCGGCGGCCTGCCGGCGCTGCTCGCGCTCTTCGTGCGCGCCCGCGTGCAGGAGTCGGACGTGTGGCGCGAAACCCGGCACGAGAACTGGGCGCACCTGGGGCGCGCGATCGCGAGGAACTGGAAGCTCTTCCTGTATCTGACGGGCCTGATGGCGCTGATGAACATGGTCTCCCACGGCACGCAGGACATGTATCCCACCTTTCTCCAGCGGGACTGGGGTTGGGGACCCACGGCGCGCGCCGCGCTGACGGCGTTCTCCCAGGTGGGCGCGCTCGCGGGCGGCGTGCTCTGCGGGCTCTATTCCGACCGGCTGGGCCGGCGGCGCACCATCGGCCTGGCGCTCGCGGGCGCGCTACTCGCGATCCCGATCTGGGCCTTCGCGCCTGCCACGCCGCTGCTCGTGCTCGGCGCTTTCGGGATGCAGTTCTTCGTCCAGGGGGCCTGGGGAGTCATTCCGGCGCACATCAACGAGCTCGCGCCGGACGGCGTGCGGGGCTTTTTACCTGGGTTCGCCTACCAGTGCGGCGTGGCGATCGCGAGCCAGATCCCCCACGTGCAGGCGCTGTTCGCGGCGCATACGAGCTACGCGCAGACCATGGCGCTGTCGGCGGCGCTGGTGTTCATCGTGTGCGCGGTGGTGGCGACGCTGGGCCCGGAGCGGCGCGGCGTGGCGTTCGGTTCACGCAGGTCGGCCAAGGAGGAAAAGTGAACGCAAGGTTTCTCGCCCTGGCACTGCTCGCTACCGCGTGTAGTCACGCGGCGCGTTCGGCGCCGCCCATCTCGCCCGCGACGGAACCGGCGACGACGGTGAAGGTCGTGAACGACCACGTGCTCGATATGAACGTATTCGTGGTCAGTAGTGGCCAACGCTTCCGGTTGGGCAGCGTCAATGGCGGGCACACGGAGGTATTCACGCTGCCACGCGCGATCGTCCACTACTCCACGCAGCTGGTCTTCGAGATCCGTTCGATCGGGAATGCGTCTGTCGAGCGGACCGAGACGATGTCGGTGTCGCCGGGGGATCAGATCACGCTGCTGATTTCGCCGTAGCGCGTCTACCTTCTCAAATACGCGTCCGTCTTCTTGAGCCAGTCCTCGCGCGGCGGATAGAAAATGTCGACATCGAGCGTATCCTCGAGCGCGTGCGCCTCGTGGGGCACGTTGCCCGGCAGATGGAGCACCTCTCCCGCGCGCACCACGATCTCCTCGGCGCGGTCGTCCCCTACCAGAAACCGCAGCGCACCTTCCAGGATGTAGGTGAGCTGCTCGTTCGGGTGCGAGTGCTTCGGGACGACGCAGCCCTTCTTGAGGTACACGTGCGTCAGCATCATCTGGTCCCCGGTGATGAGGCGACGCGACAGGCGCTCGTTTACTTGCTCGAGGGGCAGTTGGTCCCAGCGATACCATGTGGCGGATTGCTTGGCGCTCACTGTGATTCTCCACGACGGAGTGAAGCGACAACGCTACCGTCTACCCGATGCAGCGTCAAAACCGTCCTATCGACACGCCGGCGCAGCTTCTGGATCCGACTGTTCGCGGAGAACTCGCGATCCTCCATCTGCCTATCACACTGACCCAACAAGCCGGTCACATGTCGATTGCGCACGGAGTGCGGTGTTTCGCGGGATTTCCCGCAACAGCCCGGGGGGAAAGCGAAACGATTATGATCGTGCATCTGCTCATGCGTTACCTTGGCCGATCTCGACGCGTCGGTCTTGCCCACGTCATCCGGCAGGCGCTGGTTGCGGGCACGCCGTCCCGAGCTGTACGAGTCGCTGACGCGTCCCACGGGCCAGTGACGCGTCCCACGGGCCAGGAGCAGGAGACCTGGCGTGTGCGGTTCGGGGAGTGACCACGTCATACGGCCCCCGAAGGCGAGGCCCTACGTGGCCAGTACAGCGCAATCAGGATCGCAACCGGCAATCCAATGCCGACAACCTGGGAGAAGACAGACATCCAGGGAAACAGCAGCCGGGCGGCTATGAACAGCACGAGCGAGGCGAGCAGCGCTAGGCGCGCCGCCTGCCGGCCCCGCTGCGTCGGGCGCAGAATCGCGGCACCGGCGCCGAGCAGCAGCGCACTCGCAAAGACGCCCAGCACGAGCGCGAGCGCGTGCATGCCCCCGATCGTTCCCGTCAACGCTGCCCCCCACTCTACCATGGCATTCAGGATGCCGAACGCACCGACCAATACGGTTAGCATTGCAGCGAGCTTCATAATCACCTCCATGGTTCGAGTGTTCTCACGCCCACGTTCACGCCACGCTGCTACGCGCAGGGCCGGCGCGCTGCGTGCGACGCCGCGCGCACCATCGCGTCGAGCCGCCGCGCCTCCGCGCGCACCACGGACAGGCCGAGCGGTGTCAGTCGGTAGTAGCGGCGTCGCTCGTCGCCCCGCTCCGGGTCGACACGCTCGCCACCTTCTTCCACGAGGCCCGCCTCCAGCAGCCGCTTCAGCGATCCATAGAGCGTCCCCGGCCCCAGCCGCACGCTGCCCTCGGAACGCGCCGCCACACCCTTCATGATCGCGTAGCCGTGCAGCTCCCCGTCCGCGAGCGCCAGCAGGATGTGGAACGTTGCGGGCGGCAGAGGCAGGTATGCCTCCGGCGGCCGGCCGGCCCGCCGTTTGGTGACCATGGCTCCCTCCTCGTAATATATCGACACTCGATATAGTAACCCAATCTACCCGTCGCGGCCGGTTCTGGTTCCCTCGAACAGATTGGTAGGCTGTAGCCCGGCGTGCCTACTTCAGACCGAGCTTCTTACCCGCCGCAAGCAGGGCGACCGATTCGCGGATGCGCCGTTGGCGCGTCTCGGGTCGCTTCGCGATGTGGATCCACACGACGAAGTTGCGGCGCTCCCTTCGCGGTAGCGTCTGAAAAAAGCTCCACGCCTCAGCGTTGGCTTTGATTGCCTGTGCGATGTAGCCCGGCAGCTCGGGAATGTCCGGCTTCGGCGCATACTTGTTTGCGGTGGGGGCAGCGACCAGGCCTGCCGGCGTCAGCAACCCGGCTGTCTGGAGTTCCGTCCAGCGCCGGCGATTGATGTCGGACCATTTGCTCGTGGCTTTGCGCGGCGTCACTTTGATCGCGAACCGGTCGTCGTCGAGGCGTTTCACCAGGCTGTCGATCCAGCCGAAGCAGAGCGCTTCGCGCACGAAGTCCTCGTAGGCCATCGACTTCACACCGGTGTGCGCCTTGTGAACGACGACCCACACTCCGCGGCTGGACGTGTGGTGCTTTCCGAGCCAGGCGTGCCATTTCGCGCGAGTTCGGACGTCGAGGAACGCTAGCTCAGCCATGTCAGCAACCGTTCGAACGAATCCGCGTCAGCATCGCACTATCCTCGTCGAAACGTGGCCAGCATAAGCTAGCGTCGGGCTGCAACATGCCAAGAAAAAGAAGCACCTGCCGCAAGGACAGGTGCTCGTCGCCAAAACTATTGATCCGACTGACGATGTCAAACAAAGGCGACACCACGCTCGCTCAGCACAACGCCAGGTCTATGGTCGGGTGTACGCGAAGTCCACCGTCTCGGTCGCGTTCTCGGGCACGGTGATGGTCGCCCTGTGCGTGCCGAACGTCTCGTGCCACGCTTCGACGGTATAGGTGCCCGGCGGGAGCCCGGAAATGGTGAACTGGCCGTCGGTGCCGGTGGTCGCGAAAAACGGGTGTGGGAGCACACCGGCGTAGGCGCGCATCCAACCGTGGAGGTCGCACACCAGCGTCAGCATGACCTCCGGGACCGTGAACGTGTGGGTCACCGTCGTGCCGGCCGTCGGCAGGGCGAGGTTGAAGGATTCGTTCTGCGTCGCGAGCACCCGGATGTTGTGGAGCTGCGGATCGCTGTTCCTGATCTCGAGCGGCTGGCCCACCATGATCCCGAACACGCGAGGATGGTGCTCACAGACGGCCTGGTCGAGGATGACGGGTGACGCGGGTCCTGGGTAGGTCGCGCCGTCCGGCAGCCCCGCCTTCACGTACACGAAGACATTCGCCAGCGTCCCGTTCGGATTCACCACGACCAGCTGCAGGTGCGGCATCGTGTCGTACCTGGCGGCGCATTTCGGGTCCGCGCGCATGTTCATCACGGGGTTCCTCGGGACCCTCCCGGTGAACGTCACCTTTCCCGTGATCGTCCCCCCCGGCCCAGCGCTCGCCGGCATCGCGTAACGCTCCCCCGACACCGGCATTCCGGCCGTGCGCCAGCCGGCGGCCGCGAGCATCAGGATCGGGAGCAGCAAGGTGATCCGAGTGGAAAGACGCATAGCTCCTCCAGCCAAAGCACGCTCCACATCCCGACCAGAAGTCACCGTACGGCCCCCCTGAAAGCTCAGCGTAGTTGGTGCGCGGGCTGGTGCTTGAACGCGACGCAGGAACGGGTGCGAGTCCGCGACCGCCGCGGCCCCCACCATGAGAAAGATCCCCAACACCGTGCGGACGGCGGTATCCACACCACTGATGTTCTTGGTTGTCATGTCTCCACCTTGAAGGCTTCGCACGTAGCATCGCAGTTTGCGGGTGAAGGCACGTGCAACCGACCGTGAAGACCGCTTCAGAATTTCTTCCGCAATTTGCAACACTCTAGTGAAGGAATCCGGAGGGCGTTTCTTGGTGCGCACTATTCATGGCAGCGTTGTTCCTCGCCGTGATGAGAGTCGCCCCTCCCAGCACTATTCCGATCACCAGCGCTACGAGCATCGCCATCCGCGTCACTTTTGTCATAAGACCTCCATGGTCCTACTGATGTGAGAGCAACACCGGCTTACCATGCTCGATCTCCCACACGGCCGGCGTTGACTGGAAGTTGCCGCTGCCCTGCCCTTTGGTCAGCGTGCCCGCGTTGCCCTCATAGCTTCGGATATCGCGGACATACACCGCCGGATTCGCTCCGCGCTCGAACGCCTGCACGATCATGTTGAAGTCGTCATACGCATACGGCATCATGTGCGTGGCAAACTGCGTACCGGGATACAGCCTTTCGAACCGGGTCTTGAAGGCAAAATCCCGGAGATTGCTGTCGGTATACCACGTTGCTTCGAACAGGTCGGGCCGTTGACTGACCGACGGAGCAACGACCGACGCGATGTTGCGGATCTTGGCGTCGGCTAACTGTTGGGCGAGTTCATCCAGCTGCGGGTTCAGCGCTTCGACATAATAGACGTCGGGGTGCGAGGCCCGCGCTCGCGCGATCATCTTCCGAAAATCGGTGACCGCATCGGCGAATTCCTGCGCGTCGGTGATCGTGAGCCCGGCGCGGCGTATTTCAACCTTGAGCGCCTCGAGGTGACCGTGGATGCTCGGATAGTCCTGCGTGAGCAGGGCGATGTTCCGGATGCCACGCCGCTGCGCTTCCTGCACCCAGCGCACTCCCTCGGCTTCCGGTGACGGGATGTTCGTGAAGTTGTACGCCCCATCGCCAATTGACGTAACGGAGCACACACACGTATGAAGGATGCGCGCCCCGGTCGCGAGGGGCCGAGTGACCTGACCGAACCGCGAGATGCCACCGACAATCGCGTCAACCCGCTCGTCACGAATCGCGTGGAGGATGGCCGTTCTCGCCTGCCCAGGGTCTTGCCCGACATCGACGAGAACGAGCTGATACCGGTACTTCGTGCCCCGCAGATCCGACTGCG
>WNFU01018035.1_pt1 | contig 11801 bp, 11 predicted proteins | sample 5400121 | NCBI WGS metagenome assembly WNFU01 (sample SAMN13153360, study PRJNA577476) | soil metagenome | isolation source: 100 cm soil or saprolite under grassland replicate 1 | place: USA:California | collected 2016-06-15 | reverse complement strand
GAACCGTACTTGAACGCGCGCTGACCCTCGCCGCACCAGAGGGCTACGTCCGCATGCTCGTGGACGAGGGCGCACCCATGATAGCGCTGCTGGCGCAGGTTGCGGAGCGCGAGTCACCGGTCGCAGGATATGCGGCAACCCTGCTTTCTCATTTTGGATTTTCGATTTCCGATTTTGGATTGGATGGAGCGTCCCCAATCGTAAATCCCAAATCCCCAATCCAAAATCTCGTCGAGCCGCTCAGCGAACGTGAGCTCGAAGTCCTGCGCCTGATCGCCGACGGTCACTCCAACCAGGCGATCGCCAACCGGCTGGTCGTCGCGGTCAGCACAATCAAAAAGCACGTCAACAACCTCTATGGCAAGCTCGACGTGCAAAGCCGCACTCAGGCGCTGGCGCGCGCGCGCGAGTTGCACCTGTTGTAGCGTTGCTGTAGGCCACGTTTCTCTTGGTTCCCCATAGCTTCACCCCCCGCTCCTCATTTCGGTGACTGACACTACACCCCCTTGGGCGCTATCCTCTCGTTGTCGCTGGCTGCACATGGCCAGCTAAGCATCGAAAGAGGTTAACGATGAAAAAGCGCGCGCTCATTTCTGGCGGGGGTATTGCCGGGCTTGCTCTTGGCTTCTGGCTGGAACGAATCGGCATCGAGCCGGTAGTCATCGAACGTGCGCCGCGGTTCGAGGCGCTTGGCCACTACATCGCTCTCAAAGGCAACGGTGTCGACGTGATTCGACAGATGGGTCTCGAGAGTGCCTGTCGAGCACGCGAGGTTCGATTCGAGCGATCAATGATGCTGACCTCGACCGGCAGGCTGCTGCGGATGGGCAGTCGGGACGAATTCGACGACAATCTCGGTGGCTACATTCTGTTTCGCCGGGCTGACTTGCAAGCCAGCTTATTCGAGGCGGTGCGAGAAAAGCTCGAGATTCGGTATGGCACGCAGCTTGTGGCGTTGCACGACCAAGGTGAGCGGGTCGACGTCGAGCTATCAGCGGGAAACAGCGAAACCTTCGATTTCGTGTTTGGCGCCGATGGAATTCATTCGCACACGCGACAGCTCGTCTTTGGAGATGGCTTTATTGAGCCACTGGGCGGCCAGTACATCGCCCTGACGGTGGATGTCGCCCACGGCTTGCCGGCCAACCAGGTACGCAGCTATTTCGGCCGCGGGCAAAGCGTGCATTTGTTTCTGACGTCGCCTGATCGCGTGTCGTTGGTCGTGTATCACGGCGCCGGCGGCGTGACGCTCGCCGGCAAAGACATCGGCTCGGTCAAGGCGTTTTTGCTCGACGCCTACAAAGATTTTGCACCAGAGGTTCTCGGCGTGTTCAATGCACTCGACGAGCGGGCATTCGTGTTTGTCGATGCGATTGGGCAGGTGCGCATGCCGTCGATCGTCACGGGACGAATCGCATTGCTGGGAGACGCCGCGCACTGCCCGACCTTCATGTCGGGGATGGGCAGCTCACTTGCGCTTCAGGGCGCGCGGGCGCTCGCCGTGCATCTCGAACACCAGATGGATGAGCCGGTGCGTGCCTTGCAGTCGTACCAAGCCGCGATCCTCCCAATCGCCGAGCGCTATCAGGCAAGCGCGCTTGAAATGCGACCGATGCTGCTGGATCGGCGGCCATGGCTTTCCTGGGCACGCAATGCTGGCTTGCGGCTGACTCCTGAGTGGTTGATGGAGCGCAAGACGCGCCAATTTTACCACGCGGAGAGTGCGGCACAACGTTGACAGCGGTTTGTTTTTTAGGGCGGCGATCACTGCACCCTGTCTATACCGGCATCATCGTGTTGATGTGGCGGCTGCGCTATAAGCAGAGCGCTGGCTAATTGGTTCACGCGGCCCACTCGCAACCCCGCCAGGCGTGCGCGTTCCCGCGCGAGTGCTCCGGTCAGCTGCACGCCTGGCAGACTGAAAGAAGAAAGGACGACTATGATCACCGCACATCCTCAGTCGAATACCAATCTAGAATCCCTACACAAAGCGCGCAGAACGCTCATGCGTGCCAACGGCGCCTTTCTGGCGCTCGTCGGCGGTGCGCAGCTGATCTTTGAGCTCTTGAGCGACTTTCGCGGCATCGGCCCGCTCGGGCATATCTTCGCCGGATCGCACTACACGATCGGCTTCTTTGAGGCCCACGGGCTAGCCTTGCTGATCGGCCTGCTGCTGATCTTTGTGGCAGCGGCTGACCCAAAACGCTACTGGCATGGCTTCGCCGCATGTGTCCATGTGTTGCTCGGCGGGGCGAACCTGGTGTTCTGGAGTAGCTTTGTCGCCTGGGGGCTCGTACCGATGGGAGTCGTTGCCACTACTTTTCACGGCCTGTTTCTGATTGCGCAGCTGCTCTTTTTTGTGCGCGCTTCCACCCTGGAAGGTTAAGTACGGCCAAACGTAGAGAAAACATGCTTGACCAAAGAAAGGATCAACCCGAATGATCACGGTTCCTTCACAGCACACCGAATCGCATGTCAGCACCTCGATGGCACCGCCGTCGATCACGGTCGCCCAGCTGATCCGCTGGAGCGGGCTGGTCAACATCCTGGCTGGGCTGTTGTATGCGCTCGAAACACTCTTGCATCCGGCGCGAGACATTAGCAGGCTCGCGCTCATTACACAGCAGAGCGTGCTTGGGGTGTCCTGGTACGTCTCGCACACGCTGGGCATCGCCGCGGGTCTCCTCGGGCTACTTGGGTTGATCGGGTTGTATGTCCGGCAGTTCGATAAGCTGGGCGGGCTCGGATTAGCCGGCTTTATCACCGCCTTGATCGGCACCGCGATGCTCGCTGGAACACTTGTGCCCGATGCCTATGTCTTTCCGGTGCTGGGCAGCCGCCCGGCCACGGCTGCTTTGCTCAGCGTGCCTGGACCATTTGGTGCATATTGGGTGTTTGTCGCGGCAAGCGGCCTCACCTTCGTCCTAGGCACCGCCCTCTTCAGCATTGCCAGTGTCCGGGCACGGGTCGTATCGCCCTGGGGCTTTGTGCTGATCAGCGTCGGCACACCGCTGGTTGGTTTCGGGCCGCTGCTGGCGAATGTCCTTGGCCTGGTCGGCGCGGTGATGATGGGGCTGGGGTATATCTGGCTGGGGTGGGCGCTCTGGAAGCACCCGGCCGACTCCGAGGCGCAACAGGCGGCGCGGTAAACCAGGGCTCTCATTCCACTCGCTATGACTGAACATTATGATGAAAGGAACTGATGATGAACGCGACAACGATGCATAGGACAACGACGCACCGGCCGCTCCTGATCGTGGCGGCAATCGTGGTGGTGGCCCTGGGCGCAGTCCTTTGGTTCCGAGGCGCCAATCCGCAGCTCGTCCACGAGCCGGTCAGCCAGCCGCTGGGTGCGGCCACCCGTGCCGACGTGGCGATTGCGTTGAATATCGGGCAGCTGCGGATTGGCGCCCTCTCTCAGCCGAACACGCTGATTGCGGGTGAGATCGCCTATCCCGATCGGAGTACCGTGGCGCGTGACTTTGTCATGCGCGGCGATACCGCCGCCTTCACCCTGCGCGAACAGGACACCCAGGCGAATAGCCTGATCAAACAGGGCAACGTCATCTGGGATCTGCGCCTCAATCCGGCCACGCCGATGCGCCTGACGATCGCGACCGATCTGGGCAACAGCATGATCGACCTGGCCCAGCTCCACCTTACCGATCTTGATCTGAAATCCGGCGTCGGGAACACCACGCTGACACTGCCGCGCCAGGGGCACGTACAGGCGCGGGTCAGCGGCGACGTCGGCAACGTGACCATCCGCATCCCGGACGGGGTAGCCGTACGCATCGAGAGCAGCGCTGGGTTGGGCGATATCAGCGTTTCGGGGGATGAGCGGCGCCAGGGGGATGTCTACGTGTCGCCGGATTTCGACACAGCTGCCAATCGCATCGATCTGCACGCCAGCAGTGGTATCGGCACCATCACCATCCAGCCAATCAGCGAATAGTCGAGAAGGAACTGAAACCCATGAACTTCTTCCATGCACTCACCCGCCGCATTGCGCTCGCCATCAGCCTTCTGGCGGTGTGCTTGATGGCGACCACGGCAGTCGCCGCTGCACCAATTCAGCAGGCTACGTCGCACGCGCCGCCCGCTGGAATCGCCGACGCCAAGGAGCTGGAAGCCTTTCTCGACGACCTGCTCACGCGACAACTGGCGGAGGATCACATCCCCGGCGCGACCGTCGCGGTGGTGCAGGATGGCCAGCTGCTCTTCGCCAACGGCTATGGCTACGCCAACCTCGATCAGCGCACGCCGGTCGCCGCCGACCACACGCTCTTCCGCATCGGCTCGGTGTCGAAGCTGTTCACCTGGACGGCCGTGCTGCAGCTGGTCGAGCAGGGCAAGCTTAATCTGAATGCCGATGTCAACACCTATCTCGCTGATTTCCAGATCCCAGCGACCTATGCGCAGCCAATTACGCTGGCACATCTGCTGACCCACACCGCCGGCTTCGAGGATCGGCAGCTCGGGATCACCGTCGCGAGCGCCGACAAGCTGGCGCCACTGGGCAGCTATCTGGTCAACGCCATGCCGGCGCGCGTCTTCGCGCCCGGAACCGTGACGGCCTACTCGAACTATGGCACCACCCTGGCCGGTTATATCGTTGAGCGCGTCTCAGGCCAGCCGTTCGCGCAGTATATCGATCAGCATATCTTTGCGCCGCTGAATATGCGTCATAGCACGTTTGCCCAGCAGCTCCCACCCGACCTGGCCGCGCAGCTGGCGGTCAGCTACGACGAGTACAACGATAGCTTCCACGCGCTCCCATTCGAATATTTCCAGATCGCGCCGGCCGGTGGGCTGAGCACGACCGCCACCGATATGGCCCAGTTTATGATCGCGCAGCTTCAGGACGGTCGCCTGGGCGACGCCCGCATCCTGCAAGCGGCGACGGCCCAGGACATGCATCGCCAGCACTTCACGAATGAACCACATGTGAACGGAATGGCCTACGGTTTCGTTGAGATGACCCTGAACGGCCAACGGCTGTTGGTGCATTCCGGCACAACCAACGACGAGCTGTTTCGCAGCCTGCTCGTGCTGCTGCCAGCACAGCACACCGGCCTGTTCGTGTCGTATAGCGGCGCGGGCGGCGACGGCGCCAAGTGGGCATTGCTCCAAGCGTTCCTCGACCACTACGCCCCGGTCGGGCGGGCAACTGCGCTCACACCACCTGTTGACTTCGCTCAGCGCGCCGGCCAGTTCATCGGTAACTACCAGTCAACGCGCATGGCTGTCACCACAATCGAGAAGATCCAGGCCTTGTTCGCGCCGGCGATCAGCGTGAGCGCCAGGGCCGATGGCTATCTGACGATTTCCGGACTGAGCCAGGAGCCAACGCAGTGGGTCGAGACGGAGTCGCTGGTGTTTCAGCAGGTTGGCGGCCAGGAGACAATTGCATTTCGCGCGGATGCGCAGGGCCAGATCACCTACCTGTTCAAGGGCAATCTGCCGATCAACGGCTTCCGCAAGCTGGCCTGGTATGAGGCCATTCCATTTCACTACGGCCTGCTGGCTGCGTGCGTCGGGCTGTTCCTGTCGACGCTGCTGATCTGGCCGATCAGCTGGCTGGTCACGCGCCGGAAGGGCGCGCCGCGACCACGCGGCGCCGGCCTGGCGCGCTGGCTGGCGTGGAGCATCAGCGCACTCAATCTGCTGTTCCTGATCCTGTTCGTGGTCAGTATCCAAGACCTGGCGCTGTTTCCCACCTCGCTCACCAAGGTTGCGCTCGGGCTGGCGCTCCTCGCAGCGGCGTTGAGCGTGGCGGCGGTCGCGGGCACGGCGCTGGCCTGGCGACGGCGCTACTGGAGCGTCGTCGGGCGAGCGCACTACACCCTGCTGACTCTGGGTGCCGTGGCCTTTGTCTGGTTTTTACATGAGTGGAATCTGCTCGGCTTCCGGTTCTAACGATGATCGGCGTATAGCCGATCCCGTAGGAAGGACTCCTCTGGAGCTATCGCGAAGAAGGATACACATGAACCCATCGAATAGCCTGGTGATCAGCACGCATAGTTTGAGCAAAACCTACCAGGGTGTCAACGCGCTCCAGCCGCTCGATCTGCACGTCGCTCGCCACTCAATCTTCGGCTTCCTGGGGCCGAACGGCGCCGGCAAGAGCACGACCATCAAATTGCTGCTGGGCCTGGCGAAGCCGAGTGGCGGCAGCGCGACGATCTTCGGCCAGGATAGCGTGCGCGACAGCGTGGCCATCCGCGAGAAGGTCGGCTACCTGGCGCAGGAACCGCGCTACTACGACCACCTCACCGCGCGCGAGACGCTGCGCTTCACGGCGCGCTTCTTCTACAAGGGGCCGGCGCGGGCGCTGGAGGAACGCATCGCCGAAACGCTCGACCTGGTCGGGCTCTCTGACAAGGCCGACCGGCCGATCAAGGGCTTTTCGGGCGGCGAGCGCCAGCGACTTGGTATCGCGCAGGCCCAGGTGAACCAGCCCGATCTGCTGATACTTGACGAGCCGGCCGCCGCGCTCGACCCGATGGGCCGCCGCGATGTGCTCACTGTGATGGAGCGGCTGCGCAAACACACCACCGTGTTCTACTCGACCCACATTCTCGAGGATGTGCAGCGGGTCAGCGACAGCGTGGCGATCCTCAACCACGGCCAGCTGGTGGCCCAGGCGCCGATCGCGGAGCTGTTGCATCGCCCGCCAGCCGTGGGTCGCATCCATCGCCGACGAAACCCCAACCGCCGATATGCGCGGCGCACGCACCCTGCTGGTGCGCGTGACCGACGAAAGCACTGCCGAAGCCCAGCTGCTGCGGCTCGTGCTCGACGATGAGCAGGCCACCGTGCTCGCATTCGGTCGGCAGAAGCAGAACCTGGAAGCGATTTTTCTCCAGATCGTCGAGGGAGGCAACGCCAATGGCAACCACGCCTAACTTGCGCGCGATGAGCCGAGCGACTGGCGAGGCGCAGTCACGACTCGCGCGCCTCGCCGGGCCGATCGCGCTCGCCGCCGGCGCCCTGATGACCGTCCAGCAGCTCGTGATGTATCCGATCGTCGACCGCAGCCATCTGATCGCCACGATGGCCCATCCGCTGTTTGTGCCGAGCGCGATCGCCTATGTCGTAGCCCTCTGCGGGCTGCTGATCGCCCTGGTCGCCGTGTACACCTGGCAGGCCAACCGCGCCGGTGCCTTTGGCGTGATCGGCTTCGTCGCGGCCCTGGTTGGCACGCTGTTTCTCGCCGGCGATGCCTGGTTTGAAGCGTTCGCCGTCCCCTGGCTCGCCGACGTGGCACCTGAGGTGCTCCACAAGCCGTCTGGTCTGCTCATGATCGGCGCCTTTACGAGTTATGTGTTGTTCGCTGGCGGCTGGGTGCTGTTCGCACTCGCCAGCCTGCGCGCGCGCGCCTTTCCGGCGGCGATCTCGGTTGCCATCCTGGTTGGCGGTGTGATTGGGTTCTACGCATTAGTCCCGCCTTTCGCCGTGCCTTTAGGGCTGGCGATCGCCTGGCTGGGCGTGTGGATGCTGTGGACGACGCCGGCGCGCGCGATTGCCGAGCCGGCGCTGCACTGAAGATCTGCGCGTATATTCGGGCGCATAGCATCCGGATGTATGCTCTGTTCCTTAAAGGAGATAATGCTCATGACAACCATTCCTCGTGTGATATCAGCCACACATCCAGCCTTGCAGACGGTGACGGAACACGGCTGGCGGCGCGGGTTCGCCAATCTGCTGCGCAACGAGAATCGCATGTGGTGGGGCACGCGCAAGTGGCTGGTTCACCTGCTGCTCTGGCTCGTCGTGCTCAACGGGCTGATCCTGCTGGTCGGCATTCCGGAATCGCGCGAAACCAATAATCCGAGCGCGGTCTTCACGACGCTGATCCAGGTCTTCTTTCAGGTCGGCGCGCTCGCGACCGCGATCGGGGTAGTGACCACCGCGCAGGGTGCGATCGTGCGCGAGAAGCAGCTTGGCACCGCCGCATGGATCTTGTCCAAGCCGGTGGCGCGCAGCGCGTTCGTGCTGGCCAAGTTCGTGGCCTACGCGACAGGCTTTGTCAGCCTGGCGACTCTCGTGCCAAGCGCGATCTTCTACGGCGAGAGCCTGGCGCTGACCGGCCACGCACCGGCGTTGGCCGCCCTCCTGGCCGGCGTGGGCGTCACAGTGGTGCATACGCTGTTCTACCTGGCGCTGACGCTGCTGCTCGGCACGCTGTTCGATACTCGTGGCCCGATCGCCGGGATCGCGATGGGCCTGCTGTTCACCGGATTCCTGCCGCCCAACCTGCTGCCGCAAGCCGCCTTGCTGGCGCTACCCTGGACGCTGAGGGATAGCGCGGCCGGGCTGGTGCTGGGCAGCACGCTGCCCGCCGTCTGGCCGATACCGGTCGTCGCGACCGCGCTCTGGACGGTGCTATTCATCGGCGTGGCGCTCTGGCGGTTTGGCCGCGAGGAGTTCTAAACGGCCATGGCAACTGAGTACCACATCCGGCTGAAAGGCCACCTGGCCGATCACTGGTCGGCCTGGTTCGACAACATGACCATCAGCAACGAAGCCAATGGCGAAGCGGTTCTGCGTGGGCCGCTGCCCGACCAGGCGGCGCTGCACGGGGTGTTGATCAAGATCCGCGATCTTGGCTTGCCGCTGCTGGAAGTCATCACCATCGCGACGGACGAATCTCAAGACCATCAACCATAATAGGGGGCCGCAATGAATCGGATCGCATCAATCACCAAACGCCATCCGCTCGGCACGTTTTTCGGCCTGACCTTCGCGCTCACCTGGGCGGCGATGGTGGCCTGGCTGCGCGGCGGCGGCGAGGATATCCCCTGGTTTACATTTGGGCCAATGGTGACCGCGCTGATTGTCACGGCGCTCGTCGGTGGCAAAGACGGCCTGAAGGCGCTGCTGCGCCGGCAGGTGCAGTGGCGCGTGAGCATTGGCTGGTATGCAGTCGCGATCGGCCTGCCGATCGCACTCGAACTGGTCACAGTGGCGCTGAATGTCGCGATGGGAGCGCACGCGCCGACCTGGGATGTCATGCGCTCCTGGCCGACCATCCTGGGCATGACCGCGCTGTATATGGTGTTCAGCGGCCCGCTGGGCGAGGAGTTGGGCTGGCGTGGCTTCGCGCTGCCACGCCTGCTCGAGCGGTTCGCGGCCCACCCATACGGAGCGCTCATCGCCAGCCTGATCCTCGGCGTGATCCATGCCGCATGGCATCTGCCCATGTTTCTGGTTGGCGAGATGGATGTCCCGAGCATCCTGGGAACGATCATCGGGGCCGTGCTCGTGACCTGGCTCGTCCAGCATACTCAGGGCAGCGTCCTGCTTGCGGTGCTGTTCCATGCTGCGAACCAGAACAGCGGGCGGTTTCTGAGTCCACTGTTTGCCGGCGCGGACGTAATCCAGCAGCACTGGCTCAAATTGGTGGTGTGGGCGATTGCGGCGATCATCATTGTGGTTGTTGCCGGGCCAGCGCGGCTCGCCCGCCAGTCCGCCGTGCCGGCGGGGCCAATCGGCGAACCACTGGTAACCAGCTAAGCGCCGTACTAGCGCGGTAGTGGCGTGATTTGGTCGGACTATTCACCAACAGCGCATAGGGAGCAACACCATGTTTCGAAATCTCACCGACGGTGCCAAAGCCGCGATCTATTATGCCCTGGCACTCGGCTTGGGAGCGTCCCTCATTCCCCTGGTGCCAGTGTTCGGCACCCTCATAACGGTCATGTACATGTTTGCGCCGCTGCTGGCTGTGCTGCTTATGCTGCTGGTCGTGACCCGCGATGGCTATACCAAAGCCGGCTGGGCCATGCTGGGGCTGCACCACTGGGGCGTGCGGGCCTGGGGACTGGCGCTGCTACCGTGCCTCACCCTGGGCTTCGGCTACAGCGTGGTCTGGCTGACCGGGGTCGCCAGCTTCGCGAGGCCAGCGGGTGGGCTGGCGACTCTGCCGCTCGAGGTGGCCTTCTCGGCCGTAATCGCGCTGCCGCTCGCGTTTGGCGAGGAGCTTGGGTGGCGTGGCTATCTCCTCCCACATCTCTCCGCGATGCCGCGCGGACGGGCGCTGCTGCTCAGCGGGCTGCTGCATGGCATCTGGCATCTGCCGATTTTGCTGCTGACGCCGTACTACCACAGCACCGGTAACCCGCTTATCATCGTAGCTTTATTTCTCGCCACCCTGACCGTTGCCGGCGTGGTGTACGGCTACCTGCGTCTGACGACGGGCAGCACATGGCCGGCAGTGCTGGCGCATGCTATCGCGAACGTCGTCTGGGGCATGTTGAGTGGGCTGACCATCACCGCATCGCCGGTCACGCTCGAATATCTGGCCGGCGAGACTGGACTGCTGCCCTTGCTCGCCACCGCTGTGGTCGCGGGCTGGTTGCTGCATCGTCTCAGCCAGGAGCCGCGCGCCGCCCAGCACGGAATCGTTCCACACGTCGAAGCGAATGCCTGATCAAGGAGAAAGAGTCCTTTGCAACGCAACGCTTGCGCAAGCAGCAAACATCACATTTGCAAAGTTCCCTAATCCGCAGTAGAGTACCATCAGCAGTTCCCTATTCAACCCCATACGATGTGGAAGGGGGTCGTGGTGGCACGCAGCACGCCACGCGTGGATGAAACGGTGCTCATCGGTCTGGATGGCGCCGTGAGCAGCATCGCGGTCGGCAGCCCAGCCTGGTATGCCTGGTTAGTGGACGCCACCACATTTGCCTTTCGCAGTGCCGAGGGTGGCTTTACCGCGCGCAAGGAGCGCAGCGGGCAGACTGGCTGGTATTGGAAGGCCTACCGCAAGCGCGATGGAACGCTACACCGCGCCTATCTGGGCAAGTCCGCCGATCTGTCTCTCGACCGGCTCACCGCGATTGCCAGCGAGCTCGCTGGGCGCGCCACCGGACCACCACGCGAATCGGCCGGCGTTCTCGGCCCGTCGATCGCCATAGCAAATGGGGAACCTCCGCACCTGACTGGAGCCCGGTTGCCAGAGGGTACCCTGACCTTCTGCTTCACCGACATCGAAGGCAGTACCCAGCTGTGGGAACAGCACCCGGAGGCCATGCCTCAGGCCCTCGCGCGCCACGACGCCATTCTGCGCCAGACGATCGAGTCGCATGGCGGGGTGGTGTTCAAGACCGTCGGCGATAGCGTCCAGGCGGTCTTCTCCACCGCGCCAGATGCGCTCGCCGCCGCGCTTGCCTGCCAACAGGCGCTCCAGGCCGAGCCGTGGGAACCGACCGGCCCGCTGCATGTGCGCATCGCGCTCCATACGGGTATGGCGGTGGCACGCGACGACGACTATTACGGAGCACCGCTGAACCGGGTCGCCCGCATCCTGGCCGCTGGCCATGGTCGGCAGATCCTGCTCTCGCTGGCAACCGAAGAACTGGTACGCGATCATCTGCCGCCTGCCACTATGTTGCACGACCTGGGCATCCACCAACTCAAAGACCTCCGCCACGCCGAGCAGATCTTCCAGCTTGTCAGCGCGAACCTGCCTACGGACTTCCCGCCACTGCGCACGCTGGCATCGCAGCCTGCGCCTGCGCCCATCCAACCGCTCCAGCTCTTGGACACGAAGCTCTATGTCCCATCCGTGCGCCCCCAATTGGTGCCGCGCCCACGGTTGCTGGCGCGCTTGGACACGGGACTTGCCGGCAAGCTGACGCTGCTGTCCGCCTCCGCTGGCTTCGGCAAGACCACGCTGCTGATCCAGGGGCTAGAGGCTTGGGGCTTGAGGCTTGTGGGATCACTCGACTTACAAGTCTCAAGCCTCAAATCTCTAGCCTCACGGGTGGCTTGGGTGTCGCTTGACGCGGCTGATT
>WNFU01008547.1_pt2 | contig 11804 bp, 8 predicted proteins | sample 5400121 | NCBI WGS metagenome assembly WNFU01 (sample SAMN13153360, study PRJNA577476) | soil metagenome | isolation source: 100 cm soil or saprolite under grassland replicate 1 | place: USA:California | collected 2016-06-15 | reverse complement strand
CGCATTCTGCTGCGGCACTAACTGACGATAGTACTCCTGACTAATGAAGAAAAAGAGCTTCTGTTTCCCGTTCCAAATGGCTGGACCACCTTCACCAAATCGCGGAAAAATGATTGGGCCGCCAAAATCCCAGCCATAATAATTAAAGCGGTAGAGCGGACGGGCCAATCCATTTGCGTTGTTAAAGTAGCTGTTTGAGTTCAGGCTATCGTGACGCCTGAAATAGCGGCCGCCGCCGTGGTAATCGTTCGTTCCGCCACGGGTGGTGAGCGCAATAAAGCCACCACCGGATCTACCATATTCGGCTTGATAATTTGACGTTAGAACCTTTACCTCCTCCAGGGCATCCGGGTTGACGGAGACTAGTCCTCCCGTATTGTTGCCGAGATTGAGGTTTGTAACTCCGTCAACCGTGTACTCGTGCTGCGCGGTACGAGTGCCGTTAATGCTGAAGCCGTCAGTTATATTTGTTACGGTCGAAGTTGTCCTGGTGCCACCTGAGATCACGCCGGGAACGAGCTTCAAATAATCGACCACATTGCGCCCGTTCAACGCGATATCTCTGAGTTGCTTATTCGATACGAGATCAGAGCGCTCGCCCGATTCTGATTTGATTTGAAGTTGACCAGCGTCTGCTTCCACCTGGACCGTGGCTGAAAGATCGCCAGGTTCCAACTCAAAGTCTCCGGCATTGAGCTTATCACCTGTGCTCAGTACCACGTTCGCTTTTTCAACCTTCTTGAAACCTGCTTTTTCCACGGTGATGGTGTAAGTACCTGGAGGGAGCTGGGGGAACACAAAGTCTCCTTGCTCATTAGTCTCTGCTTTCTGAGTGATAGCTTTGGCAGGATTAATTACGGTAACGCTGGCGCCCGGAAGTACACCGCCGTTGCTGTCCTTGGCGGTACCCGTTATCGATCCGGGATTTTGTCCGTGAACAGAGATAGTAAATGCGGCAAACAGTACAACCATTCCGATTGACAAGCTCAGGGTTCTCATTGTTGAAGTCCCTCCGTCTTAATTGGGGCGGAATACCGTTAGGTGCAACTCTTGTTCTCATTTGCAGATGCGTTAGGCGATAGCCCATGCACCCTATTATCGCGGCTCAAAAGAAAGAGGCCAACGCGATCGAACCAGAGGTATCTGCACCTGAGGCTCTAAAATTCGAAAATTGACTTTGCTCTGAGTTGGTTTGCCGTAGCTTGCCCAGGCGCTCTGGTCTATTCTGGATGCGAAGAGCCCGCGTCTCTTCATTGCAACAGGAGATCTGAGGGGATACTAGTCTATCGACAGATGCCTGTCATTACACGCGAGCGATAGCCGACGATATGCGCATATCATAGCGAAATATATGCGAGCCGCATACCGGTCGGAATCGATCAGCGTGAGAGTTTTGTTTTACCTTTACTTCGAAAGCGAGGACGGGACATGCGGCGCATAAACGTGGCGATGATCGGTTACAAGTTTATGGGTAAGGCCCACAGTAATGCCTGGCGACAAGTTAACCGGTTTTTTGAAACTCCAGTTACGCCGGTGCTGAAGGTCATTTGCGGTCGGAATAAAACAGACGTGAAACGCGCAGCTGAAATCTTTGGTTGGGAGGAGCATGCGACATCCTGGGAGGAGGTCGTTCGGCGGAATGATATCGATGTGATTGATATTTGTTCCCCGGGCAATACGCATCTTCCGATCGCGCTTGCCGCGGCTGAAGCGAAGAAAGTGGTCTTTTGTGAAAAACCGTTGGCAAATACTTTGGCCGATGCTGAGCTGATGTTGAATGCAGTGCAGACAAATGGCGTTCTGCACATGCTCTGTCACAACTATCGTCGCGCACCAGCAATTGTTCTGGCCCGGAAACTGATTGAGCAGGATCAGCTGGGCCAGATTTATCATTATCGGGGCACTTATTTGCAGGATTGGCTTGTGGATCCCCAATTCCCCCGAGTTTGGCGAATGGAAAAATCCGCCTCTGGATCCGGAGCGTTAGGCGATATCGCTTCACATTCGATAGATCTCGCGCGTTACCTCGTTGGTGAAATTGCAGAAGTCACTGGATTACTCCAGACGTTCATACCAGAACGACCGCGAGCGCCAGGCAGCAAGAGCATGGCTGCGGTTGATGTTGATGACGCTGCTCTTTCTCTGGTGAGATTCAAGAGCGGCGCAGTGGGCAGCATCGAAGGTTCACGCTTTGCGACTGGAAGGAAGAATTATAACCGCTTCGAGATCAATGGCAGTCGCGGCAGTATCGTCTTTAACCTCGAGAGGCTTAACGAGCTACAACTCTATGTTGAAGAGGGACCCAACAGCGGCTTTAAGACGATTCTGGCAACAGATGTAAACCACCCCTACATTAAGGCGTGGTGGCCCCCCGGTCACACTATCGGTTACGAGCACACATTCACTCATACTGTATTCGATCTACTCAAGGCGATTGACGAAGAGAGATTACCCACTCCCAATTTCGAAGACGGAGTGCGCAACCAACGAGTACTTGATGCTATTGAGCGAGCCTCAGAATCTCGAAGATGGGAGACCGTGTGAAGGAAAGGGGAACGGGGGAAAAGGGGAACAGGGGAACCGCGGAACAGGGAACAGGGGAACCGGGGAACAGGGGGAGAGACCTAATCTCCCTTTTCCCCTTTTCCCCTTTCCCCTGTTTCCCTTTCCTATGATCGGTAAGGTTCACGTCCTATCCCCTGGACGGCTATTTTCTGCGCCGCCAGCACCTCGTGTTGCAATGCGTACATACACGCAGCGGCCTCATCTATCTTGCGAGTGAAGGCAATCGAACCTTGCAGGATGGGCTTAAGTCGCTCACGGTCCTGGATTCTGGCCGGCGGATATTCATGCTCTACTATGAGGTGGGTGTTTGCCACATCGAGGCTCAGTAGCTCACGTGCTGCTAATTGATGGTCCAGCCAATCGACGGTGCGGTTTTGCAGATAAGCGAGCGGATCGTGTTTCGCGGTGCCCGGCAATTCATGCTCGCAGAGTACCGTTTGCTTAAGCCAGGCATTGGCTCGATCCCGCGGATTGGTCGCCGGCTGGCCATCAACCCAGTCGCCGCGCTCAATCGTCTGGCCACCATAACCCCAGGCGGCAGTCCCTCTGGCGTTGATCACCTGACCTTTAACATGAAAACCGCCGATGAGAAAATTGTATCCTGTGTCCTTCAGATACTGGAACACCGACCGCGTATCCTGGCCCATCAGAATCGCGTGCGATGGATCATAGTGGATGCGAAACTGATCACCGACTCCATGCCGCTCACAGATGCGGTGTAAAGCAATCCAGACGCCAGGCGTGTAAGCAATGTTGTTGTGAAAATTATCTTTGATAGTCCAACCAGGCATCGGACATTGCTCAACGCGGTAAGTGAGACTGCGTGCTCGTGCTTCCTGCAGAAGGGGAATTATATGCTGCTCAAAATCAAGCAGGTTCTGGTCCAAACTTAGAGTCTGATTTCTGCCGATAAATCCGCAGACAGCATCAACTTCGAGTAATATTGCAGCATCGAATACTCTTAGCATGAAATCATGTTTGCGTTTTCGCAGGGTTGGATCCTCATGTAACAAATTGTCAAAGTATGCGAGATCCGACAGGCCAATTTGCTGTTCTTGCAAGGCTGATAATGCTCGTCTGGCGCGTTCCTTAGTAAAAGTTTTGCGCAGGTCCAAAGTATTGGCGACAGGATCAAGCATGGCTTCAGCGGGAATGTCGGCCTCACTCGGGTGAAGCGCTGCTGATAACTGTAGATAATCGACGCCCAACTCACGAGCAAACGCCGCCCAATCTTCGATAGCTTTGTCCGGATCAGAGTCCCGTACTTCTCTTGGCGTCAACTCCTGGAGTGCGGCGGTCAATACACCCACCTTCATGTATTTTGGCGAGAATGGTTTGGTTGACATAGTATTTCGTTTTCGCTAGTTAGGTTGATTTGATAACAAAGCGACGAGCGATAGTGGAGTAGTCCACCCGACACCGACACTTTGTAAATGATTCTAATTTTAGCAAAGCTACACCCGCTACTCTTAAATTGCTAATATGGCAGCCAGACGTGAACGAAAGTTGACCTTCAGAGGCTATGTGAAAACTCTGGGGAATCTTCAGTTGTGACTGTCCTACTCTGCTCAGCACCTCGCCAAAGGCAGGTGTTACTGACAAATTCCAGCGAATCTATTACAAACTCAGCTTGTCGGGTATAATCACTGTCCTACTCACCTGGTTTCATTCGACGGCTCTTTCTGAGGCCCTTGGCTGCCGAACAACTGTCAATTGGGCCGGCTGCCTCGCACCTGAAAAGCCCCGGCTGGCCGTGCGTATCGGTAGATTTGAAGCGCGCGCGCAACTAGTTTTTTAGGAACCAAATGAAGAGAGCTTTGCTTGGTCTATTGGCCGCCTTCGTTACCGCGACGTTAACCGCGTTGCTTCCCGCAAAACCCTGCGTTGGCGCAGGACCGGGTTCAGAGCGACAGGTTGCAGACTATGGCATCGATTTTTGGCGAGAGGCAGAAGGACTGCCTCAATCCAGAATCCGGGCAATTGCTCAGACACGAGACGGATATCTGTGGCTGGGGACCGATAGCGGCTTAGTTAGATTTAATGGTTCCACCTTTTCTGCATTCACAGTGGAGACAGGAAGCCTGGGAGACAATGAGGTTTGGGCCCTCCAGGAAGATGACGGGGGAGGATTGTGGATTGGCACCTATGGAGGTGGTCTTACCCTGTTACGGGCCGGCCGATTCAAAACCTTTACTACCGCTGACGGGCTGCCGGACGATGTGATCAGAAAACTCGCTAAGGATCGGGAAGGAAATATCTGGATCGCGACTCCCCGTGGAGCTGCCAGATACTCGCATGGAACCTTTGTTCAGTTCACAACGCGCGACGGACTTAGTGAGAACCTGGTTACGGCGATCTCGACTGACTCCTCCGACGGGGTTTTGTTGGCGACCGGAACAATCTTGCACCGATTCGCCGGGGGCAGATTTTACCCAATTAGAAATATGGCCCAAGCGGGGCGGAATCAGATTGATCATTTGCTTAAGGCAAGCGATGGTTCCATCTGGTTTGGCTTTCGCAATGGCCTCCTGAAGAGATGGAAAGACGGAGTATTGAGCAACTACACCGCCGGGGAGAAGCCTGCGCCTCGCATCAATCAGCTTTATGAGGATCCTGGAGGAACTCTTTGGGTTGCGCTCGAGCGTGGCGTTTCGCGTTTTAAAGACGACAAGTTTGAAGCAGTTCCGCTCGGAGACAACAAGACAGGCATCGGAGTAGTGTACAGTCTCTGCACTGATCGTGAAGGCAGTCTTTGGATTGGTTTTCAGTCAAATGGATTGGGGCGGCTTCGCACGAAACAGCTGTTGACCATTTCGGCCGCTGATGGCCTGCCAAATGATAGTACTCGAGCTGTGTTTCAGGATAGCAAGGGCACTGTCTGGATCGGTACAGTGGATGGATTTGCCAGTTATCGAGATGGCCGAATATCCAGCTACCAGAGTCTCAATGGATCTCGTATCGGTTCAGTGAGATCTTTGGCCGAGGACTGGGAAGGGAATATCTGGTTGGCTGCAGACCAGGAGTTGCTGATCCTTAAAGCAGGCCGGATTAGTAAAGTGCCAGGTTGGAAATGCGCGGTTGAAATTGAAGTGATTTATCGTGATCCACTTGGCCACATGTGGATTGGAACAGACGGAGATGGCCTCTTCGAGTTTTCTGGCGAAAGAGTCAACCATTACACAAGCCAACAAGGACTAGCGGGCGATCAGGTGCGGGCTATTCTAACTGATCAAAAGGGAGCTCTTTGGGTTAGTACGTTCGGCAAAGGCGTGAGCAAATATGCGAACGGAAAGTTTGTCAGCTATACAACCAGGGAAGGCCTGGCAGGAAATCGAGTGGCGGCGATTTATGAAGACGACGCTGGGGTGCTCTGGTTCGCAACCAGAGAGGGCTTGAGCAGATTTAAGGATGAGAAATTCTTTAACTACACAGTCGCATCCGGACTGCTGGTAGGCTTTGTCTATTCCATCCTCGATGATGGACGCGGTAACTTTTGGTTCAGCTGTGCCCAGGGTCTATTTAGAGTCAGCAAAAAAGAGCTCGAGGACTTTGCCGCCGGGAGGATAAAAAGGATCACTTCTGTTGACTACGGCGTCGCCGATGGTATGAAGACCCGGGCATATAATGTCGGTGACCAGCCCAGTGCCTGGAGAACCAACGATGGTTCGCTGTTGTTTTGCTCGATGAAGGGTGTGGTGCTCGTAGATCCCAGCCGGTTGTCGTCCAGCAGTTTTGTACCGCCGGTACAGATAGAAAAGATAGTAATTAACAAGCGTGAACAGCCAATTGGCGTGGATTCTCAGATGCCCCTGGGCAATGGAGAAGTTGAAATACACTATGCGGCCCTTAGTTTCATAGCGCCCGAAAAGCTGCGATTCAAATACAAACTCGAAGGTTTCGATCGGGAATGGGTTGATGCCGGGGCTAGACGTTTCGCGTACTATGCCAATCTCCCTCCCGGGCAATATCGATTCCAACTGATCGCGGGGCAAGTTGACGGCCCCTGGAACGAAACCGGTACTTTCTACGCATTCTATTTGCAGCCACACTTCTATCAGACCCGACTGTTTTTGGTCATTGCTGTGGCGACTGCTTTGTTGCTGGCTGCCTTGTTGTACCGACTCAGGATGATGGAGTTGAAAGCGCGGTATTCGGCTGTGTTGGGAGAACGAAATCGGATTGCCCGGGAAATCCATGACACTCTTGCGCAAAATCTTGCCGGCATTGCGCTACAACTTGATTCCGTGAATATGCAGTTGCCGGAGATTCCCACGGGTTTACGTCAGCGGCTGGATCAAGCCTGTAATCTAGTTCGCTACAGCTTGGCGGAGGCCAGGCGTGCCGTATCTGACCTCAGATCAGACGAACTGGAGCGTCAGGAATTGGCTACTGCCCTTCCGGAAATAGCCCAGAAAATTGCTGCAAGCGCCGCACTGGAAGCGCAGGTTAAAGTGGTTGGCAGCCCTCGCCGGTTGCAGTCCACGACGGAAAAGAATCTGTTGCGAATTTTCCAGGAGGCTATGGCAAATGCCGCAAAACATGCCGGCGCACAGACGATTCAGGTCGAACTCAGGTATGGTAACGATTCCCTGGCTCTTTGGGTGCGTGACGATGGCAGCGGGTTCGATACCGAAAAGATTATTCCTTTGGGTGTGGGACACTACGGCTTGACTGGAATGCGTGAGCGGGCGGAGAGAATCGGTGGACGTATGACCTTGAAAAGTCGTGTTGGGGAAGGAACTGAATTACTGGTTGAGGTACCGCTGTCCACGTGAATCCGGCAGGAGCAGGAGGCAGGAGCAATTCAGCGCGAAACGCAATCGGTCGAGATAGTCGACAATGACTGAGAATGAAATTATTCGTGTCATGATCGTCGAAGATCACTTCGTCGTGCGGGCGGGGCTGACCGCTATCATTAACAGTCAACCGGACATGGTCACGGTTGGTGAGGCCGGTAACGGCCGCCAAGCGATCGAATTGTTTGCGCAACTCCAGCCAGACATCACTTTGATGGACTTGAGAATCCCGGCGCTGAACGGAATAGACGCGATAGCCGAAATCATAAAAAGGAGTCCGCGGGCAAAAATTATCGTCTTGTCAACCTATGGCGGCGATGAGGACATTTTTAAGGCATTGCAAGCGGGCGCCAGGGCATATTTTCTTAAAGACGTGAAAGGACAGGATCTTATTGGCGCCATTCGGGCGGTCCATGCCGGGCAGCGCCCGCTGCCACCGGAAATTGCTTCTCGCCTGGCGGAGAGACTACCACGATCAGAACTCAGTCCCCGTGAATTGGAAATCCTGAAACTGATTGCGAAGGGCAGGTCGAACAGGGAGATTGCCACCACACTTTCGATCAGCGAAGGAACCGTGCGAGTTCATGCGAGCAATATATTTGCAAAGCTTGGTTGCAGCGATAGGGCTCAGGCTGTTTCGGAGGCGTTTCAACGCGGGATCATTTACCTGGATTATGCCACACAAGACTGATTCAACAGAGAGGATCAGAGACTTTGCGAACAAGATCCGATCTGTGTAAGCGAGGTGTTAATGAGATCGTCTGGGATTTGCCTGGTCGGTAACTCTTATTTGTCAGCGGCGCACTTTAGGACACTACCTAACTCCAGCGGCTTGAAAGGTCGCAGCTTTTCTGATACACGAAATCTACAAGATATTGATGTCAAGAGCGCAGCCCAAGGGGTTCACGTTCCAACAGCTGGACCCAAGGAGGACCATGACCAACAAAAGTGGATTGCGAGCTCATCTGTACGTCACTCTTATTGGGGTGCTGACCGTCTCTTTCCTTTGCAGCTCATGCAACCACACCGACAGTGGTGGAGGCAGCTCAGCCAAGCATCATCGGTTGGCTTTTGTCACCAATAATGCGTCAGACTATTGGACCATTGCTCGTAAAGGGACGGAAAAGGCGACCACCGACATGCCAACTGTTTCTGTGGATTTCCGCATAGACTCAGATGGCACCGCAGCTGAGCAACAGCGCGTGGTCGATGATCTACTGGCCAAAGGGATCGAAGGAATCGCTATAAGCCCAGTGGATCCTGCTAATCAGACCCCGATGTTGAACAAGGCTGCCTCTCAGGCGCTAGTCATCACGCAGGACAGCGATGCGCCAAACAGCAATCGCGCTTGTTACATCGGCACTGACAATGTAGCCGCAGGTCGGCAGGCAGGCCAGCTGGTAAAAGAAGCACTCCCTCAGGGTGGGAAGATCATGGTATTCGTGGGCGTGCTGGATGCTGCAAACGCCCAACAGCGCTATCAAGGCCTCAAGGAAGCCCTCCAAGGATCAAATGTACAAATAGTCGATGTTCGCACCGACAACACGGATCGGGTGCGCGCCAAATCCAATGCGGCTGACACACTCGTAAACAATCCGGATATTGCGGGAATGGTGGGACTCTGGGCTTACAATGGACCGGCAATTCTGGGTGCGGTCCGAGATGCCGGCAAGATCGGGAAAGTGAAGATAGTTTGCTTTGACGAAGACGATGAAACGCTGGCCGGAATTAAAGATAATGCAATTTATGCCACGGTAGTGCAGCAACCGTACGAATTTGGTTTTCGCTCTATCGAAATGATGGCCAAGATACTCGATGGGGATAAAAGTATGATCCCTGCCGGCAAACAAATTTTTGTCCCCACAATCGCGATTAAAAGAGATGAAGTGGAAGCTTTCATCAAGAAGATAAACCAGCTTCGTGGTCGCAGTTAGTAGCGCAGTATCTGCGCTCCAAAGAAAGGTAGGTTTTCCATGAGTGACGCTCTTACTCCACGCCCTGAACACAAGTTTACTTTTGGCCTCTGGACTGTCGGTAACCGTGGTCGCGATCCATTTGGTGATGCCGTGCGTCCAACGCTTCCACCTGTTGATGCCGTGCGCTTGCTCGCCGAAGCCGGTGCGATGGGCGTGAATCTGCACGACAATGATCTGGTTCCGATAGATGCAACACCTTCCGAACGCGATCGAATCGTGCAGGAGTTTAGAGGTGCGTGCGAGGCTCACAGCCTAAAAGTTCCCATGGCTACCGTGAACCTTTTTTACGATCCGGCTTTTCGTGACGGCGCATTTACCGCAAACGATCCGGCGGTGCGCAGTTATGCGCTAAAAAAGACTATGACGGCGATGGAACTTGGCGCTGAATTGGGTGCCCGGATATTCGTTCTCTGGGGTGGCCGTGAGGGCGTAGAAACAGATGCCTGCCGACGCCCCGATGAGGCGGTCAAGCGCTTCCGTGAAGCTCTCAACTATCTCTGCGAGTATTCTCAGGACCAGGGCTTCGGTTATCGCTTTGCCCTCGAAGCGAAGCCAAACGAACCACGTGCGGATATCTATTTCCCCACCACCGGCGCCTATCTGGCTCTCATCGAGACTCTGGATCATCCGGAGCTGGTCGGAGTTAACCCGGAAGTAGCGCACGAACACATGGCGGGACTCAACATGATGCACTCGGTCGCACAGGCATGGGAGGCCGGAAAGCTCTTCCATATCGATCTCAATGATCAGGTACCCGGGCGCTACGATCAGGACTTGAGGTTCGGCTCGGCGAACCCAAAAGCCGCCTTTTGGCTGGTCAAATTCCTGGAGGATGTTGGTTACGATGGTCCGCGCCACTTTGACGCGCATGCGTATCGCACTGAAGACTATGAGGGAGTAAAAGACTTCGCGCGAGGTTGTATGCGGACATACCTGATACTCAAACAGAAGGCCGCTCAATGGAACTCTGATCCAGAGATCAAAGCGTTACTATCTGAAATCGAGGGCAATCCGCAAACACCACAGCGGCAAGGCTATTCGAAAGATGGTGCGGAAAGACTCTTGCAGCAGTCATTCGATCGCGCTGCTCTCGCCTCTAAGGGGTTGCAGTATGAGCGGCTGGACCAGTTGACGATCGACATTTTGTTAGGTGTGCGCTGAGGAATTCTAAACTTGGAAGGCCACTCAACCTCAAACTAACCCACTCCACCTTCCCAACCTGAGAGGCTGCTGAAGGCGAATGGTTAACTTGACATTGAGTCAGTCCTGGGACGCGATTCTCGCGAGGTTGTGGAAAGTGGGTTTCAACTTTGGGTAGAGTGCCTCGTATTCCTGATAGAGTTGGCGGTACGTATTAGCGTTCTTATGATCCGGCATAACTGTTCCGGTAATTTTAATCGTCTCTCTGCAGGCGCTTTCCACATTGGACCATTTACCGCTGGCGACGCCTGCTAACAGAGCTGCTCCGTAAGCGGCACCCTCTGTTGTATTGACCGTAACCAATTCAGCCTGCAAAAGGTCGGCAAGAATCTGACGCCACAAAAGGCTCTTCGCTCCGCCCCCTGAGACACGGACCTGTTCAATTGATCCAAGACCCACTCCTTGCATTAAAGAGAAACTGTCTTTTAAACCAAAGCCTACGCCTTCAAGGACAGCACGAGTCAGATGTCCACGCCGGTGGCGCACGGTTAAGCCCACCCAGGCTCCGCGAGCCAGGGGATCCGGATGAGGAGTGCGTTCTCCGCTCAGATAAGGCAGGAAGAGCAAGCCTTCACTACCTGCAGGAATTCGGGATGCTTCCCCGACTAAATCATCGAAGCTAGTTTCCCGAGCCAAAAAGTCTCGATACCATTGCAGGCTTCCTGCTGCGCTGAGCATGACACCCATGAGATGCCAGCGATTCGGAAGCGCATGGCAAAAGGCATGAAGTCGTCCTAACGGCTCGACGAGCGGCGATTTGGTAGCGGCGAAGACTACTCCCGAAGTCCCCAGTGTCAACGCTACAATGCCTGGCTCAACGGCGCCGACACCTACGCCTTGGGCCGCCTGATCGCCACCGCCTGCGACCACTGGCGTTCCCGCTCGCAGGCCGGTGGTAGCTGCAGCCTCTCTGGTAATCTCACCGGTAACCTCAGGTCCTTCAAAAGTTGGTGGCAGCCAATCAGGGGAGATATTAAGCGCATGCAAAATCTCTGTGGACCAGCTGCGTTCTTTGAGGTCGAACAGCATGGTACCCGAGCCATCGGCCTTATCCATTGCCAGAGTCGCAGTCAATCTAAAGCGAATGTAGTCCTTCGGCAACAGAACATGTTTGGCGCGCGCATAAATATCAGGCTCATGTTTCTCTACCCACAGAATCTTGGGGGCGGTAAAACCGGTCAAGGCTTCATTACCGGTAATTTGGATTAAACGTTCTCTACCGACACGCGCGCGAATCTGATCACATTCTTCTCCGCAGCGTTGATCA
>WNFU01008544.1_pt1 | contig 11809 bp, 9 predicted proteins | sample 5400121 | NCBI WGS metagenome assembly WNFU01 (sample SAMN13153360, study PRJNA577476) | soil metagenome | isolation source: 100 cm soil or saprolite under grassland replicate 1 | place: USA:California | collected 2016-06-15 | reverse complement strand
GAGGACGGCGAGACGACCTCCACCTCGACCCCGCGCTCCCGCAGCCGGTCGACCGCATCGGCGACGAAGCGGCCGGCCGCGTCCCCCGCCGCGCGCGGATACGAGGTCGTCAGCACCGCGACCTTCACGCTCTCGCGGGCGCCGCGGACGGCCGACCGAAGACGGTCGGCACGGCGACGGCGAGCATCACCAGGACGAAGTAGTAGAAGAACGGCATCGTCAGGTAGAAGGAGTTCGCGGCAAGCGTCGCCACGAGCGCGGCCGTCAGCCCCCACGCGAGCGGCCGGACGAGCCGAGTCAAGGGATCACCGGCCACAGCAAGCACGCGACCGAGCCGCAGCGCCTTGGCGAGGCGGCGGAACACGTAGACCACGAAGACGAGCGTCAGCGCGGTGCCGACGAGACCGCCCTCGACGAGCAGCGCGACGAAGTACGAGTGCGGCCCCCAGTTCGTCTTCCCCGTCACGAACTCGTAGTAGACCGAAAAGTTGTTGTAGCCGAGCCCGAAGAGCGGGTGCATGTGGAGCACCTGCGGGATGAAGTCGTAGACCTGGAGGTGGATCCCCGTCGATCTATGTCCGTGCGACAGGCGCGAGCGCAGCACGACGTCGAAGAAGTGCCGCCGCTTCCAGACCACGTAGGCGACCGGCAGCGCGAACACCGCCAGCGGCGCGACCAGGGCCCGCGAGACGAGCTGCCGGCCGTACACGAGCGCGAGCACGATCAGCCCGCAGATCAGCCCGAGCGCGCCGCTGCGCGAGAGCGTCGCGGCCTCGACGACGAGCAGGAACGGGATCAGCACGGCCAGCACCTTCCGGTAGCGGTGCCCGCGCTCCATCCGCAGGTAGAGCGGAATCAGAACGAGCAGCGGCACGAGCAGCATGATCGCGAGGTGGTTCGGATCGCGCGTCAGCCCCTTCGTCCGGTAGACGAGGTGGCCGCCCACCCCGCCGTAGATGTTGATGTGGCTCGGCACCCCGGTAATCGGCTCGATCACGACCGCGTCGAGGTTGTGGCCGGCCTCGGCCGCGAGCAGCTGGAGGATCCCGTAGACCGCGTTCACCGTCACCCCCGCCGTGAACCAGCCGAACGCGCGCCAGAAGTAGCGGCGCGAACGCCGCGCGAGGTAGACCACGCCCGCGACGACGAAGAGAAAGTGGATCAGCCACTTCGCGATTCCCTTGCCGAACTGGTCGAGCGCCTGCTTCGTCTCCATGTTGAAGAACCCGATCAGGTCGACGAGCAGGAAGGCGGCCAGGAAGACGAGCAGGACGGCGGCCGCGCTCGGGATCCGCCGCTCGCCGCTCCTGAACCACTCGACCGCGAAGGCGAGCACGAACAGCGCGGCAGGGATGTCGGCGAGGTAGAGCGTCGACGTCGTCGCTCCTCCCCAGGCGATGTTCTCGAAGGTCGAGCAGAAGAGGGCGAAGAGGAAGAGGAACGAGGTCAGGCGCGAGCTGCGCGTCATTCGAGGCTCCAGAGGAGCTCGGCGAGCTCCTCCGCGCGCTTGCGCCGCGAGAGCCGCTCGCGCAGCTCCGGCGAGAGCGAGAACTGCCCGTCGAGCTCGCCGGAGCGCCACCGCCCGTGCAGGTCGGCGAGCGCCTCGCGCAGGCCGCCGACGTCGTCGGGAGGGACGACGAGGCCGGCGTTCGTCTCCCGGATCAGCTCGGCCGCGGCGCCCTCGGGCGGGACGGCGGCGAGGATCGGCCGGCCGGCGGCCAGGTAGTCGAAGATCTTGCCGGAGGGCGCTCCGCGACCCCGGCCCCCTGCCTCGGCAACGAGAAGCAGGAGGGCGTCGGAGTCCCGCTGGAGCTCGAGCGCGCGCCGGCGCGGAACGTAAGGCAGCAGCTCGAGGCGATCGCCGAGGCCGAGCCGTTCCGCCCACTCGCGGTCGGCGGGCCGCAGCCGCCCGACGAAGCGCGCGACCACGTCGAGGTCGGACTCGGCGATCGCCTTCAGGAACGGGCGCGGGTCGCGCTGGGCGAAGAAGCTCCCGGTGTAGGTGATCCGGAAGCGGTCGGCGCGGCGGTACTCGAGCCCGGCGAAGTCGTCGAAGTCGCAGCCGTTCGGGATCACGACCACCGGCCCCGCCGGCGAGAACGAGCGCAGCTCGTCCGCGATGTGGTCGGCGACGGCGACGATCGCGTCGGCGGAGCGGGCGAGGAGCCGCATCACCGGGAGCTGCGACCGCTCCTTCAGGCGCCCGGGCAGGCCGGCGGCGGCGCGATCCGGGTCGGCGATCATCGGGTCGCGGAGGTCGGCGACCCAGCGGGCCCCGGTCCTCGCCTTCACGGCGGCGCCAATCAGGTGCACCGAATTGGGCGGCGAGGTGGTCAGGACGACGTCGATCCCCTCGTCCCGGACGATCCGCAGCGCGGCCGGCACGGCGGTCAGCGACCAGGTCACGTGCGCGTCCGGCACCAGCAGGCGTCGCGAGAACAGACCCGCCTTCCGCAGCGCGAGGTCGAGGCCGCTGCGGCCGTGCAGCTCGTCGGAGGGCATCCGGGCGCCCGGGCCGATGTAGCGGGCCCGGTGGACGAAGGCCTGGCTCGGCGGCCGGAGATCGTCGTCCCGCGTGATCCACTTGGGATCGTCCGGCGCGAGCACGTGGGTCTCGATCCCGAGCGCCGGCAGGTGGGTCGCCAGCTTGAGCGGGCGCTGGACGCCGCCTCCGCCGGAGGGTGGGAAGTACCTGGTGACCAAGAGAACCTTCAACGGACTCGGTAGAGAACGTACCGCCGATCCTCGTACACGCGGCGCAGCGGGAAGCGCGCGTGGAGGACCCGGGTGCGGTCGACGAGCAGCCAACCGGCGCCGTAGCGGCGCAGCGTCCCGAGCGGACCGCCGCGCCGGAAGAAGCGCTCGGCCTCGTGGACACGCCTCGTCGGATGGTTCGCGGGCGTGTCGGCGACGTGCGTCTGGGGCGCCGCGTTGACGTAGACCGGGACGAAGGCGCCCAGCTCGTAGGACGTCTGCGGGTCGGAGAAGACGACCGCGCCGTTCGGCAGGTGCTCGCGGAGCGAGCCGACGAGACCGGCCGGCAACGGGGGTCTGGCCGTGAGCGGGGTCGACCAGTGCGCGAAGCCGTGGATCGCGACCGGCAGCACGAAGAGCGCGACCGCCGCGGCCGCCACGGGCCCGTCGCGCTCGAGCTGCGGCAGGCGTCTTCCGGCAAGCGCGCCCACGAGCACGGCGGCTCCCGCGCCGGCGAACGCGAACCAGGTCAGGCCGGCCGGCGCCACGTGCTCGGGCCGGTAGTGCGCGCCGAAGTCGCCCGGGAAGTACTGCTGGAGGAGGATCCCTGCGCCCAGGGCGACCGGCAGCACCCCCAGCCGGAGCAGGCCCGCGAGCACGAGCGCCGCCCCGGCCAGCGCGAACGGACGCGGAGCGAAGCCGATGATCCGGCGGGCCTGCGAGAGCGAGACCGCGTCCGCGAAGTGCGGGAAGACGAACGGGAGCAGGGCGACGGCGAAGGTGATCAGCATGCCGCCGAGGACGAAGGCCGCCCAGAGGCGGCGGCGCGCGAGCACGGCGAGCGGCAGCAGCGCAAGCACCGCGACCGCGACAGCCCCGGCGCGGCCGAAGAGCTCCGGCGTCAACCGGTAGCTGTGCAGGCCGAAGACGTCCAGCTCCCGGCCGTAGCTGGCGAAGGCGCGCCGCAGCTCGACGGAACCCGGGTTGTGCGAGACGGTCTCGTCGAGGAGCGGCCGCAGCCAGAGGACGACGGCTCCGGCAGGGGCGAGCACTGCGGCGAGAGCCGCAGCGATGGCGGTGACGTCGCGCCGTGCGAGCAGCGCCCGCGCGACCAGGAAGCCCACCAGCCCGATCGCGACGAGCACCGCATGCGTCGGATGGACGAGCGTCATCGCCAGCGAGGCGGCGGCGACCGACGCGAGCAGCTGCCACGACGGTTCGCGCACGTACTCGAAGACGAGCGCGAGCAGGGCGGGGACGAGCAGCGCCCGGCTCGCCGTCGTCGGCAGGGCCAGCGAGGGGAACGCGCCGCCGTGGCCCGCGGCGAGCCCGAGCAGCGCGAACTGCGCGAGCACGGTCGCCAGGCCCGCCCAGCGGGAGCGGAAGAGCGCCACGCCGGCCTCGAACGTGACCAGGAACGAGGCGGGCAGCAGCACGGTCGGCCCGTGCACGACCACCGCGCCGGGATCGACCCCGGCGAGCCTGGAGATCAGCGCGACCGCGCCGTGCCAGAGCGGGAAGGCGTACCCGGGGTGCAGCCCTCCGTTCCGGAACTCGTCCGCGCTCCGCAGCGAGAGGGAGTCGAAGGCGAGCAGCTTCCGCACGCGGGCGAGGTGGAAGAAGGCGTCGTTGTCGTAGCCCGCCACCCACCAGAGCGCGATCCCCGCGGCGGCTCCGAGCGCGAGCACGCCGAGGCTCCACCGGGGGAGCCTCGCGGACGGTCGCCGGAGCGCGAACGGCGCGGCCGCGAGCGCGACCGCCCCTAGCACCCAGAGCGCGAGCCAGAGCGACCCGTGGACGGCGAACATCAGCGCCATCGCCGCGAACAGCGCGGCCATGCTCCACGCGAGCGCGGGCGCGAGCCCCTCGAGCCGGAGCGCCCGCGCCACGAGCGCGCCCGGGAGGAGCAGGCAGGCCGTCGCCGCCGCGAGCCGGACCGCGAGCCCGGCGCCCTCGGCCGGCAGGAGACGCGAGAGCCCGAGCAGGGCCGGCGCCGCGAGCCACCAGAGCGAGTGGGGGCGTGGGACGAGGCGCACGCCGGGGCCGGAGGTGCGAACGCCTTCGAGCACCGAGGTCATCGCCGCAGCAGGCGGACCGCCTGGACGAGCGCCGGCTTCGGGTCGTCGGCGGCGAAGACGGCATCCACGTACGGCGGACGCTGGAGCGCGGGGCTCTCCCCGCGCAGGAACGTGATCGCCCAGCGCCGCCGGCGCCCGTTCGTCGACGCGGGCGCGGGCCGCTCCCCGACGAGGTCCCGGTACGCGATCAGCGGCACGTCGACCCCGCACGCCGCGGCGAGGCCGTGCCACTGCCAGAGGCGCGGGTTGACCTCCATCAGCTTGAGCTTCCCGTCACGCCGGTCGCGCTTGAGCTCCACCTGCGAGATGCCGTGGAAGCTCAGCGCGCGAAGCAGCGACAGGCCCTGCTGGACGACCTCCTCGATCCAGACGGCCTCGCCCACGCGGCAGGTCCCGACGCCGGGGGGCGTCTGCCGGAGCTTTCGTCCGCAGAAGAGCCCGAGCGCCTCCCCGTCCTCGGCGAGGTAGCTGCCGAGCGTGTACAGCCCCTCGTCGCCGCCCGGGACGACCTCCTGCACCATCGGTCCGAACGGCTCGGCCTGCGCGTACGCCTGGTCGAGCTCGAGCTCGTTCTCGCAGCGGAACGGCCGGCCGAAGCGGCGCCTGAACCCCTCCGTCGCGGACGGCTTGACCAGCACGGGGTAGCCGAGCTCACTCGCGGCCAGCCGCGCCTCTTCCACCGAGGCGGGATGGAGCGTTCGCGGAACGGAAACGCCGGCCTCCGCGGCCGCCTCGAGCTGCGCGCGCTTGCTCTGCACCCGCGACAGCACCTCCCAGGGCGGAAACGGGTACCGGAAACGATCGCCGAGCCGCTCCATCCCACGGGCGATCGCGTTCAGCGGCTCGTCGTGGGTCGGGAAGAGCGGCGCCGGCCGCTCAAGGCCCTCGCCCAGCTCGGCCAGGAACGAGACGAAGGCCTCCTCGTCCTGCGGGTCGGGACAGAGAATCGCCTCGGCGTACCGCGAGCGGAAGCCGAGCGCGCTCCGGCGGTGATCGAGAGCCAGCACGGGGATCCCGGCCCGCCCGAGCGAGCGGATCGCGGCGAGACCGTTCACCCAGCCGACGTCGATCACGAACGCGGCCGCCCTCATCCCCGGGTCTCCAGCAGCTCGCGAAGCTCCCTCGCCGAGAGCCAATGCGCCGCCTCGGCGTAGGTGCGGCGGCGCTCGCCGGGGAACACGATTCCGCGCAGCCGCAGCGAGACGAGCAGCAGCTTCCGCGCGCGCTCGGCCTCGCGCGCCCCGCGGTGCTTGGCGAGGAAGCGCAGATGTCCACGCACCTGCTCGCGGAACATCGGCCCCCAGCTCTGCCGCGTCGTCGCCCCACCCACATGGACGAACTCGGCGTCCGGATAGAAGAGCACCTTCCAGCCCGCCTGCCGGAAGCGGTAGCACCAGTCGGTCTCCTCGCTGAACATGAAGAAGTCCTCGTCGAAGAGGCCTACGGTATCGGCGGCCTCGCGCCGGACGAGCAAGCAGGCGCCCATCAGGAACTCGGCCTCGCGCACCTCGTCGTGGGAGAAGCCGGCGCCGTAGAAGGCGTTCAGCGCGCGCGAGCGCGGGGCGAGCTTGCGCAGGAAGAGGTACTCGGTCGCCAGCCGCCACAGGGTCGGAAAGCCGCGGACCGAGCGCTGGAGCGTACCGTCGGGATTCGAGAGCCGCGGGCCGACGACGGCGGCCTCCGGCTGTGCCTCGGCGAACTCGACCAGCCGCTCGACCGCGCTCCCGACGGCCCACGCGTCCGAGTTCAGGAGCAGGAAGTAGTCGCCCGAGGCCACTCGCATCCCCGCGTTCGACCCCCCGCCGAGGCCCTTGTTCTCCTGCTCGATCAAGCGCACGTCAGGGAAGCGCTCGTCCAGCAGCTCGAGCGTGCCGTCGCTCGAGCCGTGGTCGACGACGATCCGCTCGTGCCCGCGAATGCTCTCGAGGCAGCGCTCGATCCACGGAAGCGCGTTCAGCGTCACAACAACGACTGACACGCGTGGATCTGCCTCCATCAGGTTTCCCGAGCGGAGCGACGGGACAAACCAGTTCGCCGGAAAGTGCGCAGCATTTTCCGGGGTGAGTCAGCCATGGTCAGGCGTCGGCCGGCGGGCGAAGCCGCGAAGGCTCTGCCAGCCGAGCAGCACCGCCCCCGGCAGCGAGAGGGCGAGCGTGACCACGAAGAAGAGGAAGCCCGTGGCGAAGGCCTTGTCCGCGTCGACGCCGAGGTTCCCGAGGAAGCTGACGAAGAACAACTCGCGCACCGCGATCCCGTTCACCGAGAACGGCACGAGCAGGACGAGGAACAGGAGCGGCCCCATCACGTAGTACGGCCGCGGCGAGAGATCGACGCCGACCGCCTTCCCGGCACACCAGATCGCCAGCACGCGCACCGCCTGCACCACCAGCGTGAGGGAGAAGACGCCCGCCAGCAGGCCGGGGTGGTCTCGGTAGGAGTGGATCCCCTCGTAGGCGGCACGGACCGGCCGCTCGAGCCAGACCCGGCGCAGGAGCGGCCGTGTCCGGCGCAGGAACGGCCGCACGCGCCGCGAGAAGAGCGCGACCGCGAGCACGATCGTCCCGACCACGAACGCGCCCTCGATCCAGAGGTAGGCGCCGACGTCGTAATGGCCGACCGCGAGCACGAAGCCGACGCCGGCAAGAGCGAGCGTGGCCGCCCCGCCCAACGCTCGCTCCAGCAGCACCGAGCCCGCGACCTGGCCGCCGTGGCCCTCGTGCCGCCGTGCCGTCTCGTAGATCCGGACCGCATCGCCGCCGACCGCGGTCGGCAGGATCTGGCCGGCCGTGTAGGCGACGAAGTAGGCGCGGACGAGCCACGAGAGCCGGTCGCCGATCCCGCGCGCCTTCAGGAGCTGCTGCCAGCGCCAGGCCATCGGCCAGACCGAGCCGACCATGATCGCGACCGCGCCGAGGAAGTACCAGAGGTTCGCATGCGCGAGGATGTGCAGCGTCCGGGAGAGGTCGATCTTCCAGACCAGGTAGGCCGTGCAGAGGCCCGAGACGACGAGCGTCGCAAGCAGCCGGAGCACGCGCCTGCTCATGCGATCGTCATCCAGTGCCCCTAGGCGACAGCTTCCGCATCGACCGTGCGGAAGCGTACGTACTCGGCCGCGCGGGACGCTCGCTCCTGAGCCTCGGCGGGGTCGGCGCCGGTTGCGAGGACTGCGCCGCCCCGGTCGGAGCCGCGATAGACCCGCAGCCACTCGACGCCCTCGACGCGTTCCGCATCGGCCACCCCTTCGACCTCCGCCGGCTCGCGCGGGGGCATGGGCAGGAAGCGAAGGCAGGCGCCGCCCGCTCGCGGACTCGGCTCGAGCCGACCCGGATCGATCTCCTCTCCGAGCGCGGCGGCCAGCGTAAGCGCGTTCAGGTCGACGGCGACGGCGGCCCGGCAGAGCTCCGCGTCGTGCGCATCGCCGAGCCGAGCCGAAAGTCGGATCACGCGCGGCCCGTCCGCGCCGATCCGGAGCCGCGTGGACGTCGGCCCCTCCTCGATCCCGAGCGCGCGCGCCGCCTCCTCCGCCACGGACGCCGCGGTCTCGGCGCGAGTGGACGGCCAGACGAAGCCACCCGCAATCCGGTCGGTCACCGCCAGCGGGTGGAAGGCGGCGCCGAGCGAGAACGCGGTCACCCTCGCCTCCGGCCCCTCGACCAGCTCCTCGACGAGACAGAGGCCGCCCCGCGAGGCGTGCAGCGCCGCCTTCACGGCCGGCCCGAGCTCCTCGGGCGAGCGAACGACGGAGACACCGCGCGGGCCCTGTCGGTCCGGCGCCTTCACCACGCACGGAAAGCCGAGCTCGTCGTCCGGCCCCGTGACGAGCTTCCAGCGCGCCTGCGGAACACCGGCCTCGGCGAGACGCTCCCGCTGGCGCAGCGTCGAGCTCGAGAGCACCGCGGCGGCCGGAGAGAGCGCGTGCGGCAGGCCGAAACGAGCGGCGATCCGCGCGGCCGCGCCGACCGCCAGGTCGCTTCCCGGCGCGATCACGCCGTCGACACGGCCGGCCTCCGCCAGCCGCTCGAGCGCCGGCACGTCGTCGAGCGAGACGATCGCCCGCCGGTCGGCGTAGCGGAAGCCCGGCGCACCCGGGTCGCGGTCGACCGCGATCACGAAGAGGCCGCGCTCCCGCGCAGCCGCGAGCAGGCCGAGCTGCCCCGCTCCCGCCCCGAGGACGAGCAGGCGCAGCGCGCCGGCCGGTTTGGGCTGCACCCGATCCATTCTCACGACCGCATGCGACGGCGCCCGGGGCCGGTCTGGGCGATTTGCAGGTGAACCCCTACAATGGGAGCGTGTCCACGGTCCTCGGGGAGCGGGTCGCGGAGCTTCGAAGCGACCGCCGCCACGGCGCAAGCTGGATGGCGCGCCTCGCCGTGGAGGCGCTCGTGGACGTGGCAGAGCAGCAGGCCGCGACCGGCGAGGAGCTGCTGGAACGGCTGATCGTTGCGGGAAGAGAGCTCGCCGTCACGAGACCCGGAGTCGGAGCGGTCGCGGGGGCGGTCGGGCGGCTGCTGGCCGCGGCCAACCGTCACACGCAGCTCGAGGCCGAGCAGCTGCGCCAGCTCGTGCGCGAGGAGGCGCAGAGCCTGATCGACGGGCGCCGGCGCGCCGCCGCCTCGATCGCGATCCAGCTGCGCGAGCGATTGTCCGACGCGGTCGTCCTGACGCACTCGGCCTCGGCCACGGTGCGCGAGGCGCTCCTGCTGACGCCGCCCGAGCGGGTGATCTGCACGGTCTCCTCGCCCCAGGAGGAGGGACGCGCCTTCGCGGAGGAGCTGCGCGAGGCCGGGCTCGAGGTCGATCTCGTCGAGGACGGCAAGGCGCCGCTCGAGCTCGAGTGGGCCTCGCTGCTGCTCGTGGGGGCCGACACCGTCTTCCGCTGCGGCACGCTCTGCAACAAGGAGGGAACCCGCGCCCTGGCCGAGGCCGCCGCTGACGAGGGCGTGCCGGCGATCGTCGCCTGCGAGGTGATCAAGCTGGCCCCGATCACGGCCGCGGAAGCGCCGGTGCCGCCGGGAACGGTCGAGCTGACGCCGCCCGTGCTGATCGACAGCGTGGTCACCGAAGAGGGCGCGTACCTCGCCGAGGAGATCCGCGCCCTCGTCGATCGGACGCCGTTTCTCCGCGAGGGCTACGCCCTACTCAGGTCCTAGCGAGCTCGCCGCGTCGGGCTTCGGCCGCCGCCGAGGCGTCGTGCCTCTGCGGCGGCCGAGTGTCCTACACCTTGCCCGACCAGGAACGAATGCCCTGAGTCAGTCAGGGCAGACCTGGAACGTGCCATCCAAGTAACAGGCTGTTACTAGCTTCCTGGAATCCGCGGAACCAAGCTGGTTCTCGGTCGTAATCGGGCTAGAGCGTGAAAGTAACAGTCTGTTACTAACTCACATGACGGATGACAGGACTCCGGCGGTCGCGAGCCGTCTGGAGTCCTGCCTTCGTCGATCGACCTAGGCCGCAGCTTCCAATTCGGGAACGAGCTGCTCTTCGAGCGCCGCCTCCCGGCGCGGGCGCTTGATCGCGAGCGCGGCGAGGGCGCCGATCGCGACGATCGCTGCGCCGACGTAGATCGCCGGCGTCAGGCCGTCGACGTAGCTCGTCCCGGAGCCGTAGCCGCCGTAGTGGGCGAAGATCGAGGCGAGGACGGCGACGCCGAAGACGCCGCCGAGCTCGCGGATCGCGTTGTTGGCGCCGGAGGCCTGGCCCTCCTCCTCGGGCCGTACGGACGAGAGAACCACGTTGGCGACCGGGGCGAAGTACATCGCCATCCCGATACCCGAGAGGATGAACGGCCCGACGAGGTCGGCATAGGGCACAGTCGGCGTCGAGACTGCCGCGATCCAGGCGAGGCCCGCGGCCTGGAGCCCGAGCCCGACCGCCATCAGCGGCCGCCCGCCGATCCGGTCGGACAGGGCGCCGGCGATCGGGGCGACGATAATCGGCATCGCCGTCCACGGCAGGATCCGCAGCCCGGCGTCCAGCGGCGAGTAGCCCTGCACCGTCTGGAAGAACTGCGCGAGCAGGAAGATCGAGCCGAACATCCCGAAGAACATCAGCAGCGAGGCTGCGTTAGCGGCCGCGAACGTCCGGTTGCGGAAGAAGCGGAGCGGCAGCATCGGCGCAGGCGCGCGGGACTCCCAGCGCAGGAACAGGCCGAGGAGGAACGCCCCCGCGGTCAGCATTCCGACGATCTCGGGGCTCGTCCAGCCCATCTGGTTACCCCGGACGAGGCCCCAGACGATCCCGAACAGGCCGGCACTCGCCAGCCCGAGGCCGGGGAGGTCGAGCGTGCTGTTCGGGCCGCGGCTCTCGGACAGACGCATCGCCGCGAGCGGGATCAGCACGAGCCCGATCGGGACGTTGAGCCAGAAGATCCACTGCCAGGAGATGCCCTCGACGACCGCGCCGCCGACGAGCGGGCCGATCGCGACCGCGAGGCCGCTGATCCCGCCCCAGGCGCCGAGCACGAGCCCGCGCCGGTTCGCCGGCACGGCCGCGCTCAGGATCGTCAGCGTCAGCGGCGTGACGATCGCGCCGCCGAGGCCCTGCACGGCGCGCGCGCCGATCAGGAACTCGATGTTCGGGGCGAGCGCCGCGGCCGCCGAGGCGGCCGTGAAGATCGTCAAGCCGATCACGAACAACCGGCGCCGCCCGAAGCGGTCGCCGAGCGCCGCGCCGGTGATCAGCAGCACGGCGAAGGTCAGGGTATAGGCGTTGACCGTCCACTCGAGCCCGCCGAGGCTCGCGTCCAGGTCCTTGCGGATCACGGGCAGCGCTGTCGTGACGACGAGGTTGTCGAGCGTGGTCATGAAGAGCGCGACCGAGGTGATCGCGAACGTCCAGATGGTCCTCGTGCGGGGAGTCACCTTCTCTCCTCCTTCGGATTGGTTGCTATTGATTGCTCACTCACTTAGCGTTGAAAAAAGGGAGGCCCTATCCATGGGCCTGCGGGTTGAGGCACGCCTCGAGCAGCCGCTTCGCCCACGGCTCGCGCAGGTCGAGCAGGTCCATCGAGGCAACGACGTTCAGGAGCATGCCCGTTG
>WNFU01012258.1_pt1 | contig 11810 bp, 13 predicted proteins | sample 5400121 | NCBI WGS metagenome assembly WNFU01 (sample SAMN13153360, study PRJNA577476) | soil metagenome | isolation source: 100 cm soil or saprolite under grassland replicate 1 | place: USA:California | collected 2016-06-15 | reverse complement strand
GCTAAAATAAGCGCTGCCAAGCCCGCGCTATCGATGTAAGTCGCGCGGGAAAGATCTATCACTATCCGTTCCGGTTTTTTCTCGGTCATTGCGTTAAGTGACTGTGTGACAGCAGGCGAAACGTGCAGATCGATTTCGCCTTTAAGCGGCAGGACATTCGAACGGTGTTGACGCGGCACCGGAGTGGCTGGGAAAGCGCTTTTCTTCATTTAATTCCTTCAATCGTGAATGCATCACCATCCGGGCGTATCGATTATGGATTTCACATCTGGAAGATAATCACGTAATGAAACTTGAAACCTTATGAAAGAGAGTTTGCACGTTTACGAACTCCGTCCCCGTAAAGATCGTCGCGGCGTCAATCTGATCTCCGATGCGCTGCCATTCGGTCGGCTGTTATAGAAAAGCGATCAGGATGCTCAGGCCGATAACAAGCTTTTCATCGGCCTGAAACGTCCAGCGTTACTGCGCTCTACGAAAGGATAAATGGGAGCAACGTAACCCCGCCCGTTCGATTGAATTCCGGACAACCCTCTAAAATCCAAATGCACCCTCTCTTACAGCTACTGATTGCCATTAGTCCGTTGGCTCTGTGCATAGCGGTCATTGTCTTAGCGTATCGGCACACCAAATAAAGATAACCAGAACAAATGGCGCTGATCCGCGTTTACGATGACGCGGGCAACATGATCGAGAGGCACGAATCGCATCGCCGATTGCGCTTGAAATTTTTCGAGAACTTCGCCTCGCAGTTTCCGTAGAAGGGATTGAGGGAAAAGGACACTGGGTTCTGAAAGCACTGGCACAACGCATTGGAGAACGCCTTCGCACCAAACAATCTTACATGGTTTTTGAACGCGATTTGTCGCGTGTCTGGCCGCGAGACGAAACGGAGCAACTGCGACGCGAAAAACAAATTCACGCGTTCGCAACCACTCATGGTTGGATTGCGACAATCCTAGACCCTGGTATTCGCGTCACGTTCAGGGAAGCGGGGCGCGACCTATTAGCTCGATAAGGTTTCGGCCTGTTTACCCACATGAAATCCGCTTTACTTGCCGCAATTTTTGGGATCACCGGAATGGTTGCGATTTTGCTCGCCGTTCCCGCCCAAGAAAAAGCTCCGGTTTTTATAATCCATCCGCCTAAGTATTTTCCGGACTATGGGGACCCGGTGGTACCTCAAATAGAGGAGGTGGCACCTCAAGAGGTGTTAGTTCCTCAAGAGGTGTTAGCTCCTGAACCTTTGGACCATTATTCAGTCGCCCACGCGAAGACTAGAAAACCAGCGCCGCGCCGCCACATGCATGTCGTCCGCGCCCGGCCAAACTTCTTCGAAAAATTAGTTGCCGGTTTCATCAAACTCCAAAAACGCCAGGCGGCGAAAAATCATTTTGTTAAACGGTCTCGTACAACCTCGCGGCGCGGCTGAGTAAAAAACGGTTCTCCGCGTACAGACGAATCGCCTATGCCAACTTTTTTAACTGTTCACATGATGCTGTGATCCGCGTTTACGATGCCGCTGGCAATGTGATCGAAACGCACGAGCACTCGAGCGATTTCAAAGAGTGGTGAGCGCGATCATGTTTCGCTAGGGTGCCGAAACCGGCTGCCACTTGCGCCTGCCGGAGCCGTGGCTGATCTTCTTCTCGTTGGGCCGCCCTGGGCGGCACTCTAGTTTTAGGAAGGCAGGCGATTGTGAGGCGAACACTTCTGGCGACCGTTCTCGCGGCTGGCATCTGCTCCCCGGCGCTCGCACAAGAGCAGGTCGAAATCGAACTCATGACGTATCCGGAGATTGCGGCCGCGATGCAGAACGGGAAGACGACCGTGCTGATCTACAACGCCGGCACGGAGCAGCGAGGGCCGCACGCCGTCCTTGGCGGCCACACGCTGATCGTGCGCCGCGCGAGCGTCGAGATTGCGCGGCAGCTTGGGAACGCCCTCGTCGCGCCGGTGCTTCCGTTTTCCATTGCGGGAGGACATCTCAATCCGAAGTGGCCAGGAAGCGTCAATCTGCCGGGCCCGGTCTTTTCCGCCGTCAATGAAGCTGTTGTGGACAGCATGGTCGTGAATGGATTCAAGAGCATCGTGCTGATGGGCGATCACGGTGGCGGACAAAAGGAACTGAAAGACCTAGCCCAGCGGCTGGACAAGAAATATGCGGCGAAAGGTAGCCGCGTCTATTTCTGCGGTGACGTCTATGCCAAGACCCACGATGACGTCGATGCCTGGGTCAAGGAGCACGGCCTGCCTTTGGGGACCCACGGTGGCATACACGACACATCGCTGATGATGGTACTCGGCGGCGACTCGTACGTTCGCAGGGACAAGTTAGTCGCGGGCGATCCTGTCGTCGCACCAGGACAGCAGCCTGATACCACGAAGCCGCGCGTCGATAACGGTGTCATCGGCGACCCGCGACCTGCAACGCCAGAATTCGGCAAGGTGTTTTTTGATATTCAGGTCAGGAATGCTGTTGTGCAAATCCGTTCGCTGATTGGCTCTGCGCCGAAAGCGGCTCAGTAGCGGTCAGTACGTCATCACGATGCGCGTCAGCAATCCAGATTGTTCGTCCCTGAGAATCAAGGGCTGATACGCAGCCCCAACTCCAACCGGCTTTGCTGAGATTGTCAGCGATGATTTCGCAATATTTCACTCATCAGATCGCGGCCGCTAAAATAAGCGCTGCCAAGCCCGCGCTATCGATGTAAGTCGCGCGGGAAAGATCTATCACTATCCGTTCCGGTTTTTTCTCGGTCATTGCGTTAAGTGACTGTGTGACAGCAGGCGAAACGTGCAGATCGATTTCGCGTTTAAGCGGCAAGACATTCGGACGGTGTTGACTAGTTATCGCAGCGACGCAGACCGCCGCCGCTCTGGGGGGTGGTTTCATTTCACCTAGTTCTACGGGGACTGCGGCACGAAGTTCCCGAAAACGGCGATTTAGGCTGCTCTAAGTAGCGTTTACATGACGCTGGGAACGCGACCGAAACGCACGAGCACGCGGGCGATTTCAAAGAGTGGTGAGCGGTTTGTTCGCATCACGTCACGCACGCGAACAAACAGCTTTTTGGCTTGCTCTCGGCGGGACTCATCGCTAAAACGTTGCTACGAAATAATTGGGGAGGCCGTTTGAGCATGAAGACACAAATCCCAAACATCAATGTAGTTCGATCCGCTTGGCGCCGAATCAAAAAGGACATAAAGGACGCCATAATTCGTGACCTGAAGCCAGTAAAAGACGTCAAAGGTGGCGGCGGTGTTACGGGCGAATCCAAACCCACCACAGGCAGCACTGGCACCACAGACAACCACTAGACGCAGCCCCAACTCCAACCGGCTTTGCTGAGATTGTCAGCATGATCTCCCAGTACTTCATTTAGACTTTGCTTGCATCGTTGCTTGTCATTGAAAACGACGACGGACGATAGCAAACACCACGCCGCCAATGATGATTGTCCCGGCAACGACGAACATGACAACGGCAGTCGGATTTGCCATCACCGCTGCCCAGCCCTGTAACTTGATCGGCTCGCGCTGGCGCTGTGCTGCGGCGGTCTTCGCAGGACTGGGATGAAACCGTTCCTGAACGTCATTAGGGAGTTCAATGAAATAGACCTTAGAAATTCCCGTTTTGCTTTTAAGCACAATCCCATCCGATTCGACACGGATGATCGTGGCGTCCTTGTATAACTTACCCCTAACGGTTTTGAAGTCCTCAGCCAGCGCGAGTGTCGCTGACAGAAGTGCCCAAATTGCCAGCGTAGTCGCATACTCCTTCACGCTGGACGCATTCTGCCTTTTTTGCTCTCCACACGGCAATGACAAAATGATGCATGAACTGTCGCAAATGACGCTTTTGAATAAGCTCACGCGCCATAAGGTGCGGGCTTGCTCATTTCAAGCTGTGCGCTCACTTTCTGTAAGCCAGCAGTAAGCGGTTCAATTTGCCTTTGCTGTTCCGCGAGCTTGGACTGAAAAACCTCCTGCTCCTGCGCCACCGTTGCTTCCAACTTCTGCACCTTCCACGTCTTCACACGCGCTTCTGCGTTTTTCCTCATAACCTCGCGTCGGATTTTCCGCAGTACATGAGTGTCAAAACAATGAAATTTAATAGAAAAGGAATTTTTAAAAATGAAAACCTTTATTGTTTATGATTTAGATTCAAAAATGCCCGTTGCTGTTGGCGAACAAGTAAGCGCGGAAACCGCGCGATATTGCGCAAGCGTGGTAACTGGGATTTTCCACGAAAATCTTTTGGCAGAAGAAATTGATTTAGAAGAACAAATTACCCACTGAACCAAAATGGCAATCGGCTACGCGATGCCCCGAAGCCGCGCACAAAGGTACCGTGATCCGCGTTTACGACGCGGTTGGCAACGTGATCGAGACGCACGAGCACAAGGGCGATTTCAAAGAGCCGTAAAGTTTTTCGCTCGCGTCACGTCGCACTTCCCGCTAAAATGAATTTCCATGATTCCGCTTTTATCGGGCGGTCACGAGAGAAGCCAAGCGGATTAGACGCCTAGCAACTCTTATGCGACAGCTCACTGTTATACTGACCGTACTAACGGTTGCCACATTCCAAACGCACGCTGGAAGTCTCGACTGGTTTTTTGATGCTGCTAACAACGATAATATCGCATGCAGACAAGCCCAATTCTTGGTGTGGGATGGTGTATCGCATCCCTTCTCAGCGAGTTTCGAAAAGGTAAACATTGTAGACAAAGATGGGCCTTTTTATCTCTTTCACGTTGTAATCACCAGTCCAGGCGCCGGAGTAGAGCGCGATCGCAGCTCGTACCTAGTCTGCTTCAAGCTGACTGAACGTACAACCGAATTCCGCATAGTTACCGTGATTCAAAACGCCTCAGACCCTCCGACACAAAACGAGATTACGATAGATAAGCGTCTTAATAGATGGCCAGTTTCGCCGCCTTGGAAAGTAGGAGATGATCTACCATACAATATCAAGCCTCCTGGCTTGAGCATCGTGTTAGACAAGTGTCGCGCAGGATCAGACCAGTAACACCGTTACCCTTCCTACCGGTAACGCAGGTCCAATTCATCTCACGTAGTGGCGACAATGTTCGCTTTCATTTGCAAGCGGCCCGATCACGGAATCAATGGCGATTACGAAATCTCAGTCCTGACGCGACCGATCTAAAATGAGATTGTCAGCGATAATTTCTCAGTAACGCATGCAAATAAATTACAACCGATTGGGAGTTGCTGTTCTCTGGCAGGCTTGAGCTTCCGCGCCAAAGCCGTATCGTCCCATTCTTTCAAAATCGCCGGCGTGGCGGAATTGGCAGACGCGCTGGACTCAAAATCCAGTGATCGCAAGATCGTGTGGGTTCGAGCCCCTCCGCCGGCAAGTCCTTCTCGGCCTTCGAGTGAAGCTACGCCGAAAACAACGCCCTCACGGACTCACGCGAGAGCACGATAATCGTAAAGACGCCGAGAATTGTTCCAAAGGGAAGGAACAGGCATTCAACGCACGCCATCACGAGACTGAAAGAGTAACATTTGCAGCGGGAAAGGCATCGCCCAGCAATCAAAATGCAAATCGTCATGGTGATCCCGAGTAAAAATAAGAACGAACCGAGTCCGGCAAAAATCCAGCCAAGAAATTCGGGCGGCAATTCTTCACCGGGTTTTGCTGTACCGTGGCGCGCCACGAATATGAAAATCGCGCCGATCGTCGTGTAAAGAAGCGGGAAGAACGAGAAGAGCGCAGCCAGTCCAGCCACGATGTAGTGGAATATCGCAAGCAACCGCAGATGCTCCTTATCCTGGTTCATTTGCTTAAAGGCTGCGCTGTCTCTTGCTCTTGCTCATGCTCATCCGCCAACTTGATTCTAAAGAGCAGGAGCACGAGTAAGAGTAAGACTCACGAACTGATATAGCCTTCTTCGCCGTGTTGATTGATGTCGAGCCCCTGTCGCTCGACTTCCGGGGCGATGCGCAGACCGATCGCGCCTCTAACGATTGCACCGATGATCGCGCTTCCTACGACGGCCAGAACGATCGTGACCAAAATTGCTTTTAACTGTTCGATCCACAACGTATGACCAACAATTCGCGCCAGACCGTTTTGCGTCGCAGGATTGGGCGACCCGGCGACGCTTAACGAAAGATTTGGATTCACACTTGCGGTGGCGAACACACCGGTGAGAAATGCGCCCAGCGTCCCGCCTACTGCGTGGATGCCGAACGTATCAAGCGCATCGTCATAGCCGAGCCAGGATTTCAATTTTGTGCAGGCAAAAAACGGGACGATTCCGGCAGCAACCCCGATAATCACTGCGCCGCTCGGAGCGACATATCCACAAGCCGGCGTGATTACCACCAGCCCGCCCACTGCGCCGGAACAAAATCCAAGCACGCTCGGCTTGCCGCGCAGCCCGTACTCGAGCATGGCCCAAGTAAACGAAGCCACCGCCGTCGCAAGCGTCGTTGTGGTGAATGCGTTCGCGGCGATTCCGTCAGGCGCAAGAGCGCTTCCCGCATTGAATCCGTACCAGCCTACCCAGAGCAAGCCCGTTCCGACCATGCAAAGCACCATGCTATGCGGCGCCATGATTTCCTTTCTGAATCCAAGCCGGTGCCCGAGAAGAATGCACAAGACCAACGCCGACCAGCCCGATGTCATGTGAACGACTGTGCCGCCGGCAAAATCGATGGCGGTAATTTTCGCCGCGGGATTCCACACGCCGTTCATCCAGCCATCGATTCCCCAAACCATGTGCGCGATTGGAAAATACACGGCAAACATCCAGACCCCGACAAAAACCAGCACGGCCGCGAATTTCATCCGCTCAGCAACTGCGCCGATGATCAAGGCCGGCGTGATGATCGCGAACATCAGCTGATACATGGCGAAGACGTTCTGCGAAACCCAATACGAATAATCGCTGTTCGGTCGCGCATCGACGCCGTGCAGGAAAGCAAAGTTCAATCCTCCGATGAAGGGCAGTCCACGCGAAAAGACGAGAGAATAACCTGCCGCCCACCAAAGGATGGTGACCAGCCCGGCAATGCCGAGACATTGCGCCAACACCGAAAGGACGTTCTTTGCACGGACAAGGCCGCCGTAAAAAAGCGCCAGCCCGGGCAACGTCATAAAAAGGACCAGCGCAGCGCACGTCATCATCCACGCATTGTGGCCGGGGCCTGGACCCGCGATGTTCGACGCCATTGGCGAGCCAGTATCGGCGCCGCGCGCCGAATTATTTACATACGCCTCGAGATCGGCAACGCGCTGTTCGAGCGACGGTGAAGCAGAAGGAGACGACGTTTGCGCATGCAGCGGAGAGAAAAGCGCGATGACGCCGACGAAAAGCAAGACCCGCATCATTACGTGCTTCCGTTATAGCGCGCGGATTTATCAGGGCAAGGAAAATGGCGTTGTTTTGCCAGCGCGTTGAGGACAACGCGTTCCACCTTTCAAAGGTGGATCGACTTCTCCGAAGGCGATGTCAAAACAATCGCCGGAAGCGCAGAATCTTTCGCGCAAAAGAAAACTCCGCCGAGCGGCTGGCTAAACCAGGTTAAGGTGCTCGGCGGAGTTCCTCCTCTGCCTCAAATCAGACTGAATTCAGAGCAATCCGGTGTGCGAAAAATGATTTGAGCGAAACTTGCTCTGACGATGATTCACGATTTTCTCCTTCATCATCATCGCCATCGGCGTCATCCCCTTTGTCGGCATCGGGTCGCGGCGCGACTTCCGGCAAGTCGTCTTGCTGTAATCTCTCGTAGCGCTCGCGAACGTCGGCCGGCAATTTATCAATGTCTTCTTTCGTTTCGACCGGACCGCTGAAGAGCAATTTGCCCTGCGAGTCTTTGACCATGAGCATTTTTTTTCCATCCGCGTTTTCCAATTTCATCTCGCCCTTGTCATCAGAGAAAACGATTTGCGCTTTGCCGAGGTCGATTCTCGTAGCCCTGAGCGCGCCGTTGTCCTGACTCAAAATACGAATCTCCCGGGCAGCGCGACGGGCATCTTCTCGTGCGCGTCGCGCCGCTTCATGAGCTTTCATCACCGCCCCACGAATGATGCCGCGCTGTGCGTCGCCCAATTGCTCCTTCAACTGTTCTTTCAATCCTTGCATTTGCTCGCCGAGATCCCCCGTTTCGTCGAAATCCCAATGCCAATCGTGGTTTCCGTCCGGAAACATGGAGTGCCGCTGCGGCACTTCTTTTTTAGCGAGCTTGGCGGTGATCTTTTGCTCCTTGCCCTTGCGCAAGATTGTGACCGTCACCTCTGTGCCTTCAGGGAAAGTCTGCAGCAACCTTCGCAATTGACTCGGTTCGATCAGAATCTGGTCGTTCAGCATCTTGAGGATGTCGTTCTGCTGAATGCCTGCCGACGCGGCAGGACTATTCGGCTCCACGTATTCGACGACCAACCCAAGGCCTTTAGCCAGACCGAGCTGTTCACTAACGACATCCGGAACCTGCGATGTCTCTACACCGAGATATGTCACCGGGACCTTTGGCCCTTTCTCATGATGACCTGGCACCCCTGGCGGCCCTGGTGGATGGGGCGGAGCAGGCGGTTCTGGCGGCGCGGGTGGTGTTTGAGCAAGCCCTGAGATCAGCAACAAGCCGATGGCTGCGATTGTAGCGATGGATTTTATTTTCATAGTTTTATTTGTTGAATCATTGACCCGAAACCGGAATGAGGACGACTTCCTCGCTAGGGTAAGAAACACGAAGTGATGCGCCAGTCGTCGGATTACGCCACTGCCACGTCTGATGCGTCTGGTAACGAAGGCGCCGCAGCGGTTGGTCTGAGCCTCGGGCAAACTGCAATCCTTCGTCGCGCGTGTTATAGACGACCTGCGTCGCGCCAGCAGGAAGAAATCGATTAGAGGACGTGGATCCTTGGACTCCGCTCCCATCACGCTGGGCAGGGAGGATCGGTCTTTTTTCGGGCGCAGGTGAAATTTGCGCGATTTTTTCGCGTCGCTCCTGCCGGCGTTCCATACTGATTGCCGCGAACAAAACCAAAACCGCCGCAGCCGCGAGGCCGATGCCAAACGACAACCAATTGTAGGGCAACCGCTCCGGTTGCCTGGCAGGCGAAGCGCCTGCCCCAGAATCCATCAGAGCTTCCTCGACCCGCTCAAAGAGGATCGGCGAAGGCCGCGCTGGTCGCAGGTTTCTCAGTTCATTCTCAAGCTCGGAGAAATCGTTCATTGCGGTTGCAGACTTTTCTTCAGGTTGGCTAAGGCATACCGATAACGCGATGCGGCAGTGTTCTGAGAAATTCCCAGCGCGCCCGCGATCTCGTGAAAGGTCAGCTCGTTCCAAATCTTCAAGACGAGCACCTCCCGTTGATCGCGCGGCAACGAACCCACCGCCGCAGCCAGCGCCGATTGCGTTTCATCTTCCCATTCAAACTGCGGCTCCGTGGCTGGCTCGGCTTCGGCAAAAGCAGTCGCCTCGCGTCGCGCGCGGCGTCTGTCGCGACGGATAAAATCGAGAGCAATGGAGCGCACGGCGGCATAAAGCAGCGCGCGGTTCTCAATGTTGTGGTTGCGCCGCCAGAACTTGACGAAAGCTTCCTGGACAACGTCTTCCGCGTCGGCCGCTGATTGCACCCATTGCCGGGCAAAGAGCAGCAACCCCGGAGCAACTTCAGAAAAGCAACTCTTCCACTCCTCATGGCTGGCGACATTGTCCATGACCTTTTCACGGTCTTTACATTCAAGACGCTGCCAAGTGCCGGTTTTGTCTACACGTGCGATTTTTCCCGACCGGGGAAGAAATCTTGCCAGGGCACGTTCGCTTTCAATCTCGCGCGTAGGCAAAGTTACGCCACCTTTCCGAAGCCCAATGAAGAGTCTAAGGCCGTTGCTGCTCGCGTTCACATTTGCGATTTCAACCTTGAATGCAACGCCACCGACCCCAGGTTCGCCGGGGCGCGCGACGAATGTCGAAGTCGCGCCGCCGCCGGTGGGAAAACTTTATCACGGCTTTTACTGGGGCGGCGTTGGAACCAACAACCACGATCCAAGTGAACACGATGTCACTCCGGCGGATGTCACTGAGTACGAACAAGCGGTCGGCAAACCAACTGCTTGGATCTATTTTTCAGATAACTGGTTTGAGTCTCGAAGATTTCCAGCCGCGACGTGTAACTGGATCCGCGATCTCAACAAAATTCCGTATATCCGGCTGATGCTCCGTTCCAACGTCGATCAAAGACATTCGGAGAAAACTTTCTCGCTTCGGAAAATTATCGCTGGCGCCTTTGATGCCGATCTTCGTGCCTGGGCGCGCGAGGCGAAGGATTTTGGTTCGCCAATTTTAATTGAGTGGGGAACAGAGCCGAACGGAGACTGGTTTAGCTGGAACGGCAGGTGGAACGGCGGCCAAAGGGACGGTCCCACGCGTTACGTTGCCGCTTACCGCCACATTGTCGATCTGATGCGCGTCGAGGGCGCGGATAATCTGCAGTGGGTCTGGCATGTGAACTGGCTGGATCAGCCCGAGCGAAAATGGAACGCATTCGAGAATTACTTTCCCGGCGCAAACTATTGCGATTGGGTCGGCCTCAGCGCATACGGCCCAACGACGCCTATGACTCGCGATGGCACGGAAAGTTTCGCGTTCAAAATGCGTAACGCTTATTCACGCCTTGTGAAAATTGCGCCCGGCAAACCGATGGTTATCGCCGAGTTCGGTTGCGATCTACACAACCGGCGTGTCAACGCGGCAAACTGGGCAAAAGCCGCCCTCGAGAATCTATTCTCAAATCGATGGCCCGGTATCGTTGGGTTTTGCTGGTGGAACGAAGGCTGGCAAAACGACGACCACAAAGAACACGACACCGACATGATCATTCTTCACGATCCCGGGCTTACCAGCGTCTTTCGAGACCAGTTTGCGAAGTACCCGCACAAGGTTCAGGAAACCCCAGTTGAAATGACGAATGACAAATGACGAATGAAGTCCGGCCGCCCACTTGAGCGCTGCGTGTTTGCCCGGAGGCGAGGAACACGCATGCTGGCATCGAATTCGAAAGTGTTGTGATTCCGACTGACGATCACCGTTTTGGAATCGCCCGTAAAATCGGATCGCCTAACCAGTCGGGATGCGCGACACCGGCGCGATATGCATCGAGCGATTCCACTGACGAATTCACGCGGAGGTTGCTGTAAAATCCATCGGCGTTTTGCCAGCGCTCGTGCCAGTAAAGCGCTCCTTTAATGCGCGGATAGCGCGTGCGAAACAGCTTAAGCGCCTCTTCGATCCACTTGGCTTTACCCAGCCCGCCGCCTTCGGTTGAATGTGGGAACTCGCCGGTCGCCCATTCGGCAATCATGATGGGCTTATGCGGATCGAGCCTGGACATTTCCTCATATGGCCAGTCCACAAGTGACGGAATATCAGGATTGGGCTCGTCTTTGTATTGCTGGCCGTAAACGCTCAGGCCGAGCCAATCGACGTAATCCGAACCCGGATAGTAGGCGGGCGCGCAGTTCCAAGTCTCGTAGGGATATGGATAATTGTTGGTGTGAAACATCCACTTGATGTTTGAAGCGCCGCGCGCGCGCACGCGATCCACCACGTGACGAAAAGCCTCGCGAAATGTCTCCGGGCCTTTCCAATTATTGTGCTCCGGATCCCATTGGGCGCCGCCGTAGTAAGCTCCCGACCACGGGAACCAGGTCCCGTTCATTTCGACGCCGAATACCACGATAAATGGATGGCCGAAATCCCGAGCCGCGTCTGCCCACTTGTCGATGTAGGCGTCCCATTTGCCTGCGACAATCTCAGTCAAACTGAACTTGTCC
>WNFU01008540.1_pt1 | contig 11814 bp, 8 predicted proteins | sample 5400121 | NCBI WGS metagenome assembly WNFU01 (sample SAMN13153360, study PRJNA577476) | soil metagenome | isolation source: 100 cm soil or saprolite under grassland replicate 1 | place: USA:California | collected 2016-06-15 | reverse complement strand
CGCCCCTCGCGATCGTCGTGCCCGGCACGCGGCCGAAGGATTTTCCGGCGGGCACGTACCACCTGGCCTGCGCGCTGATCGTGGGCTGGCGGAGCGAGGCGACCGACCTCAAGGTCAGCCTCAACGAGGCGCTGCGCGAGCACGGGATCTAGGCGGGCTCGGCGGGGCCCGTCAGGTAGGCGCGTCCGGCGTCGAGCCGCACACGCAGGTCCCCGCCGGGGAAGTGGACGATTACCTCTCCGTCGTCGTGAGTGGCGGCGGCGACGGCCACCGCGCTCGTCCCGGACGCAGTCGTCTCCCCCACACCGCGCTCCCAGACGCGCGCCGTCACCTCGCCGGGACCGTCGACGTGCACGACCTGGACATTCGTCCGTTCCGGAAACCGGGGATGCGTCTCCAACAGCGGGCCGATCCGTACGATCTCCGCCGGGGAGCCTTGCACGACGGCATGCGGATTCCCGACCGAGACGGGCACGAGCTCGATCCCGTCGACCGTTTCCGGAGCTCCGACCTGGACGGGGCCGAGATCCTGCTCGACGTCCGCGCCGCCGAGCATGCGCGCGGCGACCTCGCGCCGACCCACGCGGACGCGAACGCGCTCCGCACCGGTCCGGTCGGCCAGCCAGCGGGCCGCGATTCGCGTCCCGTTGCCGGACATCTCGGCGGTGGAGCCGTCGGGGTTCCAGATCACCACCTCCGCCCAGTCCGGTCCGGCCGCCACGACCTGAACGATCCCGTCGGCGTCCCCGACCGCTCGGCGGACGTCCCGCGCTGAGAGATCAGCCCCCTCGGCGAGCAGGTACGAGTTGCCGAGTGCGTGCCAGTTCGACAATTTCATCCGCGACCTCGCCAGCAGGACGATCGCCGTTGACCATAACGGCGCCGGGAATCCGCCGCAGCCACTTGCGCTGATAGGCGGCGTAGCGACGCGTCCGGAGCACGAGCGCCTCGAATGCTTCCGCACGCGGGAGCTCGGCGATGTCGCGTAGCCCGAGCGCGTGGATCGCCGTCGCGGAAACGGGTCCCGCGAGCGCGCGCCGCACCTCCTCCTCGACGCCGGCGTCGAACATCGACCGCGCGCGTGCCTCGATTCGTTCCGCGACGACGTCGCGTGGGACTTCGAGCCCGAAGATGATGGTCGGGTGGCGCGTCTCGCCGCTCCAGAGACGGTCGTTCTCCGGGCGAAGCGACGACCCGAGCTCGGTCAGCTCGAGTGCGCGCACGATTCGGCGTCGGTCGTTCGGGTGCAGATGCGCCGCCGCTTCCGGGTCGCGGTCGGCGAGGAGCTGGTGCGCCCGCTCGGCGCCGACACGGTCGTACAGCCGCTCCCATCGCTCGCGCTGCTCGTCGCTCGGCGCCGGCGGGAGGTCGAGGTCGATGAGCGCGGCTCGGAGGTAGAGGCCGGTGCCACCGGCGACGAGCGGCGTCCGTCCGGCCGCGAGCAGGTCGTCGATCGCGGCGTGCGCGAGCCGCGCATACTCGGCGACAGAGCCCTCGTGCGCCAGCGGCCAGATCCCGACGAGGCGGGTCGGCCGCGCCGGTTGTGCGGTGAGGATGGGGAGACCCTCGTACGCCTGCATCGAGTCGGCGGAGACGACGTCGCCGCCGATCCGGGCGGCCAGAGCTTCCGCGACCGCGGTCTTCCCCGACGCGGTCGGGCCGAAGAGCGCGAGGACGAGCCTGTCGCTAAGCAGCGACCCGGACCGCCTGAACGCCGCCGAGCGTCGTCGAGGTCGCGCTTTCGATCGTCACGGGAACGAGCTCGCCCGGGGCCGCCGCGCCCTCGAAGTTCACGGTCGTGTTCCTGCGGGTGCGGCCGCGCCGGAGCGACGGGTCCGTGCGACTCGGGCCCTCGACGAGCACCTCCTCTACGCGACCGACGCGCTCGAGGTTCCGGTCGTGGGCGACGCGCTGTGCGACCTCGATCAGCCGCTCGATCCGCTCCCGCTTGATCTTCTCCGCGACCTGATCGGCCATCGCAGCGGCCTCGGTCCCCTGCCGGGGCGAGTAGACGAACGTGAAGGCGCCGTTGAACCCGACCTCCTCGACGACCTCGAGTGTCTCCCGGAAATCGTCCTCCGTCTCGCCCGGGAAGCCGACGATGATGTCCGTGGTCAGCGCGAGGTCCGGGATCGCCCCGCGGAGCTCGTCGACGAGCCGCAGGTAACGCTCGCGGCCGTACGTGCGGCGCATGGCCTTCAGGATCCGGCTGGAACCGGACTGGAGCGGCAGGTGTGCGTGCTCGCAGACGGCCGCGCACTCGGCCATCGCCTCGATCACCGGCCGCCGGAAGTCCTTCGGGTGCGGGCTCGTGAAGCGGATCCGCTCGATTCCGTCGACCGCGTCGCAGGCGCGCAGGAGCTCCCCGAACTCCGTTCGGATCTCCGGCACGAGGTCGCGCCCCCAGGAGTTCACGTTCTGCCCGAGCAGCGTGACCTCGCGGACCCCGTCGGCGGCGAGCCGCGTGACCTCGGCGACGACCTCGCCGGGCCGTCGGCTGACCTCGCGGCCGCGCACCGCGGGAACGATGCAGTAGGCGCACTTCGAGTTGCAGCCCATCGAGATCTGCACCCACGCCTGGAACGAGCGCTCGCGGTGCATTGGGAGCTCACCGGCGAACGACCGCTCCTCGACCCCGAAGCGGCCACGCGGAACGCCGAAGCCGCCGGCACCGAGCCACTCCCCCAGGTGCGGTATCGATCCGGGCCCGAAGGCGACATCCACTTCCGGATAGAGCTCGAACAGGCGGTCCTGCTGCGCCTCCGCGTAGCAGCCGCCCACGGCGATGACGGTGTCCGGATGCTCGCGCTTGCGGGCGATCGCCTGTGCCAGGTGGGCCGCGAAGCGGGTGTCGGGCTTCTCCCTGATCGTGCACGTGTTGAAGACGACGACGTCCGCCTCTTCCTGGATCGTGGTCTCCCCCAGTCCGAGCTCTTCGAGCATGCCCTTGATCCGCTCGCTGTCGTGAGCGTTCATCTGGCAGCCGAACGTGGTGACGTGGTATCGTTTGTACATATGAATGCGGGTGCTCGCGGTTCGGCTGAGCGAGGCCACGATAGCGGTGTCGATGGTCTTCGGCTGTTCTCGTACGGCCGCGTTTCAGATGTTCGAGGCCGCGAGGGACCGAGCTTCATCTCCCCCAGCGAGCAGATGCGGCGCAACCGCAGCTACTGCGAGGCCTACGGGCACACGATCGTGGACGAAAGCATCGACCTCGATCGGAGCGGCGGCGACATGAGCCGGCCCGTCTTCGACGCCTTCCTCGAGCGCATTCGCTGCGGGGACGGCGACGGGATCATCGTCGCCAAGCTCGACCGGTTCGCTCGGTCGAACCTCGGAGCGCTGCAAGCCATCGAGGAGATCGAGAAAGCCGGCGGCGTCTTGATCTCGGTCCAAGAGCAGATCGATCCGCGCACGGCATCAGGGCGCTTCATGCGAAACATCTTTCTCGCTACCGCCCAGATGGAGCGAGAGCGGATCGGCGAGCAGTGGCACACAGCGCGAACGAACGCCGTCGAGCGCGGCATCCACATCAGCCACCACGTCCCTCCCGGCTACGTTCGGGGGCCGAGAACGAACGATCCCCAGACAGACCGTCGCCTCCACCCGCACCCCGTACACGCCGAGACGATCCGGCAAGCCTTCAGGATGGCATGCGAGGGCGAGAGCGACTACGAGATCGCCAACCTCCTCAACCAGCGCGAGCTGCCCATCGTGTCGGTGAAGCACGGCGAAAAACGCACCTACTGGCAAACGTCCCGCATCCCGCGCCTGCTCGCAAACCGCGCCTACATCGGCGAGGCCCGCAGCGGCAACGGGATCGTCAACGCGACGGCGCACGAGCCACTCGTCGACGAGAACGAGTGGAAGCTCGCACAACGTGGCCGCCGCGACGCCCACGAGCCGCGCAGACCAAACCGCACCAGCAACACGCCGATCAGCATCCTGTCGGGTATCTGCCGCTGCGCCGGCTGCTCATTCGCCATGAAGCCACAGGAAGCGGGAGAGACCGGCCCCGCGATCTACCGCTGCGTGACGACCTCTGTCCACGGACGCTGCGGCTCGCCGTCGACGATCGCCAAGGCGCGGTTGGAGGACTACGTGATCGAGCAGTTCCTCGAACAGGCCCAGGCCGACCTCGTCGCCTCACCACTCGACACCGAGGAGGACGGCGAGTGGCACCGGCTCGTCGCGGCGGCGAACGCGGCAGAGCGGTCGTATAGAGCGCAGCTCACAAACGAGGAGCTACGCGGTGAGATCGGAGACGAAGACCACGACAGGCTGATCGCAACCCTTCACCGCACGTGGCAGCAGAAGCTCGCCCAGGCAGAACAGGGGCAGCCGGCAGCGCGACCAGCGATCCCGGCAGCGCTTCCCGCCGGCATGTCTCTCCGCGAGCTCGTCGAGCAGCTGCGCGGCGATGGACACAACGAGGAGCTACGCAGCCTCCTCGCGAGCGGTATCGAGGCCGTCTTCATCCGCCCGGCGCGGAGCAGAGCCCGCAACCTTCCCGTCAGCGACCGAGTAAGGATCGTCTTTCGCGGCGCCGAGAACCTTGAGCTCCCGAGGCGGGGTCGCCGCTTCGAACCCCGCTCGTACACGTGGTGATGCCGGCTTCCAGATCGTTCCCGGGTACAGGCCGGCCAGGATGTCGCATGCGCGACGAGCGACTTCCCCCCGCGTCGCCGGTGGCATCCTCGTGAGTGCGGTTTCAGCGGTCGGGCGGGACCCGTCGACGGCGCACAGGTGGCGGCCGCTCACTATTCGCCTCGCACGCTCGTAGCCGTTCCCGCGCGGCGATGTCGCAGTCTCGGTCTACCCGCATCACCGGTTGGACCTCGCCGATTTGAACCATTTGGATCACGTGGTTGCGCGGAGTCCGAGTCGTCTTTTACGCCTGCCGCGCCCGTCGTGGTTTCTGCCATCTGTGTCGCTCGCGGCTGCTCCGCCCGCCAGGCGCGGCCGAGGCAGCGCTCGAGCGGGTGCATCTCCTGCTCGCGCGGGCGGAGTGGCAGCCGCTCCAGCATGCGCTCGTCGTTCAGGTCGGGCAGGAGCAGGTAGTGCTCGCCGTCGATGGTGCCCCAGGTCCAGGGCGGCCCGGCAGGAGCGTGACGGGCGAGGTTTGCGAGCCGCCGCCGTGACTGGCACACGAGCAAGATGTTGCCGTAGCGACGCGCCGGATCGTTCGCGAGCGCCCGCTCGTAGGCGGCGAGCTTCTCGCCGACCCGTTTCGCCGGCTCATTGCCGCGGTCGAGCTCGAGGTAGAAGGTGAGCTCGCCTTGGGGGAGCAGGTAGCGGCCGTAGCCGTCGGGACGCAGCGCGCCGCCGCCGATGCCGGCGGCGGCGCGTGCCTCCCCGTACCAGGTGTAGAGCCCTTCGCCCTGCCGAGTGAGGCTGCGCTCGACGAGATCGAGGAAGAAGCGGGCGACCGCGCGCCGGTGTTCGAGGTCGGGGATCGAGAGTCCGGGCGGGCGGCGCCTGGGCGCATCGATCGCCCGGCGGCCGGCGGCGGTGAGGAACCAGAGTGGCTCGCTCTTGCCGCCGCGGCTCGTCCTGGCCGGGTAGACGCGACACATCAGGCCCGTGTCCTCGAGCAGCTTGAGCCGTGCCCGGCAGGTGCGGATCCCACGGAAGAAGAGCAGTTGCAGCTCGGAAGTGGTGAGCGGTTCGTGCTCGGCCATGCGTTCGAGGATTGCCCTGTCGCGGACGGTCAGGCTAGGCAGCGCGAGCATCATCGCCGCCCTTATCAGCATCGCCCGGTAGGGGCAATGAGAGAAGGTTGGACCTATCTTCGTCGGGGTTCCGGGCCTCGCCAGACTCGCCGTGTCCATGCCGGTTTCCGGCGTCGATGCCTCCTCCGTCGAAGGGAGGGCCGAACGGAGGACCAGGCGGAGGAGGAGCATTGGGCGGGCTGTCGGGGTCGCCGCGGCCCTCCGGCGGCGGCTCATCTTCGGGCCGGCCGTAGCGGGCTGCGATCGCCTGCTCCACCTCCGTCCGCACCAGCGCCCGTGCGCGGGCTGTCGCGCGGATCCGCGCGGCCGGATCGTCCGCGTTTGGTTTGCGGAGCGGCAGCGTGGCCGCGGTTGCCGCGGGGAGTTGTCTGCCGTCGTGGCTGATCCGGCAGGCGATCCGGTAGCGGCCGAGCCGGCGCAGGTCGCTCTCGTCGAGCCGCGGTGCGAAGTGCGGCGCCATCCGGTGCGCGTCGTGCGGCGGCAGCGCGAAGCAGAGCTTCGTCTGGCAGTTCGCCTCGATCGCCTCGGCCAGGTCGGCGTCGGTCAGCTGGGCGAGGTGTTGGTGGGCGAGCAGGAAGCCGAGCCGGTAGCCGCGCGCCTCCGCCAACGCCTGGGCGAGCCCGCCGGGGAGCCGGCAGAAGCGGTGCGCCTCGTCGACCAGGCAGACAAACGGCGGCCGCGCCGGGTCGGGGCCGAGCCGTTGCGCTGCCTGCCAGAGCCGATAGACGATCACCGAACCGACCAGATCGGCGGCATCGCCGAGCGTCCGCGCCGGCAACGACACCAGCAGCAGCTTCCCCTCGCCGACGATCCGCTCGAAGTCGGGCGCCGCTTCCTGGCAGAGCACGTTCCGCAACGCGCGGCGGCCGAGGAAGGCGCGCAGCTTGTTCGCCAACGGTGCCAGTGCCTGCTCGCGCTGGCTGTCCGAGAGTGCTCGCCACTGGCGCCAGAACTGCGCCAGCGCGACCGGATCCGACACCGGATGACGAGCCTTCTCGGCCGGGTCGGTCAACAGCGCGAGCACATCGGCCAGCGTCGGCGCCGGTCGATCGTCGCTTCGGTCGGCGAGCAGGGTCGCGAGCGCGGAGCGGAAGATGTCCTCGGAGCGCGGCCCCCAGAAGCGGCCGAACAAGCGGCGGAAGATCCCGACCAGCGCCCCGACGTGCACGTCCTCATCGCCCGCGGCGCAGGCGAGCAGATTCAGCGCGGGCGGGTACAGCTCGTCGCCAAAATCGAGCAGCACCACCTCATCGGCCCGCGCCTCGGGGATGCGCTTGAGGATCTCGGCGACCGCGTCGCCCTTCGGCTCGACATAGCCAGCGCCAAGGCCGAGCCGCGCCGCCTCGAGGTAGATGTTGCAGAGCGCTGTTGTCTTGCCGCGGCCGGTCGGGCCGAGCACGTGCACGTGCTGAGGCAGCGCCTCGGTCGCGATCCGCAGCTCGCCGTCGAAGCCCGCCTGTTCGGATCGCCCGACCAAGACGCCGTCGTAGGGTGCTTCGGCGACCGGGGCGAGCGAGCGTGCCGGTGCCTCCGGCAAAACCAGCGGTGTGTCTGCCGCCCGCTCGGGCAGCGGCACAAGCGCCGCCGCCTCCGCCGCGGTCACGACTAGCGGCGGCCGCACCGCGGGCAGCCGCCGCTCGAACCGCCGCGTGAACAGGAACTCGCGGCCGGGCCGCAGACCGCCGAGCTCGTGGAACTGCGTGAAGCTCGCCGCCAGCCCGGACAGCCGCTCCCGCGCCCACCGCCGCCTCGCCGCCCCGGCAACAAGACGAACGGTCAGTGCAAGCGCCGGCTCCGAAGCCTTACGCCCGATCGCCGTCGCCCGCTCCAGCGACCACGGGTCCGGCGGAACGGCCGCGGTCGAGGCGTACTTCGTGTGCGCCGTCGAGGGACCGGGCGTGACGATGTCAAGCGCATCGCTTGCCAGCTCGCGCGAGAACCCAAGAGCAGCGTGCCGGAACCCGCTGCGGCGCCCACCGCCCAGCGCCCACGCTTCTTTCCGCGCCCGTGACCCTGCGCGCCGCGCCAGCGGCGAGAACACCAGCTGCACGCAGGCGGACTCGCTCTGCGCGTGTCCCTGTAAAGCGGCCAGCACCTGCGCGGCCGGATCGCGCCGATGCTCACCGCGAAGCGGCAGCCACACCGAACCAGCCGGTCGCAACACACAGCGCGCCCAGCGACGACGCTGCGGCTCGGCTAGGTCAAACCGCGGCGTGAGCCGTTCAACGCTCACACCCCGGATCGCGGCCTCGAGCGCCGACACCACCTGCGGTGAAAACACGCCCGCGCAGCACAGTTCCGCCTCCAGCCGCTGCCCCTCTGCGGAGACGGTGAACGCGACCCAGGCTGGGACGCCGCCTAACCCCTGGCGCAGCAGCGACGACAACGTCCGGAAGAACCCGACCAGCCCCTCGCGGTCGAACTCCTCTGGCAGCAACAGCCGCACGCGAACCGCCCGCGCCGCCGCCCGCCGCCGAAGCACGAGCCGCACCGTCCCGCCCAAAACAGCAAGCGCCAACACCGCGGCGCAGGCGATCGCCGCAAGCTCGAGAACGTAGACGACCTGCGCAAGCAGCCCTCTCAGCAGCCCGTGCAGCTGCTCCGAGAAGCGCATGAGCCAGGGCAGGTGAGCCCGCGGCCGGGGGCGGTGATGGTGCTGACGGTGTGCCGCCGCCGCGAGCACACGCTGAACGCGGTGAAACCGATGCGTATGACCAACCTCCTTCATCTGTTGCGACAAGTCCTCGCAGCACAAGACGGCTGCCTGGCGACGCCCCGCGCGGAGCGCGGACAGCCCCAACCGCCCAGCGGCGGCCCACATCGTCCCGGCTGCGAAATCAACCCTTCACATAACAAATGCAGCAAAACGGGCACAGAGAGGTCCGAGCGTCATCGGCCACATCGACGCGATCCGCGCAACCCCGCATCCGACGGGCGTTTGCGCGTCGAGAACGGCCGCGCGCGGACAAGCGACTGTATAACCTCAGAGACATGCAAAAACGCGACCCGGACGAGTCCAAACCGCTGCCGGCGCTGCCCGCCCTCGACCTGCTCGCCGAGCCCACCCGGCGACGGATCGTCTGGGAACTCTCCCACCAGCCTCGCACCGTCACCGAGCTCGCCCGACTGCTCCGGCAAAGCCAACCACTCGTCAGCAAACACCTGCGAGCTCTCCGCCAGGCAGGACTCGTCGACGCACAGCCCGACCCCGACGATGGCCGCACCCGCCGCTACGACATCCGCCGCGAGCACCTGATTCAACTGCACGGCTGGCTGCAAGCGATCCAACAGAACTGGTGGACACGCACCCGACACACCCCGATCAACCCCGACTACTACAAAGACCACGGCCTCGACCCGAACCTCACTACGCGCGGCACCCCCCGCAAACGCAACCTCCGCCGACTGAAAGACCCCTGGGAGCGCTAAGGCTTGCGCTGGGGATGATTCGCCGAGCTCCGCCTCGTCGGCCGCGAGCGCGACGTCGAGCACGACATGGTGATTCCGTTGACTGGCGTTCCGCTGGCCGAAAGGGTCTTCTTTATGCACACGACCGGGGGGTCGCCATTGCCGACCAATTCCGCCAGACGGCGGCTCTCGGCTCGCCGCTAAGGCATCGGCGGAATCCCGTCGCAGGTTCATAGCGGGGGCGGGATTTGGACACATTTCCCCGACCGCGTCACGTACCGCTTCACCGAGGTTCGGCGCCTGGAACGGACCTGAATCTTCCGCCTCAGGCTCCTCGCCGCGCACGCCGCACGCGCAGACGTGCACCGATACTTCGGAGCAGCCCTCCAGTTGACTTTCGCCGTCTCGCACGCATTTCACCCCGCCTAATCAATCGCGCGAGGTTCTGGGGAGCGGACGCTCGCTCAGGCGACGCGCGTGTCGATGCTGCGCGCAGAGGGATGCGGCATCGTGTCGTCGATGCGGTACGAGGAGCCACCGCACCTAACGCCGGAGCAGGCCGGGCCGATCTTGACGGCTGCGCTAAGCGCCACCGAGACAGATGAGGCGAGCCCCGTCCTGATTGGCCTCGCTCTGTTCGACGATGATCGGTCGTTCGTTGAGCAGTGGTGCGTCCGTCTCGGACGAGATGCGCGCGATCCCTGGTTGCGCGGATCAGCCGCACTCGCAGCCGCGCATCTCGCCCACAGGTTCCAAACGCTAGATGCCGAGGCTCGTCAGATGGTGGAGGCTTTTCGACGTATTCCCCGGTGTTACAGAACTGGGGAACAACCCCGGCCCTGACTCGGCGACGCAGAGCGGCTCAGTCTGGATACCCGAGCTGCAACAGCTGCGCGATATTGGCAACGTGCTCGCCACAGTGCGTAGCGCCTCGACTGTCGATTACGACTCCGAGTCGCCGCCGCCTCGGGTAGACGAAAGCCACGACCGCACGCCGCCCTGAGACCAGGCACGCCTTCCCTTTCGGACGCCACGAGCGCCCGAGGCGCCTCTTGTAGAAGCTGAGGATCGTTTTCTGCGTTGTGGGCGCTCCGAGCCTGTAGATGCGCTGGACAGCTTCAAACGCGGTTGAGCCTACTTCTCCCCAGATCGGTTCATCCACGAGGAGACGTGCGCGTGGGTAAGAAGGAGTCGCTCGCGCAAGTCGAGTGTTCTCGGCCTGATAGGCGGGGTCCTCTTCGGTGTGCGTCGCGCCAGCGACTGCGGCCCCAGCCGCCGAGAGCACAACTGCGAAGGTGGCGGTCATCAGGCGACGGCTCATCGGTCGTGTTGTCGACTGATCTAGAACACAGCATTAGCCCTCCGAGGCGCAGCAGGCACGTCACTAGGCTCTGTAGCGGGCGGGCGGCTAGCGCCGCGTGGCAGCTGCGACGCCGCCCTCGACTGCCTGGAGGTACGGCGCAAGGAGCTTCTCGAGCTCGCCCCGCTCGGGGGACATTCCGAACACTGGCCCATGAGACTCGGCCCTCACGAGCGCCTACTCTGCGACGGTGGAGCCGAAGCGGCCGTTGGAACGGAAGTCGCTCGTGTTATTGGCCGGCAGCGGTCTGTTCGTCGCCGCCTCTCTGCTCCTCGCAGCCGCAGGCAGCGCAGTTGGTGCAGCCGTGGGAGTCACCCCGGTTCTCGGTGGCGCGGTCAAGACTGCGAGGTTCGAGCCGGCCGCGGTCAGCTTCGTCTCGCCACTGAAGGGCTGGGCGCTCGGCCGCGCCGCATGCTCCGCCTGCGCGGCGCTGCGCGTGACCAGCGACGGCGGCCGCCACTGGGCCGTGCTGCCCGCGCCACCGGTGTCGCTTTGGTACTACAAGGGTGATTCGAGCGAGACTGATCGGAGGGCCGTCCGCGATCTGGCGCTCGCCGATTCGACGAACGGCTATCTATACGCACCCGGGCTGTTGACGACCCATGACGGAGGGAGGTCGTGGCGCCGGCAGCCGCTTCCGCCGGTGTCGCAACTCAGCCTCGGTCGCGGCTACGCGTTTGCGTTGACGCATTCCAGCTCGACCGGGCGCGCTGCGCTGTGGCGGACGCCGATCGGGCAGGATCGCTGGTCGCGCCTGCCGCTCCCCGCCGCGGCCGTGGCGCCGCCCTCGGTCAATGCGTTCGCGCGGTTGTTCTCGCTTCAACTTTCGGTTGATGGCGTGACGCTCGTGCTGCTTCAACCTGGCTTCAACGGCCCCTCTTCGATTCCGCACCCGGCTGGCCGGCTCTGGGCGAGCAACGACTCGGGAGCGAGCTGGCGGTCGATTCGAGTTCCCTGCACGAAGGCGGACGGAGGCGCGGCCATTCCCGTAATCGCGTTTCACAACCGGCGCACATGGCTGGTCGACTGCTTCGACAACCGACAGTCGTCGCAAGCCCAAAACACCGAGCATCACCTCTACCGCAGCAGCGACGCCGGCGGCACCTGGAAGCGGGTTTCCGAGCCAACCCGGCACAACATGCCGGCTCTGCTCGCCGACAACGGCAACGGACACACGCTGTTCGCGACTGTCGGCGGCGGGGGTGACGCTCTCGTCGGCTCCTTTGATGTCGGCCGTCACTGGCGACTGCTCTTCCGCTCCGGAGGCGGCTTCTTCGGCTGGGCCGACCTCCAGTTCGTAACCCGCGAAACCGC
>WNFU01009128.1_pt1 | contig 11817 bp, 9 predicted proteins | sample 5400121 | NCBI WGS metagenome assembly WNFU01 (sample SAMN13153360, study PRJNA577476) | soil metagenome | isolation source: 100 cm soil or saprolite under grassland replicate 1 | place: USA:California | collected 2016-06-15 | reverse complement strand
TGAGCTCGGCGTCCGCGCGGTACGCGCCCACGCGATCCTGTGCGACGACCTCGGGGTCTACCGGGAGGTCGACGGCGAGCCGGTGTACGACTTCAGCCGGGTCGACGAGGTGTACGACCGCGTGCTCGCGCTCGGCCTGCGGCCGGTTGTCGAGCTGTCGTTCATGCCACGCGATCTGGCCGCCGACCCGTCGAAGACGGTCTTCGCGTACCTCGCGGTGGTCTCACCACCCAAGGACTGGGACCGCTGGGCGGACCTGGTCGGCAACCTGGTCAGGCACCTGGTCGCGCGGTACGGGCTGGACGAGGTCCGGCAGTGGCCGTTCGAGGTGTGGAACGAAGCCAACCTCGAGGTGTTCTGGTCCGCCAACCGGGCGGAGTACCTGCGGATGTACGACGTGACCGCCCGCGCGGTCAAGGAGGTACACCCGGAGCTCGTCGTGGGCGGCCCCGCCTCGGCTGCGGCCGGCTGGGTGGGGGACCTGCTCGCGCACGTCAAGCAGTCCGGTGCCCTGATCGACTTCGTGTCCACCCACACGTACGGCAGCCCTCCTGGACGCGCTGTCGTACTGGGTGGCCTCCGACCACTTCGAGGAGCTCGGCCGGCCGCCACGGCTGTTCCACGGCGGCTTCGGGCTGCTCACCGTCGGCAACCTCCGCAAACCGCGGTACTGGGCCCTGTACCTCCTGGAACGGCTCGGTCGGGAGCGGCTCGCCGTGAGCCTCGACGGCGACGGCGCGGACGGTCTTGTGGAGGCCCTGGCCACCCGCGACGACGACGGCCGGGTCGCGATCCTGATCTGGAACGCAACCCTCGACCAGTCCAAGGCGGCCGGCGCTCCGGCGCTCGATCGACAGGTCAGGCTGGAGATCGCGGGGCTGGCCGAGCCCAGGTACCGGCTGAGCCACTGGCGCGTGGACCGCGACCACTCGAACGTGCGGGCCGTGTGGGAGGAGCTGGGCGGCGGCGACTGGCCAGATGAGGACCAATGGCGGCTCCTGCGATCCCGGAACACCCTGGAGGCGTACGGCCCCCAGCAACAGCTCCTCGCCAGGGACGCGACGGTGCTGCTTGACCTCACCCTGCCGATGCCGGCCATTTCGTACCTGGAGCTGCGTCCGGTGGAGTCCCGGCCTTGACCGCCGCCGGACCGTGGCGGAGATGTCGGTGCCGGGCGGTAGACATGGGGCGGAGGGCAGAGATGCGATGCCTCAGCTAGCGGACCCGGAGGTGCCGATGCGCTGGTCTGAGATCGAGGAGCGCGACCCACGCGTACTCCTGCACAGCATTGTCAGCGGTCCCGATGAACCGGAGGCCGAGTTCAAGGTCCGCGGCACAGCCCGGATCGAGCATGACCCAACCGTGCAACGCCGGTACGCCGCCGCGGTCGCCGCGAACCTGGGCTGGAACCCGACGCCAGGGCGCTTCCACCTGTTCCGGATCGACATTGACAGTGTCGCGTTCGTTCGCTACGACCCGACGGGCGACCAGCATGTGGCAGTGTGGCCGCCGGGCAAGGAGTTCGTCCGGCGGGCGACCTCTGTCACGAGCGTCGGAGATCCCGAGGACGAGGTCGCTCTGCTCGTGGCGTAACGGGGCGGGGTTGTGAGTGAGCCGCTCACTCAGTTAGCCTCGACGCCGTGACTCCTTCGGTGCCCGGCCGGTCGCCGGCATCAGGCGACCTGCGATGTGGGCAGGGCGCCGGCCGAGCGCGGCCCTTGCCGCCGGACGAGCGCCGAGCGACGATCATCGCCGCCACGCTGCCCCTGGTCGCCGAGCACGGAACGAGGGTGACCACGCGGCAGATCGCCGACGCGGCCGGCGTGGCCGAAGGCACCATCTTCCGCGTCTTCACCGACAAGGAGGCGCTGGTCCGGGCCGCGGTGGCCACGGCGTTGGACCCGGGTCCGCTGCTGGCCGAGATCGACCGCATCGACCTCACCGCGCCCCTACGGGAGCGCCTCCTGCGGCTCACCGAGATCCTGCAGCGCCGGCTGATCGGCATCATCAACCTGCTCACCGCCGTCGGCCTGCACTCCCCGCCCGACGACATCGACGCGCATCTGGCCCGGGTACGCCCGACGAACGAGCTGATCTACCACGCGATCGGACGCGTGCTGGAGCCCGACCGGCGCCGGTTCCGCTGCCCGGTCCCGGAGGTCGCGCGCCTCCTGCGGCTGCTGACGTTCTCCGGTTCCCATTACATGATCACCGAAGGTCGCCTGCTCACCCCGGAGCAGATTGTCTCCGTCCTGCTGGACGGCGTGCTCCGCCATCGCAACCACCCTCACGAGACCGGAACGGGGGACGACCGATGCTCATGAGACTGGTGCGCAGCTACCTGCGCCCGTACGTTCGACCGCTCACCGCTGTGGTCGCGCTGCAGCTGGTCGGCACCATGGCTTCGCTGTACCTGCCCAGCCTCAACGCCGACATCATCGACAAGGGCATCGCGCGCGGGGACACCGGCTACATCGTCCGTATCGGGGGATGGATGCTGCTGGTCTCGGGCGTACAGATCGCCTGCTCGATCGTTGCGGTCTACTTCGGCGCTCGTACCGCGATGAGCTTCGGTCGAGACGTCCGGGCGGCGCTGTTCCGGCAGGTGGGCGAGCTCTCCGGCCGGGAGGTCGCGCGGTTCGGCGCCCCGTCGCTGATCACCCGCAACACCAACGACGTCCAGCAGGTCCAGATGCTCGTCGTGTTGACCTGCACCATCATGGTCGCCGCGCCGATCATGTGCATTGGTGGCGTCATCATGGCGTTACGCCAGGATGTCGGGCTCTCCTGGTTGATGCTGCTGAGCGTCCCGGTGCTCGTCACGGCCATCGGTCTGATCATCCGGCGGATGGTGCCGCAGTTCCGGTTGATGCAGACGCGCATCGACATCGTGAACCGGGTTCTCCGCGAGCAGATCGCCGGGGTGCGCGTGGTACGGGCATTCGTCCGCGAGCCCTACGAGACCGACCGGTTCGGCAGGGCGAACGCCAACCTCACCGATACCGCCCTGCGGGTGGGCCGGCTGACGGCCCTGTTCTTCCCGCTCGTGCTGCTGGTGGTCAACGCCTCCAGCGTCGCCGTGCTGTGGTTCGGGGCTGCCCGGGTCGACGCCGGGCAGATCCAGGTCGGCGCGCTGACGGCGTTCCTGATGTACCTCATGCAGATCCTGATGTCGGTGATGATGGCGACGTTCATGCTCATCATGGTGCCGCGCGCGGCGGTGTCGGCCGAGCGGATCGTCGAGGTGCTCGATACCGAGACCTCGGTGACGACACCGGCCAACCCCGTTACCGAGGTGTCCGGCCGGGGTGAGCTGGAGATGCGCAACGTCGCGTTCCAGTACCCGGGCGCGGCCGAGCCGGTCCTGCACGACGTGTCGTTCCGTGCGACGGCCGGCCAGACGACCGCCATCATCGGCAGTACCGGTGCCGGCAAGACGACGCTGCTGTCGCTGGTACCCAGACTGTTCGACGTCACCGGCGGCGCGGTTCTCGTGGACGGCGTGGACATCCGGCAGCTCGACCCGGAGGTGCTGTGGAGCCGGATCGGCATCGTGCCGCAGAAGCCGTACCTCTTCACCGGTACGGTCGCCAGCAACCTCCGCTACGGCAACCCGGACGCCACCGACGAGGAGCTTTGGGAGCACCTGGAGATCGCCCAGGCGCGCGACTTCGTCGAGGCGATGCCGGGCGGCCTGGAGGCTCCGATCAGCCAGGGCGGCACGAACGTCTCAGGCGGCCAGCGCCAACGGCTCGCCATCGCCCGCGCGCTCGTACGCCGCCCGGAGATCTATCTGTTCGACGACTCGTTCTCCTCCCTCGACCTCGGCACCGACGCTCGGCTGCGCGCGGCCCTGCGGCCAATCACCGCCGACGCCACAACCATCATCGTGGGCCAGCGGGTTTCCACGATCATCGACGCCGATCAGATCATCGTCCTCGAGAACGGCGCGATCGTCGGCATCGGGCGGCATGCCGAGCTGCTGGACAGCTGCCCCACGTACCGGGAGATCGTCGAGTCGCAGCTTACGGTGGAGGTGGCGGCATGAGTCGCGGAGCGAAGCGGAGCGCGAATTTGCCGCCGGTTTTTGAGGGTAGGGCGGCATGACTGGGCCCGAACGGGGCGCGAGGCCGGCCAAGGTACTGCCCGCCCGACTGCCCGCGGCTGGGCGGATGCGGGGTTCCGGTCCACAGTGGATGAGCGCGGGCATGCCCGCCGAGAAGGCGATGCGGTTCGGCCCTTCGGCCAAGCGGCTGATCGGCAGGCTGAGCCCGTACCGGCCGCAGCTGGCCCTGGTCATCGGCCTGGCCCTGGTGAGCGTCACGCTGGCCGTCACCGGGCCGAAGATTCTCGGGCGCGCCACCGACATCATCTTCGCCGGCGTCATCGGCAAGCGCATCCCGCCGGGGCTCACGCTGGACCAGGCCGTCGAGCAGGCCAGGCGAACCGGCAACGGCCGCTTCGCCGACTTGCTGGCGCGGATGGACGTCGTACCCGGGATGGGCGTTGACTTTTCCCGGCTCGCGCGGGTCCTGGTGCTGGCGCTGGCCGTCTACGTCTGCGCCAGCGTCCTGGCCTGGCTCCAGGGCTACGTGCTCACCGGCGTGGTCCAGCGGATGATTCTGGGGCTGCGGGCCGATGTCGAGGACAAGCTCAACCGGTTGCCGCTGCCCTACTTCGACCGGCAACCCCGCGGGGAGCTGCTCAGCCGGGTGACCAACGACATCGACAACGTCGCACAAAGCATGCAGCAGACGCTGAGCCAGCTGCTCACCTCACTGCTCACGGTCATCGGCGTACTCGTGATGATGATCGTGATCTCGCCCTTGCTCGCCGCCATCGCCCTGGTGGCGGTGCCGCTGTCGGTGGTGGTCACGCAGCGGATCGCCAAGCGTTCGCAGAAGCAGTTCGTCGCGCAGTGGATGCACACCGGCGCGCTGAACGCCCAGATCGAGGAGGCGTTCACCGGGCACGAGCTGGTCAAGGTGTTCGGGCGGCACCGGGAGGTCGAGGCGACGTTCGCCGCGAAGAACGAGGAGCTGTTCAAAGCCAGCTTCGGAGCGCAGTTCGTCTCGGGCATCATCATGCCGTCGATGATGTTCATCGGGAACCTGAGCTACGTCGCGATCGCGGTCGTGGGCGGCCTGCGGGTGGCGTCCGGCTCGATGAGCCTGGGCGACGTGCAGGCGTTCATCCAGTACTCGCGACAGTTCACCATGCCGCTGACCCAGGTGGCGTCGATGGCGAACCTGTTGCAGTCGGGAGTCGCCTCGGCGGAGCGGGTCTTCGACCTCCTCGACGCCGAGGAGCAGACACCCGAGCCGGCCAAGCCGGCGCGGGCCACCAACGCTCGTGGCCGGGTGGAGTTCGAGCACGTGTCGTTCCGGTACCACCCGGACCAGCCGTTGATCGACGACCTGTCGCTGGTGGCCGAGCCGGGACACACCATCGCCATCGTGGGTCCTACCGGTGCCGGGAAGACCACACTGGTCAACCTCATCATGCGGTTCTACGAGCTGGACGCTGGCCGGATCACGCTTGACGGAGTCGACATCAGCACGATGCACCGGGACGCGTTGCGCAGCAGCATCGGCATGGTGCTTCAGGACACCTGGTTGTTCGGCGGCACGATCCGGGACAACATCGCCTACGGCAGCCCGGCGGCGACCGAGGAGGAGATCCGGGCGGCGGCGCAGGCCACCTTCGTGGACCGCTTCGTCCAGAGCCTGCCGGACGGATACGACACCGTCATCAACGAGGAGGGCAGCAACGTCAGCGCGGGCGAGAAACAGCTGATCACCATCGCCCGTGCGTTCCTCGCCGATCCGTCGCTGCTGATCCTTGACGAGGCGACCAGCTCGGTGGACACCCGTACCGAGGTGTTGCTGCAACGGGCAATGGCGGCGCTGCGGTCGGACCGGACCAGCTTCGTGATCGCCCACCGCCTGTCGACGATCCGCGACGCCGACCTCATCCTCGTGATGGAGGAGGGTCGCATCGTCGAGCGGGGTACCCACGACGAGCTGCTCGCCGCCGAAGGCGCCTACTACCGGCTGTACCACGCCCAGTTCTCGCAGGCCGTCGTCGAGATGGACAACGGGAACGGAGGCCCACCGCGGGGCATGCCTACTGTCGGCGCTGGATCGCGTCTTGCCACGCCGGGCTGAGTCAGTCTTCGTCCGCTGTGAGAACGGCGGACAGGTAGTCGCCGAGTGCCGCAGCATCGACGATCGCGCAGCGGCACCAGTCAACCAGCACCAGGTCGAACGAGCGCATGACCTGTTGCAGGGAGGCGACAAGCTCCGCCGTGCGGTCTGACGCCGGACCCGGTTCGGTGTACAGGCCGAGCACCTTTACCGTGTCGTCGTCAGCCAGGCCGTAGAGGACCACCGGTGCGACGGTCACCGCGAACGAGCCCGGTACGACGCCGGCCTGGCCGCGGAAGCCGACGCCGCTGAGGGCGAGATCGGTTGGTGGTAGCAAGCTCAGCAGCCGTCGCAGCGATACCGGCTCGGGAAGCGGGTCGGTTGGCTCGCTGCGTACGTGGATGGCGTCGAAGCCGTACGCCCGGCCGTCCTCGCCGCGGTGGGTGTGCTCGTCGTAGATGGCGCGTATGGCGCGCAGCTGTGCCTCCACCACGTCGGTGAGGTCGGCATGAGCCATCTCTACCTGCCGCCAGTCGTCTTCGAGCATCTCGAACCGGCCGTCGTCGTGTCGCGCGTCGCCCACTGACGGCAGGAGATCACAGATCGTCGGCAGTGAGTACAGGATGTCGCGCGCCGGAACGAGGTGGACGCGGCGCAGTGACAACGTCAGCTTCCTTGCCGGACGAAATCGTGCCGCGGTCGGCGGTTCGGCCCGCTCGACCGACCACGTCGAGTCGCCGATCTGGACTGTGGTGTCCGGCTCGAAGCTGTCCGGGAGCTGCTCGGCAGGCAGCACGCTTCGGCCGATCATCTCGTTGGTGTCGGCATCGAGGAACACGACCTCCACCACGTCCGCCTCCGTCATGCGGCGACCCTATCCGGTCGTTCCGGTCTGCTGTTCCTCGATCTGGTCACCGGGGCACCCGCCGTGTTTCCGCGAAAGGTGTATCTATGAGGTAACGCACCCGTCGACCAGGAGGACTCATGACACTGCTGCCTGACTTGCAGACCCGCCTTGACGAGGCGGCCCGCCGTCACGATGTTCCGGGCGCCGTCGTGGCGGTCGGGTACGAGAGCGAGCTGGCCGAGGCGGCGACCGGGGTGGTCAACCGCAACACCGGGGTGGCGACCACGCCGGAGAGCGTGTTCCAGATCGGGTCGGTGACCAAGGTGTGGACCACGGCGCTGGTCATGCAGCTTGTCGACGAGGGCCTGGTCGAGCTGGACCAGCCGGTGCGGCGGTACCTTCCCGGGTTCGCGGTCGTCGACCCGGAGGCGACCGAGACGGTGACGGTCCGGCAGCTGCTGTCGCACACCGGCGGCTTCGACGGCGACCTGTTCGAGGACACCGGCCGCGGCGACGACGCGCTCGACCGGTTCCTCGCCTACCTGCCCGGCAATGCCAGCCAGGTGCACCCGCCGGGGGCGATGTTCTCGTACTGCAACGCCGGATTCTGCGTCCTGGGCGCCCTGGTCTCCCGGCTGCGGGGCGGCACCTGGGAGTCGGTGCTGCGGGAACGGCTCATCGAGCCGCTCGGGGCGCAGCACATGGCGCTGCTGGCCGAGGAGGCGATCCTGTTCCGGGCCGCCGCCGGGCACATCAAGCAAGCCGGTTCCGACGAGTACACCGTGTTTCCGCGGTGGCAGATGCCGCGATCCAACGCGCCGGCCGGCGCCACGCCCTGCGCGGCACCCCGGGACCTGGTCCGGTTCGGCCGGATGTTCCTGGCCAGCGGCGTCGCCGCGGACGGCGTACGGCTGCTGTCCGGCGACGCCATCGCGGCCATGCGGTCGCCGCAGGTTGCGTTGCCTGGCGTACCGCTGCGCGGGGCCGGCCACTGGGGTCTCGGGTTCATGCTGTTCGACTGGGACGGCACACCGGCCATCGGCCACGACGGCGGGACGTTGGGCCAGTCCGCGATGTGGCGGGTCATGCCGGACCACCAGCTGGTCGTCGCGGCGACCGCGAACGGGGGAGCCGCTCCCGCGTTCTTCGACGACCTGCTCGACCCGATCGTCGGTGAGCTGACCGGCGTGACGGTACCGCTGCGACCGGTCCCGCCAAGCGAGCCCGCGAGATCCGCCGTGCCCATCCCGCAGGCGTACGCCGGTCGCTACGCCTACCCGATGGTCACCTATGACGTGGCCCTGGCCGACGGAGGCGTCGACATCACGGCCACGCCACAGGGACTTGCCGCGCAGGCTGGCATGCCTACGAAGACCGACCGTTACGTCCCGCTGGCCGGCGGCACGTTCATCGCGGCGGAGCCCGAGGACGGAAGGCATGCCACGGTCACGTTCGTTGACGGCGGACGGTACCTGTACGACGGGCGAGCCGCGTCGCGCGTCACCGACTGACGGGTCTACAGGCGCTGCCAGAGCGCCGGCACGATCGGCGGCTCCCATCCGACCTGCGACGTGTGCGCCTGGATGCACCGGAACCGCGCGCCCTGGAATGTCACGACCGCGCCGATCGCGTAGTGCACGCCGGGTGCCCATGTGCTGCCCGAAGGCGGCGGCGGGGGTGGTGGCGGCGGCGGAGGCGGCGGGGACGTGCCCGTTGGGGCCGGCGGCGGTGGCGGCGGTGGCGGCGGCGGGCTGCCACGGAAGCCGGTGAACATCCTCGTGAACTGCAGGCTGCTCTGGCGAATGCTGGAACAGATCGGCGAGGCCGGACCGCCGGGGCCACCGGCGCAGGCCTGGTCCCGGTTGATCGACCAGAAGGCCAACCGCCCGATGCCGTTGCCGTTGGCGAAGCTGATCACCGTACTCGCGTTGGCCAGGGTGAAGATCTCCCGAGGCGTGTCGTTCTGGCCGATCATCGGCGTGATGCCGATGTTGCGGAGGCTGAAGTTGAGGCCCGCCCGCCGAGCCGCGGCGAGGGTACCGCGGGCGGCGCTCACCGCGGCGGCGCCCATGTTGCTGACCGGGTGCCCGTAGTCCATCGCCATCGCGTTGACGATCGAGATGCGGGTGCCGTTGGTGCGGGCGGCTCGCAGGAACGCCTCACCGAAGAAGTCCGGCCCGTTCTCGAGCACCGGGATGGTCACCGAGATGACCAAGCCGCGGTTGCGCGCCAGCAGGGCGTTGATGGCCTGGTACCGGCGGTTGATGGAGCCGGTGTCGGCGATCGCGGCGCCCTCGATGTCGAAGTCGAGGTGGGTGACGTGGTACTTGTCGATCACGCTCTGGTATGCCCGGGTGAGCGACGCCGTGCTCGTGCAGGACTGGGCGAGCTCGGCGCCGGCGGCACCCCCGAAGGCGATGATGGTCCTCGCGCCGGCGCGCTCGGCGCGCGCAATCTTCGCGCTGACCTCGGACACGTTGATGTTCTGGCCGTCGCCCCAGATGGGCGTGCACCCGACGCCGGTGATGAACGAGGCGGTGTAGCTGTTCACGCCCGCGGTGCGGATCGCCGTGTCGAGCATGCCTTCGGCGTTGTTCGTCATGTCCACGTACGGGGTGACCGCGAAGACCGGCGCGGCCGAGGCGGATGGTGCGGCGAAGGTGAGCGCCACCCCGTACGCAGCGAGCACCGTCGCGGTGGCCGCCACCGTGACCTTCCTACGAGTTCGCATAGGTCCCTGGCCTCCTTCCTCGCCCACACGCGAGCTCGGGCGGTCTTGCCGAAGCTTCCTCAGATTGTTAACAATCTTTTCAGTTTGGCCGGACGGTACAGACCAAATCGTTCACTGTCAATATTTACCGAGGATGATCGGTGTACCGACAACGACAGATCGGCGATGGGCTATCTTGTGCAGCCGCGAGCGACCGTGTTCAATCCTGACGGGGTCTCCGCCAGGCCCCATGCCGCCACCTCTTACCCTGCGGAGGCCACCGTGCCCCGAAGCGCCCGCCGCCTCGCCATCGCCTTCGGCACCTGTCTCGCGCTCGCGGTGACCGGGTCGTTCCTCGTGCTGTCCACCGCCGAGGCAGCCACCTTCACGCCGCCCGCCGCTCGGCAGCGGGTGGACCTCAACACCGGTTGGCGGTTCCTCAAGGCCGATGCGACCGGCGCGCAGAACCCCGGCTTCGACGACTCGGCCTGGGCGGCGGTCACGGTGCCGCACACCTGGAACGCCCGCGACGGTGAGGACGGCGGCAACAACTACTACCGCGGGGTGGGGTGGTACCGCCGGCACTACACCCCGCCGGCGAGCTTCGCGGGGAAGAAGCTGTGGCTGCAGTTCGCCGGGGCCAACACGGTCACCGACGTGTGGGTCAACGGGACGTACCTGGGGCAGCACCGGGGTGGGTTTGCCCGGTTCCGGTTTGACGCCACCTCGGCGTTCCGGCTGGGGCAGGACAACGTGATCGCAGTGAAGGTGAGCAACGCGTCCGTTTCGGATGTGGCGCCGCTGAGTGCGGACTTCACCTTCTTCGGGGGCATCTACCGCAACGTGAGCCTGTGGGTCACCGACCCGCTGTCGGTGCGGATGCTGGACAACGCGGGCCCGGGGATCTACCTGCGGCAGCGCAGTGTGAGCGCGTCCTCGGCGACCGTGGACGTCACCACGAAGATCTGGAACAACGGCACCAGCGCGCGCAGCGTGGCGATCCGCACCGTGATCACCGACGCCAGTGACACCATCGTCGCCGACACCACCTCGACCCCGGCGACCCTGGCGGCGGGTGCCGGTTCCCAGCTCACCCAGACGGTGACGATCGCCAACCCGCGGCGGTGGCGGGGCAAGGCCGATCCGTACCAGTACCGGGCGAACGTGGAGGTGCTCGACACGGCCACCGGCGCCGTCACTGACGCGGTGACCGAGCGGCTGGGGCTGCGGTCGGTGTCGATCGACCCCAACACCGGGCTGTCCCTCAACGGCACCCACGTGTCGCTGCGCGGGGTGAACCGGCATCAGGACTATCTCGACCGCGGCTGGGCCATCGGCGACGCCGACCACACCCGGGACTTCGACCTGATGGACGAGATGGGGGTCAACGCCCTGCGTACCGCCCACTACCAGCAGGACCAGAAGGTGTACAACCTGGCCGACGAGCGCGGCTACCTGGTGTGGCTGGAGATCCCGCTGGTCAACTCGATCACCGACAGCGCCGCCTTCCGGTCCAACATTTCACAGCAGCTACGGGAGATGATCCGGCAGAACTACAACCACCCGTCGATCGTGTTCTGGGGCATCGGCAACGAGGAGCGCAACGACGACACCGCCACGAACACGCTGCTGGACACCCTCGCCGGCATCGTCAACACCGAGGACCCGGATCGGTTCTCCACGTACGCACACAACGGCTCGATCACCAGCGGCCTGAACAACCACACCGAGGTGATGGGCTACAACCGGTACCACGGCTGGTACTACGGCTCGTACAACGACGTCGGCGGCTTCCTGGACAACCTGCACACCACGTTCCCCAGCCGGCGGATCTCGCTCAGCGAGTACGGCGCCGGCGCCAGCATCGTCCAGCACCAGGAGAACCCGCCCAAGCCGGTACCGGACTCCGACTTCCACCCGGAGGAGTACCAGGCGCTGTTCCACGAGGCCCACTGGCGGCAGATCCAGGCCCGCACCTATCTCTGGGGAACCTTCGTCTGGAACATGTTTGACTTCGCCGCCGACCAACGCAGCGAGGGCGACACCCACGGCCGCAACGACAAGGGCCTGGTGACCTACGACCGGGCCACCCGCAAGGACGCCTTCTACTGGTA
>WNFU01008538.1_pt1 | contig 11817 bp, 10 predicted proteins | sample 5400121 | NCBI WGS metagenome assembly WNFU01 (sample SAMN13153360, study PRJNA577476) | soil metagenome | isolation source: 100 cm soil or saprolite under grassland replicate 1 | place: USA:California | collected 2016-06-15 | reverse complement strand
CGGCGGTGCTGAGCGGAATGTGGCAGCCGGCCTGTGTCGCTCGCGCGTCGGGGCTGAGTTTCACCGCGGCGTCTTCTACATCGAAAAAACTATCGGTGACGCGGAGATTGCTGGTCATGATGCGATTGCCTTTTTCGACGGACGTTCCATTTAAAAAAAGCGCAGGCACCCATTTTTGAGAATCAGCCGGCCAAAGATCGACAAAGGAGCGAGAGAAACGATCATTCGCCATGCGGTCTCGCCACGCTTTTTCCCATCCGAGCTCCAGTGCTCGAGCGCGATCGAAATAAGCAATCGGAACGGGCAAAAAACGCTGCACCAAATCCGGATAGAGCATTACCGCCAGTGCTGGCGAGAGAAAGTCGCGGCTTAGGATCTCGTGCGCATTTTCCTGGTACGAGCGACCGTCGTTTTCAGCAACCAAAGCGTCAAACACGACCGCGCCGAGGCTACCGCCAGACACTCCGCTGATGGCAAAAAGGTGGTTAGCGAAGTTTGGATTTGCGTCCTGAAGTCCGCCCAAAACAATTCCCGTCCAGTACGCGGCTCGGATTCCACCGCCCTCCGTTGCCACGATGTAGAGCGGATGGGGCCCAGGAAATTTTTGGACCAGTGCATACCACTTTTCAAAAGCGGCAAGGACAGTGTCGCGCTCGAGGGGGCGTGCTGGAACCGTGCGAATGCGATGATTGTCGTTCCAAAGACTGAAGATAATCGCGAGGATGACGAGGCTGCTGAAGACTGGAAATTGCCAGCGGGCGCTCAAGAACACGAGAAAGCTTCCGAGCACCACCCATGAAGAAGCGGCCAGAAGAAGAATGGTTCCCATTCCGATTTTTTGGGCCACAGCCACTGGGGCGACGGTGAAAGCGATGAAAAGCAACACAGAGATGAATCCGATGACAGCAACCCCGGCCTTAGTGCCGCGACTGAGTTGATGCACATGCTTGACCGTTGCGATGGCGCCAAGCCGAAAAATTTCGCGCCGATACGCCAGCAAGACATAGAAAACGATCGCCAAGAAAACACAAAGCGTAGCAAACCCGAGTAGCCAGTATTGCGTCTTGTCTTCGGGAGCGTGTCGGTGCGAGGCGGTCCAAAATCCAAGCGCGAGGATGGCAATGGGCGCGATGCCGAGGAGACGCGGCACGTTTACTTCCGCCCATTTCGAACGCGCGCCTGGCGGCGGCGCATTTGGAAAATCAAAATAGAGCAGGACCCGACAGGCGTACCAACTGCACACGGCCCACAGCATCAAGGCTACAAAGAAAAGCACCACCCTAAGCGCGTACCATTGGCTGCCGCCGGCCAGCCCTTCGCCTACCGTGCGCAAAACCTCGACGCCCTGCGCGACGGTGGTAAACACAAAAAGACCGATGATCGCAACAACAATGCTGAAGCGGCACGGTTTCAATTGGTGATAAAGGTCGCGGATTTTCCACCACAGCCTTTGAAGCCAAGTGCCCGAGTTCACGACAAGATTCGATCCGTTTCGCAGTTATCCCAAAATTCGGCGAACCGAGCAATACTGTAATTAATGACGAAGCTCGAATGACGAATGACGAAGGAAGTCCAATGCTCAAATGACGAAACCGATCATCAATGCGGTTTCATCATTTCGATTTCGGCATTCCTTCGTCATTCGTCATTTGGCATTTGGCATTACTCATGGCGCCAGTCGATCAATCTGCCACGAACCATCGGTCTGTCGCGTGTAACGAAAGCGATCGTGCAAGCGGTTCGGACGACCCTGCCAGAATTCCATCGCGTCCGGTTTAACCCGATAGCCGCCCCAGTGCGGCGGAGGCGGAATAGGCTGGTCGCCAAAGCGCTCAGTCATCTCTGCCATGCGCGCGTCGAGCACGCGCCGTGCGTCGATTGCTTCGCTTTGGCGCGAAGCCCATGCGCTCAGTTGGCTGCCGATCGGTCGCGAGCGAAAATAAGCTTGTGATTCCTCACGCGAAGTTTTCGTCACTTTCCCGCTGATGCGAATCTGCCGGTCCAGTTCGATCCAGTAAAACGCCAGCGCCGCGTACGGATTGGCGTCGAGCTGTTTTCCTTTTTCGCTCTCGTAATTGGTAAAAAAGACGAACCCATCCTTGTCGAATCCTTTCAACAGCACAATTCGCACTGATGGTCTGCCATCTGGAGCCGCGGTGGCGAGGCTCATCGCGTTCACATCGCGAATACCGGCCTCAATCGCGGCGGTGAACCAGTTCCCAAATTGCTTGATCGGATCGGGATCAAGATCGCTCCGGCGCAGACCTTTCCCAATGTGCTCGAAACGCGAAGCCGCAGGGTCTCGTGGCGTCTCCATCAGGGTAAGAAAAGTCGGCACAACATTGCTGCAAGGAAATTGTCGAACCGGTGACCGGGTGAAAAAAGCTCCCGCCTTACCAAAACGAACGGCTCACAGAGCCGTTGCTACAGGAGCCGGCGTGGACATCTGGCGCAGCTTCCCGATTACTCTCGGAACGAGTTCAATGGCGCGATCGATTTCGGCTTCAGTATTGAATCGGCCAAAAGAAAAACGCAGACTGCGCCGGGCGCCATCGCCATTCGGATTCATTGCCCGCAACACATGCGACGCCTCCTGCGAACCGGTTCGGCAGGCAGAGCCGGCCGAGCAGCAAATACGTTGTCGATTCAATAGCAAGAGCGCTGTTGGCGATTCAATTCCTTCAAATGATAGACTCGAGGTGTTTGGGATGCGCAGCGCGCCAGCGCCATTCACGGAGGCGCCGCTGGTGGATTCGAGAATCGCTTTTTCAAAGCGATCGCGCATTGAGCGAACACTGCATTTGCCCTCTTCGAGATATTTCGCGGCGAGTTCCGCTGCTTTTCCAAGGCCGACAATCGAGGCGACGTTTTCCGTTCCGCCGCGTCGTCCATTTTCCTGGCCGCCGCCTGCGATCAACGGACTAAAGCGCGTTCGCCGGTTGACATAAAGCGCGCCCACGCCTTTTGGCCCGTGAAATTTGTGCGCGGAAAGGGAGAGAAAATTGATCGCCATATCGCGCAGACGAATCGGGATTTTCCCGACGGCTTGCACAGCGTCGGCGTGAAAAAACACACCTCTCCGATGACAAATCTCCACGATTTTCTCTACGGGAAACACCACGCCAGTTTCGTTGTTCGCCCACATCATCGAAACGAGCGCTGTCTCCGGGCGAATCGCGGCCTCCAATTCGGCGAGATCGACATTGCCATCTCGATTCACGCCTAGGAAGGTGACCGCGCAGCCGCGTTTTTCGAGGTCCTGGCAGGGACGCAAGACCGCGCTGTGTTCTACCGCGCTTGTCACGACATGTTTCCCGCGCGGCTCAAACTGCACCACGGAATGAATTACCGCATTATTCGATTCCGTGCCGCCGCTGGTAAAAACAATTTCCGGTGGCTCACATCCGAGCAACGCTGCCAAGCGTTCGCGCGCTAAATCGACTGCCTTTCGCGCTCTGGAGGCAAACGCGTAGCCGCTGGAAGGATTGCCGTAATACTTCGCCAAAAACGGCAGCATTTCCTCGATCACCGCAGGATCCAGCGGCGTGGTCGCGTTGTTATCGAGGTAAATGATCTGGTCGTGAGTTGTCATACGCTCGTCTTACTCCTGCTCCGCTTTCTTAGGCATCGGCTTTGGAGAAAGAGCATGAGTACGAGCATGAGTAAGAGCAAGAGCAAGAATTGGAGCTTCAAAACGCATCGATTGGAAACTTCCGCACTTCCATCTAATCTCTCGCGCATGACTTCCATCTGGGAGTTGGCAAATCCGCAACTGCGAGACATCGCGGTTTACGAACCGGGAAAACCGATCGAAGAGACGGCACGCGAACTCGGCGTCGAGCCAGCGGAAATCATCAAGCTGGCCTCAAACGAGAACCCGCTTGGCCCCTCTCCCAAAGCGGTCCAGGCGATGCGCGCTGCTTTGGAAAATGCGCATCTGTATCCCGACGGCAGCGGGTTTTATTTGTGCAAAGCAATCGCAGCCAAACTCGGTCTCGCGCCAGAGAATGTTATCCTCGGCAATGGGTCAAATGAAGCGCTCGAATTTGTCGGGCATGCGTTTCTCGACGCCGCACGTCAGGATGAAGTGATCGCCTCTGCATATGCATTTATCGTTTACAAATTGATTGCGACCTCATTTGGCGCCCGCATGATCGAGGTGCCGAGCCCGGATTATAAACAAGACTTGGAGACGATGCTGGAGGCAGTCACCCCGAAAACCCGGCTCATTTTCATCCCCAACCCGAACAATCCCACCGGCACTTTGGTTTCGCAGAGCGAGATCGACACCTTCATGTCGCGCGTTCCAGAAAAGGTCATCGTCGTTTTCGATGAAGCATATTTCGAATTCCTCGATGATCCGCCGGATACGCTTCGATTCGTTCGGGAAGGCCGGAACGTCATTGTTCTGCGAACCTTTTCGAAGATTCATGGCCTCGCGGGGTTGCGCATCGGGTATGCCGTTGCGCGGCCGGATGTGATCGAAGTGCTTCACAGGACGAGGCAGCCATTCGATGTGAACAGCATCGCGCAAGCGGGTGCGCTCGCGGCGCTAGAGGACGATGCACATCTGCGCGAGACGAAGCGCGTTGGTGACGAAGGCCGCGCATATTTGCAGGAACAATTTGCCGAAATGCAAATTCGCTTTGTGCCAGCCGTCGCGAATTTTGTGATGGTAAACGTGGGCGACGGTTGCGCGGTCTTCAAGAAACTGCTGCGACGAAAAATCATCGTGCGACCGCTCAAAGGCTATGGCTTACCCGAATGGGTCCGCATTTCGGTAGGCACGATGGAGGAAAATAAGAAATTAATCACGGCGCTCAGAGAACTGATACGCAGGCAATAGCGCGCGCGAAAAAATCTCAATCAAAAAGCTGCGGAGCACTGCCGCAGCTGAATTTGGCAACCGGAGCGGTTGCCATACAATTGGAATGCCCAGAGTCATGACTGTTTCCGACACAATCGCCGCCATCTCGACGCCGCCGGGTGAAGGCGCCATCGCGTTGGTCCGCGTTTCAGGCGCGAATGCAGTCCAAATCGCGGACAAGATTTTCCGCGGCAAAGAAGAGCCGTCCCAGTTTGTCTCACACGTTCAACACCTTGGCGAAATCGTCGGCGCAGAAAATCAGTTGATCGATCAAGTAGTGCTCTCAATCCATCGCGCACCCGCGAGTTACACGGGCGAAGATTTGGTCGAGATCAGTTGTCACGGTGGCGCGCTGGTTTCCGCGAAAGTTCTTGAAGCCTGCCTGCGCGCAGGGGCGAGGGCGGCGCGGCCCGGCGAATTCACTGAGCGCGCATTTCTGAACGGAAAAATGGATCTCACCCAGGCCGAGGCCGTGATCGATCTGATTCGCGCCCGGACTGATCTGGCGCTCCGTTCTGCCACTGAACAACTCGAAGGCAGGCTCGGTGATCAAATCAGGAAGATCCGCGATGAATTGATCGCACTACTGGCGCACATCAACGCGTCGATCGATTTTCCCGAGGAGGGCATTGCGCCAGATGAAGGCGAAACATTGTGCGCCCGGCTCGATTGCATTCTCGAAGAGATTGCCGCGTTGCTCGCGACCGCCGATCAGGGTCGCGTTCTGCGCGAAGGCGTCCGCGTAGTGATCTACGGAGCAACTAATGCGGGTAAGTCGAGTTTGCTCAACCGACTGCTTGGCTACGATCGAGTGATCGTCAGCGACACCCATGGCACGACGCGCGACACAATCGAAGAGACGGTCAACCTGGACGGTGTGCCCATCCGGTTGCTCGATACCGCCGGCCTGCGCGCTTCGGAAAGTGAACTGGAGAGCGAAGGAATCACGCGCACCGAAAAATCGCTGCAACTGGCAGACCTTCGTCTTCACATCGCCGATCGCAACGCACCCAGGCCGGCGCATTTCAACGGCCGGGCCGACGACTCGAACGAAATTGTCGTTTTGAATAAAAGCGATTTGCCCGAGGACGGTCAGTGGAAAGATTTCCCGGCGTTGCGGATTTCCTGCGTAACTGGAGAAGGCCTGCCCCAGCTGCAAACGGAAATTCTGGCGCGGATCAGGCAGCAAAATCTGAGGCCGGAAAGCGCAGTGGCGATCAATACGCGGCATCGCGATTGCCTGCGCCGCGCCTTGGAATCATGTGATCGGGCGCGGGCAGCCTTGGTCCAGGGGATATCGCCAGAGTACGTCGCGATTGATCTTGATCAGGGATTGCGCGCGGTGGGGGAAATAATCGGCGTAGTCGATGTGGAACAGATTCTCGACTCGGTCTTCAGCCAGTTTTGCATCGGCAAATGAGAGGCTGCGCGTTGAAGCGGATCCTCGCGAAAGCTTTCGGAGTTAAACCGTTAAACCGTTGAAGCGGCGGTTCACATGAAAAACGGCTACGAACGATTCATCAGGCCGCTTCTCTTTTCACTGGACCCGGAAAGGGCGCATCGTTTCACGATCGAGTTGCTTCGCGGTGCTTCGCATTTTGATCTCGCGCTGGGCGTGCTCAGATTTTTTCAGCCTCCATCAAAGCCCAAAACGCTATTCGGCCTCACCTTTCCAAATCCGATCGGACTTGCGGCTGGATTGGATAAGAATGGGGTTGCCCTTCCTGCATGGGCGGCACTGGGTTTCGGCTTCATCGAGATCGGAACGGTGACTGCGAAAGCGCAGCCGGGAAATCCCAAGCCGCGCATCTTTCGATTGCCCGAGCAACAAGCGTTGATCAATCGCCTTGGTTTTAACAACGACGGTGCAGACGCGATCGCGGAACGACTGCGCCGGCTGCGGCGGAGCGGACGATGGCCAGCGGTTCCAGTCGGGATCAACATTGGCAAATCCCGGGCAACGCCGCTTGAACAGGCCAAGGACGATTACCTCTACTCGTTTCGATTGCTTCGGGATTTTGCCGATTACGTCACGCTGAATGTTAGCTCACCCAACACGCCCGGCTTGCGCGAGTTGCAGGAACCCAAAAGGCTTTCGGAGTTGTTGCAGGCAATTGGCAATGAACGAGGCACAGCCGCCAAACCAATTCTCGTGAAAATTTCGCCCGACCTCTCGCTGATCGAATTGGAAGCGATCCTTGCAGCCTGTGAGGAAAACGCGGTGGCGGGCATCATCGCGACGAACACGACGCTCGATCACTCTTCGATTCCGCCGGCGCTGGATGAAGACGGCGGCTTGAGCGGAGCGCCGTTGCGGGGAAAATCGACAGCGCTGCTGCGCGAGATTGTTGGAAAGTCCGCAATTCCGGTGGTCGCTTCCGGTGGAATTTTCGACGCAGAATCGGCGCACGAGAAATTGCAGGCCGGCGCGCAGCTTGTTCAGCTTTACACCGGGTTCATTTATCGCGGGCCACGACTTCTTCGCGAAATCATGGAAGCGTGAAAAGTGACGCAGACAATCCTGTCTGCGACTCGGTGCTGTAGTGTCCGCTGTCCTCAGCGGACATTTGGGCGATACGTGAAATTACTGCGCTGAGGACAGCGCAGACTACAGCATTACGGAGTCGCAGAGGGGGATTCGGCAGGCAATTCATGCGGGAAGCGACCATGGCGCCAGCGGTGATGGCGCTCTTCGATTTGTTGCAATTTTTGGCGCTGTTCGTCTGTGAGATTGGCGGCCATCTGCCGGTGCGCCTCCGCAATCGTCACATGAACACGCCCGGCAGTCTCCCGTCGAATCTCTCTGAGTTGCACTGCTGTCTTGTCGATGATTGGCGAAATTTTGGCGAGTTGTTCCGGCGTCAGGTTAAGCTCGGTGCGGAGCCTTTCTTTCATGCGCGCGCCGATCTGCTCGGGATGATGAAATCCAAAGAAAAGATGCCGGGCATACAATCCTCCAAGGAACGCGCCACTGATTCCCCCGGCGACAAACACAAGGATGAATCCCGCAATGAGTTTCCATTTCAATGCCTGGTTCATTGCGAGAATTCATTCTGAATGGCCGTGTCCGCGATGGCGAATTCATTCGCAAAAGATTCACCGATTTCGCGGCTCTGACTCGCTTCACGAACGAAAGCGATTGTCGAAATCACAATCACAGCTGCCGATATTAATGCCACGCGCCGAACCAGGGATATGACCCCATTGGGCGTTGGCGTAACCGCGCGCCAGAGCGCAATCACACGTGTGTCAAAGCCGAACGGCATTGCAGCCTCGGCTTCTTCGCGCGCCTGCGCGGCAGATTGCAGCAACCGATCGATTTTCTCCTTCTTCATTGTTTTTCTCTTGCCCAAATTTTCGCGAGCTGTTGTTTCATCTTTTGCCGAGCTCGGAACGCGCGCACCTTAACCAGCGCCACGCTCCAGCCGGTGATCTTGCGGATTTCTTCAACGGAACGTCCCTGCAAATATAGCAAATCAATCGCGAGCCGCTCGACCGGTTTGAGCGCGGCAAGCAGATGTTCGACCAGTTGGCGCGACGCGAAACGCTGGTCTGGCGCCAGCTCTTCGGAGGAAGTGGCCAGGTTCTCAACCACGGCACGCTCTTCCTCGCTCAAATCGGCGTTCCGCAACTCAGGGCGCACTTTCTCCGACTCGATTTGATTCAGGCAAGTGTTCACCGCAACGCGCGAGACCCAGTGCTCCAGCGGAACTTTACCGGAGAATTGTGATAATTTTTGGAATACTTTGATGAAAATCATTTGGCAGAGGTCCTCCTCGTCTGTTCGACGCGGTCGATGTGCGCGGACGATTTTGGCCACCAACGGATAAAGCTGCCGCACCAGCGCGCGAGCCGCCTCATCATTGTGCTGAAGCGCAGCCTGAACCAGCGCGCTTGCGTGAGAATCATCCATGTAGTCGAGAGCGCATCCACACCATTACCATTGACCGGCAACGGTACGTTGCGGTTACAAGTTTGTATGGAGAGGGGCTTGTGCCAAGCACCTGTCGCTGGTTGGGGCGCTCGCCGCGGCGAGCGCCGCTACAAGTAGCGGATCAAATAAAAGTTGTAACCGGCCTGATTGCCAGCCGGTCACTAGCTACAGAAGCGCAAAAAAGCGCGCAGCAAAAACAACAAGAGAAAAACAAATATGAAACGAAACCTGTTAGCAGTTGTGGCCGCCAGTGCGATCGCGCTTGGCGGCTTTGTCGTTGTGTACGCACAACCTGGCCCTGGTGCCGGAGGATTCGGGTGTCCGCACGGCCACGCGTTCGGCCTTGGGCATTTAACCGAGAAGTTGAATCTGACATCTGACCAACAGACGAAGGTTCAGCCAATCCTTGACCAGGCAAAACCGCAAATCGCTGCCATTCATCAGGAGGCGATGCAGAAAATGAGAACGGTCATGGACAGCACGCTGTCCCAGATTCGGCCGCTGCTCAATGCGGACCAGCAGAAGAAACTCGATGCCTTCCAAAAAGCGCATCAGGACATGATGAACGCCAAAAAAGAACTGCACGACGCCATGCAAGAATAACTTCGATTCTTGGGAGCAATAAGGGGAACGGCGGCGATCTGGAAGGTCGCCGCCGCTTTTTTTGGAGCACGCTTGGTAGAGGCGATTGACGCCGAAAGCTTTCGCGATTGACCGCAATCGCCCGGGCTGTTGAGGTTAACAGCCCCTACCCAGGATAGACCCAGTTTTCAGTCTTGCTTTTTTCGCCAGGAAAACAGAAACACGATCACGCCTAACCCAGCCATAATCGCGGCGGCGGTGAAGCCCGCGGTCGAGATTTCGGCGCGGGAATGAAAATTTTCTTTCAGTCGTGCAGCAAGGCCGATCAGAAAGAAAAGAAATCCCAGGCAGACCAGGATTAACCCGATCGCTTTTTGGTCATTGGAAGACATTCTCATTCGCACCCAGCAATCAAATACAATTGGAGAATAAAATTCAAGTGCGCTCTTTTAACGGAAGACGCTAGTGTGGCTGATGGGCTGGAATAACCCACCAACTTTTGCGCTGCTGGCTCTGTTAATTGTTAGTCTTCGGCTCGGCGCCCAGATCGATCGCATTACGGGAAAGAATTTCGCGACGCGATCGGAAGTTCTGGCGCGACATGGGATGGTTTGCACCAGCGTTCCAGCGGCGACGCAAGTCGGCGTCGAGATTTTGAAACGCGGTGGTAGCGCAGTGGATGCGGCGATCGCTGCAAATGCAACCCTCGGTTTAATGGAGCCCGTCTCCAACGGAATCGGCGGCGATCTCTTCGCAATCGTTTACAGCGCAAAGGAAAACAAACTTTATGGAATCAATGGGAGCGGACGTTCGCCGGCCGGTCTGAGTTATGATCAGATGAAGACCGAGTTGACGAAACTGCATCGCGAAACGATTCCACCGATCGGCATGTTGCCAATCAGTGTGCCCGGAACAGTGGACGCATGGGCGGAGCTGCACAAAAAATTCGGGAAACTGAAACTGAGCGATGACCTTGCGCCTGCGATCCGATATGCCGAAGAGGGTTTTCCGGTCACGGAATTGATTGCGTATTACTGGGCGTTTGGCCCGCGGCTGTATAAAGGTTTGCCGGGCGCATTTCTGGAAACCTATACGCTCGACGGCAAGGGCCGCACACCAGCAAAGGGGGATATTTTCAAAAATCCAGAACTCGCCAAAACTTTGCAGCTCATCGGTGAAAAAGACCGGGACGTTTTTTACAAAGGAGAAATCGCGGACAAGATCGACAGTTTCATGCAGGCCAATGGCGGTTTTTTGCGCAAAGCCGACTTCGCAAAGCACGCATCGACATGGGTTAAACCGGTGTCCACGAATTATCGCGGCTACGACATTTTCGAGTTGCCGCCAAACGGTCAGGGGATCGCCGCGCTGGAGATATTGAATATCCTCGAAGGATTCGATCTACGCGCAATGGGACGCAATTCGCCCGGGACACTGCACACCATGATCGAAGCGAAGAAAATCGCCTGGGCTGATCGCGCGAAATTTTACGCCGATCCTGATTTCGCAAAGATTCCACTCACCGGCCTTCTTTCGAAAGGCTACGCAACGGAGCGTCGCAAATTGATCGATCCAGATCACGCGGCGAAAAAGGTCGAGGCAGGCAGTCCGGCGCTCGATCATGGCGACACGATTTACATGTGCACTGCCGATGACGAAGGCAACATGGTCTCGCTCATACAAAGCAATTATCGCGGCATGGGCAGCGGGATCGTAGTGCCCGGTTTGGGTTTCATGTTTCAGGATCGCGGTGAACTTTTTTCGATGGATCCGAGTCACGCGAACGTTTACGCGCCAGGCAAACGGCCGTTCCACACCATCATTCCTGGTTTCGTCATGAAAGATGGGAAACCATGGGAAGCATTTGGCGTCATGGGTGGCGGCATGCAACCGCAGGGCCATATCCAAGTCCTCACGAACCAGATCGACTTTGGTTTAAATGTGCAGGAAGCGGGCGACGCCTCCCGCTGGCAACACGAAGGAGATAACGAACCGACCGGCGAAAAAATGACGGAATCCGGCGGCTACGTTGAAGTCGAGGGCGGCATTTCGTACGAAACGGTGCGCGAACTGCGGAAGAAAGGTCACGACGTCCGCTTCGACGTCGGCGGTTACGGCGGTTACCAAGCCATTAAAGTCGAAATGCACGACGGCCAACGGGTGTATGTTGGCGCGAGCGAATCACGCAAGGACGGAATGGCGGCGGGATACTGATCGGACTGTAGGCGTCTGTGTCAGACGCTGACTGCATTGGACCGGCGTTTCACAGAACCGAGCCGGCGGGAGCCGAGCGAGATGGACGGGCGGGTCGAAGGACCGAACGAGCGGGAGCGAGTAAGTCAAACGCCCTAGAATGCTGGCTTCAATTTTTCGGCGCTTTAAGTTCGGCGAGCCTTTCTTCCGCGCGATCAACGTCGGATTTACCCGCGCTGCC
>WNFU01008537.1_pt1 | contig 11818 bp, 15 predicted proteins | sample 5400121 | NCBI WGS metagenome assembly WNFU01 (sample SAMN13153360, study PRJNA577476) | soil metagenome | isolation source: 100 cm soil or saprolite under grassland replicate 1 | place: USA:California | collected 2016-06-15 | reverse complement strand
AATGTGAGAGCCGAGCTGGACGCGGGCCATCCGTTGGTGGTGCTCCTGAACCTGGGGTACGCGATCTTTCCCCAAGGACATTTCGTCGTGATCACCGGCTATGACGATCAGGGTCAGGGAGTGTATGCCCACTCCGGTCCGGAACGGGATCTGTTCCTGCCCTACGAGCGTTTCCTGCGGAGCTGGGAGAAGACAGATCACTGGACGCTTTTAATTGTGCCGCCAGAGGAGCGCATGAGGGCGCACGTATGACAGGTAGGGGGTGGTCTGTGGTCCAGGCCGTGTTGCTGGCGGGATGGCTGGGCGGGGTCCAAGCCTGTTCGGGCCTGCCGCGGATCGTGGTGCTGCACGACCCCTTGACGCCGCAGGAGCACGCGACGCTCGGCGAATCCTATCTGGCACGTAGCCTGTGGGAGCCGGCGGCGCGTGAATTTAATGTGGCGCTGCGGCGACAGCCGGAATTCGTCCCGGCCCTTATCGGGCTGGGCAATCTCGCGTTCGAAACGAACGCGCTGGAGGAGGCCGAACGCTTCTATCGGCGGGCCTTGGCCGCCGCGCCCGGGCACCCCGGCGCTGGCAATAATCTCGCGCTGGTGAATCTGGCGCGAGGCGAACGGCTGGACGAGGCTGAAGGGCTTGCCCGAAGCGCCGCTGAGCGCGGCGGCGCGATTCGCCCCTACGCGTTGGATACCCTGGCGAGGATCTATATGCGGCAGGGACGCTATAGGGAAGCCGGCGTCGCGCTCGAAGAGGCCGCGGCCATGGTCCCTGCGGAGAACAGGGACTTTCATCAGGAGTTGAACCGGTCGCGACAGGAACTGGCGGCCGTGTATTTTCCGGAATATCCGAACGAAGGAGGTTCGGGAAATGGAACTGACATCCCATAAGACCTTGACGACAATCGTGAGGGAACGGCGGCTCGTGCCGCGGTTCCATCTCCTGACGCGCGTGGACATTGCGGTGGCCGGCGGTGGCGACCTCTACTGGGGGAGCATGCTCAACCTGAGTCGGACCGGCGTGGCGGTCGTCTTACGGTACCATGTGAAGCCGAATCAGAGAGTCACAGTCCGCTTCCATTTCCAGAGTCTTGATGGCAGGGAAGTCACCGAAGAGTTGATCGCCAAGGCGAACTGGCAGTGCGGGGACAACACAGGGCTGGAATTTGAAACGCCGCTGACAGCCGGCTCGCCTGCGCTACAGAAGGCGCGGTTTCTGGTGACGCACCTCGAGGCGAAAGAAGCGGGCCACTAACAACGAAGGAGGCAAGAGCCATGACGGAGGGAAACTACGTGTTGCTGAAGATGATACTGGTCGCGGGGATTGGCTGCATGCTCGCGGTGGGCAGCGCGAGCGGAGTCGTACTGGCTCAGGGCACGGTGGCCGAGGAGCAGACCTTGGAGAAGAAGGCCATGACCCTCAACGGCATGCCAGCGTCGCCCAAGCTGGATGAAGCCCGGGTACAGGCGCTGGCCAAGCAGTTCAATGTGCCGGAGTCGCGCATCGCCGAGCTACGCAACCAGAAGATGGGCTGGGGAGAAATCACCATCGGCTTGGCAATGGCCGAGCACCTGGCGGCTACCTCCCAGACTCCGATGACGACGGAGCAGGCCCTCACCAAAATCGAACAGCTCCGCGGCGAGAAGATGGGCTGGGGCCGAATCGCCAAGGATTTGGGCTTCAAGCTGGGTCCGGTCATCAGCAAGGTCGAGCGGAGCGAGACCGCGGTCAGGACCGCGGACCGCGAGGTTATAGAGCGGGGCGACGGCAAATCCAAGGCGGACCACCTGGAGAAAGCCTCGGGAGCCGAGCGGCATGAGCGCCTTGATCGCCCGGAGCGCGCCGCGCGCCCGGAGCGTCCGGGGCGCTGAACGCGAAGTGCTCGCATGAGGCGCACACAGACGCTGTTGGCGTGGGTCTTTGCGGTTGGTGTCGCTGTCGCAGTGATCGGGGTTCCCGGCCCAGCGCCCGCCCAGGCTGCGGAATCGCAAGCCGGAACTTGGACGGGCGGTGGCGCGTTGGGTTTCTTGGCCAACACACCCGATGACACCGCCTTCGCTCTCAATCTGGACTTCGGCTACCGTCTAAACCGTGAGCTTTCAGTGGGTCCGTTGGTCCAGTTGGGGTTCACCGGAGACATGACCCTGGTCGGACTCTCGGGGCAGGCCAAATACTCGCTTGCTGTGCCGGGTACGGAGGATCGTGGGAAACTGGTGTTGCAGGCGGGGCTTGGCTTTGTCCATGCGGACTTTCTCCAGTCCGACACCTCCTGGCTGATCCCGCTTGGGGTCGGCTTCGAATTCGCGGTGGATCGGAAGCTCGCGGTGACCGTCACCTTTCTCCTCAACTTCACGGATCTGGACACCGGAGGGGGAACAGGCACGAACGTGATGCCCGGGCTCACGTTTGGTGTCCGCTTCTGACCGCACGGCGGATCAGCGTTTCACGCTCCCAAGCATGATTTGGACCGATACACCGGACCGACGCACTGCGTTCGGGTCCAGGAGGGGGACATTCGTTGACACACAGATGGCGAGGAGAGCTGCAAGACCTCTTAAAAAGCGCTGCACGTATTCTGTACCACATTGGGGTGGTGACTCTGAGCGCTGGGATCGCGCTGTCCCTGCCGTATGTCGCCAGCGTATTCGCGCTAAATTTTCTGGACTACTGGAACCGGATACAAAACGACAAGAGCGTGCTCATCGCGATAGAAATAGCTGTGGCGCTCTTGCTGATCCTCACCTTCAACTACGTGGGCCGGGCCATCAGAGACAGGAAACTTGCCCAGATGGCGACCGGCGCCGGTCTGGTTCGGTTTTTCCCTGTCCAGGGGCGCCTGACTCAGCGGAGGATTAGGAAATTAAAGGAGAAGCAAGGCATTGCCAGAAATGTCATGGTCCTCGGATCAACCGGGCTCAGAACTTTTGTTGACCCCGGAGGAGATTTGCATGCCGTGCTCCAGAATTGCCTGGAGGCCAAGGTCATGCTCGTGAACCCTTCTAGTGAGGCGGCGAAAGCACGCGCCAGTGCCATACAGCACTCCCCTGCCCAAGCGGAAAGCATTACCGAGCAGATCAGGCAGAGCATAGATTTTTTAAAACGCCTCAAGGGGGCTCAGAAGAATGTCAAACTCAAGCTGTATTCCGACATCCCGCACATCAAATTGGCCATCCTGGGCGATTACATTTGGATGCAACATTATCATGCCACTCTGGATGTCCAGGCGATGCCCCAATATCTCGTGAAGCACAGCCAAAATAACCACGGTCTCTACACCGTGTTCTATCAGTATTTCGTGGAGAAGTGGGAAAGCCCCGAAATACCGGAATATGATCTGGAGGCCGACGAACTGATCTACAGGGGCCAGAATGGAAGCGAGGTGCGACGGGAGAAGTTTTCTCTTGGCGCCCCCGCCGCCGCGGCGCCATCTCCAATCTGCCCTCCTCCATAAAACTCATAAGTCCACCTCGTTCTGTTGGACGGTGTGCTGCCGACTGTGGTAGAAGCACAGCAGCAGGCCCGTGTTTGACCCCAGCAGAGCCGGGGTGGCGGAATTGGCAGACGCCCGGGACTTAAAATCCCGTGCCCCGAAAGGGGCGTGCGGGTTCGATCCCCGCCCCCGGCACCAATTTTCTCAACTCGATACAGCCTCCTACCATTTTCCCCTATCATTGATTTTGCTGACTCCATCTGCCAAACTAGGAGCACTTCGCGGCCCGATTGGTCTGATCCTTGCGCGGTCTTGCTCATACCGAGCGCGGGAGAATCGAGTACTGTCCAGATGCCGGCTTGTCCACATTGTGGAATTTGGCTAGTCAAGAAGGCTCCAAGGCGTGGACTGCGTGAATACCTCCTGAGTGCGCTGACTATCGGCCCATTTCGTTGCCAGGTCTGCACCCACCGGTTTCTGGCTTTCTTGTGGTGGCCAGGCATCAATACAAGTCGAGAGTACAACCGAATCTCAGTCCGATACCCGGTGCTGCTCAGCCCGGCCCTCGAAGACAATCGGGACCTCAATGAGGAAGTAACCTTGCTTGACATCTCGATCCGAGGCTGTGCGATCAGGAGCAATGTGCCGTTGCACAAAGGAAACCTTTTGCGCCTCCAGATTCGGCTGACAGACCAGGAGCCGCCGATTGAGATTGATATCGCGACAGTCCGAACGGTTACCGGCCGGAGGGTCGGCTTAGAGTTCGTCACAATACGCCAGGAAGAGGAAACCCGTCTCCGCAGGCTTCTCTTGACTCTGATGCGCGACCGCTGAGGCGGGAGTTAGTAGAGTGAGCAAAGATTATGCGTGGTCAGCAGCAGACTCACGAGCGCCTAGTCGGGGACGCCGAGAGCCATGGCTCTTCCGATCGGGCCTTCGGTGTAATCTTCGGCGTCGTGTTCACATTGATCGGCCTCTGGCCACTGCTTCACGGCGAGAGGCCTCGCTGGTGGTCCCTTGTGGTCGGCTGGACCTGTCTGCTACTCGCGTTCGTCCGTCCTCAGACCCTATCGCCGCTCAATCAATTCTGGCTGAAGGTTGGCCGTCTGCTCCAAAGGGTTATGACCACAGTCGTGACAGGCCTGCTATTCTATACCGCGGTGACCCCTGCAGGGCTGCTGCTTCGCCTGTTCGGCAAGGACCTGCTCCGGTTGCGTCGAGACCCTAATGCGACGAGCTATTGGATTGTGCGCCGACCCCCCGGGCCGGCGCCAGAATCCATGCGGGACCAGTTTTAAGGGGGTGAGGCGATGCTTTCCTTCCTCGTCGAGTTGTGGCACTTCATGCGATCGCGCAAGAAGTACTGGCTCCTGCCGATCATTCTATGGCTGGCGGTGTTTGGCGGCTTGCTGATCATGGCGCAGGGGAGTGCGGTGGCGCCATTTATTTACACGCTATTTTAGACACGCATAAGCCTGGGAGGCCTTGTGTGGGTGTTGGGGATCTCTGCCTTCTACCACGATAGCGCGGCGGTCTTACTGCGCGATGGGCACGTCGTCGGCGCTGCGCAAGAAGAACGGTTCACACGCAAGAAGCATGACCCGAGCTTTCCACGGAACGCCATTCGGTATTGCCTGCAGGTAGGCGGCATCCGGCTCGATGATGTGGACTACGTGGCGTTCTACGACAAGCCCTTTCTCAAGTTCGAGCGGCTGCTGGAGACCTATCTCGCCTTTGCACCCCGCGGGTTTCGGTCTTTCTCCATGGCCATTCCGCTCTGGCTGAGAGAGAAACTGTTTCAGAAATTCTACTTGAAAAGGCAGCTTGAAGCCTTCTCCCCGAACTACGACTGGGACTCCCGCTTGTTGTTCGCGGAGCATCATCAGAGCCACGCGGCCAGCGCGTTCTTCCCGTCGCCGTTCGAGGAGGCGGTGGTGCTGACGATGGACGGGGTTGGGGAATGGGCTACGACCTCCGCGGGCGTTGGTTCCGGAAACCGACTGGAGATCCGAAAGGAGATTCATTTTCCGCATTCCATGGGCCTGCTGTACTCAGCCTTCACGTACTACACCGGCTTTAAAGTGAACTCCGCTGAATATAAGGTCATGGGGCTTGCACCGTATGGAACGCCGAGGTACGCCAAGCTGATCTTTGACCGACTCCTTGATCTCAAGCCCGACGGCTCATTCCGGCTGGATTTGAGCTACTTCGACTACTGCACCGGACTCCGCATGACCAATGAGAAGTTTCATGATCTGTTTGGCGGTGCGCCTCGCAAGCCCGACGAGCCGTTAACGCAACGCCATATGGATCTGGCCGCCTCTATTCAAGCCGCGACCGAAGAAGTGGTTCTGACGTTGACGCGGGCGCTCGCGGCTGAGACCGGGGCTGCCAATCTCTGCCTTGCGGGTGGCGTGGCTCTCAATTGTGTCGCCAATGGCAAGGTGTGGCGAGACGGACGGTTTCGGGGGCTCTGGATTCAACCTGCGGCGGGGGACGCGGGAGGCGCGCTGGGCGCGGCGCTTTGTACGTACCACCTGTTCAAAGACCAGCCGCGCCCGTCTTGTCGGCTCCAGGACCGCATGCAGGGCGGATACTTGGGTCCTTCGTTTAGTCAGCAGGAAATTGAAGCGCGTTTGGCGAAGCTGGACGCCAAGTTCACCGTGCTGAACGAGGCTCAACTGCTTGAGGCGACGGTTGACGCGCTGGTAGAGGGGAAGGCGGTGGGCTGGTTCCAGGGACGGATGGAATTTGGGCCACGGGCGCTTGGCGCTCGCTCCATCCTCGGGGACGCGCGCTCGCCCACGATGCAATCCGTCTTGAATCTCAAAGTAAAGTATCGTGAATCGTTCAGGCCGTTTGCCCCCTCGGTCTTGCGTGAGGATCTCGAAGACTGGTTTGAGCTGGAGTGCGACAGCCCGTATATGCTGCTTGTTGCCGGGGTGACCCAGCGCCATCGACGCGAGATGACCACCGACGAGCAGGCCCTGTTCGGGATCCAGAAGCTGAACGTCCGCCGCTCCTCGATCCCGGCCGTCACCCACGTGGATTACTCTGCTCGGATTCAGACCGTCCATCGGGACACTAATCCCCGCTACCACGCGCTGCTTTCTCTGTTTAAGGCTCGGACTGGCTGTCCGGTGCTGGTTAATACCAGTTTCAACGTGCGGGGGGAGCCGATTGTCTGCACACCGGAGGACGCGTACCAGTGCTTCATGGGGACCGAGATCGAGGTCTTGGCTATCGGCGACTGCTACCTCAAGAAGGAAGTGCAGCCCTCACACCTGCAGAGGGGCTATAAGGACGCGTTCGACTTAGACTAGACGCAAGAATGCTGCCGTTTCTCCAGGCTGCTCGTCAACGACCTGCGTCGGAAATCAGAGCGTTGCGTAAGACCCTTCTTCGTCCATGGATGTTGAACAGTGGCTTGGCAATAGCAATCTCTCTTCTAGCCCTTCTGGCTCTCGAGACCTATCTCTACGCGGGCCTTGCCTTTCCCAGGCTTTTACGAACACGCCTTTACACGACAGGCACTCTCAACTTTTTACGAGACTATTACCTGAACCACGACAGAAACATAATTCAAGCCCTCCCGCAATGTGCCGTGTACGACGCCCGACTTCTGTACACACCGCGACCAGGGGGATGCCGGTTCAGCAACAGAGAATTTGCAACATGGCTATCGGTCAATGCGATGGGATTCCGACAGACAACGCAGATGGAGGGGCCGCCCCGTATTGCCGTCCTTGGCGATTCTCACGCGATGGGTTGGGGAGTGGAAGACCATGAAACCTTTGCCTCACTTATTGAGCAGAGCCTTGGTGAAAAAGTCGCCAATCTATCTGTTTCCTCCTATGACACGGCTCGTGAACTCATTGCTCTGTCACGAAGCAAGCTGAAGGAAGTCCGAACGATTATCATTGCTTATAACCATAATGATGCAGGAGAAAACACGGACTATTTTTTGCACGGTCCCCGGCAGGCGAGCATCGATGATTTTAGGGTCCTTCAGGACCAGCAACGACAGCCCTACAGACCTATGCAGTTGCTGAAAACCATCAGACCTATGCAGTTGCTGAAAACCATGGTTCACATGGCGCTCGAAAACATGCGCGTTCGAGGAGAGGGATCCCCCGGAGAGGACTATCTGCTCCAGGATTTGCGAGAGGAAGCCGCAACATTTCTTGCGCTTTTAAGACGCTTTGAGAAGGAGTTGAACAACAAGACCATCATTGTACTTGAGGTTAACGAATACAACCAGAATTCTCCGCGGTTCATTCAGCAGGTCCGTACGGAATTCGAAAAGGTAAGGAAGTCCGGCGTTGACATGCGCTTTTCGCTTCACACGGTTGATGTCAGCCAGATTCTCAGTGAGCAGTCATATTTCGTCCTGGATGATCACATCAACGCAATCGGGCATGCTCAAGTAGCGAGGGTGCTTGTAGAGACTATACGGCGTTTGCGATCAAACCGATTGGGGTAAGCGAAAGAAGCTGTGGCGGAAGGGTACGCGGCGGTCCTTCAGACTTTTGGGCGCGTCCTGGCAAGGCCGTTCGTCAAATTCTCTGAGGACAACGGCCCTCTCTTAGCGTCCGGGCTGGCGTTCACCCTCCTGCTCTTTTGCATCCCGTTCTCGCTGCTGATCGTCATGGCCTTGGAGTTTGCGCTTGGAGACCCGCACCGGGCCCTCGATGCGTTGCAGGCCCTCCTGAACGAGTTCCTGCCTCTGACCCGCGAAGCCTTCACGGAAAATCTCGAGATGGCCATTGAGAACCGCAGCCTGTTGGGGATTCTGGGATTCTCGATGTTCTTCCTGATGAGCAGCTTGATCTTTGGTGCGACCCGCACGGTGCTCAACGTCGTCTTCCAGGTCCCCAGGCCGTCGAGCTTTCTGAAGACAGCGGCGTCCGACGTGCTCGTCATGCTGTTGGCCAGCGGGCTCCTGCTGCTGATGGTGGCGCTTACGTCTCTGTTCACGCTGGCGAAGGGGGCCGTGGAGCGCGTTCCGCACTTGGAGGCCCTGATCGGCCCCGGGTGGGTCTTCGCGAGCGACTTGCTCGGCTTCCTGTTCACGTTCGCCCTTCTCTACCTCGTCTATCGGTTCTGTCCCTCCCAGTGCTTGCAGAGACCGGCCCTGTTTGTGGCCGCCTTCGCCGGCGCTGCCCTGTTCGAGCTCTCCAAGTGGGCGTATGCTTGGTACGTCGACCTGTCTCAAAAAAATATCGTCGTGTACGGCGCGGTCGGCGACCTGTTCTTCTTTTTCGTGTGGATCTATTACACCTGTGCGGTGGTGATTCTCGGCGCGGAGATCGGGTGGGTCGTCCAGCAGACGGTGCAGGCGTCCGGAGAGGACTTCTGACCGCCGTTCAGCGGGATGGTCAGGGTTTGGTGAGGATCAGCCCCACCTGGACCGCCAACGCGAGACGTTCGAGATCGAAGGGCTTGGCCATGAATTCCACGGCGCCCATGTTCAGGAGTTCCTCCAGCAGCTTCTCTTCCTGGCAGCCGCTCAGCACGATCACGCCGCCCGCGTATCGCTTGGCGCGTATCTCCCGGAGCACTTTGACACCGTTCATGCCCGGCATGTAGATGTCCAGCACGACGAGCCGCGGCTGTTCGTCGACCAGGGAGAGCGCGGCGGCGCCGTCGGGGGCCGCCAGGACCCGATAGCCGCGCGAGCTCAGAAAGTCGGAGAGCAGGTCCCGAACGACATCATCGTCGTCCACGACCAGGATCGTGGCCGGCTCCTCCGGTCCCACCTGCCTCCCCACCGAGACGGACGGCATGAGGGTGGACCGTTTCTCGGATTGCACGATCGCCCGTTCCACGGCGCTGATCAATTGGTCCAGCGGCAATCCTTTGGTCAGGTACTCGGTGACGCCCCATTCCTTGGCCTGCAGTCTCAGCGTGTCTGTCTCCATGGCGGTCAGGATCATGACGGCGGCGAGGGGATCCATCCAGTGGATCTGTCGGAGGACCTCAATCCCGTCAAGGCCCGGCATGCAGATGTCGAGAAGGGTCAGGCGAGGCCGATGTTTAGAGAACAGGTCAGTGGCCTGTTTGCCGTTTGATGCGATGAGCACCTCGTGCCCTTGGCTGCCAAGTACGACCTGCAGCAGTTCGCAGATCAACCGCTCGTCATCCACGACCAAGATGGTGGCCATAGAAAACCCCCTCTATGAATATGAAAATGACGTCCTATAACTCTGTTTCAACAGTGGCTCATGCCACGGCTGTTCATTTTTGTTCGGGCTTCACTCCGCGCTTGCGTGATCTCTGGCGCGCTCCTGGGTCGTCTGGCGCCGAACTCGTTGAAAAATCGCGGGCGCAAATTTCGGTCTCACGACGCCATAAATCCCTGTCCCGCGAGTGATCGGTATATATGGAAGGCTTGTGCCAGAAAACGGGTTAGGGCCAGCAGCAGTGGAAACTTTACAAAAGATTTCTCCGCGAAACCACGGCGCTACCTTTCGCTGCGCCAAAGATTCGTGAGGTCCTGTCAGTATCGCACGAAGAACTGGGTGCATTACTTAGTCGCACGTCTCACATTTGTCGAGCACATCCGCATCCAACCTCGCCGCAGCGCGCCTGGCGCGCGGGTCATAGAAACTTTCTCGGCGGCTCATCGCTGGGCCTCGTCGGGCTTGCGGGCGCAGTCGCCACAACCAACCCGTCCCACCCGCCTTTCAAGAGGTGTATTCGCACCACGTCAAAACCGGCCTCACGGCACTCAGCCTCCACTTCTTCCACACTGGCGAACGGATGAGTAAATCCGATGGGGGTAACCGGGCGGTCCCCCAGTTGGTACACGCGGTTCCCCCACGTGATCCAGGCCAGTACACGCAATAAAAAAAATATCTTCCGTTCCTCCGGTGTCGGCTGCGATAAATGAAAATGAAAAATGACGCGCCCTTTCGCTCGCAGGATCGTCCGAAGCGACGCGAGCGCACGAACACGCAGCGCGCGTGACGGGAGCTGCTCATAGAGCCACAACGTAAACAATGCGCAGTCATACGAGTTCGTCGCCAACCTCAGCTCAGTAATATTCTGACATTCAAACGTGGCCGGCAGGTGGTGCCTCACAGCATAGGCGTTCGCTTCTTCGACCAATCTCGGAATCATGTCCACGCCCTTTACACGGAAGCCACGTTTGGCGAACGCCATGGACTCGCGTCCTCCGCCGCAACCGAGGACGAGCAGATCGCAAGGCTGTTTCAGCACGTTCTCAAGCAGTGCCTTTTCAAACTCATTGAGGCCCTGTGCTATTTCTGTTTCAATGCGTTCCAGTGAACTTGCATGTTCGTAGTGCTCGTAAGCCAACAGGAGGATTTCGCGAGGCGGGAGGATGGCCAGAACCGCGTAACGCAACGCGGTTGAGAGCTTAAAGATTCCTTTCGCAAGCCAGAACCGGAGTGTCACAGGCACTCTACTCGCCAAACGTGTGGGACCGGAGTCGCACGAAGCGGGACTTGTGCAGGCGATACTCGAGGAGACTGGCTAGAATTCCAAGCCCGTAGCGCACGGAGGTCCCAAAGCCGACTTGGTGGGACTCCGGGCCGTAATGCGTCGGGACCGGGATTTCGACGATCCGCAGCCCCTTGTCTTTGAACTGGATCAGGATCTCCGTGTCGAAATGGAAGTCATCCGTGCAGCGCTCGAAGGGGACATGCTTCAAGGCTTCGCAGGCATAGGCCCGGAACCCGGAATGATATTCGGAGAGGTTCAGGCTAAGCGCACGATTTTCGATCGCGGTGAGGAACTTGTTCCCGAGAAACTTGTACAGCGGCATGCCGCCTTGCAGCGGGTGACCGGTCATGCGGGAGCCGAACACCAGGTCGGCCTGACCCTCTAGGATCGGTTGAATGAGGTCCGGGATGCGTTCGGGCGCGTACTGAACGTCTCCATGAAGAACCACGACAATGTCATACCCGTTCTCGATGGCGTGCCGCAGGCCTTTCTTCTGGTTGCCGCCATAGCCGAGGTTGCGAGGATTCCGGTAGACGTTGAGATTCGGGATATTGTGCAGGAGTTTGTATCCCATCCCGGCCCAGAAGGTCTCGTCCTCGCTGGCGTCGTCGATGATATAGATCTCCGCGGCCTCCTTTTTGAGCTGGGCCGGGATCCGCTCGTACGCCGTAATGAGCGTGCGCACGGCTTCATAGGCCATGATAAAAATGCCGACGCGTTTCATTTCTGCCTCTGGTTACGGAACATGGCGAGTCGTCACTGTTTCGCATTGTCCGATGTCAAGAGACCTGTCCCGGCGAATAAGGCCCTCAGACGCGCCGCGACGAGCACGTGACCTTCCGGCGTCCAGTGGCGGTGGGCGGGATAATACGGGGCGTCGTCGAAGGAGGTGTAAGGAATCCCTTGCGCGCGCAGAAGTGCCTC
>WNFU01020682.1_pt1 | contig 11821 bp, 13 predicted proteins | sample 5400121 | NCBI WGS metagenome assembly WNFU01 (sample SAMN13153360, study PRJNA577476) | soil metagenome | isolation source: 100 cm soil or saprolite under grassland replicate 1 | place: USA:California | collected 2016-06-15 | reverse complement strand
CGCGCGACCGGTACGGCGGACGGGCCGAGTTCCACCTCGGTGGCGCCGAGCTTGCCGGCAACACGGGGACCTATCTGGATGCGCCATTTCACCGCTTCCGCGACCGTGAGGATCTCGCAGCCCTTCCGCTGGAGACGGTTGTCGGCTTGCCGGGCATCATCCTGGACCCGGACGGAGCCCAGCGGACGGTCTCGTTAGACGGGGTCGACGAAGGATCCTTCCTCGGACGCGCGGTCTTGGTGCGCACGGGGTGGGATGCGCGATGGGGGTCCGAGGAATACTGGTCGGATGCGCCGTTCCTTCCCGCGGCAGTCGTGGAGCGACTGATCGCCGCGCGGGTTCGGCTCGTCGGGGTCGACTTCGGGAACGTCGACGACACGGGAGACCTGTCCCGTCCGGCCCACACCGGCCTGCTCGCGGCGGGCATCCCGATCGTGGAGAACCTCCGAGGCCTGGAACGGCTCCCGCGCGAGGGTTTCGTGTTCTCGGCGCCGCCCGTCGCGATCGTGCGCGGAGCAGCGTTCCCGGTACGGGCGTTCGCGGAGGTCCCGTGAGCGCTCGGCGTGCGAGGTCTTGACTCGTTCCGTAAGCTCGCCTCGGTCAACCCCGCTGCGGACGGCCTTCCGCCGCCCGTGCGGACTCTTTCTTCGGGATCCGGCAGCTAACGGTATATCGGTTGCCCAAGGCGAGTCGTCGCGGGCCACACTGGGGAGGTCGGCGTGGTTGAGAGAGCAGGCGAGCTCAGGCGAACGCTGCCAGCGCTGATCGCGTCTATTCCCATCACCATCGTCTACTTCGCAGTGCTGGGCATCGTCCTCACGGCGGCGGGGCCCAAGGGACTCGAGCTCACGACAGACCAGACGAGCGGTTGGATCGCCGTGCTCTATGGACTTCCCACGCTCATCGCTCTCGTACTGACGCTCCGGTTTCGCCAACCCCTCCTGATCACGGGAAACATCTTCGCGATCATCTTCTTCGCGTCCCTCGGTGATCGGATCAGCTTCCCCGAGCTGGTCGGTGCTTCGGTCCTGGCCGGGGCCATCGTGCTGGCAGCCGCGGTTTTCGGGATCACCGATCGGATCGCCGCGTGGATCCCCGCTCCGATCGTGCACGGGCTGATCGCGGGCGCCGTGATGCCGTTTGTCGCCGGCGTGTTCACTTCTTTGAGCACCTCGCAGGACGGGGTGCGGGTCCCGAGCGAAGTGCCGCTGATGGTGGGTGCGGCCCTGATCGCCTACCTCGTGAGCCAGCGTGTGTTCGGCACTCGCCTCCCGCCGATCCTCCCGGCGTTCCTCGCCGGGATCATGGTGGCCGCGCTGACCGGACAGCTGGGGGACTTCCCGTCCTCGTTCGCCCTGCCGAGCTTTGATCTCATCCGTCCCGACTTCTCGTGGTCCGCGATCCTCACGGCAACTCCTGTGCTCGTTGCGCTGATGACCGTGCAGGCGAACATCCCTTCCGTGATCTACCTGCGGAGCCAGGGGTTCCGTCCGCCGGAGCGCCTTCTCAACGTCGTCAGCGGCATCGGAACGACCCTTGGTTCGCTCCTCGGACCGGTCGCGGTCTCGCTCGCTCTCCCGCCGGTCCTGCTCACCGCCGGACCCGAAGCGGGTCCGCACTCCCTCCGCTACCGGTCCGTGTTTCTCCCTGTGGCGGCGGGCTTGCTGATCGCGCTGCTGGCCGGGACGGCCGCGGAGCTCGCGGTCCTGGTTCCGTCGACATTGCTGTTCGGAATGGCCGGGTTGGCGCTGGTCGGGGCTCTCGTCGGAGCCTTGAAGGAGATCGCCCGAGGACCGCTGGTTCTGGGGCCAGCGTTCGCTTTCGCCATCGCGCTCTCAGATATGAACCTCTTTGGACTGGGACCCTTCTTCTGGTCCCTCGTTCTTGGCACGACCGTCTCACTGCTGATCGAACGGGACGGCTGGGAGCGGCTGCGCGCCCAGGTGGCCGAGCACGATGTACCGGAGGGTCGAAGTTGGTCGCCCGAGAGTTGACGAGCGAGTGCGTGGGCCAATTGTGTATTCGACGACACCAATAACCTGAGTTCCCCCCACGGGTCTGCTGAGCACGCTCCCTTCCCGGCCGAGATTCGAATTCGGCTGGCGGTGCGCGGAGCCGATGATGAAAGCATGAGGCAACCCGTCGAGATGCGGCGGCCCCCGGCCTTCCGGTCACATGAAGGGGCGGTTTTCCGAAGGAGCGGGCTCCTAGCCTCCTCGTGCCGCGCTACCCGGATGAGAAGGACGTCGAGTTCGCTTCCCACGTATGGCGCTCTTGTTGGCACTCTCGTCCTGCACGGTCATACCGACCTGGCGCAGCGCCTCTTCCAGGAAGGCGATGGCTTGCGCCGCTGTCTCCTCTGTGACCGGAAGCTCGAACGGCGGCTCGCGCCGGTAAGCCTTCCGGTAGGCGTTCTTTAGACGGTGAAGCCTGAGCCTCAGTGCCTTCGGTACGCGATCGGCTGGAGTGGCCATCAGGGTCATTCTCGCCCCCGGCTCGGAGCAGGCAGAGGGCAGTGTCGCTTGCAGGGTGCCGTGTACGGAGATGGTCGGATGCGGTTTCGTGTCGGGCTTGCTCGCTCGCTCGGTATCCGTGAGAATCCCTTCGACAAAAGGAAGAGCCCGAGGCGGCTGCCAGCGGGGGACCCTCCCCGCTGAAAAGTGAAGCCGGTGCGAGTCCGGCACGGTCGCGCCACTGTGACCGGGGAGCGAGCCCGAAGAACGCCACTGGGACCGTCGGTCCCGGGAAGGCTCGGGGGAGCGCCGATCCGGGAGTCAGGAGACCTGCCTCGGGACGAGGGAGCCGTTCCTCGCGCAAGGCGGCGGACCACGATGGGCAGCCTCCGGCCGAGGGCCGGAGGCTTCGGTGTTTTCGGAGCCAGGCACGGGGACGGCTCGATGGCCGCGCGTTCGGCCGGAGAGGAGGCACGCCGTGCCTGGAAGTCGTCGCCTCGTTCGGAGCGGCCCTGTCTACCAACCCCGCAGGAGCGAGGTCATGCTGCGCGCAGCCCGGCAGCCGATCCCTGCCCTCGGGCTGGTGGTCGTCTCGACCCTCCTTGCTTCGGCGTGCGCGTCCCCGACGAGCCAGAGTGGATCCGTGCCGACGTCCACCGCGATCCCTCAGCAATCACGCTTCCCCCTCTCGGTGAAGGCGGCGAATGGAGAGGTCCGTATCGGGAAGAGGCCCGATCGGATCGTCTCGCTCTCGCCGACCGCCACGGAGATGCTCTTCGCCATCGGCGCGGGGGATCAGGTCGTGGCGGTGGACGACAACTCCAACTACCCACCGCAGGCCCCGATGACCGAGCTCTCCGGGTATCAGCCGAACGTGGAGGCAATGGCCAAGTACTCCCCGGACCTCGTGGTCATCTCCGACGACCTCGGTGACCTGGTGAAGTCCTTGGGGAAGCTGTCGATCCCGGTGATGCTGGAGCCGGCGGCCAAGAACCTCGACGACACCTACGCCCAGATCGAGCAGCTCGGCGCGGCCACCGGCCACGTGGCCGACGCGGTCCATCTGGTGGCATCGATGAAGTCGGAGATCCAGCACCTTGTTGCTTCCGCCCCCGACTTCGACCATCCGCTCATCTACTATCACGAACTCGACCAGACCTACTACACGGCCACGTCGAGCACGTTCATCGGCCAGATCTACGGCCTGCTCGGACTCCGGAACATCGCGGACGAGGCCAAGGGAGCCGCCTCCGGCTACCCGCAGCTCTCAGCCGAGTACATCATCAAGGCCGACCCGGACGTCATCTTCCTGGCCGATACCAAGTGCTGCGGGCAGTCGGCGGCGACGGTGGCCAAGCGCCCCGGGTGGGATCAGATCGCCGCAGTGAAGGATGGCGCCGTGGTGAGCCTGGACGACGACGTCGCCTCCCGATGGGGCCCGCGGGTGGTCGACCTTCTGCTGGTCGTTGAGCAGGCCCTGTCCCGACTGCATGAGCGGGTGGGCGCCTGATGACCGCGGTGACCGAGGTCCGGGAGGCAAAGCTCGACGTCCGGCCGACGAGACTCCGGCCCTGGCTCATGGTCGCCGCCCTCGGGTGCCTGGCAGGCGCAGTGCTGGTCGGCATCCTCGTCGGGCCGGTGAGGTTACCGGTTGGAGAGATCGTCAAGGAGATGGTGAACCGCCTGCCCATCGTCAGCGTCCACTCGGGACTCTCCCAACTGGACGCGGCGATCCTTTGGCAGATCAGGGTGCCCCGGGTCGTTCTCGGCGGACTGGTCGGAGCCACGCTGGCCATGGCAGGGGCGTCCTATCAAGGGGTGTTCCGCAATCCCCTTGCGGACCCATATCTCCTCGGCGTAGCCGCTGGAGCCGGGCTGGGGGCCACGCTGGCCGTAGCCTTCCTTCCCGGCCGGGCCGGCTGGCCCGTCGACCCCCTGCCGCTGGCTGCTTTCGCCGGCGCGATCGTCGCCGTGGCCGCCACCTATGTCCTAGGACGCTCTGGCACCAGGAACAGGAGCACAGCGACACTGATCCTGGCCGGCGTGGCGGTGGCGGCCTTCTTCACGGCGGGCCAGACCTACGTGCAACAGCAGCACGCAGACACGCTGCGGGAGGTGTACTCCTGGATCCTGGGCGGGCTCAGCACCTCCGGGTGGCACCAGGTGGCGCTGATCTTGCCGTATGTCGCGGCGAGCGGTCTGGCCCTCGTCCTGCATCGCCGTCTCCTCGATGTGATGAGCGTCGGTGACGATGAAGCCGAGGGCCTTGGCATACGTGCCGCACGGATCCGGCTCACGGTGGTCACCGCCGCCACGCTCGGCACGGCCGCCGCCGTGGCTGTTAGCGGACTGATCGGGTTCGTGGGGATCATCGTGCCCCACACGGTCCGGTTGCTGGCCGGGTCGAGCTACCGACGGATCCTTCCCCTGTCGATCATCTTCGGGGCGGCCTTCCTCATCCTGGCCGACGTCATCGCCCGCTCCGCGCTCTCTCCGGCCGAGATTCCCATCGGGGTCATCAGCGCCCTCGTCGGCGCTCCGTTCTTCATGTTGGTGCTCCGGCGGACGAGGAGGCTCTCGTGACCGTCGAGGTGGCAGGCGTCTCCGTGGCCTACGACGGCGCCCCGATCCTCCGGGGCCTCACCGCCCGGGTCGCCACCGGAGGGTGGCTCGCCCTCATCGGACCCAACGGCGCGGGAAAGACAACCCTGCTTTGGAGCTCGACTCCCTGGCCCAGCGGCCGTTGGGATCACTCTCCGGCGGAGAGGGACAGCGGGCTGTTTTGGCCCGGGCCCTGGCTCAGGAAGCTCCGGTCCTGTTGTTGGACGAGCCGACCGCCGCCCTCGACGTCGGGCACCAGCAGCAGGTCCTGGAGCTCGTGGACGAGCTCCGCCTCGAGCGAGGCCTCACCATCATCAGCGCCATGCACGACCTGACGCTCGCCGGGCAGTTCGCCGAGCAGCTCCTGCTGTTGGACGGTGGGCGGGCGATCGCGGCCGGCCCTGCCCGGTCGGTGCTCACCGAGGCCACCATCAAGCGGTACTACGGCGCCTCGGTCCGGATCCTCGTCGATCCCGACGGGGGGGTGGCCGTCCTTCCCACAAGAGCGGGGCGACCGACTACCACCGTGGCAGACGAGACGATGGTGTGATGGGGACCCGGCAGCCGCCGAGCGAGCCGCCCGAGCGGCGGCAAACTGCCCGGGCTCCTTCCCTGGTCCTGGTCAACACGGGCGAGGGGAAGGGCAAGACCACCGCCGCGATGGGGACCGTGCTCCGGGGCGTGGCCCGCGGATGGAAGGTGTGCGTGATCCAGTTCATCAAGTCGGGGCGATGGCGCAGTGGGGAGGAGAAGGTCGCCCGGCAGCTCGGGGTGGACTGGTGGACGATGGGCGACGGATTCTCCTGGGAATCGGAGGACCTCGATCGATCGGCAACCCTGGCCCAGGGAGCGTGGGAGGCGGCCAGGGACAGGATCTCCTCGGGAGACTACGACCTGGTGGTGCTCGACGAGGTCACCTACCCAATGAACTGGGGCTGGATCGCCACCGACGATGTCACGAGGGCGATTCGGGGTCGTCCCGCCCACGTCAGCGTGATCGCCACCGGCCGGGACGCCCCGGAGGCCCTGATCGAAGCGGCCGACACGGTCACCGAGATGCGGAAGGTTCGCCACGCTTACGACCGCGGCGTGAGGGCGAGACTAGGGATCGACTTCTGATGTCGCTCACCCTTCTTCTGGGCGGGGCCCGCAGCGGGAAGTCGCGCCTGGCCGTACGCATGGCCGCGGGCTGGGTTGGCCGGGTGGTGGTGATCGCGACCGGTGAGCCCCGGGACGAGGAGATGGCCGAGCGGATCCGCCGCCACCGAGCCGATCGGCCGCCCGCGTGGACCACGCTCGAGGAGCCCGTTGACCTGGAGGGTGTGCTGATCGGGGTCCAAGAGGCCTCCGTGCTCGTGGACTGTCTGACGCTTTGGGTGTCGAACCTGATGGAGAAAGGGTTCGCCGACGTGGAGATAGAGGAACGGGCGGGCAAGGCCGCCTCGCTGGTGGCGACGAGGGAATCGCCCTCGGTGGTCATCACGAATGAGGTCGGCTCCGGGATCGTCCCTACCGATGATCTGGCCCGCCGCTTCGCCGACGTCCTGGGCCGGGTCAACTCGATCTGGGCCGAGGCGGCGGACCGGGTTCTGTTGGTGGTGGCGGGACGCGTCGTTCCGCTGTCGGATCCGGCCGATCTCCTGAAGGAGCATCCAGGTGGATAGAGAGATCGCCCCGCTCCTGCGGGATCTGCCCCGTCCCGACGAGGCGGCCGTCTCCGCGATCCGGGAGCGGGCATCCAAAGTTCTCCGGCCCCTCGGAGCCCTGGCTCGCCTCGATGAGGTCGCCGCGTGGCTGGCCGGCTGGCAGAGGACTGCCCTTCCTGTCGTCAGCCGGCCGGCAGCGGTGGTCTTCGTAGCCGACCACGGGGTGGCTGCGGAGGGGGTCAGCGCCTATCCCTCGGAGGTGACGGTGGCGATGCTCCGGGCGCTCGAGGCTGGCGTGGCCACGGCGAGCGTCATGACCCGTGACGTCGGTGCTCGTCTCTCGGTCGTGGACGTTGGGGTCGCCCGGCCCTCGGCGAACCTCGTTCGTGAAGCCGCCCTTTCCAGGGACCGGTTCCGAGAATGCTTCCAGACGGGGCGCGAGGCCGTGGCGCACCTCGACGCGGACCTGCTGGTGGTGGGGGAAATGGGCATTGCGAACACCACGCCCGCGGCCGCCGTGTGCGCCGCGCTGTTCGGAGGTCTCGCTGAGGATTGGGCCGGACGGGGCACCGGGATCGACGAACCCACCCTGGCCCGCAAGGTGGCCGTCGTGGAAGCGGCTCGGAGGCGAATCGAAGGAGTCTCCGGCCCTCTGGAGGTGCTCCGTCAGGTCGGCGGTGCGGAGCTCGTGGCCATCGCCGGGGCTGCACTGGAGGCCCGACTACGCTCGATCCCTCTCGTGCTGGACGGGTTCGTGGTGACCGCCGCGGTGGCTCCTCTCGATGTGTACCGGGCGGGGGCGCTCGATCACTGCCTGGCCGGGCACTGCTCTGGCGAGCCAGGCCACCGGCTCCTCCTCGACAAGCTCGGCAAGCCGCCGCTCCTGGACCTGGGACTGCGGCTTGGGGAGGGGAGCGGGGCTCTGGTGGCGGTGCCACTGGTCAGGCTCGCGGCAGCCTGCGTCGCTGACGTGGCCACGTTCGAGGAATGGGGACTCTCCAGGTGAAGGGTTTCCCTGCGGCCGTGTCCTTCCTGACGAGGCTTCGCGTGAGAGAGGCCGTGGAGGGCCGGGGCGATCTGGCCCGGTCCGTGCCCTGGTTTCCGGTGGTGGGAGCGATCCTCGGGCTGGGGGTAGCCGGCGTCTACGCTGCGGCCCGACTGGCTCTGCCGTCCCTCGTCGCCGCGACGTTGGCGGTCTGTGTCGCGGTGTTCCTCACGGGCGCCTTCCACGAAGATGGTCTGGCCGACACCGCAGATGCCCTGGGCGGCGGATGGAGCCGAGAGGAGGCCCTCCGGATCCTGAAGGACCCCACCCACGGAACGTACGGGGTGTTGGCCATCGTCCTGAGCGTGCTCCTCCGGGTGGGGGCGATGGCCACACTCGATGGGTGGGCAGCACTGGCGGTCCTGCCGGCAGCCCACGCCCTGAGCCGGGCCGCCGCGGTCGGGCTGCTGGGATGGGTGAGTCCGGCGACCGAGGAGGGGCTGGGCGCCGCCTACTCAGCGTCCGCCAGCAGGAGGCTGGCTCGGTGGGCGGGGGCAGTGGGCCTCGTGATCGGCTTGGGCTCGCTGGGCGCGTGGGTGCTGCCGGCAGCTCTTCTGGTCAGCCTGGGAGCAGCGGGGGTGGGGCGACTTGGCGTACGCAAGATGAGCGGGGTGACCGGCGACCTCCTGGGCGCCGCGCAGCAGGCCGGCGAGGTGCTCGTCCTGCTCTTGGGGGCGGCGGCCATATCGAACGGGTGGCCCGGGCTGCCCTGGTGGCGATGAGTGGCCGGCTGTGCCTGCTCCTACTTAGGACGTGTCCATCCGGGCCAGGCCGTTCGTAGTAGGGGTGAGAAGCGGGACGTGCCCGCCACCACGAAGGAGGACCACCATGACGCGGTACCTGCTGTCCGTCCATACGGTCGAGGGCGAGGCCCGCGAGCCCATGACCGATGAGGAGATGCAGCAGTCCTACAAGCAGGTCCTGCTCATCGAGGAGGACATGAAGTCGGCCGGCGCCTGGGTCTTCTCAGGCCGCCTTCACGAGCCCGACACGGCCACCGTCGTGCGCCAGTCCGATGGCGACGTCCTGACCACCGACGGCCCGTTCGCCGAGTCGAAGGAGCACCTCGGCGGGTTCTACATCATCGAGGCCGAGGACCTCGACGCCGCGCTCTCCTGGGCGTCGAAGGTCACCGAGGTCATCAAGACGCCGATCGAGGTCCGCCCGTTCGCGGACTGGAAGGCCTGACCGCGTGCGGGACGGCGACGCCGCACCGACGGCGGATGAGGCCGCCATCGGCCGGATCTTCCGCGAGGAGTCCGGCCGATCGGTGGCTGCCCTGATCCGCGTCTTCGGTGACATCGATGTCGCCGAGGACGCGGTGCAGGAGGCGTTCGCCGTCGCCTTGAGCAAGTGGCCGGGCGACGGGCCGCCGCCCAACCCGGGCGGCTGGATCATGACCACCGCCCGCAACCGCGCCATCGACCGCCTCCGCCGCGAGTCGCGAGGACGGGAACTGCTCGGCGAGGTGGCGATGCTCTCCCCCGGCAACGACGACCCCGGCACGCCCGAGGAGGTGGGGCCCGTGCAGGACGACCGGCTTCGCCTCGTCTTCACCTGTTGCCACCCGGCACTCTCCACGGAAGCGCAGGTAGCGCTGACCCTCCGACTGCTCGGCGGCCTGTCGACCGACGAGGTGGCCCGCGCCTTCCTCGTCCCCGAGCCGACCATGGCCAAACGCCTCGTGCGTGCCAAGCACAAGATCAAGGCCGCCCGGATCCCCTACCGAGTGCCAGAGGAGCACGAGCTCCCCGACCGCCTACGTCCCGCGCTGGCGGTCGTCTACCTCGTCTACAACGCCGGGCTGTCCCGGCCGGCCGAACCGGCTCTCTGCTCGGAGGCGATCCGGCTGGCACGGATCCTGGCCAAGCTCATGCCCGACGAGCCAGAGGTGGCCGGCCTGCTGGCGCTGTTGCTCCTGACCGAATCGCGTCGCTCGTCGCGAACGCGGCCCGACGGCTCCCTGGTGCTGCTCGGCGAGCAGGACCGCACACGATGGGATCGAGCCTTGATCGAGGAGGGCCAGACCATCGTCCGCCGGTGCCTTCGCCGCAACCAACCCGGTGCCTATCAGCTCCAGGCGGCCATCAACGCCGTGCATGCGGACGCCCCGACCGTGGAGCACACCGACTGGTCGCAGATCATCGCCCTGTATGACCAGTTGTTTGCGCTCGCCCCCACGCCGGTCGTGGCCCTCAATCGCGCCATCGCCATCGGCGAGGTGCAAGGCCCCGCTGCCGCGCTGGCGTTGGTGGACGAGTTGGCCCTGGACTCCTACCACCCGTTCCACGCCACGCGAGCCGATCTGCTTCGTCGGCTGGGCCGGAACCGCGAGGCCGCGACCGCCTACGAACGTGCGGCCGCCATGGCGCCGACGGACGCCGAGCGGGACTTCCTCAAGCTCGGTGGCCGAGGTTCGCGCTCAGCGAACCGGTGACTTCGGATGCGCTCTCACGGACTAGGAGAGGATGAAGTCGCGAATAGCGGCGAGGGCCTCCTTGGGCTTGTCCCGAAATACCCCGTGACCGGCGCCAGTAAAGACCTCTAGCCGCGATTCCGGAATCGCCGCGGCCATGTCCTCCTGATCCGCGACCGGAGTGATCGGATCGAGTTCTCCTGCAAGGATCAGTGTAGGGCAGCCGATGCGGCCGAGATCACCGAACAAGCCATAAGCAAACCCTTCGCCTCGGAAGAAGTGAAAGCTCACCTCCGGACGGAGGCGAACGCGAGCGAGCACGTCCGGGTCCAGCGGCGTTGGGTTATAGAGCGGCAGGCAGGTCGCCATGAAGGCCTCGAAGTTCTCCTGGTTAGGGTCGCTAAAGAAGGTCTCGGCGACGGTCCGCGCCTTCTCGCCGCCGAGGCGCTCGAACTTCGGCAGAGCTCGGTCGAGCCGGAAGCGCGCAATGCTGCTCGACACGACGAGCTTGAGCGGCAGATCGGGGTGGCGGATGGCCACGCCGAGCGCGACGATGCCGCCGAATGATTGCCCGAGCACGACAGGTCGCTCGATCCCGAGCACCTCACAGAAGGCTTGGACGTCCTCGATCCAGGTGTCCAGGTTCCAACGGTCAGGTGTGCTCTCATCACTGCGACCCTGTCCCCGATGATCGAGGAACACCAACTGTGCCTCCTGCTGCAGTGGAAGCAAGAAGTGCTTGAGGAACGAGTGGTCAAACCCCGGGCCACCATGCAGATAGAGGACGACCGGTCGATCGCACATCGTCGGACCGTCGGGGACCAGACCCATGCCCGCAACGTCGAAGTAGAGACGGACGTCACCGACTTGGATGCGCACCACGTAATCCTAACTTTGCTGGAGCCCGAGACCTTCCTGTGAGACATTAGCGAAGGGAGTGAGTATTTCTGAATGTTCCTTGGGCCTCGAGTCGTCCTAAGGTCGATCAGGTCGAACCCTGATGCGGATCGAGCGCTTGCCGCCCAGCGGCCGGGCTTCTCCCCCCGAAGGACGGTGCTGCTCCTGAAAGCTCATGCTACGAAGACTGTTCTGTACCCTGTAGCGCTCCATGATGACGACGCCGCAAATCGAGGAGTTCGTCTTCTCGCACGCCGACTTCCCGCGGGAGTTCGATATCCAGCTCTGGGCCTTCGTGCGACTCGTCTGGGGCGAGAACTTAAGCGGCGAGGATCGATTCCGCACACGCAGTTGGGACGATCCAAGCCCAACACACTTTGTCCGCGCGGCTGGCGACCTGCTGGTTAGCCATGTGCTCGTCTTTCCACTTTCAATCGAGGGCCATCGCGGGGCGCTAAGAGTCGGATGCGTCGGGGCGGTGCTCACCTTCCCGCAGTTCCGTCGCGAGGGTCATGCGAGCAAGCTCATGCGCCGGGCTGCGCAGCACATTCGCCAGACGGCGGATGTCGGAATGCTCTTCTGCGATGCCGAGAATGCTCCGTTCTACGAGCGACTCGACTGGAGTGCGCTGCCCCGCGGACGCGCTCTCGTCGAAGGCGAGATTCCCGATGGTGTCCTCATGATCTTGGGCGACGACCTCATCGCACCTGATCCGATTCGACTGCCCTGGGTTTGGTAACGCCCGCTCGAGTCGAGGCCAGTG
>WNFU01013034.1_pt1 | contig 11821 bp, 11 predicted proteins | sample 5400121 | NCBI WGS metagenome assembly WNFU01 (sample SAMN13153360, study PRJNA577476) | soil metagenome | isolation source: 100 cm soil or saprolite under grassland replicate 1 | place: USA:California | collected 2016-06-15 | reverse complement strand
AGTTTCAATCCACACTCCCAATGAAGGGAGTGACCGCAAAATCTGGCAAAAAAAATAAGATGCCCGCCAGATATAGGCATTCTGTCATATTCTATTTGTGAATACTTATAAAAAATCGAATGTGGATTGTGAAATTCAGTTGTTAAGGTGCAAAATTTCCTGCGAACCGACGGGTAATTTCATGTTCACTTCGGATTCGCAAAGGGACTCTTCGCTGGCTCAGAGTGACATTAAGTGATAATTGTGCCCTCTATATCAATACTTGGCTTTGCGCCCACATGCTCCACTCGATGTTTCCACTTGTCGCCAAGATAGTAATAACGTAAACTATCTACTTCGGGGTCAATGATCTTGAGCAAAATATGTTGCAGTTCTTTCAACTGCGCGGGGTCAATGAGACATTCAAAGACTGAGTTCTGCACACGCTGACCAAAATCCTGGCATTTCTTCGAGACTTTACGAAGTCGCCGCTTGCCTGCTGCTGTTTCAGTTTTTACGTCGTAGGTGATCAAGACCATCATAAACAATCTCCATAAAACCTGACAGGTTTTCGCGGAACGATGATCAGTCCTGTCGCTTTTTTCGACGAGGCGTTCTGATCAGCCCAGGTCATTTCGAAACCTGTCAGGTTTGTTACTCAACTCCAGAAGAAGGGTGGGTACGCATCCAAATCGCCGCGCAAGTAACGCGCTAATAGCATCGCCTGGATGTACGGAATCAAACCAAAGGGCACACGCTCTTTGAGATAAGGGTGCATGATCTCTTCCTTCTTGCGTTCCTGCCATGCGGTCAGAACAGCCTTGCGTGTCTCATCATCCATCAGAATGCCGCCACTTTCTTTTTGGGTGAAACCTTTGCCTGTGATCTGTTTACGATTTACCAATGACAATGCCAAACGGTCAACCAATACGGGACGTAGTTCTTCCATCAGGTCTAAAGCAAGCGATGGTCGACCAGGGCGATCCTGGTGCAGAAATCCCACATATGGGTCGAGCCCCACTGTCTCCAGGGCGGAGGCGGCTTCATTCGTCAGCAGCGTGTAAAGGAATGAGAGCAGGCTGTTCATATTATCCAGCGGCGGACGGCGATTACGTTCCTTGAAGAAAAAGTCACCGCGCTGTTGCAAGATCAAATGATCGAACACGCCGAAATAAATCTTGGCTGCACTTCCCTCGAAGCCCATTAAATCAGGGATGGATTTACAACCAGGAATGGCTCTGAGCGTTTCCTTCATGAAGTTCGATGCACCCGTGATGAGCACCTTGCGGCAATTGGAGATTTTCCCTAGCAGGAAAGACGCGGCAATGGGGACGCTGGAGGTTTCTTTTTCTGAAATGTCATATTGTTTTTTACGCAATAAGACATTACCCCTCACCTTGCCCGTGACCCGCGCCTGAAAGCGCCCATTGGGAGTAAGAAAACACAGACCAATATTTCGATCGGCACACGCACCCATCAACGCCGGGCTGGCTCCCTGCCACGTAAAGCAAACAATGTTTTCCAGGTTGTGTAAAGGCAGGCGCGTAGAAGTATGCTCCTCCTTGAGGATCACAATATTCTCGCCATCCAGGGTGAGATACGCTTCGGGCGTGGTGATGTATAAGACATTACCGAGATGTTTCATCAGTTTACTCCGTTGGTCGAGTAGTGGCGCTGTTCGTTGCGCCACGTATCGAGACCAACAGGCGACAAGGATGCTTTACAGTACAAGAAGTTTTCTGCTTACTGGTGGTCTCGATACGAGCGAGACAACCACTCGCTCTACTCGACCACCGAGTGGCTTTATTCACTCTCAACCTGCTGCTTGATATATTTCGATGCCGCGATTACTTTTCCTTGCAATACTGGCAAACATACATCCGCTAGCGAACAGGAACGGCAGCCTTTAAACGGTTTGACGCGCGGGGTGTAGCCTCTGCTGAAATAATTGTGCATCTCATCAGACATATCTTTCACAAGTGTTCGCAACTCGCTAGTGAATTCGATCTCCACACGATGACGCGTCTCGCCATAATAGAGATAGCCCTTAGGGATTGCAACCGAAAGCATTTCCTCCAAACACATCGCTTGTGCACATAGCTGCGTTTCATCGCTGTGATCATGCTTCTCCTTGCCTCGTTTATATTCCACAGGTGCAGGCAGATACAAGCGGAGCACGCCGCGGAGCGGCAGTGTGGACAAACCGTCTCGATTGGGCAATTTCACGCCCTCTGGCGACTCTGTGAACTCGACCACATCGCACACGCCTGAAAGCCCAAGCCGGTACGAAGCCACAGGCACCGACCGCGCCGTGATGACTCCATTCCGTGTTTCGGTGAAGAAGGGATCATCGGCGCGCTTATGGATAATCCTGCCTTCGGCAGTCAGTGCATTCTCCTGCCATTGCCGTTCGACATGGATCAGCGCCCATTGCCTGCGGCAAAACAGAAAATGCTGTATGCCCGAGAGGGGCAGCAGGTCGTCGGAGGTGTATTCGGTCATGGTTACGTCATTTTGAAATGTGCTAGAATCCCGTTGGAGGCTGACATGGTATCTCAACAAGTGACAAAAGAATTCATTTTTCGCCAGTTGGATACACTATCCACAGATGCCTTGGTGGAAGTCGCCCAATTCATTGAGTTCCTTCAATTTCGTGGGCAATCGCTTCAACCTTTCGCTTCTGGCGAGCACACAGTCTTCGGCATTTGGGCAGATTATCCCGAAGCAAGTGACCCTGCCACGTTTGCCTTGAAACTTTGCCAGCAAATCGGCTCGCAACGGGGATAAATCCCCTGCTCAGTTCATGGAAGTCGGCTAAAAGCCGACTGGCGCAATGAGTCCACTTCAGTGAACTTCCACGCACTGAGGCAGGACTTTAGTCCGACGAATCACAGTTTCTCAATCAACTCTACGCCTTCAGGTACACCCACCTTATCAATGGTCACCTCGTAATCTGCAAAGCGGCGCGGGGGATTGGCACACTTTTCTACCCTAACCAACTCAAAGAGTTTGTGAGAGGGTGCATTGCCCAGTTCATCCTTATGTTTGAAAATAAAGAGCCTGCGCGCCGCCATTTTGCCACGCGCGGCAGAATGATCATGCTCAAACTTCCTTTTCGGCGTCTTCAATCTTGGTCACGGTCTGGCGTGTGATTGTTACTTCCTGCTGAACAATCGGATCAATACTGCGAGAGAAGTTGATTTGAATGGGTCCGCGCACCTGACCGCAGTTATCGCCGGTGCTCATCACTGCACCAAAAGTGCGGACATCGAAGAAGTTGGCACACATCCACTGCCGCGCTTCATTGACCTGAGCGGCACTTACTTTGTCTTTTGATTTGGCACCAATGGCAACGTAAGCTTCTGCGTGGTTCTGATTCAACGGGATACCTTCCTTGACATAAATCCTGTATCCTGTTGAATCGCCTTTCACCAATTCCGCATAATTGCGGATTTTGCGTTTGAGGCATACATCAGTCACAATACCATAGCCTGTTTCGGGGTCAATGCGTGGCATATTGCCTGCGTCGGGGTCTCCATTGGGATTGCCGTTTTCCACATCATAGAGCAGGACAAATTCATAGCGGTTTTTGATTGGGGTAGTCATTGTTTACTCTCCTTTGAGTTAGTTGGTTTCGGATTCGTTTGATTCGGCAGGTTTCTTGCCTTTGGATGTCCATAAGTCTTTCCGTTCATGGTAATAACCAAGCATGAAAACACCTTGTTCATCAAGAGAGAGATGGGATGGAATGGGGTTCTTCTCAATATCCAACAGGTTCAAGATTTTTTCAATGCGGTTATCTCTGGCATAGCCAAATTCTGCCTTTGAAATGTGGTGCTGTGAAAGCCTTAAGAGAGTTGGAAATACACTCTTAGGCGAAGCACAGGCAGATGTGAAATAGCGGTCTTTAATGCTGGCATTCACATCACCTATTGCTTCCTGCTGAACTTTCTCTAATACAGCAAATAAGCGTCCCAGCACATAGGCAGGAACAGTGGATTGTTCATTGAGCGACATAACAAGTACCTCCTTAATTGGGTGTTGGGGTTGGTTTCGATATTTGCGGATGAGATAGGCTTTGATAATCGCTGCCCGCGCATAACTGATTTTCTTGGTGAATTTTTCATCCTGATCCGCACGGACGCGGTTGATGATGGCGTTGTACAACGCAGCGGGATAGGGAGTATTTTCGAGAATGGAGCGGAACACCGAGCCAGCCAGCAAAGGAGACGCAGTTTGGTCGGAAGCCTTTGGAGAAACAGTTTCTTTCAAAATGTCTTGAATAGTCAGGTAGGTATGCTGGTCATCAAATTCCTTTATGATTTCCAAGTCATGATAGTGTTTCATAATCTTCTCAACGACCTTGTCAAATGGATCACTGTGAAAGAATCTCACGGAAACACGAGCCGCGTTAGGTGCAAGCCCAAGCACATAAAAGCGTGGATTTTCATCCAAACCTTCGAGCAATTTCTTGGCATCCAACGCCTGAACACGCCTGACCTTCTCCGCCACTTTTTTGAGGCGCTTCTCGGCTTTCTTATCTCTTACAGGTTTGTTTTCTTCTTCAGTAGGCGCTTCAACTTCGACAATTTCAGGCTCGCACAATCCCATAAAGGCCTTGGCATATTCCTTCTTTTCGCTCTCTGCCCAATAGACAACAGTCGTATCGCCAATGATAAATTTCTTGTTTTCATTGGTTGAGGAAAGCAAGTAGTTCAATGCTGTGGTGTATGCAAATGCAGCTTTTTCACTGACAGGGGAATTCATGCCTTGCTCATGGTTGTAAGACTCGTAAGCGCTGGCATTGAATCCAACAAGTGTTGCGCCTGTTGGATTTGCGTACCGTATTCCTTTCAGGCTTGGGTGCAAACGCGCAAGCGGGGCTGTTTCACCTGTCACTAGACATTGAATCAGAACAGCGTCACTATTTGCTTTGTAAATATCCCACACCCTTTTAATGACGTTGTCTTCGTGCACAAAACTACCATTGAACATGAATATCAGGTTGCCGCCTTTCAAAATTGTTTCCAGATGAGGAGAGATCTTGGGATGCTCCCTGCCTGTTTCGGGATTGTAGTCATCCAGAAAAGCGACTACTGCTTTTGCCGCTTTACAATCGGCTTTTGCAAGTAATTCCTTGTTAAAGCGAGCAAATTCTTCAAAACGTTTTTGAGAATATTCAGAATCGCCTTTGTCTGAAATTCCCAAAATATACGCACTATTCTCGCACAGGAAATTTGCGCTGACGCCCGATGTCTTTTTGACCTGTTCAGGCACAATCATACGGCGCGGTCTTTCTTCCATATTCTTGCCACGTTGTACCTGCTCAAATAATGGAAAAACATCCAGCAACTTTCCTTGCTCTGATATGTTGAGCGCAAAACTTACACCTGTGGAACTATATCCAGGAGGTGCAATATCGCTTTCTGATTCATTGGACAAAATATCGTAATAACGAGTTAAGGCTTGTAGGATCATTGCCTCACCTCCAAGTCAGTCAAGTCCAGTACACCGTTGTTCAGAGTGGCTTTGAAGAATTGTGGCTTGATGTCTTCTGAATCTGAAAAATCCAGATCGTACAACATCCAGCCCAACTCCAACTTCCCAAGTGTGCTCTGTGGGATTGGTGTACCATCTTCAATCGGTTCTACCTTTGCGCCAAATTCGCGGGTTCCCAAGCTGGGCGCATGGAAATGCTGCCCCTTGCGAAGGCGGCGTAGAACAATGTTGTAGTGCTTCTCAACAGTGTCTTCATCACCTGCTTTGTCCGTCATTTCAAAATGCGCTTCGATGATGTAATCAACGTTTTTCAGCACAAGCGCAGCCCGTTGTTGGCGATTGTCTGTTGCTGAAAGATACATCGGCTCGGTACTTGTGCCGTTCATCCTACGCCGCGCCTCACTGTCAGAAGCCTTTTCGCTCACCTCATTGCGCCGAATATTGGTGAACTCGATTTCTTTCAACACATGGATTTTGTCTATCACCCAGCGGATGGCGGGCTTCCAATACACCGCTTCGATGATCCCACGCGCCGCCGATGGGGTGATAATGTCATAACTAACACGTTCCACCTTCATTTCGGGGCGGGTGAACAGGGCGTAATCGCCGCTTACTCGAATCTTGATACCGTATCCCATAGAAGAACCTCCTTTTTATATAAACTCTCAAGACCTGACAGGTTTTCACAAAGCCATGATTAACCAAGACGAATCCGATTTGCAGAAGTCGAATTGACTCGCGTCACGATGAAACCTGTCAGGTCTGCATTAACCATCAAAGAACAACGCATCCCCGCCCGCGTCCGCAGGCAGGACGAGACCTGTATTCTCATCATAGAATTGTTTCATACTACTTTCAGTTAGCACTTCATAGGTTTCGTTATATGTTTCAATTACTCCTTTGCTTTGTAATTTGACAAATTCGTTTTCGTAAATATTGACTGTGTACATTTGCAATTCTCTGGCGAACTTATAGGGGAAGGGATGGTATCGTGCCTGTTCAAGTAATTTCTTTACCTCCTCGTTATAAGGAATGACAACGGCTACAGTGTTGTTGTCAATCAGCCTAAAATTCTCAGATGCCTTTTTGAAATCAAACTCCAATCCATTGTTGAAACAAGCAAGAATTCTTTTTACATCAAAGGCATTCTTGTCCTGAAGGTTATACAGAAAACTGAAATAACCCTCGATAGCCTGTTTCGAGTCAGGTTGGTCTTTGAAGTCACGCAGTATGCTTTCTGCAACTCTCGCGCCCTGTTCGATAAAGGCAGGTGTCTTTTTGATAAAAGGCGTGACAGGATCGAAGACATAAATGTCGCTGACATCTTGTTTCATTTCACGGTTTACCCGTCCCGCCGCCTGAATAATAGAATCTAACCCAGCCAGGGCGCGGAAGCCAACGGGGAAGTCTACGTCAATACCTGCCTCCATAACCTGAGTGGAAATCACGCGGCAGGGTTGCCCTGACTTCAGCCGCTCCCGAACTTCTGATAAAACTTCTTTGCGGTGAGTAGGGCACATTAGGGTCGAGAGATGATAACGTCCTTCATCTTTCAATTGATCAAATAAGCCTTTGGCATGTTTGCGTGTGTTGACAATACACAATCCCTGTGGGTAAGCCTGAATTTTCTTAATTAATTCTGCGTCAGGGGTCTTACCAATGTTTCTTATCTGCACTCGTTTATAAAAGTCGAACAAGGCTTGCGGGTTGGAGGCTAACTCTGTGAACGTCACATTCTCCAAAAAACGATCCAAAGATGGCTGTGTTGCTGTACAAAAAACCACGCTTGCGCTGTAGTTTTGCACCAATTCTTTTATCGCCAGCATACATGGCTGCATGTATTCGCGCGGTAACATCTGTGCTTCGTCAAAGATAATTACACTTTTGGCAAGATTATGTAACTTTCGACAACGCGAAGATTTATTCGCAAATAGTGACTCAAAGAATTGCACGTTCGTCGTAACAACGATTGGAATATCCCAATTCTCTGAAGCCAGTTTCAATTTATCCAGCGCGTCTTTGGTCTCATCATCAGCGGATTCGGAATCTGGCTTGTTTCCTTTTTTCCAATCAAAATTGGAATGATGCTCCAATACATTTTCTTCGCCCAAATAGTCTTTGAAGACAGCCGCATTTTGCTCAATAATGCTGGTGAAGGGGATAACATAAATTACCCGCTTCAAGCCATGCTTGACGGCGTGGTTCAGCGCAAACGCCATTGAAGCCAGAGTCTTCCCGCCGCCTGTAGGAATAGTAAGAGTGAAAAAGCCTTGTCCTGAATCTGCCTTTTCCACGCAGGCTTTCAAGATCTCCGTTCGTTTTTTGTTGATGTCATCTTGTGGGTTATCGAATTTCTGTATGGCAGCGTTGAACGTTTCGCAAAGTTCTTCAATACTAGCATGACCACGGCGGGGCTTTTCGCCTTTGTTTACATAGGTTTCCGTGTCTTGAAAGTCTGCATCCACTAGCGCAGAAAAGATCATGCGTGTCATAAACGCAAGAGAAAAACTTTGATTGGATGTCTTTATAGAACGAGATTTGACAACTAATGCCGCAGGATCAATTTCTGTTTTATACGCATTGAAATCTTCGAGCCTCTTCTTGTTCGGGTCAAGCCGAGCCAACAATGTGCCATCGCCATCTACATCAATGGAGCTGCCGTAATCTGGCAAACCTGTATGATGTCCCGCAATGCAGAAGGCAAGCATAGTGGCGAGCCATTTCTCAACGTCCGTTTTGTTAAATACCTCCATCACTGTTCGAGCGCCTGCTGTGGCATGATCTACTTTGCGCGATGAGCCATCCAACCGTTTTTGAAACGCGATGGAATATTTACCCAAATCATGCATAAAAGCTGCTGTACGTGCCAGTTCAGAAATTCCCGCATCTTCGCCAAACTTTTCAGCTAGACTTGCTGTGCTTGTCAGATGGTCAATCAGCAACTGCCAATTTGATTTATCTTCTCCTTTTCGGGAGTGGGCATAGTACACTATTTGTCTGGCTTGTGCTTCCATCACCCGATACAACTCCGCCAAAGCCTGCGCCTCGCGTATAAGTGCATTGCGCAACTCTTTCGGCTCCAGCACTTCCACATCTGCGCCCCAACCGCGCACCCAGGGGAGCATCTCTCGCCACTCGGCGATATCCACGCTCCAGATACAGCCGCCATCTTCGGTAGGTTGTATTTCTTCCAAAGGATGCCACTTACTCTCTTCTATACGCCGCGCCGCGTCTTTGTTGAAGCGCAATTTCACTGTGACAGGTTCTTTGTCACCATACCAGATCCCCCAGGCGTGTTTGAGCAATACTTGTTCATCAAAGTCTGCGGGAATTTCAAAAGGCTCGCCTGAAAGGAAAGCAGTCTTAATGCGCTCGATCTTGAATGGCACGATCTTGTCATTGAAATCGCTCAGTGCAACGGCATACACACTGTCGCTCCAAATAGATGGCTCGATGAGATAGATACTGATCGTATGCCGTGTCAATCCATCCATTCCTAAAGGCTGATATTCAATGCGGACTTTCTTCTGTTCCACCCAAGCCTGTGCAAGAGTTTCAATAATCTTGATCCGTTCAGGGTCTTTTTCCTGTTTCAATACCGTATCCGCTGCCTTGAGCAATTTCTCCGTCATGGGCTGGCGCAACGTTGCAGCCAGTTTCTCTACTGCATTGGCAGCGTGGGGATGATGAAAGCGTGTTTGCCGAGATGTTTTCCGTGCCGCAAGATATAAGGTCAACGCTTCATGCAGATTGACCTTGATCTCCGAAATGAGTTTTATCCGCGGGATGTGATACCGCCCCTCGCTATCTTTTTCAATCGGGTACTCGGCTGTCAGTTCAATTCGGTCACGAAACACCGTCTCACGCTTAACCCCCAGCCTTTTCGCCATATCAATATCTGAATATGCACGCTGGATGTAGAGGCGCTTCATTTCTTCCAATCGTTCTGCTTTGTTCATGCCGCTCATGTTTGCTCCCATGTTGAACGTCCCGAAGGCTTTCCCTGTGTAGTTGGAATATGCCTCATCCAATCCTTCGGGACGATGTTCATTTCTCTGTAACAGAATAGCATAGCACCCGCCTAAATTCTGCAACATTTTCATGATGGATTCAGACCCTAAGGGTTTTTTGCCTACCCAACCGGGAATTGATGACTTGTGGAACTTTTTTGTTTAATTCCACAGTCAGATCCAAAAGAAACCCTTAGGGTCTATCTTTTCATGTTTTGTCACTTGGATTTCTTGAAAGGCCACAAACCTCCCCTTTCGTCTTCGATAAGGAACAGCCCCTTATCTTCAAGAGCGGGTAATGAGCGGGTCACTTCACTGCGGTTGAGACCCAACAGGCGGGCGATCAGCCCTGCCTTTTTGCCTGGATGTTTTTCTATTGTACGATAGATCTGCTCCGCCCGGTTATGGTTCGCTAGTCGTGCCATATCTTGTGCCTCCATGTTGTAGTTTTCGCAGGTACTCCTGCGCACTGTACGAGAGGCATGTTGCAGGTACGGTAACACTGTAAGGTGAAATCACTTTATGAATCAAAAAATCACCTAAGATGAATTAAAAAAACATCTCAGGTGATTTGGTGAAAGGGCCGAGCTAAACTTACTATTCGGTGCAAAAGCCTTGCGAAGGTTGTAATAGCATTCTTGTGCTTACGGAAAATGTCGCCACGGCGCCACGGCGACGCCTTCGCAAGGCTAGTCTTGCATTTTTTGTACAGCGAACTAAAGGAATAAAGAATGGCTGACAGAAGAGAGCAGCATGATTCTTCGGTAAGTATGAATAAGTCTACGGAGCCTTATTCAGGCAGGTAAATTCTTCGAACGCAGAATAATATAGTTGGCATGTGACCAGAGCAGAGGTGAGGCGATCTCGCCCCAGCGTTCCACCCAGGTTGAATAATAGGAGGGAGCATTTAGGTTTTCAGGGACCTGTTCCGGTAAACAGAGATCATGCCCCGCCTGCGCCTCGATCCAATTTTTGCAGACCCGGATTTTATGTTGGAGATTGGGTGCTAGATCTGGGCGTTTGGCTGCTAACTCGGCGTAATACCAGCCCAGCCAGGCAGTCAACAAAATCCAGGCGCCGCCGCCAAAATAAGAATCTTCTGCGTAACGATGCAGTCCGCCGTTACGCAAAATCGTTGATTCCATGTACTCCACCGTCCTGAGCATGATCGGATCATCAGGAGGGAGCACGCTATAAGGGACAGTCAATCCCAGCAGGCTGGCATCCACAGCAGGAGAATCGGAAAATTTGACAAAGTGACCAAAGGGTTCCGCTCCGTCAAGCAACCTTTTCCGAATTGCATCGGTGACCCCATGGTGATCCTTGCCCGTCAATTCCGTATGCGCCTGGAGTCCACCGTAGATCGCAGCCAGGGTATGAGGATGAACATGATCTGGAAATTCCTCCCAGCAATCATAACAAGGCAGTGACCAGAGCTCACTCAAATAACCGGCGACAAGTTCAGAGGCATCCAGCAATTCGTTCGAGAGCTTCATGGCGGGATTTTGCTTTTGATGTTCGTTGAGGGCCCAAAGCCATGTGCCAAATCCATCCAGTTGGAAGTTCGGCCAATTGCCTGGTTCGCCATCCATTCCATCCAGATGATAGCGCGTATGCAGAATTTCAGCTTCAGTAAGTGTTTCGCCCGACTGCGCTTTAGCAAGTCCGTTCAGAACGAGAGCTTTGCGCTCGTTGACACGCTCCGCCACCCATTCATGAAAGCGGTGAGCGCTTTCATGCTGACCCCCTAGATCCATGGCATAGGCGATAAATGAACCATCCCGAAACCAGCAATAGTGATAGGTAGGGAAACTAGGACTGGCGATATAACCACCGCTTGCTGATTGATTTTCAAGAATAATTTCAATGCTGCGTTGATACAAGTCAGTCATGGATGAGGACCAATCCTATGAAATTGATGTAGGGAATTTGAAACGTCAAGACTTCCGTGGAGTATTCAAAATCTAATGCCTGTGGACCATCCATCCGTTCTGGACAATCCCAGAGCACCTGAGTTAGTCGTTGAGAGAATTGGATGGTTACGGAAACATTCTGGCAAGGAGTCGGAGCAGTATGAACTTCATCCCAGCGTTGGTGGACGTCCAGTCCGTTGAAGTTCACCAACTGAATGATGAGAGATTTTGCATGCCAGCGCGCGACGGTCAGGATGGATTCATCTGTAGAGATAAAGTCTGGATTCAACTCCCCCTCCGCCCATGCTGTTTTCTCCGTCTCAGACAGAGTGTAGGGTCTCAACCATTCGCCGTCCCGGACAATGAAATCGGAAAGACTGCGCAACTCCGAATATAGAGAAGATGAGATTTCTTCATGTT
>WNFU01011293.1_pt1 | contig 11822 bp, 14 predicted proteins | sample 5400121 | NCBI WGS metagenome assembly WNFU01 (sample SAMN13153360, study PRJNA577476) | soil metagenome | isolation source: 100 cm soil or saprolite under grassland replicate 1 | place: USA:California | collected 2016-06-15 | reverse complement strand
TGTCCATGGACGAGGACATTCCCTGGCGGTGCCACCGGCTGGTCGTCGGCACGGGGGAAGGAGCGCTGCCTGTCATGGACGAGGTGAAGCGCGAGGCCAAGCGGCGCAAGGTCGAATTGCTCATCCGACCGACGGCCCAGGCGATCAAGGCGCTGAGGCAGCGACCCGACGACACGAACGCGATCCTGCATGTCACCTGCTGAGCCACCCCTCGGCCACGATGAGCGCGAGCCCAGGTCGGCTGGTGATCCTGTCGGATCCCTCGTGCGTGGGGAAGACGCCGCTCTCCGAGGCGCCGACAACTCCAGGGCGCCGCGGCCCGGCGAGCAGAGCGGCGTTGACTACCATTTCCGAACCCGCGAGCAGGTCGACGCGCTGCGCGCCGAAGCGCGGTACGTCGTGCTCGACGTCCGCGGCGACCTCCAGGCATTGGACCTGCACGATCTATCCGCCCTGTTACAGCGCGGCGATGTGCTGTTCGAGGGCAACCCGTTCGTCGGACGTCTCCTTCAGACGCACGCGCTTAGCTGACGGGGCCTTCGATGTTCCTGGCCACATCGACATCGGGCAGGAACCCGAAGGTCGCTGACCCATCCGCGCCGGGGCTCGCGGGCTCGCACGCGCGCGTCCGTTTCCTCGACGTCAAGCGACATCACCGGCCTTGCGGTGAGTACGCGCAAGGGGACGCCAGCCATCCCTTTCTGCGTCCGGGTGGAGGGGGTTGGGGCTTGATCAAGCCCACCCTCGCGATGGAGGTGCAGCGAGCCGAGGGCGTCGCGGGATGAGGAGTACGCACGGCGAGCGGCGACGAGAGTCTCGGAGCCCGCCGCACCGGCGCGTACGACGAGAGCCGGGCGTGCGCAACCAGTCCTGGCATCCGGTGAACCTCCCCGTGACCCTCAGCCGCAGGAGCGGAGGCGACGTCCGCCGCCTTCGCGCGCAAGGGCGGCGAGACGGCGAGCGCGTCCTGCTGGGCGCGCCTCCGGCGCAGCGCGGCGCGCCCGCCTGGCGCTCGGCGGAGCGGCGCGGCTCGAGGAGGGGTCCGGACCCTTGGCGAGCGACGCGCGGGCCCCGGCAGGCCGAGGCGCCAACCGGCTGAGCGAGCAAACGCGCAAGGGGCGGCAGACCACCGCTTGTGCGAAGCGTGTTCCGGTCGACGTGGTGGAACGGCTCGGAACGCCCGCGGACCATGAGCACGGTGTCCTCCTCGTACGTGAACGTGCCGTCGGAGTTCACGGTGAGCGTGAGCGCGTACTCGACCGTCCGGAACGCCTCATTCAAGAACGGGTTGGAGATGATCCCGGTGGAGACATCGCCGGCGCGCGCCCGCACCGTGAACGTCCGGGCGTCGGGGGCGGCCGGGCCGGCCGCCATCGCCACCTGGCCGCGCGGGATCGCGATCGCTTGGAAGATTGTTCCGGTGGCCAGCTCCCACAGCCAGTATCCGACCTGGTCGTGGAACGTCGTGATCTCGCCGGGCGTCATGACGTGGACGTGGTAGCGGAGCCCGTACAGCAGCTGGAGGCCGTTCGCCTGCGGATCGATCGGCTGGAACTCGAATCGCTCCGTGTACGGCTGGTCGAGGCCGCCTTCGCTGACCGGGTGCTCGTCCACCCCGCTGCCCTCCCATTTCCCCGCCAGCGGCCGGAGGGCCCGAGATTGCGGAGCGTGACAAGATCCACGTCGGCGCGCTCGGTGAAGATGTCCCTGAGAGGCATACGGCGAGTATAGGGAGCATCGGCCTCGGGACATTCGGCCCCGCTGGGGCAGCAGGAAACAGAACCGGAAGCCAGCAAGCGGAAGGGAGAGGACCGCTGCTCCATCGCACCGGCGGCGCGCGAGATGAGCATCACGAGCAACGGGCACCCGGTGGGCAGCTTCATGGACAGTCGCCGCGGCAGGAGCTCGAAGCGGAAGCGCGTGTCGGTCAGCGGCTCACCGTCGAGGTTGATCTGGAGGCTCTCCTCAGTCTCGATCTCGAGCCAGGGCACGCGTGCGCCGACGAGCGTGCGGCGGACTCCTTCGAGTCCGTCACGCAGCAGGATCCGCAGGGCCTCCGGGATCTCCTCCTTTGGAAGCTGTGGCAGGAGGCGGACGTCGAGCAGGCCGTCATCGAGCATGGCCTCCGGACACAGCTGGTGACCTCCACCCGCCTGGCGTCCGTTCCCGACGGCGAGGACGAGGAAAGCCCCTTCCCACGCGAAGCCGGCGCGAAAGGGTCGAGCGGGATCCCGCACGCCCGCGCCAGGTCGTTGGCCGTGCCGAGCGGAAGGACGGCGAGGCTTGGCGAGGCGCTCGACGCCGCGGATCCTTCGATCAGACCCGCGACGACTGCGTTGACGGTCCCGTCGCCGCCGCCGGCCACCACGATCTCGTAACCGGCCTGCGCCGCCTCGAGCGCGAAGCGCGATGCGTCATCGCCTTCCCAGGTCACACGCACATCGACGGGGGATCCGTCCTCGCGAGCTGCGTGCACCGCCCTGCGCACGTCCTCGCGCATCGCTGCCTTCCCGTGCAGCACGAGGCAGGCCTTTCGGGGAGGGACCGTCACGGACAGAAGGATTATCGAGGGAAACCTGTGGGCGCCCTTGTTACCGGCGATGATCTCGACGTCGTAGTCGTGGCGTCGGATCAGGCCGTCTTCACCGAAGTACAGCGTCTGCGCGGTGCTGTGTGTGGCGAGGTGGCTCGGCCGCCTGAAGCCCGAGGCGTTGCGGAGGCCGAGCAAGGCTCGGCCAATCGCGGGACCGCCTGCTAGGGCTTCATGTGTACGGGCGCCCAATCAGCGAAGGACGTGAAGCCACCTGACACGAGCGCGTCGGCAGCACCGATGTGCGCCTCGTGCTGCGGGCCAAAGTAGGTGTGCTCCGCGAAGTACTGGAACATCTCCCGCACCTCGCGAGCGAAGGGATAGAAGCCGTCATAGACGTCCGCCGGCACCTGCACCGTCTCCACGTGGTGGCCGATGGCATTGAGGGTGGCGGCGAAATCGTTCCACGAGTACGCGCCGCCGCACGCCGCGAGCACGCTTCCATTCGGCAGCTCGTCTCCCGCGCCAAATGCGGCAGCGACGACCCGCCCGACCTCGGTGACATCACCGGCGTGGATCACGCGCAGCGCGGGATCCATCGGCACCGCCCAGCCGCGTCCACCGTTCGGGAGGGGCTGGGGAGCCATCGGCCCGAGGAAGGTCTGGAAGTAGAAGGGGGCCTCCACGAAGGTGTGGCGCGCAAAGCCGGCGCTCCGGACCTCGGCATCGACGCGGGCCTTGCCCGTGAAGTGCATCACCTTGCGGCGCCCACCCGTCAGGCTCTGGACGTCGGGCAACGTGGACCAGATCAGGTGATCGACTCCGGCGCTTCGCGCAGCCTTCACGGCGAGTAGTTGCCGAGGACGAGCTCGTGCGGATGCTTGGCCGCGGAGCCGAGCACGAACCCCGTCTTGCCCTCCGCGACGAAACCAATCGACGCCTCCGATGGCTCGAAGACGGCGATCTCTCCGCTGGGAATCGTTGAGGAGGTCGCCCCTGGGGTGTCCACGCGTGCGATAGACGATTTCACGGATGCGCCGTTCCATGGCTCACGCCCCCCTCTTCGACCCCGGGGCGACGGCCTCCGCCTCCGGGGCGTGCGTCACCGGCTTCGCCGCGCGGCGCGAACGCCGGGCGTCCGCGCTGAACGCGCCCGGACCGGCGCCGAGGACGGTGAGCAGGCCACCGCCTATGGCGACGTTCTTCAGGAAATGGACCGCCTGAAGCTGCGCCTCGGCGCCCTGGTACGCCCAGAAGGCGTGGAAGACGAGCGTCACCGGGACGAGGAACACGACGAGCGCCGCGACACCCCAGCGCGTCTTCCAGCCCACGAGTAGGGACAGCGCCCCGAGGATCTCCAGCGCGGTGGCGCCCGCCAGCAGGATCACCGGAACACCCTTGGCGCTGGCGAACGCGACCGTGCCCTGCCAGCTCGCCAGCTTTCCCAGTCCGCTGACGAGAAAGATGAGGCCGATACCCAGCCGCCCGGCGAGCAACGCCGCACTCGACTTCTTGTCCATTCGACGACCTCTCCTCTTCCGCGCGCCCAGGGAGGTCATCTCCGCCGGCGGCGAATGGTGTGGGGGAGATGTATACTGTTGCACGGTGCCGGACTACGTCGCGATCATGCAACGGACCGATGCGCACGGGTGAACAATGGATCTCAACCGGATCACGGTCTTCGCGCGCGTCGTGGAGGCCGGGAGCTTCACGGGCGCTGCGGCGGCGCTCGGTCTCCGGAAGTCATCGGTGAGTCGGAGCGTCGCGGCACTCGAGGCCGACCTCGGTATCCGGCTGCTGCAGCGGACGACCCGCAAACTCTCCCTCACCGACGCGGGGCGCGCGTACTACGACCGTGCCCGCGACGCGCTGGCCGGCATCGAGGAGGCCGAACAGGCGGCGTCGTCGCTCGGCGCCGACCCTCGTGGGCTCGTGCGCGTCACCGCCCCTGTCGACGTCGCGGGTGACCTCGCGCAGGTGACGACCGCGTTCCTCCGTGCCCACCCTCGCGTCCGCGTCGAGACGCTGCTCACGGCGCGCTACGTGGATCTCGTGAAGGAGGGATTCGACCTCGCCGTCCGCGCCGGCCCCATCGCGGACTCGGCCCTGCTCTCCCGAAGGCTCGGGGAGTCCGAGTCCGGCCTCTTCGCCTCGCCTGCCTACCTCGACGCCGCTGGCCGTCCTCGGCGGCTGGCCGATCTCGCCAGGCACGAATGCATCCTCTACCGGGCGGGAAGCACTTCCGCCAAATGGCGGCTGCTAGGACCGCGCGGCGAGGAGGAAGTTACTGTCCACGGCCGGGTCGACACGGACGAGTTCGCGTTCGTTCGGGCGATGGTGCTCGCGGGCTTCGGGATCGCCCTCGTCCCGATCACGATGGTGGGGTCGCTCGCCGAGAAGGGGGAGATCGAGCGCGTGCTTCCGCCGTACGCGCGCCGGAGCGCTCCCGTTCAGATCGTGTGGCCGAGCCGGCGGTTCGAGCCCGCCGCGGTGACGCTCTTTCGCGAGGCCCTGGCGGAGGCGCTCCTGCGGTTGCTCGGAGGCACCGGCCGCGCTGCGAGCTGATAGGACCGTCGAACGGAACCGATGCGCGACATACGCTCGCGCCACGGCACTGCCATCCCGCGATCATGCTGGGAACACCGCAAGGCGCGAAACGGCTCCGCCGGCTCCGAAGCGCGGGTCACGCTCCGGCGGGACGCGCGTCGCCGGCGGCCGCGCGTCGCAGCGTCTCCGCGCTCCTGCGGAGCGCCTGCTCCTCGTCCGCCGAGAGCCGCGGCACGATCACCCGCTCCGCGCCGTTCCGGCCGACGACGGTGGGCAGCGATGTGCCCCGGGTCCGTACCACTCGGCGTGCCGTCGCTACGGTCCGCGAGCGGGCGCCGCGCGTTCCCCGGCCTCCTCCGCCTCGATCCGGGAGAATGCGGACCAGTCGAGATCGCCGTGGCCGCGCGCCGGGGTAACCGACCCGAACGGCTCAAGGTCTCGCGCGCGAGGGATGCAGCTCTGCGGGAAGGAGGTCGCGTTCATCGCGCCCACTCGCTGCTCACGTACCCGCGCCTGCTTGCTCCGCTTCTTCGGACCCGGCCGGCATCACCTTCACGCCTGTGGCGGCCCTCGCGATGAGTGCCGCGACCGCCTTTGGTTGAGACACGTAGATCGCATGGGAGCCCTTCTCCTCGACCATCGTCGCCCCGGCACGCGTGGCCATGAGGCGCTGGGCAGCGGGGGGGATCATTCGGTCCTCGCTCGAGACCAGGTACCAACTCGGCTTGGTCCTCCATGCCGCCTTGGTGATCGTGCCGCGCAGAGCGTCCACACCCCACGGCACCTGCGAGTCGGCCATGAAGGCCGCTTTCTCCGGGTCCAGGTCGGCCGCGAAGGCGGCGTGGAACTTCTCCCTGTCGAGGAAGAGGCGACCCTCCTTCGGAGCGAGGATCGGCGGCACCGGCGCTCCGGGCGGTGGGTTCTTGATGAGAGCATCCACGGACTCCCCCTCGCTGGGCACGAAGGCGGCGACGTAGACGAGCCCGACGACCTTGGGATGGTTTCCTGCCTCGGTGATCACCACGCCACCATACGAGTGTCCCACCAGGATCACGGGCCGGTCCTGCTCGTCGAGGACGAGCTTCGTCTCCGCGACGTCGTCGGCCAGGGACGTCGTCGGGTTCTGTACGACGGGATTTGAAGCGGGCCTGGATGTCCTTCGAGGCGAGGAGCTTCCGCAACTCGTCGATGACGGCCCGGTTGAGCTTCCGCTCAGAGATGACGAGGCCGTTCCCGCAGATCGCCGCGCCCCTTTCCGTGGTGGGCGGAGCAGCCGAAGTTCGCGTAGGCGCGTCCGGCCTTCCGCTTGAGGCTCACGACACGCATCGTGCTGCCGCACTCGCCACAGCGGAGGAGGCCCGTGAGCAGGTGGCCGGCGCTGCCGGTGCCGCGAGCGCGGCCCTTGGCGCCCTTCCGCTCCGCGAAGCGGGCGTGGACGCGCTCCCAGAGGTCCTTCGGGACGACGGCGAGGTGCGGCTGCTGGGTCGTGACCCACTCGTCCTCGCCGCGCATCCGGTACGTTCGCGCGTCGGTCGCCGGGTCCGTCACCCACATGCGCTTCTTCCAGACGGACCGGCCGATGTACCGCTCGTTCTTGAGCATGAAGCGGATCGTGCCAGGTCCCCAGCCTCGGCCGCCCTGCTTGCGGTACGAGTCGTCGTAGGGCGCGGGCACGCCGTCCTCGTTCAGAAGGGACGCGATCTGCTTTAAACCGTAGTTCTCGGCGTAGAGCTGGAAGATCCGGCGGACGATCCCAGCCTGGACCTCGTCGATGAGGGGGACGGCGCGGGGGTGCTCGGGGTCGGGCGGGTTCTCCTCGCGGATCGTCCGGTACCCGTATACCCGGCCGCCGGCCCAGAAGCCGGCGAGCGCGCGACCTTCGAGCCCGCGCAGCGTCTCGCTCCGCACGATCTGGAGCATCGTGTCGTTCACGAGCGCGAGGGCGCCGAACTGGATGCGGGCGCCGGCCGAGTCGGAGGCCATGCCGGTGCTCACGTCGATGACCCGCACGTGGGCGGTCGCGAGATCGCGGAACACGATCTGCCATGTGTTGCCGAGGTCGCGAGAGATGCGCGACAGGTCATCGACGAGGACCGTCTGGAAGCGGCATCGAGGGGAGCGCGTTTCCGTGAGAAGCCGCTGCAGGTCGGCGCGCTCGAGATGGGCGCCGCTCTCCGCCGCGTCCTTGAACACGCCGGCGACCGCCAGGCGCGCGCTTCCGCGAAGGCGCGGCAGCGGCGAACCTGGTCGTCGATGGACCGCGCGTCCTGACGGTCCGTCGAGTAACGCGCGTAGATCGCGACCGCGGCAGTGTCGAGGCGGGTGACGCCGGTCATCGCGTGCGTTCCTTCGTTGTCGCGGTCCGACGGCGCTCGACTTCGCCGAGCTTGCCCTCGCTGACGAGCTCAGCGGCGAGCTCACCGAGCTCCATCGCCAACCTCGCCGCGAGATCGAGACGGCGTTCGGCGCTCATCGGCGACCTCGGGGGTGGGATGTGGAGCGCGAGCTTCGGCGGCTCGGCGTCGCGAACCGCGAACGACAGCTGCCGGTCGTCTTGGTTCGGCTCGGTGCTTCTTCGGTTCGGCACGTGATCGTCTCCAGGCAGGAGCTTGGTCTCCCGAGCAGAAGTGTAGGTGCGTATCTGACATGACGTGCGGGCACGATTGGGGCGGGCGGGGCGACGAGCGAAATGCACCGCCGGTCGGCGGCGGGACCCTCCCGTCCTCTTGCGCGGCAGTATGGACACGCGTAACACAGCCCACGTGGCGTCGAAGACAGTCGAGACATACAGGACGACCAGCTGGCTTCGGGCGCTCGTCCGGCGCGCGGCGAAGCTCGAGCAGAAGCGCCCCTCGGAGTTCCTGCGGCAGGCAGCGGAAGAGAAGGCGAAGCAGGTGATCCGTGAACACGAGCGGACCCGTCTGAAGCGCCTTCTCGCGGAGCTTCCGCCGGGACGCATCACTGACGAGGAGGCCGCCCGCCTTGCAGACGGGCTCCGGCACGAGGCCGGAAAGGCGACCGGGTCGCGACCATCACAGTCGGGACGAAGACCACCGGGTAGGCGTCGCGGATCGTGAGCAGAGAGTGCGAACCCCCTATAATCCTCGCGATGCGTCGTGAAGAGGCCATCGCCGCCCTGCGCGGCTACCTGCCGGCGATCCGGCGCGACTTCGGCGTGCGGCGCATCGCCCTGTTCGGGTCCACCGCCCGCGGCGACGCTCGCGAGGACAGCGACCTCGACATCCTCGTCGATTTCGAGAAGGACCCGACGTTCCTCTCGTTCATGGGCCTCAAGGCGTTCCTCGAGGACCACCTTGGGCACAAGGTGGACCTCGTCACGCCCGATGCCTTGAAGCCGCGAATGCGCCCCATCGTCGAGCGCGAGGCGGTCGATGTCGCCCAAGGCTGAGCGCGACTGGCGCCTGTACGCCGACGACATCATCGAGGCCTGCGAGAAGGTCCGGCGCTTCGTGGCCGGGATGACCTACGACGTGTTCGCGGCGGATGAGCTCACACGCGACACCGCGACGACGCAGATCGACGAGCTCGAGAAGGCGGTCCGAGCGCTGCTCGAGTGACGTAGCGGGTTATCTACTGGTGAAATGCCGGTGACGTTGCTGCCCGCCGCGCGGGCGAACAGCGTCGGTGCTTATCGCGTTCGTGGGAGTGCGAAAGCGTTCGGCACCTGGTAGGCACCCGGGCTCAGGGTGCCTACTGGAGTGCCATGTCGGTTCGGCACCCGCGAAGGCACCTCAGTAGGCATCCGAGTCGGCACCCTGAGTGATCTAACTCGCGAGGATGCCTGGCCTTGCCCCACCCGCAGACGAGTCGCGATCGAGCTCTGGAGGCGGTCCCAGTTTCCCGACCCCTCTCCCCCGACGACTGGGTAGAGGGTTCTGGAAACTGGGACTGGTAGTAAATGGTGAAAGAATGGGTGGGGCAAGGAGAGGGAGGAGATAGTTGACGGAGAGAGGAAGGAATCTGAGAGCGTAGGAGGACGGGTGATGTTGATGACGGTGGGAGGTGTCGGTAATGGGGGCGAGTTAGGGGGCGGGGGTACGGTCGCGAAGAAGGCGGAGCGATGGAACGAGGCGGAATCAAGGTGTGCTCGGCAACTTGAAGGCGCTTGGTGCAGGGAAGGCGTCAAGGGCGCGAATGGCCCGGCGTCAGGACTCTCGCGTGTTTCTGTGACGTCTGACGGGCGTCGCCGGCTGGCGACACCGTGCGTCCGTTCCACGGATTGGCGACCCTGCCCCTGACCTCGTTCGCCGCAGCCCCGGGCAGACGAGGGGCGGATGCCGCTTGGGTCGCAAGATGGCTTGCGATGTCCGCCGCGGCCTGCAGCATCAAGGCTTGCGCCGCGACGTGCGCGGCCTGGCTGATGGCTTCGGCCGGCGCGACCTGGGGCCGGCCCGCAACCTCGAGGCGGCCGGATACGCCCGCCGGGGAGGCCTGCGTGAGCTCAAGAGATCGAGGCCGTTGGAGCGCGGATACGAGGCAGGGACGTCCGGGCACGTTCACGCTGGCAGTAGTGGCGGTCAGCGTCGCCGCCGCGGGGTGCTCGTGGGCGCAGCCCGGAAGGACGGTACGCGATAGCGAGCGGCTCGAGCTCCAGTCCGCGGTTGTCCTTGCGCCCACGGGGACCGGTTGGACGGGGTGGCGTCGTTTCGACGTCCCGATGCGTAGGTTCGATCTCATCCACGCAGGCAGCGACGGCGCGCCGGATCGGTGGGTCGCGATCTACGAAACTGACGGGGCGATGCCGCTCCCCTCGCAAGAGACCCTCCTCGCTCAGCTCTCGTCGGACGCAAGGAGTCAGCTCAGAGATGACGCCGCGCCCGTCGAGGAGATCGTGTCGGCGCGAATTCCAGGTGGCACAGCTCTCTTTCGTGTCCCCCGCTGCGCCCGATCGTACCTGCGTCATCTGGTACGCCGAGCGGGGCACCAGCAGTGCGGGGCAGGTTCGGTTCGCGGACTCGTGGCGCACGCTCCTTGACGGAGTCGAGCTCAGGCCCGCCGACGAGGCGCACGTCAGGGCATCGGCCCGGGCCGACGCGTTCCCGAAGAGATTCGAGCCTGGGCTCGCGCGGCGCTCTCTCACGCTCCCGCAGATGGGATTCCAGTGGGCGCTCGAGCGGGAGCGCTGGCTCGAGCCGGGAGGGTTCACCGGCACATGGGGCCTCGCGCTCGGCGTCACTGACCACCTGGAGCTCGACGCGCCGGGATTCCTCCGGCTTGCATTCGGCGAGGTCGAGGCGCTGACTCGCCCGGAGTTCGCCATCGGAGCCGGCCTGACCGGGTTCGAGCACGATGCCGAACGGGGAAGCGTGTGGGCGTTCGGCGTGAGCGCGCAGGGGCGAAAGCGGCTCGCGCCCGACGTCGCGCTCCGAGGGCTGCTGTTCGCGGAGAGCGCCCACGAGTCGAAGACAGGTCGGACGCGTCCCGGAGGCGGCGCGAGCGCGGGAGTCGTCTGGGACGTTCATCCGTACGTGACGCTCGGGTTCGAGACCGGCTGGTCCTCGCGGCCGTGGAGGGACGTGAACAGCAGCGTCTCGAATCGCGGATCACTGCTTTCTGGCTGGGCGCAGTGTTGGAACGAACGTGAGCAGGTCCGCTTTCGACCAGATCGCGCCCCCGCAACTCAGCTTTCCGGAGCCCTCGCCAGCACTTGCCGGCGGGGGCTTCGTGTCTGGGCCTCGTGGCAAGAAGCGCCACCTGGCCTGGGCGCTGCGGGCATCGCCAGGGTGGAGGCCGACGTCTTACAGATCCGAGATGAGCAACGGTCGCCGGTCGATGGAGATCGTCCTCGACGGAGTGAAGCTCCACGCGATCCGCTTCGCTTCCCCGCGCGCGAGGGGTGGGCCCGTCCTCGTGCTCCTCCACGACTCGCTCGGCTCCATCGGGCTCTGGCGGGACTTCCCTGAGCGGCTCGTGGAGGCGACCGGGCTGGAGGTGTTCGCCTACGACCGGCGAGGCCATGGCGCGTCGGATCCGTTCGGTCCACATCCGCGGACGAGCGAGTACCTGCACGAAGAGGCCGCGACGCTGGCGCGGGTCCTCGACGAGGTGGAGGTCGAGGACGCGGTCCTGTTCGGGCACAGCGACGGCGGCTCCATCGCGCTCCTCGCGGCCGCGCACCACCCCGCCCGGATCCGGGGAGTCGTCTCCGAGGCGGCGCACGTGTTCGTGGAGGAGCGGACGCTCGAGGGGATTCGGGCGGCGCAGCGCACACTCGCGGAAGGCGATCTGCTCGCACGCCTCGCGAAGCACCACGGCGCGAAGGCCGAGGCGCTCGCCGCCGCGTGGATCGGCACGTGGCTCTCCCCCTGGTTCCGCTGCTGGAACGTCGAGGAGGACCTCCGTCGGGTCCGATGCCCGGTCCTCGTGCTGCAAGGCGAGTTGGACGAGTACGGGACCGAGGCCCAGGTGCATGCGATCGCGCGCGGCGTCCCGGGATCGGCGCGCACGTTGCTTCTCCCGGGGCTCCGCCACACGCCGCACCGGGAGGCGCCCGAGGTCGTGCTCGGCGCGGTCGCGGATTTCGTCGCGGGTTGACAGGCGCCGCGGTGTGGTCATCGGCTCGGCCCACGACGCTGACGGCGAACTCGCGTCCGCTTCCGCGGTCACGACCCCCCGCTGAGCGCCTGGACGATCTGCACCTCGTCGCCGCGCTGCAGGGCATGCGCGAGGTCGAAGACCTGCTCGCCGTTGACGAAGAATCGGATGTGCGGCCGGATCCGGTCCT
>WNFU01008965.1_pt1 | contig 11823 bp, 11 predicted proteins | sample 5400121 | NCBI WGS metagenome assembly WNFU01 (sample SAMN13153360, study PRJNA577476) | soil metagenome | isolation source: 100 cm soil or saprolite under grassland replicate 1 | place: USA:California | collected 2016-06-15 | reverse complement strand
AGGCCGGGAACCCGGCGGGCCACGACCTGGTGGTGGCCGTCTACGGCAGCGGCCTGGAGCGCTTTGTGGTCACTACCCTGCTGGTCGGCGACCAGGAACTGGGTCGCGTCGGCGGCTACGGCGATCCGTTCGGCGCCGAAGGCGCGATCCGCGCGAGCAGGCGATACCGGCTGCGCCACGGCGCCTTCGCCGGCACGGTAGCGACCATCGGCCTGCCCAGCGACGACACGCCCTACCTGTGGCTGCGTAGCACGGGCGGGGTGGTGGTGACCCTGCGCGGCGTCGCCACCGTCGACCAGCTCATCGCCACCGCCGAGTCCCTCACCCGCTGATGCCGCTGCCGACCTCCCAGCTACAGCAGTGTCATCTACAGCAGTGCAGCGATGTCGTTGCGTTCGCACCCATGAGGTCTTCGCCTGTTCGCTACTCTTCTGAGATCTGTGGAAATGTACAGGCTTGCGTTCTTGAAGCTTCAGTGCTCCCTCAATTGGCGGGCAATTACTACCCTGAGAATCTGATTCGTGCCTTCGTAGATTTGTGTTATTTTGGCATCCCTGAGCATTCGCTCCAAAGGGAATTCCTTTATATAGCCATATCCGCCCAGGAGCTGGACCGCGTCGGTGGTGACCTTCATCGCCACGTCGGAGGCGAAGCACTTGGACGCGGCGCCGAAGAAGGTCAGGTCCTCGTCGTCCCGGTCGGCCTTGGCCGCCGCCTGGTAGACCAGGGTGCGGGCCGCCTCGGTCTGCATCGCCATGTCCGCGAGCATGAACTGGACGCCCTGGAAGTCGGCGATCGGCTGGTCGAACTGGCGGCGCTCCCTGGTGTAGCCGAGCGCGTAGTCCAGGGCGCCCTGGGCGATCCCGACCGCCTGGGCGCCGATGGCGATGCGGCTGTGATCGAGGGCGCGCAGCGCCAGCGGGAAGCCCTCGCCTTCCTCGCCGAGCCGGTTGGCGGCCGGCACCCGCACGTCGGTGCAGATGACCTCGGTGGTCGGCGACCCGCGGATGCCGAGCTTGTCCTCGTGCTTGCCGATCTGGAACCCCGGCATGGAGTCCTCCAGCACGAACGCCGAGATCCCCCTGGAGCCGGCGTCGGGGTCGGTGACGGCGTAGTAGACGTACAGCTTGCTGACCCCGCCGCCGGTGATGAACCGCTTGGTGCCGTTGAGGAGGTAGCCGTCGCCGTCGCGGACCGCCCGCGAACGCATCGCCGCCGCGTCCGACCCCGACCCCGGCTCGGTGAGGCAGTAGGACGCCAGCGCGGAGCCGTCGGCGATCGGCGGCAGGAAGCGCCGCTTCTGCTCCTCGTCGCCGGCGAACAGGATCGGCAGGGTGGCGAGCTTGTTGACGGCCGGGATCAGCGAGGTCGAGGCGCAGACCCTGGCGACCTCCTCGACCAGGATGCAGTGGGTGACCGAGTCGGCGCCGCCGCCGCCGTAGGCCTCGGGGATGTTGAGGCCGACCAGGCCGGCCTCGGTGAGCACCTTGTGGTTGTCCCAGGGGAACTCGCCGGTGCGGTCGATCTCGGCCGCCCGCTCGGTGAACTTGTCCTCGAACAGCCGCCGCCATTCCCTGCGGAACAGCTGCTGGTCCTCGGTGAGGGCGAACACGTCCGACATGTCGGCACCTTCCCCTGCGTTGCGGCCGGTGGGGCCCATTCTAGGGTCCTCGAAACGCTCCAGAGGACTCTGGTGGCCTTGCGGTGCTGGCGGCGGCCGTCCGGGCCCGGCGTGCCGAACAGCTCCCGGCAGGATGGGCCAAGCGCCCTACGGTCGGGAGGTGGCGCTTCCGCTCAAGCGCACGGTCACGCAAAGCTCGTCGGACTCCGCACGCGTTACCAGCACGAGGAGCGTGTCATCATCCAGCTCCTGGAAGGAGCTGGTCATGAGGTCTCCGAGCAGGGACGGGTGTCGGAACCACATGCTGGCGCGGTGAAGCCTGTAGGTGTCGAACTTTGCATCCGCCAGGGTGTTCTCCGCGCGCTCCAGGTATGCCGAGGCGGAGACGTGGTGGTTGCTATCGGTCTCGCGAGGCGTCCAGCGAAACCGACCGCCCTCCGCTCCCATCGGCGAGCGGGGCGGTGCTTCCGTCGATGGCAACGCTTCGGACTGGTCAGCGTTGAATCCCGATCCGGTCCCGGTGCACCCAATCCAGCTTCCCCATGGTCTCCTCGCTGATGTGACCGCTCGACACGACGCTCGGTCGGCTCATGACCGTGAAACCAGCGCTGCGGATACCAGGACCTTCAGGCCGCCACATCGTCGCCCGCGATCGTATCGCTTCTACGCCCTGGCGATGCTGGCCTGCTCGGTCATCTGCTTCAACACCCTCCAGCAGCCACCCTGGTGACCGTTCCGGAACGTTCTTCACGGGGGCGCGGGCTCCTGCTCCCTCTTCGTGAGAGTCAAGGTCGGGAGGTAGCCCAGTTGGATGCGGCTGGGCGACGGCGGTGCTGCGTTGACGCCCTCGCGTGAGGTGTGAGGTGCGTCGCTGTCAGTTCGCAGGGTCGTGCTCGGCCGCGCTGATGGCGGTGTCGGTGAGCTGGGGCATACCGATCAGGGTGGCAAGGATCAGCGCGGCAGCGACGCCGAAGACGGCGCGCAGGCCAAGCAGCTCGCCGAGGAGGCCGCCGGCGGCGGCGCCCAGGGGTCTGGTGCCCCAGGCCACGAGCCGGTAGCTGCTGTTGATCCGGCCCAGGATGCGGTCGGGGGTGATGCGCTGTCGCAGTGAGACGGCCACGACGTTCCACAGTGAACCAGTGAGGCCGCCGATGAGGAAGGCCGCGGCGATCACCAGGGGGATGGTGGTCAGGGCGAGGATGCCGACGTTGGCCACGCCGCCGAGGATGCCCAGGGCCAGCGACCGCGAGCGGCCGAGGCGTCGAATGATGGGGTCGGCCAGGAGGGCGCCGATGAGGCTTCCGGCGGCGATGGTGGCGAACAGCAGGCCGTAGGTGACCTCGGTCAGACCCATGGCCGAGTCGGGGCCGACGGCGTAGAGCACGAAGACGGCGAAGGTGGCATTCGTCGCGAAGTTGAACAGCCCGGTCATCGCGGCCAGCGTGCGCAGCAGCCGGTGCCGCCACAGGTAGCGCAGCCCTTCGGCCACATCGGCACGGAGGGTCGTCGGCTCCTCCCTTGGGATGGCGAAGCCTCCCCGCAGCAGCAGGAGAGCTCCGACCGCGGCCGCCCACAGCGCGGCCGGGGTCGCAAAGGCCGCCGCCACCCCGGCTGCGACGAGCAGGCCCCCCAGAGGCGGGCCGACGAACTCGTTGGCGGTCAGCTCCGCGGCGATGAGGCGACCGTTGGCGCGCGGCAGCCGAGCCCGCGGCACGACCTGCGGCAGGATCGACTGGGCGCAGGTGTCATAGACCGTCTCGGCGGTTCCCAGCAGCAGGGCCACGGCGTACAGGGCGCAGATCGCCGCCGCGGACGACTCGAGCCCGACCACCACCGCGACCGCCAAGACCGCCACGGCGGCCGCCCGCACAACGTTGGCCGTGACCATCGCGATGCGTCGGTCCACCCGGTCGGCCAACGCCCCGGTCGGCAGCGCGAACAGCAGCCAGGGCAGCGTCACCGCCAGGGTGACCCCGGCGACCAGCCCAGGGGAGTCGGTCAGGGTGACGGCGACCAGCGGCAGCGCGATCTTGACCAGCCCGTCGGCGAGGTTGGACAGGGTCGACGCCGACCACAGCTGCCAGAAAGCCAGACCGAGGCGGTCCGGCTCCTCACCCTCACGTGGGCGGTCCACAACGTTCGCCACGGTCGAATGATGACACATCGATTTAAGGATTATCAATCGATATGCGAGAACCGGACTGCGGCGTAGCATGCTGGCATGACCCAGCAGGACCCCGAGCCGAGTCTGTCGGCGGTGGATGCTCGCCGTCGGCGGGCCACGATCCTGCAGGCCAAGGCGGCCTCGCACCCGCTGCGCCTGCGAATCCTGCGGTTGTGCGGGCAGCAGCCCATGACCAACAAGCAGCTCGCCGACCGGTTGCAGAGCCAACCGGGCACGACCCTCTACCACGTCCGGCTGCTGGTTAAGGCCGGATTGTTGGAGCCCGCACCGATCCGCACCGGGACCAGCGGCGCCCTGGAGAAGCCGTACCGCACCTCCGGGCAGTCCTGGTGGCTGTCGGCCTACGGTGACACCGACGAGGGCGAGCCCTACGACGACCGCGACGACCAAAGCTCCCTGGCCTCGATCGAGGCCTTCCAGGCCGAGCTACGCGAAGCGGGACCAGGCTCGGTTCGGACCTTCGCGCGCTTCATGCTGCACCTGTCGGAGGAGGAGGTGCGCGAGCTCGACCGGCGCCTGCTGGCCGTCCTCGACGAGTACATCCAAACCGACCACCAGCGCCTCGACCGGCCCGCCCTCGGCGGCATCGTGGTCCTTCACCAACTCGCCGATCCCGCCCCCTAACAGCCCGGCCAACCGCACCCACACTCCCCGCGGCCTGACCCCGCACGAAAGCCCGCCCCGCGGCCAAGGGCACGCCCCAAGAGAACCTTCCGGAATGTCCTCTGAGCGGCCGACCAGAGGTTCTGCATGTACCCCTGGCAGGGCAAGGCGCGCTTGGCGGCGATGTCGCCATGCCGGCCGCGCGGTCGTCCTCAGGTTGTCGCGCGCCTGGCGGCATCGAACGGGGTCCGGTCGAAGACCAGCAGGCTGTGGACGATCCTGCCGTCCTTGACCGTGAAGCATTCGGCACTGGGGGCGTCCTGGACCAGCGTGGTGTGCGGGTTGTACATCAGCACGGCGGTCTCGTCGTTCCCGAAGGCGGCGATCAGGTCGGAGCTGGTCAGCATCTGCGCGAACGGCGCCATGAATTGCCGGAACCCCTCCACGCCTTCGACGCGGCCGGTCGGCGCCTCGCACACGATGTCGTCGGCGACGTGGGTCATCGCCCGATCCATGTCCTTACCGGTCCAGGCGTGGTAGTAGGCCATGGCCACCGACAGCGCGGCGCTGGGGTCTTGGGTCACGGTTCTCTCCTTGGTGGCTGGTGACGAAGTTGCGCGCTTCGACCACATAGGCGGCGCAGGCCGTCTCGTCGGCCGGTGTCAGCCGCAGCCACTGCCGCATGGGCCGTCCCTTGCCGGGGTCGCAGGGCCGGCCCACGCCGGTGGCGATGAGGTCGTTCACCCGTGCGGCGGGCAGCTTGACGACAAGCTCGCCCCGTGTGGTGAAGGCGTAGAACCTGCCGGCCGTCTTCAGGCCGACAGCGTGCAGCATGCGCCCCCGCTCGTCGCCGGGGTGCTGGTGGAGCAGCTGCCGGCTGATGCGCTCGAAGACGCGCTCGAGGTGGATCGGTGTGGGTGTCATGTCGTTTACGACACCGCCGCCGGCAAGAACGGACCGGCCGAATGGTGGTCGGCGCATGGGAGGATGTGGTGATGAGCGAGCCCACACTGGCCCGCGCCCGGGCGGGAGACCAGCAGGCGTTTCGCGAGCTCACCGACCCCCACCGGCGCGAGCTGCAGCTGCACTGCTACCGGATGCTCGGTTCGGTGCAGGACGCCGAGGACATGCTGCAGGAGACGCTGGTGGCGGCCTGGCGCGGCCTGGCACGCTTCCAAGGGCGGGCTTCGCTGCGGGCGTGGCTATACCGCATCGCGACCAACCGCTGCCTCAATGCGCTGCGCGACGCCGGGCGACGGCCGCCACCGCCACCGGTCGCCCCGTTCGAGCCGCCCGAGCCCACCTGTCACGGCGAGCCGACCTGGCTGCAGCCCTACCCGGACGTGCTGCTGGAGGGGATCGCCGACACCTCGCCCGGGCCGGAGGCGCGCTACCAGACCAGGGAGGCGATCGAGCTGGCGTTTGTCGCCGGGCTGCAGCGGCTGCCGCCGCGCCAGCGGGCCGCGCTGGTGCTGCGCGACGTGCTCGGCTTCCACACCCCGGAGGTGGCGGCCCTGCTCGACAGCAGCGAGGCTGCAGTCAAGGGTGCCCTGCAGCGGGCGCGCGCGACCCTCGACCAACGCCGTCCAGCCGCAGATCATCAGCGGACACCGCTGCCGCGCTCCGCGCGCGAACGCGAGCTCACACGACGCTTCGCCGACGCCTTCCAAGCCGACGACATCGACGGCCTCATCGGGCTGCTGACCGACGATGCGTGGCTCACCATGCCCCCGGCCCCGCACCAGTACCAGGGCGCAGCGGCGATCGCGTCCTTCCTGCGCACCAGCGCCGCATGGCGCGGTGGACGCCGCTTCCGGCTGGTGCCCACGCGCGCCAACACCCAGCCCGCCTTCGGCTGCTACCTCAACGACGCGCGGGCGCCGATCGCGCAGGCCGCCGGGCTGGTCGTGCTCACCCTCGACGGCGGGCAGATCTCCGCCATCACCCGCTTCCTCGACAACAACGTCCTCCACCGCTTCGGACTCCCCCAGACACTGCCCGACACCTCGAACTCGTCCACGTCCTGACCGGGCTGACGGCGCGCCGCATCGATGCCCAGCGCTGGGATACCGCGGCTACTCCTGTTGCATGAAGGCGTCCAGGTCGGCGGCAACCCGCTCGGGGCGCTCCCAGTTGGGGCTGTGGCCCGTCGCCGGGTACACGATGACCCTGGCCCCGGGGATCGCGACCGCCAGATGGTCTTGCTCCTCCTGCGGCACCAACCGCTCCCACTCCCCCCAGATGAGCAGTGTCGGTGCGGCGATCCGCCCCAGGTCCGCCGTGTCGTCGAACGCCACCAGGCCATCCAGCGTGTCCTTCCAGACCCGGGCCGGCAGCTTGAGGCTGTCGGCAACGATCCGCTCGAAGAACGGCTCGGGCAGGGGAACGTGGGCGGCGCCCCCCTGGAGCTCCCGCGCGAACTGCACCGGCACCGGGTCCTGCAGGGCGCGCACCGCCGTCTGTAGCTCCAACACCGCCTGGTTGTTGACCAGCGATCCCGGGGAGCCGATCAGCACCAGCCGCCCGACCCGCTCCGGGTGGGCCTCTGCCACACGCCGGGCGGTGAAGCAGCTCCCCGAATGGCCGACCAGGGTGGCGCGCTCAACCCCGACGGCGTCCAGGAAGGCGACCACGTCGGCGGCGAAGTCCTCGATGGTGTAGCAGCAGGCCGGCCGCTCGGAGTCGCCGTGGCCGCGCTGGTCCACGGCGTAGACGTGGTAGCGGGCGGGCAGCAGGGGCAAGACCCGGCTGTAGGAGAACCATGAGTCGGCGTAGGCGGGCAGAAGGATGATCGTCTCGCCGCCCACCTCGCCCTGCTCGGCGTAGTGGATCTGCGGGCCGCTGGCAAGGCGCGTGGTCGCAAACCGAAGCTGCGGAACGTCGTTCTGCACGGCTGCCTCTCTGGCAAATGCCACCCTCGCACAAGATGCCCCATCCCACGGCGGCGACGGCGAACCACACCCGTAACACTGGACGACGGGTCAGCTCGTGCAGAGCGACAGGGGGACGGTCGCCGAGGCCTGCACGGAGTCGACGCTGCGCCACAGGTGCCTGGTCGCCTGGACCACGAAGTAGTAGGTGGTCAGCGAGGTCGCGGTGGTGTCGGTGAAGGTGGTGGTCGCCTGGCCGCTGACCGTCCCGACCGAGGCGTAGGGGCCGCCGTCGACCTCCGATCGGAGCACCTCATAGCCGTCGGCGAAGCTCGACGGGGTCGCCGTCCAGGTGACCCGGACCCGGGTCGGCAGGAGTTGGACGCAGGCCGCCGTCCCTGTCGGCGGCGCCAGCGTGCCGGTGGAGACCGTCTGGGGCCCGCCGCTCTGCGACGACTGCCACGTCGCCGACACCGGCGGGGTGAGCTGGCTGGCGGCGGCGAGCAGCCCGAGGACCACCAGCAGCCGCCGCGTGGCCCGCGCGGCACCGACCGCCCCAGACCTCCCGGAGGCTGGCCACCAGCGCGAAGCCGACGACGACCAGCAGCAGGGCGTAGCGGACCCGCGGCCGGCGCAGCTACACCAGGGCGTAGCCGACCTCAGGGGACGTCGCCGCGGACCTTCCAGACCGAGTCGTCCTGAAGCCGCGCCACCCAAGGGTCAGAAACTGCTGGCTGATGAGTAGGCAAATATAGTCGAACGTATGTGCTACTGTTCGCGGATGAAGCTCTCGGAGTGGGCGCGACGCGAGGACATCCACTACACGACGGCGTGGCGATGGTGGCGGGCCGGCAAACTCCCCGTGCCCGCGCGGCAGACCTCGACGGGGACGATCCTGGTGGATGTCGAACCACGCCGTGCCGGCCGTCTGGTCGTCTACGCACGGGTGTCCTCCCACGACCAGCGTGTCGAGCTGGACCGGCAGGTCGCTCGGGTAACCCAATGGGCCTCCCTGCAGGGCCTAGCGGTGGACGAGGCGATCCGTGAAGTCGGCTCCGGCGTGACTGGCAAGCGGCCGCGGCTGCAGCGGCTGCTCGCCGAGCCGCAGGCGACCACGATCGTGGTGGAGCACCGCGATCGGCTGGCCCGCTTTGGGGTCGAACAGTTGGAGGCGGCGCTTGCCGCGCAGGGCCGCAGGCTGGTGGTGGTCGACCCCGGCGAGACCGACAACGATCTTGCGCGCGAGATGATCGAGGTCCTCACCAGCTTCTGTGCCCGGTTGTATGGGCGCCATGGTGCCCGCAACCGTGCCCTGCGGGCGGTGACCTGCGCCAAGCAGGCCCTCCGGCCCGATCCCACCGGCAGCAAGGACGGCTGATGGGCCGGCGCCGGACCTTCGAGATCCCCGAGGGTTGGGTTGCCTGCGGCTTCCGCTTCGAGGTGGAGCCGACCACAGGCGCGCAGCAGGAGCTGATCGGTCGACATTTCGGGGCCCGCCGGTTCGCCCACAATTGGGCGTTGGCGCAGGTCAAGGCCAACCTGGATGCCCGCAAGGCCGATCCGGCCGTGCCCGCGCTTGGATGGAGCCTGCCGACGCTGCGTCGGGCATGGAACCAGGCCAAGCAGGAGGTCGCGCCGTGGTGGCGCGAGTGCTCCAAGGACGCCTACGCCTCGGGGATCACCGACCTGGTCGCGGCGCTGCGCAACTGGTCGGACGCCAAGCACGGTGGCCGGGTCGGCCAGCGGGTCGGGTTTCCGCGGTTCAAGGCCCGCCGCCGCGATGGCGGGCGGGTGCGGTTCAACACCGGGGCGATGCGGCTGGAGCCCGACCGCCGCCACCTGGTCCTTCCGGTCATCGGCCGGCTGCGGTCCAAGGAGAGCACCCGAAGGCTCCAACGCCTTGTTGCCAAGGGCCGCGCGCGGGTGCTGTCGATGACCCTTTCCGAGCAGGGCGGGCGGCTGTATGTGTCGGTCGCCACCATCGTATGTCACCCGCCCCGCACCCCAGCCGAGCCCGACGCGCGTTGCGGGATCGACTTGGGGATCGGGCACCAGTGGGCGGTCATCGCCCACCATGACGGCTCGATCCAGCGGGTGGCCCATCCCGCCCCCTGGGCCGAGACCGCCAAGCAGCACCGCCGGGTCGCCCGGCAACGATCCCGCCGCATCGTCGGCTCCCGAGGGCACCGCCAAGCGAGCGCCAAGCTGGCGGTCCTGGACCGGCGAGCGGCCAACCACCGCACCCAGCAGACCCATCTCCTCACCACCACCCTGGCGCGCCGCTACGGCACCGTCGTGGTCGAGGATCTCGATATCGCCGCGATGGCCCGTGGGATGGGCAGGCGGGCGTTCCGCCGCAGCGTCGCCCAGGCAGGACTCGGCGCGGTCCGCCCGACCCTGGGCTACAAGTGCTCGTGGGCGGGTGGCCGGCTGCTGGTCGCCGACCGCTGGTTCGCGTCGTCCAAGACCCACCACGGCTGCGGCGGCTACCTGGCGGACCTCAGGCCCAGCCAGCGGGCATGGACGTGCCCGGCGTGTGGGGCGATGGTGGACCGCAACGCCAATGCGGCCCTGAATCTTCGTGACTGGACCGGACCGGTCACCGACCGGGATGTCCAGCGGGGTGGAGTTGCCGCCCCGGTGCCGCGCGTGGGTGACCACGACGGGCAGGCTCACGTCGTGAGACGTGGGCGTGCGAGGCCCCAGAAGACCACCCTCGCGGTGGCGGGGGCCGATGACACCAGAACCAAGCCTCGTGGTGAACTACGACCCGGGCAAGGAACCCCGAGCAGGGGTGCCAGTCAGCAGAGAGCCACTGACGCTCTCTGATTCGGCAACGGTCAGCCGCATCGTTGGCGTCGCGCCTGGACGACCGGGTGCGCACTCGCGTCGACCACCCGGCGGTCCTCGGTCGGCGCCTCGTAGGCGAGGGCGTTCCGGTGCGCACCGCAGTCCTTCCAGAGTCCATGGCGGCACCTGACGCTCCGTCCACCTTCTCTGGATCGGCCTGAATCGCGAATTGGTTGAGCGGGCTGCCGGCAGGGAGGTTCGGCCTTCTGTCGGACCGGATGACTCGGCGCGCTCAGCTGAGGAAGTCGACCAGTAGGTCGTTGAGGCGCTCGGGTGCGTGGACGGGCACCCAGTGGCCGACGCCGTCCAGCCGCCGGTAGCGCCAGGGCCCGGTTAGGTGAGGCCAAACTCGCTCGCCAAGCCAGCGAAGGCTTGAGAGCATGCGCCCATGCCCGAGGACCACTTCGGCGAGCGTGTGGCAGCGCGGTACGACGACGAGTCGACCGATCTGTTCGCGCCCGCGGTCGTCGATCCCGTTGTCGACTTCCTTGCCGACCTGGCCGGCCACGGTGCCGCGCTGGAGCTCGGCATCGGCACGGGCCGGATCGCGCTCCCACTCGCGCAACGCGGCGTCCGCGTGCACGGGATCGACCTCTCGGCAGCGATGGTCGCGAGGCTGCGGGCGAAGCCAGGCGCGGAGCAGATCGGTGTGACGATCGGCGACTTCGCGACGGCCACCGTCGAAGGCAGGTTCTCGGTCGCCTACCTCGTCTTCAACACGATCAACAACCTGACGACCCAGGACGGGCAGGTCGCGTGCTTCCAGAACGTCGCCGCGCATCTCGAGGTAGGCGGGTGCTTCGTGATCGAGGTCGGGGTCCCGGGGCTCCAGCGGCTCCCACCGGGCGAGACCGTCCGGGCATTCAAGGTGAGCGCCACGAGGCTCGGCTTCGACGAGTACGACGTCGTATCGCAGGGCCTGATCTCTCATCACTACTCGGTCGTCGACGGCAACCTCGAGGTCGTTTCGGTGCCGTTTCGCTATGTGTGGCCGTCGGAGCTCGACCTGATGGCGCGACTGGCCGGGATGAGGCTGCGCGAGCGCCGGAGCGGCTGGAAGCGCGAGCCGTTCACCAGCGACAGCATCAAGCACGTCTCCGTCTGGGAGAAGACGGCTTCAGGTTCCCGCGGGTAGCGGGTTCGGTCGCGACCACCAGGCCAGCGAGGCGCCCAGTCGTGCCCGACGACCGCGGCGGGACTCCCCCGCGGCGACGGCGCCAGGGCAAGGGGTTCGGGCGGCGCCGGGCCGATAGGATGGGGCCGCTCGGGGACTGCCAGGGCTGGAGGTGAGCGGCATCGACGAGCCACGGGTCGCCCTGTTCGGGCACGGGTACTGGGGGCCGAACCTGGCCCGCAACCTGCATCTGCGGCTGGGCAGGGCGTGGGTGGCCTGCGTCGACCCGGACCCCCAGCGGCGGGGCGAGGTCGCCCACCGCTACCCCTGGGTGCGGGTGCTCGCCGACCCGGCCGAGGCGATGGCCGACCCGGAGGTCGACGCGGTGGTGGTCGCCACCCCGGCCCGCACCCACGCCGCCCTGGTCCAGGAGGCCCTTGGCGCCGGCAAGCACGTGCTGGTCGAGAAGCCGCTGGCGCTGTCGACGGTGGAGGCGGTCGCCCTGGCCGAGGCGGCCGAGCGGGCCGGCAGGGTGCTGCTGGTCGGCCACACCTTCGAGTACAACCCGGCCGTGACCCGC
>WNFU01008531.1_pt1 | contig 11823 bp, 11 predicted proteins | sample 5400121 | NCBI WGS metagenome assembly WNFU01 (sample SAMN13153360, study PRJNA577476) | soil metagenome | isolation source: 100 cm soil or saprolite under grassland replicate 1 | place: USA:California | collected 2016-06-15 | reverse complement strand
TGTTCGCAAAGAGGGAGTCGCCCAGCGTGTACTGAGCACCGGCGCGGCCATTGTTTATTGCGGAGAAAGCTTTGTCGAAATCGTTGGAGCTCCTCACTTCAGTGGGCTGAAGCCGTAGGCCGAGCGCGTGGGCTACCGACTCTGCTTCTCTCAACTGGGCGGCGTTGTCCGGATTCCCAGAATTCCAGCGGACCGCCACATGCCTGAGCCTTGGAACGATCTCCTTCCGCAGTTCCAGACGTTTTCCACTCAAATCCCGAGATAAACTTGTCAGCCCCGTGATATTTCCGGCCGGACGCGCGAGACTAGCAACGAACCCATTACCGACAGGGTCAGCAGTGAGTGCCATGACGATTGGAATCACGTTTGTTGATTCCTTTGCCGCACTCACCGCTTGCGTTCCTCCCGCCACAATGACGTCTACATTGAGACGGACTAGCTCGGCCGCGAGACCGGATAGGCGTTCCAACTTCCCTTCTCCATACCGGTACTCAATTGTGATGCTCTTCCCCGCGACGTAACCCAATTCACGCAGACCCTGCTTGAATCCCTCGCCCCACAGTTGTCTAGTGTCGGACAGAAATCCAACACGCGGAACTCTTACTGCCTGCTGCGCGACGGCGAGCGGCTCAAGAATGAGACTGACAGAGAAAATGATCGCGAGCCCGATCAGCCGCATGCTGCCGGGGAGTCTAGCCGAACGCGACGACGCGCACCAGCGCCCCGGCCAGGACTGCACCGGGGCGCGGGCCAGGATGCGTACCCGATTTTCACTCAGTGAGTGTCGAACACCTCCTGGTACTCGCGGATCTTCTTCTGTGCCGCCTCGCCCTCGGCCGCCGTCGGCCGGTCCGGATCGGCCGCCGCCGGCACGCTCCCGACCTTCATCAGGCACGCCATGAGGAGAAGCCGTGCCTTCGTCGCCGTCAGGTTCCGTCCCCCGATGAACGGCGCATTCGTCGGCGGTACGAACCCCCCGGCGTTGCCGCGGCCCACGAGCACCACTGGCATGCCGGAGAAGGCGGCGCGCCGCATGACGCGCGTGCGGACGGCCGAGGTCAGGCGGCCGTAGGGCGACAGGCCTTCCACCACGAACCCGGCCAGGGGATACGCGGCGAGGTTCCGCTCGATCTGCGCGAGCAGGTCGACCTCGCGTGAGTCGTCGCCGTAGTCGTCCACCGTGTAGTTGCCGTCCTTCACGATCGTGACCTTGGGGATCGCCGACTCGAGCACGTCGGCGCGCCCATCCTTGATGGGCACGCGCGTCTCGCCGCGCTTGAGATGACCCACGACCTCGGCGGGCAGCCGCGTGATATTCACGGCGGAGAGATAGGTATGCCGCGTCGCGGGCACGTAGTTGAGGACCGCGCTCCATCAGGATAAAATCACGGCCGCGCTTGCTGCTCGGGCGCCAGCGGCCGCGCGCAGTCCTCTTCCCACGCCCGCCCATCCGCCTGCCGCGCCATGTACGGCAAAGGATAGACGCCGTCCTCCGGCCGGAGCGTGATCTCGTACACCGGCGTGTCGTCCGCGCCGCGGCGTTCCTTGTGGAACGCCCCTTTGGAGTCGAGATAGCCGTCGGGCGGACCATAGAGCTCCGCGGCGTCGCGCTCGAGCGGATGCGCGCTGAACTGCTCGACGTACACCGTCACCGGCGCGGCGAGGCGCTGCGCGCGGAGGACGTCGAAGCGGAGCGGCGCCCCGTCGGAGCCGGTCACTAGCGGCAGGCCGTACTTCTCGCGGGCCTTGTTGCTCGTGACCAGCGGGGGACTGTTCTGGATGGTGGCGTTGGATCCCGCGAGATCGGCGATCCGAGGTTTGGCAGGCATCGCTTATCTCCCTGACGGGGGGCGTGCGATGCGTTCACCGGCGTCGCCGGGACGCACGCAGCCGCTCCGACTGGCTTGCCACTTCCTTCATTCAGATCTCTCGTCGATGGCCCCGACGTGGGGCTCTCATCAGCGCCCGTTCTCCTCCGCTGGGGAGCGCTCGGCTCGCGTTAGGCTGTTGCCGAGCCCGTGGGCCGCGCCGCCGCCGACGAGCGCCATTGCGAGTGTGATCAGCAGCGCGGCGGCGGTCGGCCCTAGCGCCGGCACCATGGGCTGAAACGCGGGCGTGCGGCCGATCGTGACTCCCCAGACCGCGAACAGGCCCACGGCGTAGACGAGCGTCGCCGGCACCGGCCGGCGCCGCGGGTCGAGCACCGCCAGAAGCACCACGGGCAAGAATGACAAGAGACGTCCGAGACTCCCGCCGACGGGGCCGCCCGGTGTGCTCCTGTTCTTCCGAGCGATCTCATCGGATACCGCGATCGGCGAGGTCGGGTCCTTGGCGATCTCCTCCTGGATGACGGACACGGGCTGTAGAATCGCGAAACCCGCTCGCGCGATGCTCGCGCCGACCATGCCGGCGGCGACCACGAAGATCAGCACCACGAGCGGCGCGGAACGCCGGCCGGTGACGCGCGCCGCGGTGACGAGCGCCAGCGGCAGGAGAAGCGCACCGAGGACGGATAGGTGTAGAACCAGCTCCCGCCGTAGAGGTACGCGAGCCGGGCCGACGGCCGTAGCGCGACGGCGAGGCTGCCGTAGAAAAGGCTCGCGGCGATGACGACGCCGACGTAGCGAGCCCGACTCGGCGCCGGGTACGCCTCGCGGGTGATGAGCAGGCAGGCCAACGTGTTGATCGCGACGCCGAAGAGTCCAAGAAGGTGCGGTGGACTCCACAGCGTCACGTCGAGCCCGAACAAGCGATGCCAGAGATCGTCGATCGGGGCGGCCAGCACCGTCAGGGCGATCCCCCACGCTGCGAGGTGAAAGCCGGGCGTGCCGCTGAGGCGGAAGATCCGTGTTGCGCCGGCGGGCAGGCGGCCGGCCATCACCTGCCGGAGCGTGTCGCGCGCCAGCACGCCGAAGCTGATGAGGACGGCGATGGTCACCCCGGCGTAAGTCATGACATGTGGCGGGATCCAGAACGAATCCCGACCGATCTGCACGTGCCACTGGATGTCCCACTGCACCCCCCAGCCGAGCAAAAGGTTGGCCGCCAACAGGACCCAGAGCGCCGCGCGGTAGAGGCCGAGGGACTCGACGTGGGCGGCGGACGAGGCGGTCGAACGCCCAAGCAGCGCGGTCGGCGCGGAGCTCATCGGTGGTTCTCCTTTGTGGCAGGGGGCTGGGATCGGAGACAAGCGCCCAGACGGCGCAGGAAGCGGGCCTGACGCCGCTGAAACTCGGCGTCGCTCGCCCGCACCCCGGTGACGATGCGAACGAGTTGAGGAAACGCGAGGGGGAACATCGTGAGCGCCATGAGCGCCAGGACGAGATACTCGGCGTCGAGGTCCTGGGGTACATGCCCTGCGCGCTGTGCGTCGCGGATGCGCACGCTGCCCTCCACCCACGCTTTGCGGCGTTCGTCCTCGGCGATGAGCTTCCGGTCGCCGCTGCCGAGCGCTTCCCACTGAAGGAGGCGGATCCCATCGACGCGTTTCAGCGCGCGGGAGAAGAGGAAGGGCAGGAGCTCGGGAGTATCGATCGGCGCGGCGGCGACGAGATCGAGATTCGTGGCGATCCCCTCGCGAAGGATGGCGCGGTACAGCGACTCCTTGTTGCCGAAGTAGTGATAGAGCATCCGCTTGTTCACGGCCGCGGCCCGGGCGATCGCGTCCACGCGCGCGCCGGCGAAGCCGTGGGCGACGAACTCGCGCCGCGCCGCGCGGAGAATGCGCTGGCGAGTGCGAGCGGGATCGCGACTTGAAGTAACCATATGGATACTTGATTCGGGATAGTATCCACCCGGTTACTTTATTGTCAAGGACCCGCCCCGAAATCTCAGGCGGGCGGCGTGGGAGGCTCCGTCAGGCGGGCAGGCGCTCGTACATCGCGTGCACGTCCACCCCGTGGAAGCGGGCCACGTGGTTGGTGGGCGGCAGCGGCTCCGAGTAGAAGAACGCAGGGAGCTCGTCGTCCTTCTCGGTGAAGCCGGCGCGGCGGTTGAACTCGTACTCCAGCCGGAGCGCCGCCTGTCCCAGCGGCTCGAAGAAGTCCTTGGTCAGGCTGGTGCCGTGGGCGGCGTTGATGGCATTGACGAGGAACTCCGTGTTCGGGTTGGTCACGCTCATCCCGAAGATGCAGAGCCCCAGCGAGTCGTTGGCCGCCACCCGCGCCTGGTGGGCGAGGCTCTGCTCGACGATCTGCTCGGCGCTCATCTCGCGGGTCTTGAGCCGTGGAAGATTGCCCGCCGTGTGATCCGCGCCCTGCGCTGTCGCCATCATGGTGATCCCGGTGGCCTCGACCACGCGCGGATCGTAGGCGCTGATCGCCTGCTTCTTGATGACGGGGACGCGGCGGACCTTGTAGTGGGCGCCGACGCGCGCCGTTCCCTGCGCCCAGAGCCGCCCCTGCTCGCTGCCCCGGCGGATCTCGGCCATGCAGTCGGCCATGAACTTCACGTCGCCGAAGACGCCGAGGCCGGCCTCCATCAACACGGCCAGGGTGGCCCCCAGCTCGATGGTGTCCACGCCGAGGTCGTTGGCGAGGAAGTTCATCTGGGCGAGATCGTCCGGATCGCTCAGGCCGCAGTTGGTGCCGAGGAGGCCGAGCGTCTCGTACTCCACCGGCGAGACCACTTCCTTGCCGCTGGCGTCGACGTACACGTTGCTGCACTGGATCACGCAGCCGGGCATGCAGGCGTGCGTGTGCTCGCCGCCGCGCGAGACGTTGAGCTGGCTGATGTGGTCGCCGCCCATTTTGAACTTCTCGCCGCTGGCGACGTCGACCTGCTGGCCGGCGCTGAAGTTACGCACGGGTAGGCCGCCCAGCGCGTTCTGGAGGTCGGCCATACCCATGGTGCCGATCTTCTGGTAGAAGTTGGTGACCATGGAGTCGGCCAGCAGCATCTTCGCGTAGTCCTTGATGGCCGCGTTGACCTTCTTCGAGTCGGTGAAGGGCGGGATCTTGTCGAGGTCGACCACGATGGCCTTGACCTTCTTTGAGCCCATCACCGCGCCCACGCCGCCCCGCGCCGACAGACGCGCCGGCCGGCCGTCCTTGTCGCTGAAGGCGATGCCGGCGAGCAGGCCCTGGTATTCGCCCACGGGACCGCACAACGCGATGGTGACCTTCTTGCCGTACTTCCGGTGCAGCATCTCCTGGGCCTCGAAGTTGCCCTTACCCAGGTACGGCGCGGCGTCGTCGAAGTCGATGGTGCCGTCCTTCTTGAAGTGGAGGACGACCCAATCCGGCGAGGCCCCGTGCAGCGTGAACCCGGCGACTTTCAGCTGGCCCAGGCCGTAGCTGAAGCTGCCGCCGCCGTTGGCTTCCTTGATGCCGCCCGTGAGGGGGCTCTTGCAGCCCACGCTCGTGCGATTGGCGTTGGAGAAGCTCGTGCCGGCGAAGGGGCCGGCCGAGAAGATGAGCGGGTTGGCGGGCGAGAGCGGGTCGACGGTGGCCGCGCCCAGCTTGAGCAGCGTCTTGGCGATCAGATAACGACCGGCCCGGACGATCTCCTCACCATGCAGCTCTCGCTTGGTGATCGAGCGGCCCGTCAGATCGATGTCGTAGTAGGTACGCATATGTTCTCCGTGTTCGGTACGATTCTGTCCCGTTCGCAAAGTAAGCCGCCGGCGACGCAGAGTCAAATCGCCCGCGAGGACGCGCTGGCGTCATCGCCGGCCTCTCTCCGCGGGCAGGGGCGCTACCGGATCAGCGCCGAGATCTCACACCTCGAGGTTGAGGTTCTGGTTGGCGGTGAGGAAGTTGGTCGGGTCGAACTTCTTCTTGAGCGTGACCAAGCGTTCGTAATTCGGCCCGTACGCCTCTCGAACCCGGTGCTGTCCCTCTTCCAGCGCGTCCTCGAGCGCATTCACATACACCGCGCGCTCGGCGAAGGGCTGCAATGCATCCCAGCATTCACGGCCCCAGCGTATGATCTTTTCGGACTCGGCGGGATCATCCGTCGCGGGATGGACGTAGACGCTGTAGTGATCGTAGCGATGCGGGAACGCCGTGTCCTCGGCCCGAACGCGGCTCGCCGCGCCATGGAGTTGTTGAAATGCGATGGCGGAGATGGGCGTCGGCAAGGCGCGGCCGTAGGCGACCAACATCTCGATGGCCGTACCACTGAGTCGGCGGAAGATGCTCGACTTGTTGTAGTAGCGCCGTCCGGGTGGCCAGGCTTGATCAAACAGCGTCTGGATCTGGACGTACGGCTGCGGCGCGATGAAGTCCGCCAATGGCCGAGCGAACGTCCTCAGCGGCTTCAGAGCCTTTTCCCCCCGATCAAGGGGTCCACAGAAACAGGCACCGACGATCACGGCCGGATCACCGTTCGGGGCTGTCGCCACCAGCCCGGCGGTGCTCACCTCGTCGGGACACGTGGCCGAGAACTCGTCGAAGAACCGCAGCGCCGCCTGACCGCTGGTGAGCGGATAGACCACCAAGCCGCCGAGCACTGGGCCGACCGGATGCAGTCGATACTCGAACGACGTGACGATGCCGAGGTTGGCGCCCGCGCCGCGCACGCCCCAGAACAGGTCGTCGTTCTCACTGGCGCTCGCCGTGACGACACGACCATCGGCCGTCACCATCTCGACCGACACGAGGTTGTCGCAGGCGAGGCCATACTTACCGCCGAGCCACCCGTAGCCGCCGCCCAGAGTCAGGCCGGCGATCCCGGTGTCGGTGTTCACCCCGAGCGTCGTCGCCAGCCCGAAGGCTTGGGTCTCGCGGTCGAACTCGCCGAGTCTCAGCCCCGCCTGAGCCCGCGTCGTCCGGTGGACCGGATCGACGTGAATGCCTTTCATCGGTGACAAGTCGATCATCAATCCGCCGTCACAGACGGATTTGCCCGCATAGTTGTGCCCGCCGCCACGCACGGAAATGAGCACGTCGTGCTCTCTCGCGAACCGGACGCAGTCGACGACGTCGGCCGTGCCGGCGCAGCGGGCGATCAAGGCCGGGCGCTTGTCGATCATCCCGTTCCAGACCTTGCGCGCGGCGTCGTAGCCGTGATCGCTCGCGCGCAACAACTCGCCGCGAAGGCTGGAGGCGAACTGGTCGATCACCGAATCGTCGAGGACCCGGCCCGTTCCCTTGGCGGTGAGGACTCGGCGCTCGCTCATGACCCTCTCCTCTTCGTCAGGTCGGTCTCGAACGGACTAGGCTGGCCGCACATTCGCTCGTCCGTGGCGGCGACATTCTGACTCCGACGGAAGAAGGTCGCGGGTCGCGGTGTGTCGGGCATCGGCCCGCCCTCGCAGACGGCCTCACCCGTCACGTTATGGCCCACGCCCCCTACCGAAATGTTCCGGCTGTGCGCTTGAGCGAGCGAGTGCTTGCTAATCGTCATGGCCGATCCGTCTCGCAGAGACCTCGACGCCGCCGAGGCTCTCGTGGCTGGCACGTGCCAGACGGCGAGCCGTTCCGTGCGCCGCCGGCGACGGCGACAAGGAGGTCGTATCGAACCGATTCCGGTAGCCCTTGGGGCTCACGCCGAGCGTGCGCCGGAAGGCGATGCGCATGGTCTCTGGGGTTCCAAACCCGCAGGCCGCGGCAACGTCCGGGACACCGCGGGACGTCTCCTGGAGTAGCCGCCGTGCCGCCTCCACACGAACTCGCTCGACAAAACGGCCAGGCGTCAGACCGACCTCGCGCACGAAGATGCGGAAGAAGTTGCGAGGGCTCATCGCGAGGCGGCGGGCCAGTGTGTCCACCGACAGGTCCGCCTTCGGGTGCTCGAGGATCCAGGCCTGGAGATCGCGGATCGGCTCGCGCTCGGCTAGCTGCGTCGAGAGCAGCGCGCTGAACTGGGCCTGTCCGCCCGGCCGCTTCAGGAAAAACACCATTCGCTGCGCGACCTGCAACGCCACGCGGCGGCCGAGGTCTTCCTCGACCAGGGCCAGGACGAGATCGAGCCCGGCCGTGCTGCCGGCCGACGTGTAGACGCCGCGGTCACGAACATAGATGGGATCGCGCTGAACGGTCACCGCCGGGTAGCGTCGAGCGAGCTCGTCGCAGTACATCCAGTGCGTCGTGGCGTTTCGGCCCTCAAGCAGCCCAGCTTCAGCAAGCACGAACGAACCGGTGCAGAGCCCGACGACCCGCCGGACTCGCAGCGCTGTCCGGGCGAGCCAGTGGATGAAGTCCGGGTCCCGCTGCGCATCTTCTGGGCCGTCGATGCCTGTCACGATCAAGGTGTCGACATCGCCGCGGACGGCTCGGTACGAGCGGTCGGCTGCGAGACGAAGGCCATCCCACTCGCGCACCGTGGTCACGGGCGAGACGACCTCCACGGCGTAGCCGGGGTCCGGGCCGCCGTCGAGGACCAGGTTCGCGGCGAAGAAGATGTCGAGCGCCCCGCCGATCTCGACGATCTCACAGCAAGGCATCGCGACCATGACCACATGTCGTGGATTCACCGCCACCTCCGCTCCGGGACATGACTCTTGGCCTGGTTGTCTCACCCCGGGCAGATGGCCGCAATGACAATCAATCCAAGAATCCTGCCAAGGCGCCGCGTCGGCACTCGTTCCCACAAGTAAAGGTGCGCCCTCGTCGCACCAGGCTTCCTGGAGCCGGGTAGTCGCGTAGTATGGAGGGGACGTTTCGCCTGCCGCACACGGGCATCACGCGAGCAACGGGAGAGGACGCCATGGGGCTCGATCTGTTGATTCGCAACGGAACGATTGTCGACGGCTCAGGCGCTGCACGCTATCGGGGTGACGTCGGGATCCAGAATGGCCAGATCGTCGAGATCGGACGCATCCGGTCGATGGCCGCGCGCACCATCGACGCCGACGGCCTGATCGTCGCACCGGGCTTCATCGACGGCCACACCCACATGGACGCTCAGGTGGCGTGGGACCAGATCGGGAGCTGCTCCTGCTGGCACGGCGTCAACACCGTGATCATGGGCAATTGCGGGTTCGCATTGGCGCCGTGCAAGGCGGAGGAGCGCGAGTGGTTCGCCCGCTGCCTGACCGCGGTCGAGGACGTTCCCACCGAAGCGATGCTGGCGGGAATCGACTGGACCTGGGAAACCTTCCCGGAGTACCTGGCGACCGTCGATCGCTTGCCCAAGGCGATCAACTACGGCGCCTACATCGGCCATTCGGCCCTGCGCATGTACGTCATGGGCCAGCGCGCATTGAGCGAGAAGGCGACCGCAGATGATCTCGCCCGGATGGCCGCGGCGGTGAAGGAGGCGATCCGCGCCGGCGCCATGGGCTTCTCGAGCTCGCGCGCGACGACGCACGTCACGCCGGACAGCACGCCGGTGGCGAGCCGGATCGCCGACTGGTCGGAAGTCGATCGCCTGGTCGGTGCGATGGCGGAGCTGAACGCCGGCATCTTCCAGGTCGGGCCGGACACCTCGGGGGGCGAGGCGCAGCGCCGCTTCCTCGCCCGGCTGAAGCAGGTAGGAGTGGAGACCGGGCGGCCGGTGATGTTCGGCACCATTTCGAGCCGCCAGGGAGACAAGCCAAATCCGTGGACCTATCAGCTCGAGTACCTGGATGAGTGCGCGGCCGCCGGCGCGCGGATGTGGGGGCAGACCACCACTCGCTCGATCAACGCCATCTTCTCGCTCAAGTCCTATCTGCCGTTCGACGTGTTGCCGGTGTGGCGAGCGCTGCGCCACTTGCCGCTGCACGAGCAGAAGCAACGCCTCGCCGATCCTGCGACGCGCCGGCAGCTGGTCGCGGCGGAGGCCGACATGAAGCCTCGCGGCAACGTGTTCCAGGGCGGTGGCGCCGCCACCACCGATCCGCGAAAACCGGACTACGACAACCTCTACGCCATGAAGAGCGTCGACTGGGACGATCCGACGGTGGCGCAACTGTCAGCCCAGCGCGGCAAGCACCCGGTCGAAGTGATGATCGATCTGGTGCTGGAGAATGACAATCAGGTGTTCGTCCAGCCGCTGGTCAACGAGCAGCCGGACCACGTGCTCGGCATGCTGAAGCACCCGCGTACCCTGGCGACGTTCTCCGATTCGGGCGCGCATGTCTGCCAGGAGATGGGCTCCTCGCTGCAGACCCATATGCTGAGCTACTGGGTGCGTGCAAAGCGGGCGTTCACGTTGGAGGAGGCGGTGCGAAAGCTCACCTTCGACAACGCCTCGGCGTGGGAGCTCAACGATCGGGGCCTGCTGCGCACGGGCTACAAGGCGGATCTCGTGCTGTTCGACGAGGTTCGTGTGAGACCCGCGATGCCGAGCGTGGAGACCGATCTGCCCGGCGGCGCCCGCCGTCTCGTGCAGAAGGCGGAAGGGATCACCGCCGTCGTGGTCAACGGCCAGGTGACGCTGGAAAACGGCGACGCGACCGGCCGCATGCCCGGCGTGTTGCTGCGTGGGCCCGGCGCGCGGGTGGTCTGACGCCGAGCCCGTGCGGGTGCGCCGGCGCGCCGGTTGAGCGCACCAACCGTCCCTCCTCCGCGCACGCCCGGGCCAGCCGCTCCGGGTTCGTGCTGTCCACGAGCACACCCTTCGACGCGATCTTGCGTGGGCGGTGTCCAGTCGGCCATCGCTTGGCCGCTCCCGAACAGGAGTGCGTAGCGGCCCCACCGTAGTCGGGGTCAATCGGCAGCGGCTGGCTAGAGATGATCCCCTCCGGTCAGAGACCCACCAGGCTCACTTCTGACCAGGGTCGCGCAACGTATTGATATTTCTGGAAATCCCATTCCGGTACCAGATTTGCCCTAGAGTTCTGCTATGGAAGGCTTCGGTCCTCGGTTCATGATCCTCCTGGCGGTCACGGCCGTCGTGACGGCGGCGACGCCCGTCGGCGCGGAAGTGTACAAGCGGATTGCCTCGGACGGGACCGTCTATTTCACGAACATCCAGCCGAATCCCTCCTACCAGCGGGCGGTGTTCACTCCGGCCCCGGCAGGTGGCTCGCAGCGGCCGGCGTCGACCGATCACGCGGTCTACTCCCAGGAGATCGCCGAGGCGTCGGTCCGATATGCGGTGCCGGAGCGCCTCATCTGGGCGGTGATCCGGGTGGAATCGGGATTCGACCATCGAGCCGTGTCCCGAAAGGGCGCGCGTGGGCTCATGCAGCTGATGCCAGAGACCGCCGCGATCCTCGGCGTGCGGGACTCCTTCGACCCGCGCGAGAACATCCACGCGGGCGCCCGCCATCTGCGCGGCCTCATGGAGCGGTTCCGCTACGATCTGCCGCTCGCCATCGCGGCGTACAACGCCGGCGAGAAGCCGGTGGTGGCGTTCCGCGGTATCCCGCCGTATCCCGAGACCCGGGAGTACGTGACGCGGGTGCTGCGCTTCTACGGCGCGCCGATCGCGTGGGAGCTGCAGGGGAGCGGCATTCAGCAGATCGTCGAGCGCGATGGCACGGTCGTCTACACGAACGTCGCGCCTCGACGGCTCAGCGCAGCGGTCATACACGGAAGATAGCCAGGCGATTCTTCGGGTTCCCCCCCAAAACTTTCCGGGGCGAATCGACCCCTCTCGGCTGGACAATCCAGCAGTCCGATTTCCTGTCCGATTCTCGGGCAGGGCGTTCTCGAGCATGGGGCGGATGTCGCGCCGCATAGCGGGATCGTTCGACAGGGGGAGTGACATGGCCAAGGGACTGGCGCTCACGATCGGGCTGAACGCGGTCGATCCCAGGCACTACGAGGGCTGGAGTGGAAAACTCAACGCGTGCGAGGCCGACGCCCGCGACATGGCAGACATCGCGCGCTCCCGGAAATTCAAGGTGCAGCGCCTGCTGACCCGACGCGCCACGCGCAGCGCGGTGCTGGGGGGCATCGCCAGGGCCGCCGGCGCGCTGAGATCTGGCGACATCTTCCTGCTCACGTACTC
>WNFU01008529.1_pt1 | contig 11823 bp, 12 predicted proteins | sample 5400121 | NCBI WGS metagenome assembly WNFU01 (sample SAMN13153360, study PRJNA577476) | soil metagenome | isolation source: 100 cm soil or saprolite under grassland replicate 1 | place: USA:California | collected 2016-06-15 | reverse complement strand
CGGCCTAGGTCGCCACCCTTTCAAGGTGGTAGCGCGGGTTCGAATCCCGCTGGGGGCACTGCCTGGGCGGTTAGCTCAGCTGGGAGAGCGCCTGCCTTACAAGCAGGAGGTCGGCGGTTCGATCCCGTCACCGCCCACTTTCGATCCCGGCGTTCGTGGCCCGTGCCGACACGGTCACAGTGCCGCTGGTTCCGGCCAATAGCTTCTGATCGCTTCCGAACCGAACCGAAGAGAATGTGCAGCCGCAACGCGCGCTCGCCGCGCAGGCTCCAGCGCGGCGAGCGGGGACCCGGGTCCAGCTGCCTACGGGCAGGGTGGGTAGGCGCAGGTAGTCGTGGTGGTCGTAGTGGTGCTGCTGCTGCCGACGGTCGGAGTCCTGACCACCGCTCTCCCGTTGGCGGAGACGGCCCACCACTTGGCGCCGAAGAGGGAATTGCCTTCGCCCTTTGTCTGCCCCGCCCGCTTGTCGAAGGCGTAGGTGTAGAGCGGGTGCTTGTTGTAGGTCACCTGCAAGGTCCCGTTGCTGCGCCTCGTCCTGCCGAGCAGCGTCCTTTTGACGCCGGGGCCGGCAGTCGGCGTGGCTCGGCTGAGCAGGGGTGGCCAGAACCTGGCGCAGCTCCCGTTACAGGAGCTCTTGGCGTTTCTGTCCTTGGCGAACAGGTAGAGGGTGTGGCCTCTCGCGTTCACCAGGATCAGGCCGAGGTTGGTCTTGCGAAGGGAGACTGTCGCGTTCGACTGGGTCGCCCTACCCGCGACCGAGCCTGCGGCGAGGAACCCGATCACGCCCAGGACCACCGTCAGCGTAACCACGCCGGCCATGCGCGTGATCGCCCCGCGCCTTACCCGTTCGCCTTCTCGGCTCGTTCGGTACCTCATCATTTGTAGGGCTCCACCTCCTCGTCTGTTCCTTACGTCCCGAAGTCGCAGCCGGATTCGGCGCCGAAATCCGGCGGCTCGCCCTGCCCGTAGTCCACCGCAGGCCGCGAAAGCGGAGGTCCCGCGCGCGTGACCGGTGCGGCTCGAAAGGGAGGGGGAGACAATGAGACGGTTGCTGATCCTGTTTCTCGGGGCGGTGCTCGCGGTCGGGCTGATCGTCCAAGCGTCCGGAGCACGCTCGAGCGGACAGAAGGTTCTCGAGTTCGACACGATGGTCGGGGTAAGCGGGCCATTTGTCGGCTCGGCCAATTCGATCCGGGGTGCCAACGGCGGCGGCCTACCCTGGCAGATCGCAGAGGGTAGGGGCGAGCTCGAAAGCAATGGAAGTCTGGAGGTGGAGGTCCAGGGATTGGTGTTACTCAACGGGCCGCCGGTACCTCCCGCGTTGAGGGGGACGAACCCGATCTCGTCGTTTCGGGCGATCGTGAGCTGCCTCACCATCGTCAATGGCAGCCCGGCGACCACGAACGTGGCGACCGGTCCCTTCCCCGCAACCGCGACAGGGGATTCCGAGATCGAGGCGACCGTCCGGCTACCCAGTCCGTGCTTCGCGCCGATCATCTTCGTTGGGCCGTCATCGATGACGTGGTTCGCCGTGACGGGCGCATCGTGAGGAAGCACTGAGCAACTGATACTCGACAACCGGATTGAGGGGGCGGCGGGAGCGATCCGCCGCCCCCTCGCATCTACGTCTGGGCTGCGGGCTCCTGCTCACCCACAGGTCGGGTGCGCCCCAACGTCAGCGTCAGGAACGAGACGACGAGCGCGGCGCCGAGCGCGGCCACTCCCCACCAGACGCCGGAGATGTTGTCATCCCACCCGATCGCGCGGTCGATCGAGAACCGGCCTGGGCCGATTGCCGCGAGCGACACGGCGATCGTCAGGTAGGCGATCTCGAGCTCTGAGCCGAGCATGAAAGCCTTCTTGAATGTGACCGAGCCGATTGCGTTGATCATCACGATCGCCAGGAGCGCCCCGGCCAGCGGCGTGGCGAACCCGAGCGCGAGCAGCGTGCCTCCTGCTGCCTCGGATAGTCCCGCCGTGACGGCCATCAGCACCCCGGCGCGGTAGCCCTGCGACGCGAAGAACCCGCCGGTTCCCTTCGGTCCGTAGCCGCCGAACCAGCCGAACAGCTTCTGCGTCCCGTGTCCGACGAACGCGAGGCCGACCACCACGCGCAGCAGCAGAATCCCATACGACATCCTTTGCCTCCTCTATCGACTCATTCCGTAGCGATGCGCACAAATACAGTATTCCGCGCCGGTCGCGGGCTCGGTCGACTTCGCGCAGCTACGGCCGCGTGAGCGCGCTGAACGAAAGCTTCCTGACGGCTTACGCATCGCGGTTCCCCCGCGCCGCGGGGCGATTAGAGCAATGATCACCGACTGATCGGAGGCGCTGTGACACGCATGCTGGCATTGCCATTCGTCCTGCTCGCGGCCCAGCCGTTCAACGCGTCGATCCAGCCGCTGCCGGCGCCGCTGCGAGTGGAGCTGAAGGATGGCTTTTGGCACGCCGGCTGCCCGGTTCCGCTTTCGGGGCTGCGACTCCTAACCGTCGCGCACTGGGGTTTCGACCGCCGCGTCCACACCGGCCAGCTCGTCGTCAATCGCGACGTCGCCCCACCGCTCGCGCGGGTCTTCCGTCGGCTCTACAAGCTGCGCTTCCCGATCCGCCACATGCGTCTGTCGGACGCATATGGGCCCGAGGCCGCTCATCCGGCGGACGGCGATATCAGCGGGGCGTTCGAGTGTCGGCAGGCCGTGCCCTCGCCGTGCTCGGAAGGGACCGGCACCGGCAACTGGTCGCAGCACGCCTATGGCAAGGCGGTCGATCTGAACCCAATCGAGAATCCGTACGTCGGCTGCGGGCGGACTCGTAAGCGCGCGAGCCTGCCGTACCTAGACCGCTCGCGGCTGCGTGGCGGAATGGTGACCCCGGCGGTCGTCCAGGCATTCCGCTCGATCGGCTGGGGCTGGGGCGGCGACTGGACGGGCTCCACCAAGGACTACATGCACTTCTCTTCAACGGGACACTGAGCACGCCTACGAAACAGGGCCGGCGCGATCGCCGGCCCTGCTCGTCCTCAATCGAATCGTGCGTTACTTTGTGAGATCGCCGCGCACCTGGCCGTTCGGGTACGCCGTCGTGTGGACGTTCACGTAGAAGGCTCCTGGATTGTTCAGGATCTCCTGCAGGAGCGTCTTGTCGACGCTCACGCAGCCACTGGAGGTTCCGCTTGTCGGCGCCGTCAAGGGCACGACGATCGCGTCGGGTGAGGCGCGATGGATGTGCGCAGCGGTGACGTTCGTCACACCGGAGACCGTCAGCGTGTAGCACAGCTCGCCTTTGCCGAGCCGAATCGTGACGGTCGCGCTGCCTGAGCCGGTCGCCCCGGTCACAGGCTGGAGGTTCGCGGTCAGCTTGACGCCTTGACCCGGCTTCGCGGTCCCTGCCGGACACGCCGACGCACCTGTGATCAGCATGTCTCCGCTGTGCCGCATATGACCGCGTAGCGTCTGCCCCGAAGCCGAGTTCGGGTTCGTCCACGCCCGGCTCGACACGGTGATCCGCCGGAACGGGTTGCTGCTCGAACCCGTCTTGTGGCAGAGCGTGATCTTCGCGGGCGGTGTGGCAGTGGGCTGCGGCGTCAGAGATGCCGACGGGCACGCACCGGTGCCGATGACGACCACATCACCGGTATGGCGCAGGTGGGCACCCACGATCTTCCCGGAGCTCGAGCTCGGATTCGTCGCTGCGTGACTCGAGACGCTGATCCGCCGCCACGGATTGCTCGCTGAACCTGTCTTGTGACAGATCGTCAGCTTGCTGGGCGACGCAGTGGCGTTCGCCGGAGCCTGCCGCCCCTCCGCGACCGTTACGAGACCAGCCAGCGCGAGAGGCATGACGGCGAGGGAAACAACCAACAGACGTTTCATCTCTCCTGACCCCCTCAGTTCAGGTTGGTCTGAAGTTGATCCCGTTTGCAGGGATAACTTGTGATCTGCCCGAAAGGGGGCCCCAAGACGGCGTCGCGACTAACCTCAGGACACGCACGAACACCACGATCACCGACTGGCGACCGACCGTCGAGCTCTGACGGTCGCGCTCGTCCTCGTCCTCGTGCTGATGGCCGGGGAGATCGTCGCGGGGATGATCGGGCACTCGCTGGCACTGCTCGCCGACGCGGGGCACATGCTCACCGACGCCGCTGCGCTCGGGTTCGCGCTCGTGGCGTCCGCGATGGCCGCGCGGCCCGCGGCGGGACGCTGGACGTTCGGCTACTCGCGCCTCGAGATCCTGGCCGCGCAGGCGAACGGGATCACGCTCGGCCTGATCGCGATCTGGGTCGTCTGGTCGGGCGTGCACCGGCTTGTCGACCCGCACGACGTGCGCGGCGGGCTCGTGCTCGTCGTCGCGCTCGCCGGCGCGGCGGTCAGCCTCGTCGCAAGCGTCGTGCTCGCGCGCGCCAGCCGGGAGAGCCTCAACGTCCGCGGCGCCTTTCTGCACGTCGCCACCGACGTCGCGGCTTTCGGCGCCGCCGCGTTGGCCGGGGGCTTGATCCTCGCCACGGGCTGGGACCGCTTCGACCCGATCGCCAGCCTCGCGGTCGCGGCGCTGATGCTCTGGTCGAGCGCGCAGCTCCTGCGTGAGTCGACGGCCATTTTCCTCGAGCGCGCGCCGAGCGACGCGGACCCGGACGCGATCGGACGCGCACTCGTCGACGAGCGTGACGTGGTCGAGGTTCACGACCTCCACGTGTGGACGGTCACGAGCGGGTTCCGGGCGCTCTCGGCACACGTGCTCGTCGCCCCGGAGGCGGACTGTCATGCCGCCCGCCGGCGGCTCGAGCGCACGCTCGCCGACCGCTTCGGGCTCACGCACACGACCCTCCAGGTCGACCACGCCGAGCCCGCCTCGACGACTGTCGAGCTGGGCGACGCAGTCGCGCGCCGTACCCCGCTGGAACGTCGATAGCTAAAGTCCCGCGGTGCCCGCCCTGGAAGGAAAGTCGGCCGTCGTTACCGGCGCCTCGAGCGGCATCGGCTCCGCGACCGCGCGGGCGCTGGCGCGGGAGGGGGCGCGGGTCGTGGGCGGCGCGCGCCGCACCGACCGCATCGCGCCGCCGGTGACCTCCCTCGAGCTCGACGTTACCGACCCAGAGAGCTGCGAGCGCTTCGTGACGGCCGCGGCCGAGGAGCTGAGCGGGATCGACATCCTCGTCAACGCCGCCGGGCTCGCGCTCGGTCGAGATCCCTTCGACGACAGCACGGAGGACGACGAGCACACCGTGCTGGAGACGAACGTGAACGGGCTGATCCGCATGACGCGTCTGTGCCTGCCGCACCTGCGCGACGGCGGATACATCGTCAACCTGGGCTCCGTCGCCGGCCGCCAGGCGTACGAGAAGGGCGCCCTCTACGTCACCTCGAAGTTCGCAGTGCGCGGCTTCACCTACGCGCTGCGGGAGGACCTCCTCGGCCGTCCCGTCCACATCACGACCGTCGACCCCGGCCTCGTCCAGAGCGACTTCTCGCTCGTCCGCTTCCGAGGCGACGAGGAGTCCGCCCGCAAGGTGTACGAGGGGGTCGAGGCGATGAAGCCTGAGGACATTGCGGAGTGCATCGTCTTCGCCGTCACGCGCCCGCCGCACGTGAACGTCGACGAGATCGTCGTCAAGGCCCTGGCGCAGTCCTCCGGCGGCCGCATACTGCGACAGGAGACCTAGTGCCTGGCCAGTTCCGCATCCTCGAAGGCGCGACCTTCTGCATCTGCGACGAGCTCGGCGACCTCCAAAGAAAGGGGGAGGGTCTCTTCGCGGATGACACGCGCTTCCTCTCCTCGCTGGAACTCAGGATCAACGGCGAGCGCCCGCTCCTCCTCTCCTCCGACAAGATCGAGTACTTCTCGGCCGCCTTCTTCATGCGCAACCCGCTGGCCGGCGGGCTCGCTCAGGACGTGCTCTCGATCCGACGTGAGCGTTTTGTCGGTGAGGGGATGCAGGACTCGTTCGTCGTGCAAAACGAGAGCATGGGGCGCGTGGAGTTCGACCTCGAGCTCGCCGTCGCCGCCGACTTCGCCGACATCTTCGCGGTCAAGGACTACGACTTCGCCCTCGGCGACCCGCTGCGGGCAAAGCCGCTTCCGGAGCCCCGACCGAACGAGTACGACGAGGAGCGAAACCAGTTCCTCATCTCCGACAACGGCGATTTGCCTCTGAAGACGCAAGTGATCTTCTCCGAGCGGGGCGAGGTGGACGACTCGACGATTCGCTTCCATCTCGAGCTCGAGCCGCGGCAGCGGTGGAATCTGCACGTGGACGTCATTCCGTTGCCGGACGGCGAGCTGGTCGCGCCTCGCTTCGCGGAGCGGCGCTTCGGCGAGGAAGTCGGCCGCGTCCGGGACTCCCTCGCGGCCTGGCAGCTGCGCGTCCCGCAGCTGCGCACGTCGTGGGAGGCCCTCTCACACGCCTTCGGGCAGTCGGTCTCGGACCTCGCCTCCCTGCGGATGCGCTCTGACAACTCCGGCATCGGCAAGCTTCCCGGCGCCGGGGTGCCGTGGTTCATGACCGTCTTCGGCCGGGACACGATCATCACCTGCCTGCAGACGCTGATCTTCGGCCCGGAGCTCGCGCGCACAGCGCTGGGAGTGCTCGCCGACCTGCAGGCCACGGAGGACGACGCCACCCGCGACGCCGAGCCGGGGAAGATCGTGCACGAGGTACGTCACGGCAAGGCGGCGCGAACATGGCATGAGCGGTACTACGGCACAATCGACGCGACGCCGCTCTACCTGATCCTCGTCTCCGAGGTGTTCCGCTGGACTGACGACATCGCGCTCATGCGCGACCTCAAGGCACCCGCGATCGCGGCGCTGGAGTGGATCGACAAGTACGGCGACCGCGACGGCGACGGGTTCGTGGAGTACGAGCGTCGAACGGAGCACGGGCTCGAGAACCAGTCGTGGAAGGACTCGTGGGACTCACAGCGCTTCCACGACGGGACCCTCGCCCGCGCACCCATCGCGCCCTGCGAGGTCCAGGGCTACGTCTACGACGCTAAGCGGAGGGTCGCGGACCTCGCGCGGGAGGTCTGGCGCGACCGCGAGCTCGCCACCCGGCTCGACAGAGAGGCCGACGAGCTGCGGGACCGTTTCGACGATGCGTTCTGGATCGAGGAGCGCGGCGGCTACTACGCGCTTGCACTCGACGGCGAGAAGCGCAAGGTCGACTCCCTCTGCTCGAACATCGGCCACTTGCTGTGGAGTGGCATCGTTCCGCCCCACCGCGTCGACGCCATCGTCGACCAGCTGATGGGTGACGAGCTCTGGTCCGGCTGGGGCGTCCGCTCGATGTCGACCGGCGACGCGGGCTACAACCCACTCTCGTACCACAACGGCACCATCTGGCCGCACGACAACTCGCTCATCGCGTCGGGTCTCGGCCGGTATGCGCGCTGGTCGGAGGCGCAACGAATTGTCCAGCGCATGCTCACGGCGGCTCAGCACTTCAGCTACCAGCTTCCGGAGGTGTTCGCGGGCATGCGCCGCTCCGAGACGCCCTTCCCGATCGCCTACCCGACTGCGGCTCGCCCGCAGGCGTGGGCGGCGGGCGCGCCGGTGCTCCTGCTCCAGGTGCTGCTCGGTCTTCAGCCGGACCGGCGGCGCCACGCCCTCGAGACGGTCGCGCCGCCCGAGCTTCCGTCCTGGGCGGGCTCGATCAGGCTGTCCGGGATTCGCGCCTTCGGCCAGCTGTGGGACGCCAAGCTCGAGGACGGCACAGTTCGCGTCGAGGAGGCCTAGCTCTGAACATTGCGGTCCTCGCCCCGGCCTGGTTCGCCGTCCCGCCGACGGGCTACGGCGGCATCGAGTGGGTCGTGTCGCTTCTCGCAGACGGCCTCGTCGACGCCGGCCACGACGTGACCCTGTTCGCATCCGGCGACTCGCGCACGAAGGCCAAGCTCGCGTCCGTCTTCGCGGAGGCGCCGAGCCGCCAGATCGGACGCACGTACTGGGAGTTGCGGCACGCGCTGTCGTGCTACGTGCGCGCCGACGAGTTCGACGTCATCAACGACCACACGGGGATGCTCGGCGCGACCCTTGGAGCAACCGTTTCGACACCGGTCGCCCATACGGTGCACGGACCGCTCGACGGCGAGCCGGGCGAAATCTACGAGGTCATCTCGCGGCTGGCGCCGCGGGTCGGTCTGATCTCGATCTCGATGAACCAGCGCAAGCCGAAGCCACACCTGAACTGGATCGCGAACTGCCACAACGCGCTCGACTTCTCCGTCTATCCCGTCAAGCCGCACCGCGGTGAGTACCTGCTCTTCCTCGGCCGGCTCAGTCCGGACAAGGGAGCGCACCGCGCCGTCGCCGTGGCGATGGAAACGGGCCTCCCGCTCAAGATCGCCGGCAAGTTGCAGGAGCCGAAGGAGCGGGTGTACTTCCACGAGCTCGTCGAGCCGCACCTCGTGGACGGGATCGAGTACCTGGGCGAGGTCACGCACGGCCAGAAGGTCGAGCTGCTGCAGAACGCCCGCGCCACGCTCTTCCCGATCGAGTGGGAGGAGCCGTTCGGCCTCGTCATGATCGAGTCGATGGCGTGCGGGACGCCGGTGATTGCGACTCGGTGGGGCGCCGTTCCCGAGGTGATCGAGCATGGCCGCAGCGGCATCATCGTCGACCACTATCGCGAGATGGCCGCCGCGCTCGAGCAAGCCGACGAGCTCGACCCGTTCGAGCTACGCCGCTACGTCGAGGAGGAGTTCTCGCCGCAGCGGATGGTTCACGACTACATCGCCGCTTACGAAACGGCGATCGACCAGCAGCGGGGCGCCTAGGGCCAGGGTGCGGCGCCGGACCAGCCGTGCCAGCGCTCAGGCTCTAGCCAGGCGCTGACGCGCTTCGCATCGCGGCGGCGGAAGCGTTGCCCCGTGTAGCGAACGGCTAGGCGATCGATGTCGATCAGCTCCGTATCGTCCTCGATCGAGACGATGTGGCCGATCACGCTGACATGGCGGTACCACGTCTGCGTGCCGAGCGCGGTCAACGCGACGCGCGGATCTCGGCGCATGAATCGGAGCCGGAGGCGGGTCTCCTCCATGTTCAGCAGGACGCGGCCGTCGGCCCAGTCGTACCAGGTCGGGACGGTGTGGGGCGAGCCATCCGGGCGGAGAGTCGCGACGACGGCTGGATTCGGTTGCGAGAGAAATTCGTCGACGTCGGGCGGGACCGGAAGGCGCGGCACGCGCCAAGCCTACGAGACGGCGATCGCGAAGACGCGCTGTTCGACGTAGGGCCTGGAGCCGGAGGCGCTCGTCGTCATCGACGTCGATCGCCTCTCCGGCACCGCGGTAGCTCACGAGCGCGCGTTCGACCTGTGACCGTAGATCGGCGGGGAGACGCGGGAGAGCCCATTCGGCGCCACTCGCCTTCGAATGCACTGCTCCGGTCTCCAGGGAAGCGACGGCGATCGGCGCCAGGTTCGTCCCGAAGAACGAGATCGTGCGCGCGCTGACGAGCAGGCGGAAGCTGCGCTCGCTGAGTGCGCCTCCTCGGAGGTTCATCCCTCCGATTGTCCTCGCGTCGCCCAATATCGTTTCAGCCCTGCGTAGGACTGCCAGAACGGCATGGCGCGCTCGTAGAGGTCGCCGTCCACGTCTCCCTGGATCAGCTCGTTCCGGACGGAGCGGCTGAACTCCTCCTCGCTCAGTCCCGTTCCGACGCGGTCGGTCCAGGTGCGCAGCCGGTCCCGCAGCTGGTCCAGGTGCCGCGCGACGTCCTCGGCGACGCCGAAGTGAATCAGCGCGAGGCGGGAGGGCCTGCGGCGCTCGATCTCGTCGAGCGTCTGCTGCCAGGTCTCGAGGTCGAAGTCGGGCGGAGGCGTCGGCGGCAGCACGAGTCGCTCGGGCTGGATCCGCACTCCTGCCGCGTCCCCCGCGTACAGCGTCCCGTCGCCGGCGAGGTAGGAGACGTGGTGGGAGGCGTGGCCCTTTGTGGGAAAGCAGTCGAGGCCGACGACCGTGTCGCCGACGACGTGCACGTTCTCCTGCGGCACGGGCGCGAGCTCGCCCCAGAGCGTGTCGAACGTGTCTCCGTACAGCCGCCGCGCACTTGCCTCGAGCCGGGTCGGGTCGACGAGGTGCGGTGCGCCGACACGCGACACGTGCACCTGCAGGCCAGGATGCTCACGCACCAGGACACCCGCGGCTCCCGCGTGGTCGAGGTGGATGTGCGAGAGGAGGAGGTGGCGCAGGTCGCCGAGCTCGAGTCCGCGTGCGCGAAGCTCGTCTTCGAGCCGCTCGAGGCAGGTGCTCGGGCCGCAATCGAACAGCGCGGGCCCGTCGTCGGTCTCGAGGAGATACACGCCGATAACGCGCGCCGCGTCCTGGTGGTGAAGGTCGAGCGGATCCAGGCTCATCCGAGCGCGGATCCTCCCACGGGAGGGAGAGGGAGCGGCTGCGCAGAGCCGCTCCCCCTGACGGACCTAGCGCCGCCGACGCAGGGCGAGCAGGGCCGCGGCGGCGACCGCGATGCCCGCCCCCGCACCGAGAGCAATGCTCATTCTGCGGCTACCCGCTCGCGAGCCGGCACTGTTGCGTTGGCTGACCGGATCCACGCGGGGCAGGCCGGCTGCGACGAGCCGTGCCTTCAGTACGGCCGTGCCGCGATACCAGCCGCCGTGGGTCTGCTGGTCCCAGATCTTCTGTCCGGCCTCCATGTAGCTCACCGGCCCGCCAGCTGCATACGGATAGAGCTGCTGGCGAAGGGTGTCGGTGGAGGGGCCGGGGACCGTGTAGGTGACGGTGTACTGCGTCCCGAGCAGTCCCGAGGGCCGTGCACGAAGCAGCGGGTTGGGCGATTGCCCGAAGGTCTGCGGGAAGAAGCCGCTCTCATTCACGAGCAGGCCGAGATCAGTCGACGCATTACCCTCGCCGTCGCCGCGAATGGTGAGCGGCGACTTGAGACCCGGACCCGAAATCGTGGCCTCGGAGGGGCCTTTGGCGGCGGCCACGGCCGGAAGCGCGAGAGCCGTCGCGACGACCGCGAGCGGGATGACGCCAGTTCGAATCGTCATGTGAGTCCTTTCGGATGGAGGCGGAAGTCGTCGCCTCTACACCGGAGGGAGCGGTCTAGGTTCCAGCGCCCGCCGCGGCGCGAACCAGCGCAGCCTCGAGATCGGCGATCAGGTCATCCGCCGACTCGATTCCCACCGACAGGCGCACGAGGTTCCGGGGCGCCGCAAACGGCGCGTCCGCGGTGGACGCGTGTGTCATCCGGGCGGGATGCTCGATCAGGCTCTCGACGCCGCCCAGCGACTCCGCGAGCTGGAAGAGCCTCGTCCGCGCGACCAGTCCGACCGCCTCTTCCTCGGACTCCGCGAGGAACGAGATCATCCCGCCGAAGTCGCGCATCTGCCGCGCGGCGATGACGTGTCCGGGATGGTCGGGGAGTCCCGGGTACAGCACCCCTTCAACGCGCGGGTGGCGCGACAGCCAGCCGGCGATCGCATGCGCGTTCTTGCAGTGCTGCCGCATCCGCACCGCGAGCGTCTTGATCCCGCGCAGCACGAGCCACGAGTCGAACGGGCCCGGAACGGCGCCAAGCGACTTCTGCAGGAAGTAGAGACGCTCCGCGACGGTGGGATCGTTCGTCGCGACGAAACCGCCGACCACGTCGGAATGACCGCCGAGGTACTTCGTCGTCGAATGGAGCGAGATGTCGGCGCCGAGCTCGAGCGGTCGCTGCAGGTAGGGCGTCGCAAATGTGTTGTCGACGACGACCATCGCGCCTGCGGCATGAGCGGCTTCGGCCGCCGCGCGGATGTCGACCACGTTGAGCAACGGATTCGTCGGCGTCTCGAGCCAGACGATGCGCGTTCGCTCG
>WNFU01008527.1_pt1 | contig 11824 bp, 10 predicted proteins | sample 5400121 | NCBI WGS metagenome assembly WNFU01 (sample SAMN13153360, study PRJNA577476) | soil metagenome | isolation source: 100 cm soil or saprolite under grassland replicate 1 | place: USA:California | collected 2016-06-15 | reverse complement strand
TCGGCACGCTCGAGACGAGGGGACGCACTGGTCCCCGACAGGAGATCGTGTCGGGCAGCCTCGATGGCCGGGAACAGGCTCCGCAGCTCCCGCCCGTACCGCAGGGCCTGGAGCTCGCCGTCGATCACCACGCCGAGGAGGAGCAGCACGAAGATGCCGCCCCCGAGCAGCACGAAGCGCAGCACGTGGCGGCGCCGGCGGAGGGTCTTCCTGGTCGGCCGGGACCCGCCTTCGAGCTTCGTTGGCGAGCTGAGGGAAGAAGAGTGTGAATCCAATGTGGTTGCCGGCTGAGTTTACGGCACGATCTCCGGTCCGGGGCGGGCGGGATCGTTGACACCGACGTCCTCGAGGCCTCCGGCCATCCCCCGGGCAGGCTCGCCCGCGCCGGGAACGTGAGGGCGGGACCCCGGAAGGTCGCGCCTAATGTCGTCAGAGCGAGCGTCGGCCTGCGGCAACGTCGGTATAGTCGGGCGCCGTGCGGATCTTGCTCGTCAACCAATATTTCCCCCCCGACTCGTCCGCCTCGGCGCAGCTCGTGGGAGAGCTGGCCGAGGATCTGGCCCGGCACCACCGGGTGGTGGTCCTCGCGGGGAGGCCGAGCTACAACCCCGGGGCTATGGCCCCCGACCCCCCTGGCACGCGGGTGGTGCGCGCCTGGTCCACGACGTTCCACCGCGTGAGCATGCTCGGTCGGGTCGCGAACTACGCGTCCTTCCTGGCCTCCTCCCTTGTCCGGGCGATGTTCCTGCCTCGGCCCGACGTCGTGGTGGCGCTCACTGATCCGCCGGCCATCGGCCTGGTCGGACTCCTCGCCTCGCGCCGGTACCGCGTGCCGTTCGTGTACGTCTGCCAGGACATCTTCCCGGACGTGGCCGTGGCCCTCGGGATGCTCCGGAACCCGGCCGTCGTGGGTATGTGGCGCCGGCTGAACCGACGCCTCCAGAGCGGGTCCGCCCGAGTCGTCGTGATCGGACGGGACATGCGGGCCAAGCTCGAACGGGAAGGAGTTCCCCCCGAGCGAATCACCCTCATCCGCAACTGGGGGAACGGGCAGGCGCTCCCGGCCGTGGAGCGCCGTCGCATCCGCCGCCACCTCGGCTGGGAGGGACGCACGGTCGTGATGCACGCGGGGAACCTCGGCCTGGCGCAGAACCCCGGCGTGCTCGTAAAGGCGGCCGCTCTGCTCCGGGACACCGACGTTCAGGTGGTGTTCCTCGGGGACGGGGCCGCGCGGCCGGAGGTGGAGGCACTGGTCGGCCGGTTGGGATGCGAGAACGTGTCGTTCCTCCCGTACCGGCCCACGGACGAGGCCCAACAGCTGATGGGCGCCGCCGACCTCCACGTGGTGTCTCTGCATCCCGGGCTCCTGGGCTGCGTCGCGCCGACCAAGGTCTACGGAATCCTGGCCGCCGGGAGGCCGTTCGTCGCGGCGGTCCAGCCCGGGTCGGAGCCAGGCCTGCTCGTTGAGGAGATCGGCTGCGGAGCGCGGGTGGACCCGGACGACCCTGCGGCGCTGGCCGGGGCGATCCGCAGGCTCGCCGACGGCTCCCTGGACGAGATGGGGTCCCGGGCGCGGCGGGCATTCAACGAGCGGTTCAACCGCACGTCGTCCACGGGCCAGTATCGGGACTTGCTCGAATCGCTCGAGAGGGGTCGTTCGAAGGGCTGACGACGCTGGGCGCCCGAGGGCCCTCGCGGCGTTCGTTGACGCCTCCATAGGGAGTCTCTAGTCTCGGGGCACCGCGAGCTCGGCCGTGGTCCGATCGCCCCGTGCCGACATCGTCCCCTCGCTCCTGGAGGCTCTCGTGCGGATGGTGGTTACTGGAGGCGCCGGCTTCATCGGCTCCAACATCGCCGCTGCACTGGCCGACAGGGATGACGAGGTGATCGTGTTCGACGATCTCAGCTCGGGGTACGCGGAGAACCTCGCCGGCCAGCCGGACGTGAAGCTGGTCGAGGGCTCCATCCTCGATGCGGACTTGGTCGAGGACGTGATCGCGGGGGCCGACGTGGTCTTCCATCACGCGGCCTCCGTCGGTAACAAGCGCTCTATCGACGACCCTCGGCACGACGTTATGGTCAACGCGGTTGGGACGATCAATGTCCTCGAGGCGTGCCGCCGGGGCGGAGTCCGGAAGGTCGTGTATGCCTCGTCCGCGGGGATCTTCGGCGAGCTGCGGGAGCTCCCCATCTCGGAGACCCATCCGCTCGAGCCCGACTCCCCGTATGGCGCGAGCAAGCTGGCCGGCGAGAAGGCGTGTCTGGTGTACGCCAAGCTGTACGAGCTCGAAGCCGTGGCGCTCCGCTACTTCAACGTGTATGGCCCCCACCAGCGCTTCGACGAGTACGGGAACGTGATCCCGATCTTCGTGTTCCAGATGATCGACGGGGAGACCTTGACCATCTTCGGCGACGGGGAGCAGACTCGGGACTTCATCAACGTCCGCGACGTGGTCCAGGCGAACCTGAAGGCGGGGGACTCCCGGGGCGTCTCGGGGGCGTTCAACCTCGGCAGCGGGACCCGGATCAGCATCAACGGCCTCGTCCGGGAGTTGGCCGGACTGGCGGACGGCGGGGTCGACGTGCGATACGGGCCGCCGCGGCCCGGCGATGTGCGCGATAGCCTCGCAGACATCTCCCGGGCACAGGAAGCCCTGGGCTTCACGCCGGCGGTCTCGCTCCCGCAGGGGCTCCCCGAGTACGTCTCGTGGGCCCGGGCCGAGAGGCGGGCGTGAGCCGGGTCCTCGTCCTCGGCGGAGCCGGCATGCTCGGCCACAAGCTCCACCACGTCCTGTCGCAGGACCACGAGGTGGTCTCGGTCCTGCGGGGCGGGCTGCCGGCCGGCTCCGCGCCGGACGACGAGATCTTCCGGCGGGGGCGGGTGGTGGAGGGGGTCGACGTGACCGACCTCGCGGCCACTGACGGGCTCCTCGCCGAGCTCACCCCGGACGTGGTGGTCAACTGCGTCGGGATCGTCAAGCAGCGCCCGGCCGCGGCCGACCCCATCCCGTCGATCTCCGTGAACGCCCTGCTCCCGCACCGGCTCGAGGACATGTGCTCGAGACGGGGCGCGAGGCTCGTGCACTTCAGCAGCGATTGCGTGTTCAGCGGAGACCGCGGCGGCTACACGGAGGAGGACGTCTCCGACGCGAGAGACCTCTACGGGCGGACCAAGTTCCTGGGCGAGGTCGGCCCGCCGGGCCTCACGATCAGGAGCTCGATCATCGGCCGCGAGCTCGCCCATTTCCAGTCCCTGCTCGAATGGTTCCTGCGACAGCGAGGCACAGTCAGCGGCTTCACCCGGGTCATGTACTCGGGCGTGACGACAATAGAGATGGCCAGGATCGTGGACGAAGTGCTCAGCGCACACCCCGAGCTCGCCGGCCTGTACCAGGTGGCCTCGCCTGCGATCTCCAAGTTCGACCTCCTCACGATGGTCCGCGACGCGTTCGGGCTGGACACGGTGGTGGTTCCGGACGAAGGCGCCGTCTCCGACCGGACCCTCTCCGGCGAGCGTTTCCTCGCGGCCACGGGGATCGAGACCTCGACCTGGCACGACATGATCGAAGGCCTCGTCAAGGAGGCCTCGCTCTACCCTGAGCCGAGGCCCCGATGAAGCCATTCGACGGCAAGCGACTGTTGGTCACGGGCGGGACTGGTTCGCTCGGCAAGCTGCTCGTCCGCCGGCTCCTGACCGGCGAGATGGGGGATCCCGAGCGGATCGTGGTGTTCTCCCGGGACGAGGCGAAGCAGCACGAGATGCGGCTGGCGTATCTACACCGCGTGGCGTCCACCGACGAGGTCGTCTTCTCGAACTTCCAGCGACAGCTCGTGTTCCGGATCGGCGACGTCCGCGACCCGAACGCCCTGACCGCCGCCTTGCGCCAGGCGGACATCGTCTTTAGCGCCGCGGCGCTCAAGCAGGTCCCCACCTGCGAGTACTTCCCCTTCGAGGCGGTGCAGACCAACGTCGGAGGCCCCGAGAACATCGTGCGAGCTATCGAGCAGCACCGATTTCCCATCGAGCTGGTGCTGGGCGTCTCGACGGACAAGGCCTGTAAGCCGGTCAACGTCATGGGCATGACGAAGGCTATCCAGGAGCGCGTCTTCATCCAGGCGAACATGCGCGCCCCCGAGACCCGGTTCGTCTGCGTCAGATATGGGAACGTTCTCGCGTCCCGGGGTTCCGTGATCCCGCTGTTCATCGACCAGATTCGGCACGGCGGGCCGGTCACCATCACGACGAACGAGATGACCCGGTTCCTCCTCTCCCTGGACCAGTCGGTGGACCTGATCTTCGCCGCCGTCCGACAGGCGCTCCCCGGGGAGACGTACATTCCCAGAGTCCCGTCGGCCCGCGTGGTGGACATCGCGGCCGCGCTGATCGGAGATCGCCCCATCGAGACGAAGGTCGTCGGGATCCGTCCGGGCGAGAAGGTGCACGAGATCCTGATCAGCGAGGAGGAGGCCACCCGGACCGTCCAGCGCGACGAGTACTACGCGATCCAGCCCATGCTGCCGGAGCTCCGCAAGGCGCCGGAGCAGCCACCCGCGCTCTCGAAGGAGTACAGCTCGGCCGACGAGGTCCTGCCTCACGAGGCCACGGCCGACCTGCTCCGGCGCCGCCGGCTGATGGTCGAGGACGTCGCGAACGAGGTGGCCGAGGTCCTTCGGTGAGCGTCCCTTCCTTGAAGGCCCTCCGTTGAGAGTCCTCACCATCCTGGGCACCCGCCCGGAGATCATCAGGCTCTCGAGGGTGATCCCCCTCCTCGACGAGGCGAGCGACCACGTCCTGGTCCACACCGGGCAGAACTTCCGCCCGGAGCTCTCCGACATCTTCTTCTCGGAGCTCGGGCTGCGCGACCCCGACCGCTACTTGGGTGTGAAGGGCGCCACGTTCGGGCAGCAGGTGGGCGCCCTCCTCGCCACCATCGAGCCGGTGTTCCAGGAGGTCCGGCCGGATCGGCTCCTGGTACTGGGGGACACCAACACCGGACTCGCGTCGATCGTCGCACGCCGCCTGGGGATCCCGACGTTCCACATGGAGGCCGGCAACCGGTGCTTCGACGACCGGGTCCCCGAGGAGGTGAACCGCAGGATCATCGACCATTGCAGCACGGTCCTCCTCCCGTACACCCACCGGAGCAAGGAGAACCTGCTCCGGGAGGGCTTCGAGCGATCCCGGATCTTCGTTACGGGGAACCCGATCAAGCAGGTCATCGACCACTATCTCCCGAGGATCGAGTCCTCCGACGTGACGACCCGCCTTGGCTTGGAACCCGGGCGCTTCTTCCTCGTCACCATGCACCGCGCCGAGACCGTCGACCGGGAGACCCCCCTCCGTGACCTCGTCACGGCCCTCGCGGAGCTACACGCGGCCCACGGCCCCCCTGTCGTGTGCTCGCTGCACCCTCGGACGCGGTCGAAGATCGAGGGCTTCGGCATCGACGTCGACCGCGCCGGGCTGGCCTTCCTCGAACCGCTCGGGTTCTTCGACTTCGTGCGACTTGAGCGCGACGCGTGGTGCGTGCTCACCGACAGCGGCACGGTCCAGGAGGAGACGTGCCTGTTCGGCACGCCGAACGTCACCGTCCGGGAGGTCACCGAGCGCCCCGAGACGCTCGAGGTGGGCTCCAACCTCCTGGCCGGCACCGATCCAGACCGGATTCTCGAGGCCGTGGCCCTGGTGACGTCCGAGCGCATCGGATGGGCCCCGCCCGAGGAGTACCTCGCGGCGAACGTCGCCGAGACGGTACGCCGGCTGGTCCTGGGTCACCGGCCTCCGGACGCGTCCGAGCGCCGTTGGCTCGGCGACAAGGGGTGAGGGCGATGCGACGCCAGCTCGGCCGGGGGCAGCGCCTGCGATGGGCGGTCCGCCGGGCTCGCCCCGTCCTCCGTCAACCGATGGTGGCCCTCCGCCACCGCGGCCTGATCGCCAACGACGTCTTCCTCGCCGGGTATCCGAAGTCGGGGAACACATGGCTGGCCTTCCTCCTCGGTGACGCCCTGTTCGACGTCGACATGGACTTCGTGAACCAGGGCAACTACGTCCCGGGGGTGGGACGACATGCGGACGCGCTGCCCTTGGGGGTGGGGACGGGTCGGTTCTTGCGCACGCACGAGCCCTACCGCCCTGGCTACCGCCGGGCCGTGTACGTCGTCCGAGACGTGCACGACGTGCTCGTCTCCTACTACCAGCACCATCGGATGAATAGGGTGGACATCTCACTCGACCGGTTCGTCCCGGACTTCCTGGGCGGGCATCTCGACGGGTTCGGGTCCTGGATGAGCCATGTCCAGTCGTGGATGACGTCGCGCGCCGAGCTCCACGTCGTCCGATACGAGGACCTCAGGGCCAACACTGAGGGGACGCTCCGGCAAGCCCTCGAATTCCTGGGCCGCGCCGACCGGGGCGACCGAATCCCCCGCGCCATCGTGCGCAACTCGCTGGATCGCATGCGGGCGAAAGAGGAGGAGGCCCGCCGAGTCCTCCCGGAGTTCGCCGCCCTCGACCCGAACTTCCCATTCGTCGGCTCCAGCACCACGGCGCCGAAGCCGTCCCTATCCCGGGAGCAGCTCGAGCTCGTGGCCCAGGCGGCCGGCCCGGTCCTGGAGCGGCTCGGCTACCGGACCCGGGTGTCGGCCGGGGCGGCGCCCGAGTAGATGCGCATCCTCCTCGACGTCATGTTCCGCCTCGAGCTCATGGGCGGAAACGTCACCCACCTGCGCCACCTCCTGTCGGCCTGGTTCGCAGACGGCGTCGACCGCGAGCACGAGCTGTTCCTGGTCACGAGGCGCGAGAACGTGGAGGTGCTCGGACCGGAGTTCACTGACCGGATGCGCGTCCACCCGGTCGGCGACCGCCTCGCGACTCCGGCCCGGCTGGCCTGGGAGCAGACGGTGCTCCCCCGGGTGGTCCACCGGCTCTCGCCCGACGTCATGCTCTGCCCCGGCAACATCTCACCGCTCGTGAGCCCGGTGCCGACCGTCGTGATACTGCAGAACGCGTTGCCGTTCTGCCCCCGGCCGCCCACCACAGCCGTCGGGACTTCGGCGTGGTGGTGGCGAATCGTCCTGGGGTGGTTCATGCGCGCCTCCAACAGAACTGCCACCAGGACGATTTTCCACTCCCGATACCTGCGCGACCTCTTCGTCGGGCGTTTCGGCGCCGATCCCGACCGGTGCGACGTGATCCTGAACGGCGCGGACTCGTTCTCGGTGCCGGCCGCGACGACGGACGCAGATCTGGCGGCCGCCCTCGATGATGGCGGAACACTCGATCGCCTCGGGGTTCGGCGGCCGTTCCTCCTGGACGTCGGCCACCTGTACGCCTACAAGCACATCCCCGCCCTGGTGGACGGGTTCGCGGAGAGCGGGCTGGCGGACCGAGGCTATCAGCTCGTCCTCGCAGGGAAGGAAACCGACCGGGCCCACGTCGCGCAGACCCGGGCCGCGATCGCGAGGCAGGGTCTCGGCTCGTCGGTGGCGCTGGTCGGGGGGCTCGCGCACGATGAGGTGGCGTCCCTGCTCGGGTCATGCGAGGCCTTCGTTTTCCAGTCCACCTGTGAGAACTGCCCCAACGCGCTGCTCGAGGCGATCGCCGCCGGGATCCCCATCGCGTCGTCGATCGCAGGCCCCATGCCCGAGATGGGCGGGGACGCCCTCGAGTACTACGACCCGTACCGGCCCTCGGACATCGCCCGGGCGCTCCGCAACGTGGCCCTCGACCCCCTTGTCCGGGAGCGGCTGCGCGGCCGCGCCGCGGCCAGGGCCACGGCGCTTCCCTCCTGGCGGCGATCGGGGCGCGAGACCCTCGACTCGCTCGGCCGGGCGGCGGCCACGGCCGGCCGGTCGAGCCGTCGTCCGCCCGGGTGAACACGGGATCGCGGGACGGTCACCACCCGTACCCGTACCGGACGAGCTCCTCGCCGGCCACCCGGTGGAACAGGTCGAGGATCTCGTCGTCGAGCTCCTCCCGCCAGTTGCCGACCGAGCCGCGGCGGAAGGTGTTCGCCGTGCGGGAGAACACCCGGGGCTGGACGTAGTCGACGACGGCGTCGCTCCGGTCCACGCCGAGCACGCGGTAGAGCTCCTCCAGCACGTCCCGCTGGCGCCCGTGGTCGCCGCCGCCAGAGTCGCCCACCAGGTCCTCGAACCGGACCACGAGGTCAGCGTCCTCGAGCCAGCGTTCGAAGACCCGCAGCGTCTCTGCGACCGAACGCAGCCCCGCCTCAGGCACGCCCTCGATCGACATCCGCAGGCGCTGCCGGGGGTCGGCGTCCCGATACAGTTCGAACAGCCAGTGCTGATTGGTCGTCGCGACGTAGTGCGCGTGTGAGACGACCACGTCGCGAGGGTCGCGGATCATGAACACCGTCGTCGCGCCACCGACTCGGAGCAGCTCGCGGTACCCGGGCCCGCTTGCCACATGGGCCATGACGACCTGGCTCGGCTGTATGGAGCCGATCAGGGATCGGAACTCCCCCTCCGACCGGATCCGGCTGTCGAAAACGGTGCGGCGGAGCTGGCGGTACAGGCCCGGGTGCAGACACAGGGCGCGTTCGAGAAGGAACGTCCCGGACTTCGGGACGCTCGTGGCGAGCACCCGGGGCCCTCCCCGCAGCCCGAGTCGGTTCGGCAGCTTTCGAGGGATGAACCCCAGCGACTCCGCCAGCCACTGCGCCCGGCGATACCGCCTGGCTGCGCGGTCGAGGACGCCCATCCGGCTCGTCATGGGCTGCCTAGCCGGGTGAGGGCGAAGGGCTATCTGTCGCCAACCAGTCGAACACCACGCAGATGCCGCACATGCCCGGTCAGACCCCTGCCCGGACGTCGGTGCCACGCCCGGCCTCCGCCGGGCCCGGAGCCGTGGCGATCTGCCTCCGAACCGGTTTCCGGACCGTGGCGAACTGGAACAGCAGCATCAGGATGATCATGGGGTACAGCACGGTCTTCACTTGCTCGACGGCGTCGCTCCGGAGGCTGAGTGGGAGCGAGGCGATGAGGATCGGATACAAGACGTGCAGCGCCCGGGTGGGCCGCGGGGACTGCCGCCGGTACGCGTAGCCGATGAGCAGCCCGAGAAGGGCCGCGACGCCGAACGAGCCCGCCAGCCCGAAGTTGAGGTACGACTCCGATGGAAATGAGAACGCAAATCCCGAGTTGGTGCTGGTGTACCCGATCAGCTGCCGGTACACGAAAGTGCCTGTCGCCCGTGGAGGCCCGAAGAGCGCCACGGCGATGGGACCGGGGAACTGCCGCTTGATCGACTCGAGATACGTGGACCCGTCCGAGAACGGATGATGGGCCGGGACGCGATCGATCAGGTTGCTGGTCACGAGCACCGGGGTGCTGACAGGCAGGAGCGCGCGCGACGCAAGGGTTGTGGAGTCGGTGGGGAGGCCCTGCCCCACCCGATACTGGCCCACGGCCGTGAACACGGCCACCACGACCAGGCCGAGGAGGATCCCCGCCCACAGGCGCATCCGGCGAACGGTGATGTGGTGCACGTACAGCGCGAAGAGCGCAGGGCCGACGAGCTCACCCCGGCTCCCGGTGAGCAGGGTGAAGATGACGAACGCACCGAAGAGCGCGTAGTCGCTCGCGAGCAAGATGCGCCGGTGGAGCTGGGCGTTCGAGATCGAGATGAGGATGACGGCGGTGAACACGAGGATGTTCGTCGCAGCCCGGGCGAGGGCGTCCACGTTGTAGATGAGGACTCCGAACCCATACGGGTGTGCGAAGGCCTCCGGCACCTCGCTCGCCCGAAGGACGATCGTCACGAGGATGATCCACCGCCCCAAGCGGCGCAGCCGCTCGTAGTCGAGGACGCGCGCAGGCCCGGCCTCGGCCCCCCACCCACCCCGCCGCCGAAACAGCACGAAGGAGAAGACAGAGCCGGCGGCCATACCCGCGACAGTGAGCACGAACACGCCGATGAGGGTCGAGGTGATGTCCTCGCGCGTGCTCGTGCCGATCGACGTCCCCGTGGACAGGATGAACAGCACGGGGCCGATCAGGGCCACGGCGGCATAGGCGAGGGGAAAAGCAAGAGGGTGGAACCAGTCCCCCGAGGCCACCCGGAAGAGGAAGAACAATACGCCGACGAAGATCAGGGACGTGGCCGCGATCTGGGTGACGCGAGTTGCCGAGGAGGACGTCACCAGCCCGCTCGAGAGCTGTGCCACGCCGTACCCGGCTGCCCAGCCCAGCGCCAGCACTCCCACGACCCACCGCCATTCGTGCCGAGCTTCAGTCCATCCCGCGCGCAGGGCGCGGGGAGGAAATGCGCCGAGGACGCGACGGTGCCCTGGTGGAGGATTGGCCGCGAGCCGCATGGACGCCCGATGCTAGCAGATGGCTGATGCCCAGGCCAGGGCCCCTTTTTCGCGGCCAGGACCTCGTTCCATGATCGCGGAGCGATGCGACTGCCCCGCGTCGAGCCTCTGGCGTTCTTGTAGGTTTCAGCGTGGACGAGCGCATGCGACGGCGAGAACCTTCTTCCACGACGGCGTCCGACCCCCTCGTGCTGCGGGTGGGGCCGGGACCGGGCGCTCGGATACACCTGCTCGCGCTCAGGGTCGCATTCGCTGCAGCGCTCCGCCTCTTCCGGGGGCGGGGACTGCACGACATCGTGGTGGCGCTGGGACGGGTATTCGGTCGGAGACACGTCGCCGTGTTCCGGGTCTTCGGATCCCGGCAGATCGAGATCGGGCTCCACGACCGCTACTGGATCCCCTACGTCCTGGGATTCAGGGACTACGAGCCTGAGATAGCGGTCTGCCTGGCCCACGTCCTGGACGAGACGTCGACCTTCGTCGACGGAGGGGCGAATATCGGCTGGTGGAGCGTCTGCGCGTCCACCAGGATCCCCGACCCCTCCCGGATCGTGGCCATCGAGGCGGCCCCACCCGTGTACGCCCGGCTCGAGCGGAACGCGGAGCTGAACAATGGGGCATTTACGCCGCGCAACGCGGCGGTGTGGAGCCGGAGTGGCGAGTCCCTCACGATCCACGTCCACGCGACGAAACACGGCTCCTCGAGCGTCACCCGAGGATACTCGCGGGAGCGGGGCTACGAGCCGTACACCGTGCCGTCGACGACCCTGGAGGAGACCATCCGGCAGTCGGGGGCCGGCCCGGAGGACCTCGTCGTCCTGAAGCTCGATGTCGAGGGCGCGGAGATCCCCGCGCTCAACGGGCTTGGCGACCGGCGTCCCTCCTTGCTGGTGTACGAGGACCACGGTATGGAGCGGGAATCCGCCACCTCCGCCCACGTCTTCTCCCTGGGCTACCGCGTGTTCGCCTGGGACGGCGGCCGGATCCGCGAACTGTTCGACCTGGAGGCGGTCCGGGCCGTCAAGACGAACCCGACCCGGGGCTACAACTTCTTCGCGACCGACGACGACCAGGTGGCGAGGCGTCTGCTCGGGCAGGAGGCCGAAGCGGGCCCGCGGCCCGGGGTCAGGCAGTCCCGGCCGGTCGATCGGCCCGGGCGCCGGCCGGGACCAGCCGACGCGCCGCCCTTCCCACCATCTTCAGGTCCGCCACCGACCGGGGAAGGAGCTCGGCCGGGCTCCGGCCCGAGTCGGCTCGGAACAGCCACGCCGCCGTCAGGAACATGACCATATAGGAGATACTCGAGGCGATCGAGGCCCCGTCCGCACCGAACGCGGGCGTCAGCGGGACGTTCAGCACCGAGCTCGTAACCAGGGAGGTCCCCGCGATGAGCGCCGCCCGGGCCGGCTTCCCGCGCTGCACGATGAAGTACTCGACGATGATCGCCGACGGGCCGTAGAACAGCATCCCGGGCAGCAGCCACATGA
>WNFU01012326.1_pt1 | contig 11825 bp, 10 predicted proteins | sample 5400121 | NCBI WGS metagenome assembly WNFU01 (sample SAMN13153360, study PRJNA577476) | soil metagenome | isolation source: 100 cm soil or saprolite under grassland replicate 1 | place: USA:California | collected 2016-06-15 | reverse complement strand
CACGAACTGCTTTTGTTGCAGAAACTCCTCCTCGCGCACCCGCAACCGGTCGTGGCGCTCCTGCATCTTTTCCACTTTGGCCTGGAGCGCCTGGAACTGCCTGGCGCGGTAGAGCACGTTGAGGTGGACGGCCACGGCTGTGGTGGTCGCGCCGGCCGCCAGCAGTCCCACAATCGCGCTGATCGCCTTTAAGAACACCCGCCGCCGCGGCGCCTCCAATTGCTCGGTGCTGATCAGGTTGTTGGTGTCGTCGGCCGGCACCTTCAGCGCCTGGTGGTTCCAGTAGTACGGACCGGCCTGGACCGGGCTAAACTGCACCGGCAGCCGGAGGGTGGTTCGTATGGGGCCGAGTTGGCTTTGGGCTCCGGCACCGAAAAGCCAGATGCTGCCGACCGTGACGCCGAACTGCTGTTTTACATAGAGGATGGTGCGATTGAGATCGACGTTGACCCGCTCCGGATGGGTGTTCCAACTGTTGCTCAACGTGCGACCGAGGCAAATCTGGCCGTCTTTGCGGCCGACGACGACGGTGGTAGTACCGCCGGTCTCCGCGGCGAGCAGTGCCACTTCATTCGGTTCCAGGGGCAGGGCGGGGAGTTGCTGCTGGAGGATGGCGGAGGCAGGAATCACCCTGGCCAACTTCAATTCGGCTTGTTCGCAGGCCTGCACCAGTTGGTCGAGCAATTCCTTGGGAAAAAAGTGCACCAACATGGCCTGCGCATTCCGGGTCGGCAGGGTCGGCTGATAACTCCAGGCGGCCTCGGCGGGGAATGGCTTGAGCTGCTTGACTCGCCGTTGCAAAAACGATTTCAGGCCGCGCCCTTTGATCGGCGGCGCCTCGACCAGTTGCTGCGCCAGGCGCGCATGAGCGACGACCACCGTGGCTTGCGGCCCGGCATAACCGGTCTGCTTGACCGCGTCCCGGAGGGCGAACGAAAAATCGGCGAAATCCGTCAGCGGCTCCGGGCGTTCCCAATTGTTCACCACGCTGCCGCGATGGACGGCAGTGGCGCTGAACCGCTCGTTCAGCACGCTGAGGGAGAGAATCGTTCCGGTCATGCGAGAGGCAGAATTTCGAAATTCGAAATCCGAAATTCGCAATCCGAAACGAATCCGAATGGGGAAATCTCAGAATTCACGATGAAGACTTTGGTTTCCGGCAACCTGGAGGGTTGGCGGATGATGGCCGTGGGCCAAGCCACAGACCGCCATGCGAGAAGGGTATTCTGGTTACCGGGGCGTCTCGCCTGCCGTCGAGCCGGGCAAGCTGCCTGGCGGATTCAGCCGGGACGAGAATGCGCCGAAATTGCCCCACGGTTCCACGTGGCAAGAGGGCGCCTTCGATGGCTGCCAGAATGGCTGCCGTCAGGTCCGCCGCCGCACGGCAGGCCCGGGCGAGGAACGCGTTCCCAGCGAGCCTCGACCTTAAAGGGGTTGCCAGCTGATTTTGGTTGGCGCCGATGTAATCTTTCATAGCCCGCATCACGATTGCTTGCTGGTGGGCGCCGATTGGACGAAGGATCGCCAGCGCTCCCAATGTGCACCAGGGATGCTAGGCAGTTTCCGTTCCTAAATTGTCGGAACCGTATTTGTTTGGTGGCAAATTGTTGGTCTCCAGAGGCATTGGAATTTGTTGATTGTCGTGCGCGCAGGGTTCGCGGCTTGAATAGTTGAGCTTTGCATTGCCCCTGCATGGAGAATGAGCGGGCCAAGCCCAGTCACCCGATAGCAGGGCATCACCGGCCTACTACGTGACGCTAATCGCGCCCGCGGGATTGTCATTGATTCACGACTATGCAAGGATCCGGCATGACTTTATTGCGTTGCCGCGCCCGGGTCGGGTTCCGCCTCGGGTTCGCGGCGGGCGGCGCGCCAAAAATGGAGAATTGCCCTTCCGACCAAGTGGCGACGTTATCCGTGTGCGGTTTCGTACCTAACCGCGCGCCGTGACGATGCCAAAAAGAAAGGTCAAACATACACGCGAAGACAAGCCCTCGCCTTCGAGGGACCTCAGTTCACCTGGCTACCGGCTGGTGCAGGTTCTCGTGGCGCTGGCGGCGGTGATCGCGATCTACCTACTCACCATCTCCTGGTCCGGCCGTTCCGCAGCCGGGTGCGGTCCCGAATCTCCCTGCCACAAGGTCCTGAACAGTCGATGGGCGTATTGGATTGGCGTGCCGGTCAGCCTGCTGGCCCTTCTGACTTACGGCGGCGTCCTGATGGCGACGTTCAGCGTCACGGCGAATGCGTCCCCGTCACGACGCAAGGCGGCCAAGTCTTTCCTCACGGTGCTCGCGGTAACAATCGTCGGCAGCGCGCTCTGGTTTCTCGGCCTCCAAGTCTTCGTGTTGCGCAGCGTCTGTCTGTACTGCCTGGCCGCACACGGCCTCGGATTGGTCGCCGCCGCGATGGTGCTCTTCAAAACTTCGGAAGCACCGACCGGCAAGGAAATCCTGTCCCCGGACCGACGCGCCGAAAGTTCAGGCTGGCGCTTTGCTTCGTTGGGCCTTGTCGGCGTCGCCCTTCTGATCGCGGGCCAGGTCCTGCACAAACCCAGACTGAATCCTGTCACGCAGGTACTCGGCGCTGGCATCACCTCGACGACCGTGCTGCCAACGAATCCTCCGGCCATCCAACCGAGCGCACCGCCCGCCTCGGCTCGGACCATCTCGCTCCACGACGGGCAGTTCGAATTGAACGTGAGTGAGCTTCCGCTGATCGGTTCGCCAGCAACGAGCTGGCGATCATTTGTCTGCCCATGCCCCTGGACGCGAATTGCAATCCCGCGGTCAAACGCACGCGCAACGAGCATCGGAATGCCTGCCAGTATGCGCGCCTGGGGCTCGCCGTCTGGCGGGCGAACCGCGCTGCTTTCGGCACGTTTGACACCTGGCTCTTTGGCCAGAGCTCCGTTCCATCGGTTCAGGAAACGAGACAGTACGCGGAGCAGTTGGTTGGGCGGGATGCGGTGCAGCGCGCGCTGGCCGATGAGTGGGTTGACCGGCAGATCGAGCGCGATGTGGCACTTTACACGGCCAATTACCAGAAAACGCGCAATGGTAACATGCCACAAATCATGATCGGGTCCCGAATTGGTTTTGGGTCTGTTTCGAGTGTGGAGGACTTGTTTCGCCTCCTCGAAAAGGAGGTGGGCCTGAAGCGCGGCGGCTGAGCGGCCGGCTTGGCCGCAGGCACTGGTTACTGGACGCTCGGCAGCGCTCCCACAGATTCACAGGCCAAGCAGTTTTGGCGTGATCAGGAACTTCAACATCGCCGCGTGGCGGTCTTCCGACTCCAGACAGACGAGTCCACCTTTCGGTAACTTCAGCGCGTCAGAATTGTTGAGATCCAATAGACGGCAGACGTGCTCCGCCAGCGTCGGCGCGTGTCCGACGAGCAGGATATGGTACGCGGTTGGCAAATTTTTCAGCCAGCGCTCGAACTGAGCTTCCGCCGTTTCGTTCAGGAGCGCAGCGGCGGTCCGGAGCTTGCTGGCTGAGAGTGAGCCGGAAGCTTTCAACAGGATCTCCGCGGTTTCCTTCGCCCGCACTAACGGGCTGCTGTACGCTGCGTCAAACTCGATCGCCGCGTCCTTGAGAAAGCGGCCTAGCTTTCGCGCTTGCTTTCGACCGAGTGGCGACAGCGGGCGTGCCGCGTCGTCCACCCCAGGCCGGGCGTCCGCGTGGCGGAGGAAGTAGAATCTCATAATGAATACAGCGTTAGAAGTTTGCAGTCCGGCCGCGTCAACCCACAGATCGCGTCGGCGTTGACATCATGCAGATGGGCGTCATCGTCGTGGCACATCGGCTGCGCGGAAGCGAGACTGGAAAACGCACCGGCGGTTCGCTCGTTTCCCAGGCGTCCATGCGTGAACGACACGCTATGCCGCATTCGAGGCAAGTCAACGAAAACCAGGCGCCCGCGGCGGGACACCGCCGGAATCCCCATCCTGACCGCGGGCGGGAGCAGCGGCTTGCCTTTTCTGCGCTGCTGGCCGGGGCGGTCGGCATCGCGTTCGCGCCCATCTTCGTTCGATTGAGTGAGCTCGGACCAAGCGCCACGGCGTTTTACCGGCTCTTCTTCGCGCTCCCGATCCTGTGGCTGTGGATGGGCGTCGAAGGGAGAAAGTCCGGCGCCGAGCGAAAACCGGCGACGCCGGGCGAGCACCGCGCATTGATCATCGCCGGCCTACTATTCGCGACCGACCTGGCGTTGTGGCATTGGTCGATCCGCTTGACCTCGGTCGCCAACGCAACTTTGTTCGCCAATTTCGCTCCCCTTTTTGTCACCCTCGGAGCGCGAATCTTGTTTGCGGAGAAGATCACTCTGCTCTTTGTCGCGGGCATGGCCGCCGCCTTCGCGGGAACGAGCATGGTTGTCGGCGACAGCGTGCGCTTTAGCCTGGAGCACCTGGCGGGCGATTTCCTCGGGATCGCGGCGGCGCTCTTCTACGGCGGCTACCTGCTCGGCGTAAAACATCTGCGCCGCTCGTTCTCCACCGCGACAATCATGTCCTGGTCGGGTCTTTCCGCGTGCCCGACCCTGCTGGTCGCCGCGCTTCTTTCGGGCGAAGGCCTCCTCGCGCAACACCTCCAAGGCTGGATCATCCTCCTCGCGCTGGCGCTGGTCAGCCAGGTGGGCGGACAAAGCCTGATAGCTTACGCTTTCGCACATCTCCCGGCTTCGTTTTCGTCCTTGAGTCTGCTGCTGCAGCCCGCCGTGGCCGCCCTCCTGGCGTGGACGCTCTTGGATGAGCGGCTTACTGCCCTTCAGGCTGTCGGCGGAGCCGTGATCTTGAGTGGCATCGGGATAGCAAGTCGTGCGGGACGCTAAAATAAGCTCGAGGGACAAACCTCAATCGCGAAAGCTCAAACTTCAAAGTTCAAAAGAAAATCCGAAACCCAAGCTCCAACGGTTCCGGGCGGGAAGCGACGGTTTTTGGAACTACCGGAGGTTGGTTATCGGAACTTCTCTGGAGCTTGGTGCCTATTTGCGATGCCAGATCTTCTCTTTCTTCTGCTCGAACTCGGCCTGGAGCTTCTTGCGTTCGTTGGCCAGCTCCTTTTCCAGCGCCGCCGTCTTTTCGAGATCGCCCTCAGCCGCCGCGGTGGTGATCTGTTCTTTGAGCGCGATCTCGCGCTCGGCGAGCTTCGCTTTGTACTTCGATTCCAACTCAGCGATTTCAGCCTTTTGTGTGTCCGTCAGTTTGATGGCCGGAGAAGTCTTATTCAGACGTTCCATGGCCAGTTCGTAGGCGGTTTTCATCGTTGTCGGTTGTTGGTCCACTATCCATTGTCCATTCCGGACGCGAGCGTTGATTCCGCGCCAAACAACACCAACCACGGACGACGGACAACAGGCCGTCCATTCTATTTCGCGGGCGCGGGGCCGCCCCCGACCGGTGGTTTCTTTTTCCACGGCATGTCCGGGAACTTGGTCGGCAACTTCACGTTTTCCGGCTTCGGCTTTGCCAGCTGCAGTTCCGAATCGCTCGCCTCGTGCCCGGATCCGGATGGTCCCGGAGGAGCCAGATTGCCTTTCCACGAGGCGATGCGCGCCTGCAACCCGTGGTGCTCGGCCGTCTTCTTGTCGCCCGCCTTCATATAGAACAACGAGAGATTGGTGTGAACGAGTTGATCGTTGGGCCGGAGTTTCTCCGCTTTGTGCCCCTCCGCGATGGCGGTGGCATAATCGCCTTTGCGGTAGTAGGCCATCCCAATGGAAAGTTGCGCGTCGAAATGGGTTGGGTCCTGGCCCAGAATGGCCCCAAACTTCCCGAGGGCGGAATCGTAGTCGCCCGTGCTGAAGTCGAACATCGCGTCATCGTATTGTTCCTGGAGCGTCGTCATAAATCTATTGCCAAGGAACCGTATCGCACGATTGGAACGACCGCGCAAGGGCGGAGGCGGAGGGCGAAGGCCGGGAATTCTTTCGGCGGGTCAGAGCGCCGGGTTGCTCCGGTTCCAAAACGGTTACGCGCACGGCCTGGGCCGATGCAATTTCCTCGCGCTTGCCAGGCTTCACCTTGAGTCCGGCCTTTATTGCCAGAGCGCCTTGACGGCCGTTTTCCAGCGGTCTTGCAGTGAAATCGGGTCTCGAATACCTTTTCGACCCTGGCGTTGCCGGGTTTATGTCGGCTGCAAGGCAACGCCAGCACGCACCACTCAGAATGAGTCTGCCAATCAAGATCATCTCAACCGATTTCGACGGGACATTCTACACCGACTTCGAGAATCCGCCGGTGCCGGCGGATTTGCAGAGTCTCATCGGCCGGCTCCAGCAGCAGGGCGCCCGCTGGGTGATCAACACCGGCCGCGACCTGTCGAGTTTGATGGAGTCGCTCGCCCGCGCGCATTTGTCGATTCGACCGGATTACACGGTGGTGGTGGAGCGGGAGATCTACGTGCACGAAGGCTCACGTTACGTGCCGTTGCAGCCTTGGAATGGGGACTGCGAGCGGACGCATCGTGAACTTTTCGCGCGCGTCGAGCCGGATTTGCCGGAATTGTTTGACTGGGTGAATGGACGCTTCAAAGCCTCGGTCTATGCCGATCCCTATTCGCCGTTCTGCCTGATTGCGGAGAACAATGACGATGCGGACGCGATTGAAGAGTTTCTGACCCGTTACTGTGAGCGCATTCCGAACCTGATCCTGGTCCGGAACGACGTTTACGCGCGATTCAGCCATGCGGCCTACAGCAAGGGCACGGCGCTGGGCGAGATCGCGCGCCGACTTGGAGTCGCCCGCGACCACGTATTGGCGGCGGGCGACCACTTCAATGATCTGCCCATGCTCACGCGCGAGCACGCGCGGTGGCTGGTCGCGCCGTCGAACGCGATTCAACCGGTCAAAGAGGCCGTCCTACGACAGGGCGGCTATGTCAGCGACGAGCCGCACGGGTACGGAGTCGCGCGCGGTATTGAACTGGCCCTGAAGTACAGGGCGGCATTCGCAGCGGATCTTAAGCCAGACGGGTGACGAATAAATCACTCTTATGGCGGGCGGCGCTCGGGGTTCCCTCCCGCCACGAAGACAGACTAACCCGCTACCGTGCAAAAGGATGTAGTTTCCCTTAATCGTTTGACACACCGGGATGCAATGTTAGTGTGACCTCGCATTCGGTACTAACTTCCGTTGCAAGGCTACCGGCGGTGAATTGCCAGCTTGTTTTAGCGCAGTGAATCGAATCCTTCCATGAGTGAAGCAACCATGACCGCTTCGGCGGCAGACGGCAGACCCAAAATCTCACGCATCTCTGAGGCGGTCATCCGGATTGCGGGTAACTCGCAGGACGGCATCCAGGCCATAGGCGGTTTCCTGGCGCGGCTCGCGGGACGGAGCGAGCAGGAAGTCATGACTTTCATGACGATTCCCTCCACGATCTCCGGCGGTCCGTCCATATTTCAGGTGCGCGTGGGGTCCGGCGAGGTGTTGAGCGCGGGCGACGAGGCGGACATGCTGGTCGCCTTTTACCAACATTCGTACGAGGACCACATCGGCTCGCTGAAGAAGGGTGGTATCGTGTTGTACGACAGCGATCATGTGCAGGCAAAACCGGAATGGCAGCGTGATTACCGGCACGTGGGCGTGGCCATCTCCGGACTCACCGTCGAGGCCATCGGCGGCACCGCCAAGGACAAGGGCAAAAACGTCTTCGTCCTGGGCTTGATCGCGAAGATGTTCGATCTGAATGTTCCCAAACTCGAACAACTGATCCGAGAACGGTTCACCGGCAAAGATGACAGCATCGCCAAAAACGCGTTGATGGCGTTCCACGCGGGGTACGCCTACTCCGTCGATAATGTCATCGAGACTTTCCAGTTCATGGAGAGTCAGAAGAAGGGCCGGCACCAGATTGTCACGACCGGCAATGAAGCGCTCGCCTACGGAATCATTGCGGCCGGCGTCCGTTTCGGAGCCGGCTATCCAATCACGCCGTGGTCGGACATCATGGAGTTGCTTCGCCGTGAGCTGCCCAAATACGGCGGAACGTTCGTCCAATGCGAGGACGAAATCGCGTCGATATCGATGGCGCTGGGCGCCAGCTACGCCGGGCGCGTGGCGGTGACCGGTTCCAGCGGGCCGGGCATTTCACTCAAGACCGAGGCCCTGGGTTGGGCGGTGATGGCGGAAATACCCGTGCTGATTATTGACGTTCAGCGCGGCGGACCTTCCACCGGCATGCCAACCAATGTCGAGCAGTCCGACCTTAACATCGCCTGTTTCGGCGGGCATGGCGACTCACCCCGTGTCGTCGTCGCGCCCACCAACGTGGAGGATTGCTTCTACACCGCCATTGAGGCGGTCAAGATCGCCCGCAAATTCAGCGTCCCGGTCATTATCCTGACCGACCAGGCGATCGCCACCCGCATCGAGGCATTCGAAGAGCCGAACCTCGAACAAGTTTGCCTGGATATTTCGCCGGACCTGACGCCGGTGGCCGATTGCAAGCCGTACGATCTTTCGGTCGCGGACGGCGTGACGCATCATGTCGCGCCGGGCACGAGAATCGACAGTGGCAAGTATCCGATCGTGACCGGCCTCGAGCACGACGAAATGGGGCATCCCACCGGGTCGCCCCGACTCCACCTGCAGATGACGGCCAAGCGGCGGAACAAACTGCGCAAGCTCGCGAGCGAATTGCCGGTGCCGAAAGTTTATGGTCCGCCCGAAGGCAACGTCCTGCTGGTCGGTTGGGGCTCGAATCAGGGGCCGATCCGGGAGGCCGTGGACCACGCCCGGGCGGCCGGCGACAGTGTCTCCTCGCTTCACATCCGCTACCTCAATCCGCTGCCGAACGGGCTCGACAACATCTTCGCGGGGTTCAACCACGTCTTCGTCGTCGAACTGAACGACGAGGGCCTCTACGGTTACGGCCAACTGGCTGGCTTGCTCCGCGCCCGCTATTGCGATCCAAAGATTCGCTCGATCAACAAGACCGACGGGCTGACGTTCAAGGTCAAAGAAATCCTCGGCCAACTGAAAGCCAAACTGGCGTCCAACGATGGACCGGTGGCTGCTCAATGATTCCTACTCGTCTCAACAAAATTTATGAGTTCTTCGACAATGGAAATCCCTCCCCGCGGCAACCTGGTTGGCGTGTCGCCGCTTCCCGACTCCGAGCGCAAGGGCCTTACGAAAAAGGAACTTGCGGCCGATCATCCGACCTGGTGCCCCGGGTGCGGCGACTTCTCGGTGCTCGCGCTCTATTTCAAGCTGATCGAAAAGCGCAAACTCTGGCACGAGAAGATCACCACCATCGCCGGCATCGGCTGCTCGAGCCGCTTCCCCTATTTCGTCCAGGCCCACGGCGTCCATTATATTCACGGGCGCGCCCTGCCGTTTGCCAGCGGCGTGTCGCTCAGCCGGCCCGACCTGCATGTGTTTGTGTTCGGCGGCGACGGCGACGCCTTTTCGATCGGCGGCAACCACTTCAATCATACGGCGCGCAAAAACATCCGCATGAGCTACGTGGTCATGGACAACTGGGTTTACGGCCTGACGAAGAAACAGACTTCGCCCACCTCGCCGAAAGGGTTCAAGAGCAAGACGGATATCTGGGGCGCGGTTGATCAGCCAATCAACCCGATGAAACAGGCAATCTCCGCCGGCGCCACCTTTGTCGCCCGCACGACGCACACCAACCCGAACCATGTGCTGCAGATGATGGAAGCCGCGATGGACCACGACGGCTTCAGTTTTATTGAATGTCTGAGCGAGTGCGTCGAGTTTTATCCCGGGGCGTTTGATTCGTCCAACCCGCGCAAGGGCGGCGCGTTCAATTTGGTCCCGGAGAGCCACGATGTGACCGACGAAATCGCGGCTTACAGGCTGGCCGGTGAACCGTTTCCCGGATACTTTGGCATATTCTACAAGGTCAATCGCCCGACCAAGAACGCTCTTGAAGCGGAGATCAACAAGGCCGCCTTGGAGAAGGTCAAAGGCCTGAAAGATTGGCAGATTCTCCAAAAGAATTTCGATCGGATGAAATGATCCGCCTTGTTTTCGGTAGCCGCCGATGTGAATCGGCGGCTGTTCTTTTCTCCGCCCCGGCGCGACCCAAAGCACTCCATCACTCCATTCTTCCAGGCGCTTGACGCCAGGAACGTACTTTGGAATCTATGCTCTGGAACGAGTGCAAGTCAGCCTATGCCAATCTACGAATTTGCCTGCCCGAAATGCCGGAGGATTTTCAACTTTCTCTCCAAGCGGCTGAACCCGGATCGTCTGCCCGCTTGTCCCCAGTGCGGCAACAAGAAAATGGTCAAGCAGCTCAGCCGCTTTGCCACGACGAAGGGCTTGAAGGACCCAACGGCCGGTGGCGAGGATAGCGAGGCCGAAGGGCCGACGCCGGATTTGGATGATCCGCGAGTGATGCGGGCGATGAGCGAGTTGGAGCGCGACATGGAACACCTGGACGAGAACAATCCGAAACACATGGCCCACCTGCTCAAAAAGATGAAGGACTTTATGCCCGCCGGCACACTTCCCAAGGAGATGGATATTGCCATCAAACGCCTCGAAGCCGGAGAAGACCCGGAGAAGATCGAGGCGGACATGGGCGACGTTCTCGGTGATTTCATGGGCGGCCCGGAAGGTGCGGGGGGCGGAGGGGGAGGCTACACCCACGACCGCGGGCTGTACGATTATTAAATTCGGAGTTCAAAGCCCAAAGTTCAAAGGAAGTTCCCATGATCCATCTGCAAACGCTCCAACATTGGGCCGTTTCTCGCCCGCAGCCGACAGGAGCTTGAGCCGGGTTCTTGGAGTTTGTTTTGAGCTGTGAGCGAAGAGCTTTTTAGATTTTCTTCAGCTTCCACCGGCCGCGCTTGAAGATGACGGCGCCCACCACCGCATACGTGGACCACGCAATGGCCATGGCGGTGAACACTCCGCCCGGACCGCGCCGGAAGAGATGCGCGAGCACGTGGGCGAGCGGCAGTTGCCAGAGCCAGAAGCAAAACAGATTAATGAGCGTTGGCGTCCAGACGGCGCCCGCGCCGTTGAACGCCTGACTCAACACCATCCCGTACGCGTAGAAGAGGAATCCAAGGCTCACGGTGCGCAGGCAACTGACGCCGTATGGCACCACCTGGAAATCCTGGGTGAACGCGCCGATGAAAATCTCGGCACATAATACGAACGCCGCCCCGATCACTCCCAGAAACATCATGTTGTAAAAGCCCGCCTTCCAGACGGCCTGCTCCGCGCGCTCCGGTTTCCCGGCGCCCAGGTTCTGGCCGACCAACGTCGCGGCCGCGTTGCTCAGGCCCCACGACGGGAGCAGCGCGAAGATGATGATGCGGATGGCGATGGTGTAGCCCGCCAACGCCGCGCTGCCGAAACTCGAGAGAACACGAATGAGCGCAAGCCAGCTCGTCATGCCGATCAGCATTTGGAACATTCCGGTCGCCGAGAGGCGGACCAGCGTCTTCATCGTGTGAAGCTCGATTCTGAGGTGCCGGCGTTCCACGCGAATGTGCGCGCCGCCACGCCAGAGGCGGAAGAAAAGATATACGACACCCGTGCCACGACCGATGTTGGTCCCTACAGCCGCGCCCATCACTCCGAGTTCAGGAAACGGCCCGAGGCCAAAAATAAGGCACGGACCCAACAGGATGTTCAAGCCGTTGGCCAACCACAACACCCGCATCGCTATCGCGGCGTCTCCCGCCCCGCGGAAAATGGCGTTGCCGAGAAACAAAAGCAGCACCGTGGCATTCCCGCCGAACATCACCGCCGTGAAACCCTGTCCCCGCTCGATGACCTCGACGGAGGCGCCCATCAGACCGAGGAGCCGTGGCGCGAACGGCGCGCCCACCAC
>WNFU01011177.1_pt1 | contig 11828 bp, 15 predicted proteins | sample 5400121 | NCBI WGS metagenome assembly WNFU01 (sample SAMN13153360, study PRJNA577476) | soil metagenome | isolation source: 100 cm soil or saprolite under grassland replicate 1 | place: USA:California | collected 2016-06-15 | reverse complement strand
ATCGCGGCGCCGATGGTGGGTGGGATGGTCACGGCGACCGTGCTGACGCTGGTGGTCATTCCGGCCGTGTACTTCCTGTGGCGGAGCTGGGAGCTGGGCCGGAGTGCGGGGAGGAAGTCCGTTTCAACGGGAGGTGGCATATGAAACTCGAGATCAAGGCTTTTGGAATCGGAGCGGGCGTCACAGCCGCAGTCGTGTCTGTGGCCTGCGCCTTGATCGTGGCCGTCGCACCGCAGTTCGCGACGAGCCTGTTCGGGGACGTCGTGCATCTCGACCTGACGCCGCTGGCGCGCAACGTGACGTGGGGGAACGCCGTTGGCGGTCTGCTCTTTTGGGGCCTCGGGACGGGCGTCGTGTTCGCGTTCGGCGCCTGGCTCTACAACCGCGTGGCTGGCGGGACGGCATAGTCGGTCTCAAGGAGGCATCCATGGGCTACTGCACGTGCGCGACGGGTGGCGAGCTGGGCATCGCCCTCTCGGGCGGCGGCGCGCGGGCGGTGGCGCAGCTCGGGGTGCTGAAGGTGCTCGATCGGGCCGGAATCCCGGTGTCGTACGTCGCCGGGACCAGCGCCGGAGCCGTCATCGGAGCGGTCTACGCCACGTCCGACACGGCTCTGCAGGCAGAGGAGCGCGTGCTCGCCCACCTCGCGACGACCGGAATCGGCTTCAACATCGAGACGCTTAACGCCATCGCGGCGTCGAGCGCCCGCCGGCCCACCGGGTTTCTCGGCATGCTGGGCACCCTGCGGCGCGCCGCGCGGCCGGGCGGCGGGCTCATCGGCGGCGCCGCGATGCGGGCTTCGCTGCGTCAGCTGCTCGGTGAGACCACGTTCGCGGACACGCGGCTGCCGTTTGCCACGACCGCCCTGGATCTGGCTTCGGGCCGCCGCGTGATCTTCGCCAGCGGGCCGCTCGTGGATGGTGTGTATGCGTCGTCCGCGATCCCCGGGCTGTTCGAGCCGTTCCCTGTCGATGATCACGTCCTCGTGGACGGTGGCTGGGCCGAACCGGTCCCGGTGAACACCTGCCACCACCTCGGCGCGATTCATATCGTGGCCGTCGACGTCGCCGAGCGCGGCGCGCACGAGACGGCCCGCGGCGCGGTCTCGACCGCGTTGCTGGCCGACGCGCTGGCGCGGCAGTTGCTCGAGGAAGGCCAGCTCAAGGAAGCCGACTTCGTGGTACGCCCGCAGGCGACGGTGAAGCACTTCGCGGACTTCAGCGACCCAGCGGGGCTGATCGCGGCGGGAGAGCGCGCGGCCGAGGCGGCGCTGCCCGAGATCACCGGCGTGTTGGAGCGGCACCGGTCGCTGTTCGTGCGGGCGGCGGCACCGCCTTAAGATTCCCCGACCTTTTCACTGGAGGATCGATGCTGCTTCGCCGGATCATCGTTGTCGCCGGCGCCCTGCTGCTGTCGGCGTCGCTCGTCTGGGCGCACGACCTCTTCCTCAAGCTCGATACCTATTTCCTCGAGCCGCACACCCGTGTGCGCATCCCGGTCCTGAACGGGACGTTTGCCAAGAGCGAAGGCTTCGTGGCGCCGGAGCGCATCGCGGACATAAGCGCGGTCTCCCCAGGTGGGCGCACACGACTACGGGCGGCGACCGCCTGGAGCCGCGGACCGGATAGCACGAGCTTGCTCAGCCTCGAGCTGGGTGCCCCCGGCACTTACGTGGTCGGTGTCTCGACCCGAACGCGCGAGATCGAGCTCCGGGCCGAGGATTTCAATGCCTACCTCGAGGAGGACGGGATCCCCGACATGCTTGATGCGCGGCGGCGCGACAACGAGCTGGCCAAGCCGGCCCGAGAACGGTACTCCAAGTACGTGAAGGCGGTCTTCCAGGTGGGCGAGCCTCGGAGCGAAGGCTTCAGCGTGGTGCTCGGCTACCCGGCCGAAATCGTGCCTCTTGAAAACCCCTACGCGCTGGGTGGTGGCACGACGCTCCGCGTGCGCTGTCTTGTGGACGGGCGCCCGGTCGGGAGCCAGATGGTGCTGTGGGGCGGGGAGCGGAACGGTCAAGGACTGACCCAGCGCAGCACCCGTACGGATTCGAACGAGCCGGGACTCGACTACGAGTCCAAGTGGGCGACGCTCACGTTCGAGATTCGCTGAGGGGAGCCAGTGAGCCAGGACTCCGCGCGGGCCGCGGCGCTAGGACGGGGGGTGGTCCTCGAGGGCGTGACAGTCGGCTACAACGCGCTCGAGGGCGTCATAGCGATCGCCGCCGGTCTCGCCGCCGGCTCCGTGGCGCTCACGGGATTCGGGATCGATTCCGTCATCGAGGTGACGAGCGGGGTGGTGCTCTGGTGGCGGCTCCGGGCGGAGCTCGGGTCGAGCCAGCTAGGCCCCGCGGTGGAAGCGCGGGCGGCACGGTGGGCCGGCGCGCTGCTCCTCGGGCTCGCTCTCTACCTGGTGATCGAATCGGGCCGCCGTCTCGTCACCGAGGATCGGCCTTCGGAAAGCGTCGTGGGCATTGTGCTCATGGTGCTCTCGCTCATCGTCATGCCGTTGCTCGCCCGCGCCAAGCTCCGCACCGCGCGGGCGCTGGGCAGCCGGGCCCTGCGTGCCGACGCCCACGAGACCATCGTGTGCGCGTGGCTGTCGTTCACGACGCTGCTGGGCCTCGTCCTCAACGCGATGTTCGGCTGGTGGTGGGCCGATCCGGTTGCGGCTCTGGCGATGGTCCCTCTGATCGCGAGAGAAGGGCTCGAGGCGGTCCAGCCGGGTTAGGCGGCGGTCCGTCGAAGTCGACTACGCCGCGCAACACGAGAGTTTCGCCACGTCCTTCGTGAAGGTCTGCGCCGCGAGCTTGATCCCCTCCGACAGCGTCAGATACGGGTGGAACGTCGCGGTCAGATCCTCGATCGTCAGCCCGTACTTGATCGCGAGCGCCGGCTCCGTGACCATTTCCCCGGCTTCAGGGGACAGGATGTGCGCGCCGACGATCTTCCGCGTCGCGGCGTCCGCCACGAGCTTCACGAACCCCCGGGTGTCCCGCGCCGCAAGCGCGCGCGGCACGTGCTCGAGCGGGAGCGTCGATGCCAGCGGCTCGATACCCTGGGCGCGGGCCTGGTCCTCGGTGAGACCGACGGAGGCGACCGCCGGGTCGGTAAACGTCACTTTCGGCAGCGCTGAAAGGTCGTAGCGGCGGACGCTTCCCGTTAGCGCATTCTCGGCCGCGAGCGCGCCGCTGTAGCCCGCCACGTACACGAACATCGGGTCGCCGATCACGTCACCGGCAGCGTAGACGTCGGGATTGGCCGTCTGGAGATACTCGTTGACGATGATCTCGCCCTTCTTCCCGAGCGTCACACCGACCGTCTCGAGTCCGAACCCCCGGGTATTCGCCCGGCGGCCGGTCGCGACGAGCAGCTGCTCGGCGCGCGCCGCGCGTGGCTTGCCGCCGTCTGTGAACGACACCGTGTAGCGGTCGCCGGCGCGACCCACCTGCTGGAGCTGCACGCCGGCATGCACCTCCAGCCCCTCCTCCCGCAGGTAGTCGCCCAGAGCGGTGCCGACGTCCGGGTCCTCCGCCGGCACGACGCGGGGCAGGGCCTCGAGGACGGTCACCTTGACGCCCAGCCGCGCGAACAGCTGCGCCAGCTCGAGCCCCACCGCGCTCGCGCCGATCACGATCAGCGACTCCGGCAGCCGTTCGAGCACCATCGCCGTGACGTTGTCCAAGTACCCCACCTCGGCGAGCCCCGGGATCGGCGCGGCCCAGGCCGAAGCGCCGGTCGTGACGAGGATCTTGCCCGCCGTGATCGTGCGGCCGTCCGCCAGGCGGATCCTCCGGCCGGGCGTGATCTCGGCCCGCTGCTCGAAGAGCGTGACGGACTCGTAGGAACGCAGCACGTCCCAGTACTTCGCCTGCCGCAGCTCGGTGACCAGCTCGTCCTTCTGGGCGCGCACGGCTCTCCAGTCAGGGCGCCCGTCGGTCGTTGGGATGCCCTCGAAGCCGTGGTGCACGCGCCGATGCTGCGCCTCAGCGGCCCGGATGAGCGTCTTCGATGGCACGCAGCCGACGTTCACGCACGTCCCGCCCAGCGTGCCGCCCTCGGCTAGTGCGACGCGCGCGCCCAACTCGGCGGCCTTGATCGCCGCGGCGAACCCTGCCGAGCCGCCACCGACGATGGCGAGGTCGAACTCGCTGCTGCGCTCCGCCCTCACTCTGCGCCGGGGTGCGGGGAGGCTTTGCTCGAGCCCGGCAGAATCGTCGCTCCGAAGCCCGTGAGCCGTTGGAGGTGAGCGGCGATCTGGGCCGGGGTGACTCGCCGCGGATCATAACGCACCAGGCCGAGGCTGTCGTCCAGCGTCACCGCGGCGCTGTACACACCTGGGAGTCGCTTCAAGGCGAGGCGCGCCGTCGTGGGACAGCTCCCGCAGGTCATGCGCGAGATGTGCAGTCGCACCGTGGCTGTGTCCGGAGCCTGGGCGGCAGCGGCTGGGTCCTGAGCGCTGGCCGCTTGGATTCCCCCGCCGCACAACGGACAGAGGAACGCTGCGCCGCTCAATCCGGCGGCGACGAACAGCCCTGCTTTCACGGTGGGCAACATCTTTGGCCTCCTATCCGAGCACGAATTTCGACCACCAGGGGAATGTGACGAGCGGGATGGCGACGATGGTCGCGATCCACAGCGCCTGCTTCATCCGGCGGCGGGCGACCGGCGAGGCGCACAGGGTTCCCGGCTCGCACGCCTTCCGGTCTTCGCGATGCAGTACGACGAATCCGAAGCCCAGGGCCGCCACGGTCCCGACTACGAAGTAGGGGCGGAGAGGCTCGAACGTGGCGGCGAGCCCTGCGCCGCTCAAGCCGAGCGCGACCGCGACAAGCGGCCCGACGCAGCACAGCGCCGACGCCACGGCGGCGGCGATACCGCCCGACGCCGCGAGGACGGTTTTAGTCGTCGCCGACGTGGCCATGGTCCTCCATTGCCTCCAGGATCGGACAGTCGTCCGTCGGCCGCCGGGCCGCACAGGCCGTTGCTAGCCGCTCCAGCGTGCGCTTCATGCGCTGGAGATCGCGGATCCGCTGTTGGACAAGCGCGATCTTGTCTGTGGTCTTCCGCGCGACGGCGTCGCACGCCGCCCCGTGGCGTACCTGCAGGCCGAGCAATTCCTGGATTTCCCTCAGCGAGAAGCCCAGCTCCTGCGCGTGCTTGATGAAGCGGAGGCGCGCCACCGCGTCGTCCGCGTACTGACGGTACCCGGTGGAAGTGCGCCGCGGGGTCGGAACGAGACCTCGCCGCTCGTAATAGCGGATCGTCTGGATGTTCACGTCTGCCGCGTCTGCGACCTGGCCGATGGTCAGCGCCATGAGTGCATCTCTCCCGGATCGGTCAGCAAGATAAACCCTGTACTATGGTACATGGTCAAGAGGGCAGGGCTTGCCCATGGAGCAGACTCCAAGGTTGGGGCATGCGTCCTCGCTCGGATCGAGCGGGAGATCGCGGTGGCCGGCGAGTTCGAAGGTGAGCAGCGTGCCAAACTGCTCGAGATCGCCAACAAATGTCCGGTCCATCGGACACTCAGCTACGCCCTGATCGTCCGGAGACGCGACGCGTCCGATCGGTCCGGCAGGGTCTCGTACATGACTCCGGCTACGACGACTCCCGAAGCAAAGGTCAGCGCCGCGATCGCGGCGATCGCGATGGGCAGGCTGAACGCATCCGCCAAGAGCCCTGCGGTGATCGCGCCCACCGCGTAGCCCGCATCGCGCCACAGCCGGTACACGCCCACGGCGCTCGCCCGCCAGTCGGGGTGGGCCACGTCCGACACGGCGGCGAGCAGCGTGGGGTAGACGAGCGCGGTCCCGATCCCCAGGAGCGTGGCGCCAGCCATCCACGGCCCGAAGGAGCGGCCCAGGACGAAGGTCGCGAAGCCCACCGCTTGCACCCACATCCCGCTCGCGATCATCCACTTCCGCCCCCAGCGGTCGCTCAACGGTCCCGTGGCCAGCTGGCCCATTCCCCAGACCAAAGGATAGGTCGCGGTCACGACGCCGATCTGGTCGAGCGGGACGCTGCGCGCTGCGAGAAACACCGGGACCAGTCCCCACACCATCCCGTCGTTCAGGTTGTTGACCATTCCCGCCTGGCTCGCGGCGAAGAGCGCGCGGTCTCGCCAGCTCGTGAGCAGCAGGACGTGGGCGAAGCTCGGGCGGGATTGCTCCGCGCCGAGCTGACGCGCCTCCGCACGCGCGTGTCCGCGGGTGTCGCGCACGGCAAAGACAGACAGGAGCAGTCCGATGACCGCGAATGCGATTCCGGGATAGAAGGGCGCGGGCCGGAGACCGTGCGCGGCGGCGAGGTAGCCCGTGAGCAGGGCCGACAGCGACACCGCCACGTAGCCCGCGAACTCGTTCAACCCCATCGCCAGGCCGCGTCGCGCCGGGCCCACGAGATCGATCTTCATGATCACCGTGGTGGACCAGCACAATCCCTGGTTGACGCCGAGCAGCACGTTGGCGAACACGATCCAGCCCCAGCTCGGCGCCCAGATGATGAGCAGCGGCACCGGGAGCCCGGCCAGCCAGCCGGCGACGAGCAGCGGCTTGCGGCCCAGCCGGTCGGCGAGCCGGCCGGCGAAGAGGTTCGCGAACGCCTTCACGACGCCGAAACTGACGAGGAAGGAGAGGACGACGGTTTTGGAAACGAGGCCGAAATCGGCCTCGGCGATCAGGGGGACGACGGTGCGCTCGAGTCCGACCATCGCGCCGACGAAGGCGTTGACGACGACGAGCAGCGCGAACTGGCGCCAGTTGGCGCCGAGGCCGAGCCGAATCTCAGGCGACGGCGCAGCGATTGGCGCCCGCCTCCAGCTCGCTCGGGTCGTCGGGCAATGCCCCCGCTTCGTTCAGGGCGACGATGCGGTGATGGTTGGCTGGTACCGGCGGGATCCGGGCGAGGACTTGGCTTACGAACTCCGCTTCCGGCTCGTGCAGCAGCGGAGTCCGTTCCCGGACCTCTTGCAGCGTCGCACTGATGGGCCGTCCGTCGAACGCCACTGGCTCGCTCGTGTGCGCAGGCAGGATGACAGTGTCGGGGGCCAACGTCATCAGCCGTCGCAGGGATGCATGGAGGAGATGAGCCCGGCGACGGGCCTGCTCGGGCGTCGCCTCGAGATCGGGCCGGCCTATGCTTGCGAGGAACAGCGTGTCGCCGGTGAAGAAGACGCGATTATTGAGCAGGTAGCAGGTGCTCTCTGCGGTGTGGCCGGGTGTGTGTAGCGCCCGGAAGGCGGCCGACCCGACCTCAACGGCGTCGCCGTCCTTGAGGGGCGCGTACGCGAAAGCAACACGATCGGTCGCCGGAAGGTAGAGCGTCGCCCCCGTGAGTGCCGCGACCGCCTTGGCGCGAGACAGGTGGTCGGCGTGCACGTGCGTCTCGAGGACGGCACGCACGCGCCAGCCGTACCGCCACGCGAGGTCCGTATAGATGCGGGGGTCGAGCGACGGGTCGATCACGACGGCCTCGCCCCGTGAGCCGACGAGGTACGACAGGCAACCCTTGCCCGTCCGCCGCACCTGCACGATCCGTCCGGCCGCTTCGGGGCCGGCAATTTCGGCGACGTTCCAGGCCAGGCTCCACGCGCGCATCCCGCCCTGGAGGGAGGAGGCGTCGAGCCCCCGCGCCCGCAGGCGCTCGGCGGCGAGCACGCTCGTCTTCCCCTGGGCGCATACGGTCACCACGGGGCCGCCGTTCGCCGGCCGGAAGTCCGCGAGGGCGTTCGCAGCGCCGCGCCGCAGCGCGTCGTAGGCATCGATGTGCACGCTGCCGGGAATGGCCCACTCGGCGCGCTCGGCGGCGGGGCGCACGTCCAGCACCGTGACCGGCGCACCCCGCTCGAGCAGCTCTCGCAGGCCTTCAGCCGAAATCGTCGGTACCGTCATGCGGCGGGCTTGTGGGCGGTGAACAGGACCGCTTTCACGCCGTAGGCTTCGGCGGCATCGCGCGTCGAGTCCTTCCGGAAGCGGAAGCCGGGGACGATCGTGGAGCGCACCCGCTTGAACCCCGCGTCCTCGAGCAGGGCGAACATCTCTCCCTCCGGGAGAGCGCCGCCGATTCAGCTGGCCCAGAGCTTGGGGTCGTTGACGACGGACTGCGACAGCTGCTTGGCGCTCACGATGTCGGTGAGGGAGATACGGCCGCCAGGCCTGAGGACGCGGAATACCTCGCCGATCACGCGGCGCTTGCGGAACGAGAGGTTGATGACGCCGTTCGAGATGACCACGTCGACGCCGGCGTCCGGCAGCGGAATGTCCTCCATCCGCCCTTCGTGGCATTCCATCGGTACGCCGGAGGCCGCGGCGTGCGCCCGCGCCTTGAGACACATGGTCGGGTTGAGGTCGACGCCGATCACGCGGCCGGTCGGCCCCACTTGCCAGGCGGCGACGATGCTGTCGAGCCCGGCGCCGCTGCCCAGGTCCACGACCATTTCCCCGGGTTGCAGGCGGCTGCGCAGGTGCGGGTTGCCCACACCCGCGAACGACGCCACCGCCCCCGCCGGCGCGCGATCGAGCCACTCGCGCTCGTAGGCGAACATCTCGGCCGCCTCGCGTCCGTGGTAGAAGTGGAATTCACCTTCGGGGTGCTCGGCGACTTCCTGATACATCCGCAGGACCTCGCCCTTGATCACTCCTTCGAGCGGGGCTTGCGCATCGGCGTGCATCACGGTGGCGTCGGTCATGAGCGCGGGCCAGAGACAAGTCTCGGCCGCCTTGCGCAATAGGACAATGATGAGATGTTTATGAAATAGATAGGCAAAACCTTATGGCAAAGCCCGCGCTCACGCTGCACCGCTTGGAGCTCTTCCTCGCCGTCCTCGACGAAGGGGGCGTGGGCCGGGCGGCGAAGGCCCGCAACATCAGCCAGCCCGCGGTGTCCGAGCACCTCCAGGGTCTCGGGGCGCACTTCGGCGTGCCGCTGCTCGAGCGTCACGGCCGCAGCGTCCGCCCGACGCCCGCGGCGCGCCTGCTCGAGCCGTATGCCCGGCAGGCGGTGGGGCTGCTGCGCGGCGCCGAGCGGGCCGCCGCCGATTTGCGGGCCTTGCGCGGCGGCTCGCTGGTCATCGGGGCCAGCACGACGCCCGGGACCTACCTCCTTCCCGCCGCCCTCGGCCGGTTCCACGCGGCCCATCCAGCGATCGCGCTGAGCCTCCAGATTAGCGACACCCGCGAGATCGAGCGCTGGGTGGCGGCGGGGCAAGTAGAGCTGGGTGTGATCGGCGAGGCGCCGCTCGTGCCTGGGCTCGTGGCGGAGCCGTGGGTGCCGGACGAACTGGTACCGATCGTCCCGCGCGGCCACCCCTTCGCGCGGCGGCGGGCCGTGCGCCCGGCCGCGATCGCCGGCGAACCATACATTGCCCGCGAGGAGGGCTCGAGCACCCGCGGCGTGGCCGAGCGCTATCTCGCACGGCTGGGGATCACGCTCACGCCGGCGATGCAACTCGGCAGCACGGAGGCGATTCGCGAAGCTGTGGCCGCAGGGCTCGGCATAGCACTCGTCTCCCGTCATGCGGTCCTGGCACGCGATCGGCGGATCGCGGCGGTGCGGCTCGCCGGCCCGCGCTGGACGCGGGACTTGCTGATCGTCAGGCGCCTGGGGACGCCGCTTGGACCGGCCGCCGCCGCCTTCCGTGCCTTGCTCCTCGAGTCGCGCGCGGGAACCGCGGGGCGTTGAACATTCGGACTCAACACCTAGGCGAGCCATGACCCACGTTCACCACACACACCACGAGCACGGCACCGCCGTCGCAACACCCCAGCACGCCACACCGCCGGGCCACGGCGGCCACCACGGGTCCATGGTGGACGACTTCCGCCGCCGCTTCTGGGTGTCGCTCGCGCTGACCCTGCCGGTGCTCGCGACGTCCGAGATGATCCAGCACTTCCTGGGTCTCCGCGGCGCGCTCGCGTTCCCGGGCGATCGTTTCGTCGAGTTCGGGTTCGCGTCCGCGATCTACTTCTACGGCGGGTGGCCGTTTCTCACCGGCCTTGTCGAGGAGATCCGCAAGCGGCTACCGGGGATGATGACTCTGGTCGCCCTTGCGATCACCGTCGCCTACGCCTACAGCGCGCTGGTCGTGCTGGGTCTCCCGGGGAACGTGTTCTTCTGGGAGACGGCGACGCTGATCGACATCATGCTGCTCGGTCACTGGATCGAGATGCGCTCGGTGCTCGGCGCTTCGCGGGCCCTCGAGCAGCTGGTGCGATTACTCCCCGCCGAGGCCCATCGCGTCCGGGCCGACGCCTCGGTTGAAGAGGTGCCGCTCGACGCGCTGCGGCCGGGTGACCGGGTGCTCGTCAAGCCGGGCGAAAAGGTCCCGACCGACGGGCGAGTCGTGCAGGGCCGCACGAGCGTCAACCAGGCGATGTTGACCGGCGAGTCCCAGCTGGTGGAGAAGGGAGAGGGCGATGAAGTCATCGGCGGCGCGGTGAACGGCGAGGGGGCGATCACGCTCGAGGTACGGAAGACCGGCGCCGAGACCTACCTCTCGCAGGTCATCGAGCTGGTGCGCCGGGCACAGGAGACGCGCTCGCGTACGCAGGATCTCGCGAACCGGGCGGCCCTCTGGCTCACGCTCATCGCCGTGGGCGGCGGCGCCACCACGCTCGCGGCCTGGCTCGCCGCCGGGCGGGAATTCAGCTTCGCGCTCGAGCGCATGGTGACGGTCATGGTGATCACCTGCCCGCACGCCCTCGGCCTCGCCGTGCCGCTGGTCGTCGCGGTGTCCACCGCGCTTTCGGCGCGTAACGGTCTCCTGATCCGCGACCGCTCGGCGTTCGAGCGGGCGCGCGCGCTCGACGCGATCGTGTTCGACAAGACCGGCACGCTCACCGAGGGGCGCTTCGGCGTCACAGACATCGTGCCGCTCGACGGTCGGAGCGAGCGGGAGGTGCTGCGGCTCGCCGCGGCCCTCGAGAGCCGCTCCGAGCATCCGATCGCGGCCGGGGTCGTGCGGGCGGCGCGGGAGCGCGGCGTACAGTATCCGGTCCCCGATGGCTTTGCCGCCATTCCGGGGAAGGGCGCCCAGGGCACCGTGGACGGTGTGGAGGTGAAGGTCGTGAGCCCGGGATACCTGAGGGATTTGGGGCTCGGGGTTCGGGACTCGGGGGAGCGCCTGCAAGCCTTGGCCGATCAGGGCAAGACTGTCGTCTACGTTCTGGCAGACGGGCAGCCCATCGGCGCGATCGCCCTGGCCGACATCATCCGGCCGGAGTCGCGCGAGGCGCTCGCCCGGCTCAAGGCGATGGGTATCAAACCGATCATGCTCACGGGCGACTCCGCCGCCGTGGCGCGCTGGGTCGCGGGGGAGCTGGGGCTGGACGACTACTTCGCCGAGGTGCTGCCGGACCAAAAGGCTGCGCGGATCGAAGAGGTGAAGCGGCGGGGCCTCACGGTCGCGATGGTCGGCGACGGCGTGAACGACGCCCCCGCCCTCGTCGCGGCGGACGTCGGGATCGCGATCGGCGCGGGCACGGATGTGGCGATCGAGGCGGCGGACATCGTGCTCGTGCGCTCCGATCCCCGCGACGTGCCGGCGATCGTCGCCTTGGCCCGGGCGACGTACCGCAAGATGGTGCAGAACCTCTGGTGGGCGACGGGCTACAACGCCGTCGCGATCCCGCTCGCGGCGGGGGTGCTGGCCCGCGCGGGTATCCTGCTCTCGCCAGCGCTGGGCGCCGTACTGATGTCCGCCTCGACCGTGGTCGTGGCCCTGAACGCCCAGCTCTTGGGGCGCGGTCGCCGCGCGGCGAGCGGTGTAGATTGATGGCATGACGGCCGGTCACCCTTATCCCATGCTTGTCCGAACGCTTGCCGCCGCCG
>WNFU01008521.1_pt1 | contig 11829 bp, 13 predicted proteins | sample 5400121 | NCBI WGS metagenome assembly WNFU01 (sample SAMN13153360, study PRJNA577476) | soil metagenome | isolation source: 100 cm soil or saprolite under grassland replicate 1 | place: USA:California | collected 2016-06-15 | reverse complement strand
GGAACGATCGGCGGCAAAGACGTTGACAGGCTCTACGCGCCCTGCTCGCGCGCGGAGAGGACGGCCATCGCGACCTGGATGAGCTTGCTCCAGTTCAGGCCGGGTGTTCTTTAGGCCCTGCGGCTTCCGGTCGATAGACGGGACGCGGTGGCTTGTCGCGAATGTGGCACAACACGCCAGCCCGTCGCTCACTATCGAAAGAGTGACGCTCAGGTTTCGAGCCCGCCCGCGCGACCGCGAGCGGGAAGCCCGCGCCCTGGACAAGGAGGGAACAGGTTCCGGACAACGAGATACACGAACGACCAGAGCAAACAGCCCTCCCTCGACCATGGCAAGAGCGCCGAACCTAGCGACCTGGACCCTCCGGAGAGCCGCGGACGAGTTTGCGAACCCTAAGAGATCCGCTTGAGCCCGAGCGTCTCGACGGTGAAGAAGTCGCAGGCGAGCGTGCTGGCAGCCTGCTGGGGTGCTGCTCGAGGCCATGGCGCACGGCCGCGCCGTCGTCGGCACGCCGGTCGGCGGCATCCCGAGCTTGATCGAAGACGGCGTCACCGGCCTTCTCGTGCCGGCGGGAGATACGAAGGCACTGTGTACGGCAATCGATCGCCTCCTCGCCGACCAAGAGCTCCGCCGCCGTCTCGGCGAAGCAGCGAGGGCCAAGGTCAGCGAGCTCTCCTCCTGGAAGCGGGTGACGGAGGCGACGCTCGACCCGTACGCCTCCGCCCTCCGCTGACTGTCTAGGCCGCTTGCTCGATCGGCTCGACCGCGGGCCCTTCGTCGACCGCGGCAACCTCCGCCGAGCGGCCGCGGCGCGGGATCACGAGCGCAGCCGCCGCTCCGGCCGCCACCACCGCAGCTCCCACCCAGACCGCGGGCACGAGTCCGTCGACGTAGGCACTTGGAGTCTCGTAGCCGCCGTAGCTGGAGAAGACCGACGCGAGCACGGCGACTCCGAACACGCCGCCGAGCTCGCGGATCGCGTTGTTGGTGCCGCTGGCCTTGCCCTCTTCGCTGCGGCGAACACTCGAGAGGACGACGTTCGCCACGGGGGCAAAGAAGAGCGCCATGCCGATGCCGGAGACCACGAACGCGGGTACGAGGTCGCCGTACGGAACCGTGGGGCTCGAGATCAAGGCGAGCCAGCCGAGGCCGATCGCCTGCATCGCGAGACCGACCGCCATGAGCGGCCTCCCCCCGATCCGATCTGACAAGGCGCCCGCGAGGGGCGCGACGAAGATCGGCATCGCCGTCCACGGGAGGGTGCGCAGGCCGGCCGAGAGCGGCGAGTAGCCCTGCACCGTCTGGAGGAACTGAGCGAGCAGGAAGATCGACCCGAACATGCCGAAGAACATGAACAGGGACGCGACGTTCGTAGCCGCGAACGTGCGGTTGCGGAAGTAGCGCATGGGCAGCATCGGGGCCGCTGCGCGCAGTTCCCAGAGGACGAAAGTCACCACGAAGGCGACACCGAGGGCCAGTGCGCCGACGATCTCGCCGCTGCCCCAACCGACAGAGTTGCCTCGCACAAGCCCCCACACGATCCCGAGCAGGCCGAGGCTGGCGAGCCCGAGCCCGCGGAGGTCGAGCCGCGAGTCCGGCCCGAAGCTCTCTGTAAGGCGCCTGGCCGCCAGTGGTGCTAGCACCACGCCGATGGGGACGTTGAGCCAGAAGATCCACTGCCACGAGAGACCTTCGACGACCGCGCCGCCCACGACGGGGCCGAGGGCCACGCCGAGGCCGCCGATGCCGCCCCAGGCCCCGAGCGCGAGCCCGCGCTTGTCGGCCGGGACGGCGGCCGAGAGGATCGTCAGCGTGAGCGGGGTGATGACGGCGCCGCCGACGCCCTGGACGGCCCGCGCGGCGATCAGCGACTCGACATTGGGAGCCAGGGCCGCCGCCGCCGAGGCGACGGTGAAGATCCCCAGCCCGATCGCGAAGAGCCGTCGGCGGCCGAAGCGGTCGCCGAGCGCCGCCCCGGTGAGGAGGAGGACCGCGAAGCTGAGCGTGTAGGCGTTGACCGTCCACTCGAGGTCCTCGATCGACGCTCCGAGGTCGAGCCGAATGCTCGGCAGCGCCATCGTCACGACGAGGTTGTCCAACGTGACCATGAACAACGCGACCGAGGTGATCACGAACGTCCAGATGGTCCTCGTTCTTGCGCTCATCTCCCTCCTCCTTAGTAAGTAGTCACTCACTTAGTTGCGAAAAAAACGCGGTCATTGCAACTCGCCGCAGCCGACGAGGAAGTCGTGCGCCCACGGTTCGTCCAGGGCGCCGAGATCCATGGCCGCGGCGACGTTGATCAGCATTCCGGTCTTGAAGAACTGGTGGACCGCTGCCTGGTCGCCGGCGGAGACGCTCTCGACGAACTTGTAGAGCGCCGCGAACTCCTCCCGGACGACTGCCCTCACCTCGGGGTCCTCGCAAGCCGCGTAGGCCTGCATCTGGAACATGAGCGAGTCCCGGTTGCGGCGAAGGTTCAGGTAGGCCTCTCCCATGGAGAGGAAGACGTCGTCCCTCGGGTTCGCCGCCGCGGCCTCCTGGAAGACGGACAGCACGCGGCGGTACCCGCGCCGGACGGTCTCGAGGAAGAGCTCCTTCTTCGTCCCGAAGAGGCGGAAAAGGTACGGCTGTGAAATGCCGGCGCGGCGGGCGATGTCCTCCGTCGACGTGCCGTGCAGCCCACCCAGCGCGAACTCGATCATCGCCGCCTCGAGGACCTCCTCACGGCGTAGTTCCGCGCTCTTTCTTTCTGCGACCTGAGGTGTCACGGCAAGGAAGCTAGCACTCACTTACAACCTTGTCAAGAAGGCTGGCATGGAGGACGATGCCGCGCCCGCGGCTCGTCGGCCTCAACCTGTGGGGTGCGAAATTCGGGTCCGTCGCGCGCAATGCGCCGATTTGCTGTCTCTCCCCGGAGGGCTACTGCTCTTGAGCCCGCCGCTGGATGCCGCAGGGGTGGCAGACCCAGATTCTCACTCGTTGCTCATCCCCGGTCCGCTCGACGCGCTGGCCGGGTTTCAAGCCTCGTTTTCGGATCCTCTTCGTGGCGAGTTGCATCGGCTCGCTGCACTGCGGGCAGGCGAGCGGGGGTGCCGGTTCCGTCACGCTGCGAGGATAGCGAGGCTCTGGCGAAGCACCGACAGGAGCGAGGAGCCGAGCTGCGGTTCCCCGACCCTCGGCGCGTTTTCTCGAGAACTGCGGCGCGGGCCTGCTGGAGCGCGCCGTGGGCCGCAGGGCAATCTTGTTACTCCGGGCAGGGCTCGCAGTCGTAGGTGTTGGGCGCCACCCGCGCCCTGCGCCCTCTCCAGGCGACATGCGGGCGCAGGACGTGCCAACACCGTCCCTCGATCGTGACACGAGAGCTGACACCGAAGACCTCAGCGTCCGCGTCGTGGACGTACGGCTCCAGCCGGCCGTCCGGGTGACGGAGGATCAGGACGTAACGGGCGATCACCAGCCTCTCGCTTCGCTCGGCGGCGCGGTCGCCCTGAGGTCAGAGCGTCGGCGAGTCGTCGCTAGGAGACCGATGGTACGCCAGAAACTCGCGCACCGTAGCTCGGGCGGGCCTTGATCGCGGCGGCAAGTCGCGCCGCCTGGGTGGCGAACGAACGATGATTCCCGCGAAGTCGAATCGCGGCTCCACGGACTCCGCGATGGCGCTGAATGCCCAGGAGTTGATGGCGGCGACCGGCTCCCTCAACGCCTTCGTGAACGTCTCGCTCACGACCCCGGCGCTCAGCATGGCCATCCGCCGCGCGTGGAAGCGCGCCATCTCCCCCGCGATCTGTCCGCCGATGAAGCACACCTGAACCGGGCTCTTCCGCTCCTCGTCAGTCATGACTCAAAATCTATGGAGGCTCAGGGTTCCTGACTCTGGCTGCACTGACACCCGACCCAGAATCGAACCAGAGATAGCAGTCGCAATAATCGTCACGCCTCGACGAGCCGGGCCGGAGAAGCCGAAGCGCTCCGCTGCTCCTGCACGAAGAACCGGGCGCGCTGACCCGGGGCGAAGACCGCTGCTCAGGCTGAGAACGGATGCCGCCGCCTGCGCCGTCACGGAGCCCATTCGCTGCGAACCGAGCCTTAAAGAGAAAGAGGCGGTTGCGGCCTCCGCCTCTTTCCGAGCCGAGCGCGTGAGCTGCGGCCCCTCACGCCATGTGCTCGAGCCTCTCACCGTAACGGTCGTTCGGACGTCTGCATCCCTCTTTTGGGGGTTTGGTCAAGCGACCTCGTGAACCAACAGAAGGGTGATGGATCAAGCGGCAGGCGGCGCGCCAGAGTGAGTTCGGACGGGCTGGGCTCCGATGCGGCGGGAGCTCCACGCCTAGTCCGCGTGGGGAGTTGGGGCCACCCCCGCGGTCCCGCTCCCCTCTTAGCCAGAACCTGCGGCCAAAAATGATGATCCGAATCAGCGACCCTGAGCTCATGCCCGCGCTGGTCGCGCACTTGAGGCAGTCCGAGTTCGCGGTCGAGGTTCTCGACCCGCAGACCCTCGAGGCCCACCTCCCCGGAGTCGATCCTGCCCAAGCGGAACGCGAGCTCCGCCTCTACCTGGACGTCTGGCGTGTGCTTCACCCGGACAGCCAGATCGAGCTGGAAAGGAAGACGCGTCGGTGACCCGGCTGAGCGGACCCGCGCGCGAACGCCCGCGTCGTGTCGTCTCCGCGAGGGCCTGGATGCCGCTGTCGCAATTTGCCAGAACGCGACGAGCCCGTCAGCGACGCGCGGGTGAGCCGCGAATGCGACGGCCGGCGGTGTCGACCCGGTCGTCCCATCGGCTGGCATGCGGAGGGCGCGGGCGAGCGACCGCAAGCCGCCGGCCCGCTTTCGAAGCGCCTTCCAGAACGACCAGCGGGGCTAGCCGCAGACTCCGCGCCCCGCCTCGGCTCCCAATCACATACGCCCCGCTCTTGCATCTGGGGGGTTGACCGGCATCACGACCCCGATCGAGCGGGGAGCGAGCACCCTTTGCTCTCTACAATCTCGCAACGCTCTGTGTGACGTACTGAAGCACTTCGGGGGGTCCCGATATGGGGGCGTCGAATTGGTGAGTTCGCCCGACGTACCACAATTGACTGCTTACTTCTCACCGTGTCGGAAGTATCGGTACGCGCTCACGCGCAACGTCGCGCCGCTCGGCAACGGCACAGTTGTGTTCGTTGGCCTGAATCCCTCGACCGCTGATCATGAACGCGATGACGCCACGATCCGACGCTGCAGAGGATTCGCCAGACACTGGGGATTCGCCGAGCTTGCGATGGTGAACCTCTACGCCTACCGATGCACGGATCCTCGCCAACTTCGGGAGATAGCGGATCCCATCGGTCCCGAGAATGACCACACAATTGCCAGCTTTTGCGCCGCCGCAGGCCTCGTCGTAATCGCATGGGGAGCTACGGCAAGAGACGAGCGAGCCAGCGAAGTTTTGGGCCTGCCGATCTTGCACCCACATTGCCTTGGCCAGACAAGGACCGGGGCTCCGCGTCACCCCCTCTATGTCAAGGGCGACACCCAACCCATCCCATTTCATGCGGAGTGATTGCCGGTGAGCGCAACGACAGGAAGTGGGTGAGACCACTGGCTGTCGGCGAGACAGGGGAGTCTGCGATGGTAGACTCGTGCGGATCGCCATTACAGGTGCCCATGGCACAGGCAAGTCGACGCTAGGCCAGCGTTTAGCCGATCAGTTCTCATTGATCGAACTCCCGACGCCGGGGAGACTTCGCCGCGAAAGGCCTTCCAACCAATCAGGACGCGACTGTGACTAGCCAGGCGCTCGCGTGGTTAGTTCAGCTGGCTCGAAGCATCCTCAGAGTCTTGCTGGCCGTCGCCTTCCTTGTCGAGCTCGCGCATGCGGGACCTGCGCTCGAGCTCGCCATTGGAACCGGACGGCTCGCGCTCCCGCTCGCTGAACGCGGTGTCGAGGTGCACGGGATCGACGCCTCAGAAGCGATGGTCGCGCGGCTGCGCTCGAAGTCGGGCGGGGAGCGGATTCCGGTCACAATCGGCGACTTTGCCGACGTCCCGATCGAAGGTCGCTACGCGCTCGTCTATGTCGTTTTCAACACGCTCTTTGCGTTGCAGACGCAGGAGGCGCAGATCCGTTGCTTTCGCAACGTCGCCGCCTGCCTGGCCGACGGCGGAGTTTTCGTCGTCGAGGCGTTCGTTCCCGACCTCAGCCGCTTCGACCGCGGTCAACGCATCGAAGCGGAGCGGGTCGGTCTCGACCAGGTCTGGCTCGGCGCCGCCCGCCACCATCCGGTCGAGCAGCGGGTCGAGTCGCAACATGTCCTCCTGAGCGAGCAGGGGATACGGTTCTATCCCGTTCAGATCCGCTACGCCTACCCCTCCGAGCTCGACCTGATGGCACGGCTTGCGGGCCTTCAGCTTCGCGCCCGCTTCGGTGGATGGAGGCGCGAGCCCTTCACGGCGGCGAGCGCCATGCACGTTTCGGTGTACGAGCGCGCTGATCCAACTAAGCCCCTCTAGGGAGGAGACACTGCGCCGCTCTCGTCGATACGTTGCGCGCCCTGTCCCACGTCCAGACGTGGGACGGCGGCAGCTTGCGGCGACACCAGTCCGACCACGCTCCAGCTTGTGCCGTCCTGGATCGCGACGCAGTCAGGTGCGTGCGGCGAGATGCTCCTAGCGGCGGCTGCTACGGTCGAGATCGTCGAGCGCGAGGATGGAGAGATGCGTTCCTCATCTAAGGCGCTTGGATCGGGTAGCCGCAGCGCCTAGAGATGACCCGGCGTGAACTCGAGCAACCTCATCCACGTCGCTATGGCCGTCCGTTCCGCGCTCGAACAAGGCGCGTAGAACCTCTCAACGCCTTTGCCGGCGAGGGTTCCTTGACCGTGAGGATGAACACGCCCGTGGGGAGCCTTCTGTTCCCGATCCAGACTCCGCGACCTCTGGAACAACCGGATCGGCGCAACCGCCTTGGAGCTAGACTCGGCGCTGCATGGGCGGGCCCGAGGAGACTGTCTCTTAGCGTTCTTTCGGGCTTCTCACTATCTGGTCGAGCCCAAAACGGGAGGAATCCTGACGTTGTCGGGCCAATCCGCGGCCGAGCGCAAGAGAGCCCCGCACGGTTTTCAGCGAGTTACGCGGGATGAGCTTTTCGAGCGTTGGCCTGAATGGCGACAGGTCTACGAGGGGCTTCTGAGCAAGTTCGTCGAGACAGGCTCAGCCTAGGGCATCCGGGCTGCCAGTCGCTGTCGCGGACGCCGGTCTAGAGCTCAAGTGGAAAGCTCTTGAGTCGAGGGGGCAGGGCCGCCGCAGCACCCCGCCCCGCATCGCAGTCAAAACCGCGCCGAGCAGGACAGCAACCGCCGATTGGGCTCGTTTACGTCAGTCCAACGGACAGATCTCTGCTATGCGATGCGCGGAGCCGGAAATCAGTCTCTCCCGACTGTGGGACACGGACGGAGGAGGCCGCAGACTCCGCCTGTCCGCTCCGGCTCCCTCAAAAGCCTTTGGAGCGGCGGTCGGGCTGAACCGCTGGACCCCGCTGAAGCTCCTGCTGTTGCTCCGTGATCGCGCGCCCGAAGAGTCGGGCGGGCGGCTCTACGCCGGCACGGACGCTGCTGCCGTGAGGCCGGCGACATCCACATTGAAGACGGACAGGCCGTGCGCGCACTCCTAGCGACTCTCCGGGGAGAGCGAGCGAAGTTAGCCGCTCGGGCGCTTGCGGAACTCCTCAGCCGACGCGAACTCGAGCGGGCCAAGTGAAGTGCTGGTGCGCTGGGCGGGTGGATGAGGACGGCTTCTCCTCGAAGAACAGAGGACGCGCTCGCTGTCGCCTTCCTGGCAAAGAGCGACAAGTGGCGGACCATGACGAAGCCCTCATGGAAACGTCGTTGCCGGAGAGGGCCGTTCCGGGCTTGCCGTCCAAAAGCATCGTGCGCGACGATGTGGGCATGGAGCGGCCGGAGACCCGCTATGCGCGGAATGGCGAGGCGTCGCGGGTGCCCTAACGTGCCCGTTTGTCGCGCGAGAGCGTTGGCCAGTCCTATGGGATTGACCGCGGCAGGTTGGTGAGCCGCTCGAGCGCCGTGCGGCCGCGTTGCAGGCTACCAGTACCCGGACGGGAGTAGCGGCTGAAGCCGGTTCGTCTGCGCTCTCGGTCGCGTTGGGTCACGCGGCTCCGACAGCGGCTTGCGACTCAGGCCGCTCTCGATTTCTCGGGCGCAGACATTCGGCGTCCCCCGCCTATTCGGTCTCCGCTGCAGGCTGTCGCCTGCGCACGAGCAAGAGGCGGCCGACTGAGTCGGGCAACCACCAGTTCCAACGCCCGGCGACACGGACGATCGAGGGCACGAGCAGCGCCCGGATGACTGTCGCGTCGAAGATGACCCCGGCTGCAAGCCCGATCCCGAACTGCTTGATGTCCGTCCCCGGGCCCGTCGATAGCACAAAGAAGGCGAACATGAGCACGAGCGCGGCGCTCGTGACGAGTTTGCCGGTGCGCGCGAGCCCGAGGGCGACCGCCTCCTCCGTCTTGCCCGTCTCGTCGTAGGCCTCGCGCATGCGGCTGACCATGAAGACCTCGTAGTCCATCGACAGGCCGTAGAGGAAGGCGAAGATCATTAGCGGGATCCAAGGGATGATCGAGTCGGTCGCGCTGACGTTCCAGATCGCCTCCGAGCCGTGGCCCTGCTGGAAGATGAAGACGATGATCCCGAACGCAGCCCCGAGCGAGACGAGGTTCAGGATCACCGCCTTGAGTGGCAGGAAGATCGATCGGAAAGCGCGCATCAAGAGAAGGAAGGTGAGCGCGATCACGAAGGCGAGCACGTAGGGGAACTTGCCATAGACCGCGTGCACGAAGTCGCGGTCCTCAGCGGCGACCCCACCGAGCGTCAGCCTCGCACCGTTCCCGATCTCCGTCTGGATTGCCGGTAGAACCTCGTCTTGGATTCTCGAGATGGTCTTGCGGACGGGGCGCGCTGCGCCGTCCTCCGAGGGGAAGGCCTCGACGAGGGCGGTATCCCCTTTCCGCCACTCGGCGGGAGCGGCGGCGCCGTCGATCCCGTGCGTGCTCTCGAGCCGCGACACGACTGTCTCGAGCGCGGCGGGAGAGCCATCGTGCTCGACGAGCACGACGAAGGGCTTTAGGACGCCGGGCGAGATGCCCGCGTCGGTGAGGGTCTGGAGGCCCACCACCGCGTCGGCCGTCTTGCTACGCGCCAGGTCCTTGGCCTGGGCCTCGCTCGGGTTCAGCTGAAAAGCGGGCACGAGCAGTGCGCCGACGATCGCGAGCCCGACCGCGCCGACGGCGATTGGACGGCGCATGACGAGGTGCGCCCAACGCCACCAGAACCCTGCCTCCGCGTCCGAGCCCTCGACGATCCGCCGCGGCAGCACGCGCGCCGAGTTGATGCGGTGGCCGAGCAGCGAGAGCATCGCCGGCAGGAGCGTGATCGACGCCAGCACGGACACGGCGGGGATCAACATGCCGCCGAGCCCGATCGAGCGGATCACCGGGATCGGCAGGATGACCATCGAGAGCAGGCCGACGGCGACGGTCGAGCCCGAGACGATCACCGACCTGCCCGCGTGGCGCATCGTCTCGGCGACGGCCGTCTCGACGTCGTGGCCGTGCCGAAGCTCCTCGCGGAAGCGGAAGATCATCAGGAGCGCGTAGTCGATCGCGACGCCGAGCCCGACGAGCGCGACGAGGAACTGGACGATGATCGAGACCGACGTCACGTACGTGAGGGCCCACACGAGCGTGAACGTGTTCAGGATCGACGCCAGCGCCACGATCAGCGGCATCGCGATCGCGGGCAGTGTTCCGAAGACGAAGAGCAGGATGACGAGCGCGCCGGCCCCGCCGATCAGCGCCTCGAGCAGGACGCTTGGACCCTCGGCGGCGCCTTGCGAATCGTAGAGCGCGTCGCGACCCGTGAGATGGACGTCGACGCCCGGCGGTGCAGCCGTTTGGAGCGCATGCCGGATCTCGGCGATGCGCGTATCGGCGGTGAAGCTCGCCTGGCCCGGCGGATAGATCTCCGCGAAGGTCGTGTGCCCGTCGCCTGACACGTACGCCCGGCTACCGGTCGAGAAATACGAGCTCACGCGGAAGGTCGGAAACTCCCGCTCGACCTTCGCGATCGCACTTTGCACGCCGTCCACTTTCGTGACATCGCCCTCGGCGTGGAAGACCGCCACGTGGGGCGCTTGTGCGCCCGTGCCGAAGGTGCCGAGCGTTCGCTGGTTCGCTTCGTACGCCGAGTAGCCGGGAATGGAGAACTCCTCCAGCCAGCGGCTGGAGACCTTCTGCGCCGAGAAGGCGCCCAGAATTGTCAAGAGGATCCAGGCGCCGACGACGAGCCGGCGAGGGGACGAGTATGCGCCGCGTTGCCGAGGAGCTCGGCACCGCACCCTCGGCGCTCTACTGGCATGTGCGCAACAAGGACGAGCTCCTCCAACTCGTCCTCGACCGCGTCATCGGTGAGATCGCGCTTCCGCCACCCGATCCCGAGCACTGGCAAGAGCAGCTGAAAGCGCTGGCACGCGAGATGCGCCGCGTGCTCACGAGCCACCGCGACATCGCCCGGGTCACGATCGGGGCCATCCCCGTCGGGCCCAACACCCTGCCCCTCATCGAGTGGCTGCACGGACTGCTTCGAGACGCCGGCCTGCCCGACCGCACGGTGGCGCTCGTCGGGGATCTCTTCGGTCTCTACGTGGGGGCCTATGCCTACGAGGAGAGTCTTGGGCTCGCTTCGCCCACGGGAGAGGAGCTGCCCCCCGAACAGATCATCGCGATGCTGCGTGATTACTGGTCCTCGCTCCCGCCGGAGCGTTTCCCGCACACGCTCGCCCTCCTCGACGAGCTCTTCTCCGGGGGGCCGGACGAGCGTTTCGAGTTCGGGCTCGACGTCATCGTCCAGGGGCTCGCCGCCCAATTGCGGTGATGTGTCAGCGCATCGACGTGCTGGCCGGGGGCCTCGATCCCGTGTTCCCAATCGAAGAGCAGTACCGGCTCGAACTGCTCGACGCCGAGTCCTCGTTCATCGCACGCTCATCGAACAAATAAACAGCCGGAGTCGGAGTTTGGCCTGACCTGGCGCGAGTTCCACGAGGAGAAGAGATGACCGACGTACGAACCGCCGTCACCGGCTTTGTGACCTCTAGAGATGGCACCGCGATCGGCTACCGCCAGCTGGGCCGCGGCCCGGGAGTGGTGCTGCTGCATGGGATCATGGAGTCAGGCCAAAGCCACCTGCAGCTCGCCGAGGGACTGGCGGATGCTTTTACCGTCTACCTGCCCGACCGCCGTGGCCGCGGCCTCAGCGGCCCGCAGGGCGAGGATTACCGCATCCAGAAGGAGGTTGAAGATCTGGACGCCCTCCTTGGCAAGACGGGCGCCCAGCAGGTCTTCGGGGTCAGTGCGGGCGCCATTATCTCCCTCCAAGCGGCGCTCACCCTCCCCGCCATTCAGAAAGCGACCATCTTTGAACCGCCGCTGCGGATCAACGGTTCGGTCTCGACCGCCTTCTTGAAGCGGTTTGACAGGGAGATGGCGCAAGGCAAGGTGGCCTCAGCGCTCGTCACGGCCATGAAAGGATCGCAGATGGGGCCAGCGGTCTTCAACGCCATACCCCGCTGGCTGCTCGAGCTGCTGACGAAGATGATGACGGCAAGCGAGGAGAAGACGGCCCAGCCCGACGACGTAACCATGCTGTGTAGCGTCGCCGGCTGGCCGTCTCTCTGTCCGATGGGCGGCTGAGAGTGCGGAGCGGCGACGGGATGACCCACAACCATGCTGGCGGAATCTTCTTGCCTTGAATCCGACCTGTCTCCCGCCGCCGC
>WNFU01014970.1_pt1 | contig 11830 bp, 11 predicted proteins | sample 5400121 | NCBI WGS metagenome assembly WNFU01 (sample SAMN13153360, study PRJNA577476) | soil metagenome | isolation source: 100 cm soil or saprolite under grassland replicate 1 | place: USA:California | collected 2016-06-15 | reverse complement strand
TTGGCGGGCGCGATGGGCTTTCTTCTGTCAGCATTCTCCGTGTTTTCGTACACTATCTATCCGACTAGGAAGAAGTTGTGGACTTCTAGCGCACTCTCCTTTATCGCAGGGTTATTCTGCTCCATTCTAGCTGTAGTGTTGCTTATCTTGAAACCGGTTATAGGCAGCATCTAGCAAGACTGCGCGGGGCCAACTGCGTATAAGAATAAATACGAACCGACTCGTTGGCTGGAACAGAGGGTTCGGGTTTGCCGGATAAGCCTGCTGTGTTCTTGCTTGACAAGCCTCATTTTCAGGTTAGGCTTCAATCTGACTTGCTTAAGGTCGACTTGAAAGACGGTGCGCGTGCTGAGATTGAGAAACTAGCAGAGGCCAGGCCGGCTCTGAGGGATACTATTGGTTGGATGTTTCAGACTATCATTCCGTTGGACGTGCATTTGTGGGAGATCGAGAAAGTAACTGTCGAATCTTCCGGAAGGGTGAACATCAGGATTCCACATCGTAGGGATATTCACATTCCGCTCGAACATGTGGAGGCAGAGCGGTTGGTAGAAAAGATGAATGAGCTCATTCCGATAGAGAAGGAGCGTAGGATCGAGAGGCAGTTGGCGGAACAGGTTGCCGAGAAGGATCGGGAACGACAGAAGGCTGACACTCTAAAGTACCGTCCCATTCGCTGACTTCCGCTACTCCTCATCTCTCACTGGCGACCAGCCCGCTTAGTGGCAATTGTCGCGTCATATGCTGTCGTTGGAACTTCGAAAGATCTTATCCCTAAGGGTCTCGCGGAAGGCGGAGAAGGCCATAATCTTCTTTCGCTGTACGATCACTTCTGCTGCGGCAAGGATCAGGAAGACAATTCCAACCGCCAATCTAACCTCGACGATCGCCGTTGAAACCGCCCACAGACCAAAGAGAACGGTTGCGTTTGACACATTGTATTCGAGGTCGAGAAGTGCCGCGCAAGCGTAGAGCGATTGAGCCATCGTCAAGAAAATTTCGACGTCATGCTGGCCGACCGGAATTGTCCCCGTTACGCTACCTGAGCTGATCACGAACACTATGGGTATCAGTGCCACCAGAGCAGTCAATTCGTTGACGGATGAAGACATGAAGTTGAGTAGTGCTGTCGGCGCTAACCGTATTGTCCTGGCCCAATTGAATGCCGAGACTTTCTCGGGGAATTCTGAAAGGACGGGTGCAATCCACTGGATTGAGAAGAACACAGCTCCAGAGCCAAGAAAGGGGATGAGGAAGGAAACTGCGATGGTTCTGATGGATTCGACGAAGGCGTCGGTGACAAAGACAAAGGTTAGGGCTGCAAAGACGAATAGTCCGACGATCAGGGCGAGTCTTCGTGCAACAGACTTTACTTCCATCAGCGCGCGGGGCGGCCCTTCAAGAACCTCTCCCGGTCCTTCCTTTTCCGTTGGCAATCGGAAGAGTAGCCACATGTATCCCACGAAGGTAACCCCGAGGATTAGTGAATCCAGAATCGACAATTCGCCACGCACCATGACAAATAGATAGTAGAGCGAGGATCCAAGCATGAACACAAGCTCGACACTTTGCTCCTTCCGCAGAGCTATGCTGGTAGGACCTTTCAGGCCAGTCCTTCTTTTCTGAATCACGACTGTGAACATTATCAATGGCCACCCGAGTCCGGTCAGCAGTCTGTTTGCTCCTGTGAAGTTGGCGATCACGTTTGGGATCCAGCAATCGATAGTGCAGTTCAACGGGTCTTTGCCCGCTTTCCATGCTATGGTTCCCTCCACGAAATATTCTGGGATAGTCTGAACAATCGCGACAATGGCGAGTGCTAGTCCCTTGCTGATCGAGAACTCCGAGGCTTCCGCTGCCCAGGCAATCAAGAGGGCTGCTGCTACTACCGCTCCAAAAGTGAGGAAGGCGACTGTGTAGTTGGATTGGTGAAGGGTCAAGACTACTACGATCGAGATTATGGCCCAAGCGATGAGGAGAGAGTATTCAGCTAGAATCTTGGCGCGCGTTAGTCAGTTCCCCCTAATGCTGTACTGTTGCCCTCGTCCATCGAGCCTTTCAGGACTCGAAGATCGGGTCTTGGTAGAATACTCTTCCGCTATGCTTCGATTCGGCTCTCAGACTAGGCTAGAATGGGCTGAGGCCGGAGTGGCGGTCCTCTTTCTTTTCGGTGTGATCCATGGATATGGCGTAGGAGAGGACTAGATAGGGGTCGAATGATGGGTTCTGGATCTCGACGCAGTACGAATCGCGCACGCTGACCCATTTCTTGTGAATCTGCGCTATCTGTGATACGTCAGGCCCCTGGATTTTGTAGTCGTGTTCCAGGATGTTTCCGTGGACCCTGGCGATCTCCTGTCCTGAAGCGTTTTCCATCCACCACTGGGACCCGATCAGTTGAAGGATTTTCTTCTTGATCACTGCTTGCAACTGGCCCTGGGCGTTGTATATCTCGAATGTGGGTCTGATGGCAAGAACTTTCCCGTGGATCTCGCCTAGGCGTGTCCCGTCTGTTCCTTCGTACCAGAACTTGGGCCCGAAGCTTACGAGTTGTTGTTTGACGTAAGCGAGCAGGTTTCCGCTTGTATCCTTGATCCCGAACGTGTCGCGTACGGCGAGGATTTTCTGGTCAATAACGTATTGTGTTCCCCTGAAGGGTGTATTCAATCCGACTGTTTGGCCGACGGACTGTGCGTTTGCCGTTTGGACGCTCATGGGGGCTCCGCACCGGCCGCAGAAACGGCTGCCCGGGACGAGTGGTTGACCGCACGAAGTACAGACCGGACTAGTCATCAATTTGGGGTCGGTTTCGATTAGTTCTTCTGGTCTAAAAGAGAGTTGTATCCTCTGAGAAGGGTCGGAGAGGCACTCTAGCGTCAGGGGGTGCCATGACTAATACCCTCTCTTCTAGAATCGTTTGTTGTCTGGCAAGGACGTTGGGCGATTTCTCGCTAGGCCAGCTTATCCAGTGTCTTCTCTACTTCGGCCTCAGCATTGTCCGCTCTGATGAAGATCGGAACATTCTCCATGCCCGTAGCGATGAAACTCGAAAGGAGCCATTCTCCTGGCGCAAACTCTAGGGTCTTCTCCAGGATTTGCTTGTCGATAGTGAAGGTGTCGCTGACAACTGTTCGATCATATGGACGAGGCAGCGTTCCCACGAAGTACGTATGTAATTGTTGCAGAGCGTTCGTGTTGAGATACGCGATCCTTTGGGTTGCGAGGCACCCTCCGAGGCCATATTTTCTGCCCTGCCGTAACAGTGTTTCAACAGTCCTGGAGCAGTCTTTGTCGATTCCTCCGGAGCCGGATAAGTCTGGGACGAATTCCTGTGCTTCGTCGAAGACGAAGAGGACGTACGGTTTTACTTTGAAGGATCTTTTTCGGCGCTGTAGGAACTCGCGGGCGAGATGAATAACGAGTTCTTTGATGGCGACAGGATCCGATATGGATATGCAGGTCAGTCGCGATTCCTTCTCCACAAGCTCCCGAATGCCCTCAATGTCGAGCCCGCCCGCACCTTTCCGCTCCTTGTCGGCCCGCTTGATGTTCTCGGTGAGCGCAAGCCGAGAAGTGGCCCATGAGTATACTCCGCTGCGGTCTGAGATACTGAACTCCTTGACAGCGCTCTGTCCAGCTTGGTCTAGTCCGATGAGAAATTCTTCGTTGACAAAGGTTGAGTCGGTCTTTTCGTTCTCGTGCTTGTAATCGCTGACAAACTGTCGTATACGGTCTAGCGCGTTAATGTAGTGCGGTTTTTCTAGGTTGTCTCCCCGCATCTTGGTGAGCTCGTCGAGAATGTCCCCGTAAGTCGGGATCTTGGATTCGGGTTTGAGGTAATAGCTGATCTTCTTCTGGCTGAAAATCCTCGCGAAGACCTTCCGGACCCTATCATCATTCTCATAGTCTCGAGGCTTGACAACACTGACATAGAATTGCTCCGAAGAAGCGACAGGATTCTCCAGGATAATCTTCGAAGGGATCTTCTCATCAGCAAACAGGTCCATCAATAGGAATGGATATTCGCTCGATATATCAAACACGACGACTTTGATCTCGGGGGCATGGAGGAGAATTCTCCTTAGAGTGTTTGCCAGGAGGTTTGACTTTCCGGCACCGGTGAAGGCGAAGATTCCGAAGTGGTACCGGACCATAGATTCGAAATCGAGATAGATAGGAATTTTTTCTTCCATGGACTCGAACATCTGGATTGTTCCGATGCGTGGGTCCTTGTACGCGTCACTTGTCGTCGTTTTTGCTTTGTAGCCGATCTTGTCGAGGATTCGCTTGTTGTACATGTGGCTGATCATTTCGCGGTTCAAGATGTTTGCTTCAGCAGCGATGACTGGGTAGGAGAATCCCTTCTCGTACTTCGGTTCGCCATCACCATCTATGAGCAGGTCATAGTTGATCGGCAGAGCGCTGATCTGCACCATCATCGTTGACTTGTCGCTAGTGTCCCAGTCTCGGACGGATTGTTGGATGATCTCGAATTGCATCGGATAGTAGCTGGATTCAGAGAGCCCTTTGAGGCCATAGTGTTCAGGCCAGACCCGGCTTATGACCATCAGGGAAAATCTCTGTTGTTTCTGGGTTGATTTGAAATTGCGTACCGCGACAAGCATTCCTTCCTCGATGAGGCTCATGATGTCTTTGTTGTATTCGACCTTGATCCGGCACTCGTAGCGTGATGAGGTACCTGTCAGCTCGTGGGTGGCCACGGGCATGAACGCGGGTGTTACCTGGCTGAGGCGGGCTTTGAAGCGCCCGTCGAAATCAGTGAAATACTTAGAAGCTGTCTCTTCGACTACCTTCAATCTCGCTTCTCCTCTCCCTAAACGTGCTCATGTAGAATACGAAGTGTCGGAGGCTGGGATTATTCATAAGCCATTTGCCGGTTGTGTCAATTATCCGCCTCATCTCCTCATTATGCCACTTGGCTACCTTGTCAGCGATGAAGAGGGGCTTGTTGTGGCCGAAAAGCTCGGGAATACTATTGCTAGTCATCGAGCAAAGAGTTTGCATGACTAGCTCTTGAATGGGGTTCGGTACGGTCTTGTCTTTGAATACTATGGGTCTGACCGTTTCTTCGGCGTTGCCATATGTGTGTTTGAACGTGAGGGTTGAATCCGGACGATAGTCAAAGTTAGCGTATGATAGCCTGTCGAGAAGCAGAACATTGCTACGAAGCTGGGGGTCGATGTCGGTCTGGGAGAGTTGGATGTAGGATTTCAAGAACAGCCTCTCTGGTGTTATCTTATTCCTGATAGCGCCGCTTACGAACCCCAACTGTTTCTTGAAATCAGGTACGATCATGAGGAAGGCGGAGTCGTATTCTGTGAGCGACCACGGGACTTTCATAGATTCGTGGCTGAACACGCTGAGTGTTTGGAGCATCATCCTGTCGGTGTTCGGTATCCGACTCAACTCTTGTTGAGTGATATCTCCAGACCAGATTTTGTTAGAGGAGAGAACTGGAAGAACGTGATTCTTCAGGTCTCTGGCGGCTGTATCTTTCGTAAGACCTACTAGGAGAATTTGTTTGCGCCAGCATTCTTCGACCAAGAGGTTGAGAGTGAAGAGGGTGAGGAACGCGAGATCCTGTGTAGTGAGCCAGTGCCATTCGTTGTTCTTCCAGACCCTCATGGGGTTCTGTTTGGGCTTCTCTTCGAACATTCGATGTCCAATCGTGTCGATGAGAGTCTTGATCCGAGCCCATGTACCTAGGTATCGATCCTTCAGCCCGTAGGTCCCGAGTAGTTCTTCTAGGAAACCTTCGAGTTTTGACTTGCGAAGGATTCGTTCTAATCGCCGCCGCCTGTCCGGTTCACTGATTCTCAGAAGTGAGCATAGTGAATCGAGAGATTGTGGACCGTGGCGTTCAAGTGTTAGCCAGCATCTGTAGCGCAAATAGTCGCCGCGTGGAGCGGGGAGGTCAAGTGTTGGATTGTCGATGTGGTGGCGTCCGTATGCTAGATCGTTGACATCTAATGGAACGCCGTCGACATCGAATCCATAGAGGGAACCGTTCGTCTTCCAGAGCTTTCGTTTTGACGTGTCGTAGATGAGGCTAGCCAGACTTGTAGCTAGGCTCCTATCTAGGAATATGATTCTTGGCCCATCGGGTTCTACTGCAAGTTTGTAGGCGAGGTAATATTCGGAGAATGTCATAATCCACATTGGGATCGTGGAGTTGTTCGCGATCGCCTCATCCGTAAGCGGCGTCGCAAGCGACATCTCTGTGCTCTCCCCAGGGTGAAGGAAGCTCTGGTCTATCTCCGGGACCTCGTTAACGTAGACAGGGACGCAGCTCGAAACCGATCGACCAGTCCTGAGGAATTGTTCTTCATAGTCAACTGCAGGAGCGATGCTCGGCGAGAACTTGATTTTTCCACGCGAGGCATAGGATCCTCCTAGGAATACTACAAGGTCGAAGAGAGGGCGCGAGTATTCGGTGCCGTCTACTGCTGCGAAGGATACTGTGTCTGTTCCGAAGAATTTCTTTGCGGTTTCGTAGGCGGACGCAAGATTGAATTCTGATCGGATGATGTTCTGGAAGAGCCGTTCATATAATCCCTCCACGGCTTCGAACCTGGTCCGGTATCCTTCTATCTGATCCATCGCTCCATTCTGCAGAAGCGTCCCGGCTCTCTCTATCTGAGAGCTCAAGGATGAGTTTTCAACAGGTTCTTTCTCGACATTCCACAAGTTGCAGTTGGCAGGAGATAGTAGGGTATAAAGATAGGATACCCGAACGTAAGTTATTTTCCCGTGTTCGAAAGCGGTTCAGGGATGGGAGAGGTATTTGAAAAGAAACAAGAGAACGCAAAGAATTGACTCGGCCGTTCTATTGGCATTTGCCCAGTTTGTTGTCATTTCCCTACTGCTGTCCTTCATTTCTGCGGAGTATCAGTCCAACCCCTTCATGCAAGAATGGATTGAAAAAAATGCCTGGCCGATTGGGTATCTGCTGAATGGATATCTCGCCGCCACACTCATCGGTTTTGCGATCGGCGGGGCATTCCTTGTCCTTCAGAGATGGAGAAGTTCCGCCGAAAGCCGGATAGATCGAGATCGACTTTAGCGGGACGATAACGCGATTCTCTCTATTTCGTCTCGCTTCCGTACAGAAGCGCTCTTAGGGTCTCTTGCTGCGGCAAGTATCAGCTCGTCAGCAAGACATTCGTCAACACTTCTAGGATTGTTGTGCGAGGCTGCCCTAGCACCCTGCGTGATATGTCTCAGCGCAATGTCGACTCTTCGTTGAGGTGCTATGTCTATCGATATCGGGTAGACGATACCACCGTAGGCGATTCTCGTCACGTCTTCTGCAGGTGCCGCGTTTTGTATCGCGCGGACGAGGATCTCGATCGGATTCTTGTGAGTCTTGATACTGATCAGTTCGAAAGCGTTCTGCACGATGCTAATCGCGCGAGCCTTGCGACCTCCAGCAATTCCGGGCCGCATCATATCGTCGATCAGCCTTTCCACGACATTGATTGTGGATTTTCGAAAACGTTGGTGTTCGTGTCGACCGCTGGTGTGCGGAAGGAGAATAGGGCGGGCGGAGATGTAGCGCTTTAGTCCAGGGTCCTCTGCTTCGACCGCTGAACAGCTAAAACAGCTCCAGACCGCCCCGAAAGACAAGTTTGGGGTGACCCACCACGACATACTCTATAACAAGAAAGAGGACCGAGTCTACTGCGTCCTCGACGCGCCGAACAAAGAGGCAGTAGCGAACCATCACAAGGGCGCTGGGCTTAAGGTCGAGTGGATTCACGAAGTCGAGTCCACAAGACGTTAGTTCGGACAGTCCAAGGCCGAAATCGCGAACCCCTCTGCCACAGTTTTTCTTGTCGACTAACCTTGCAACCCTTTCTTCGAAAAGCTTGATAGCTTAGGTAGTACCCTCGCTTCCGAGATCTGGTTTTGACAGTTACCGAAACCTTAGTTAGACCATCAGCGAAACCCCATTTTCCAATAGAGTCTCTTCTCTCCGCCCGTTTGTTGCTTGCCCCGCAGAATGTTGGGGACAAAGTGTTCTTCCTGTCTGACTTCAGTGGCGTCCTCAGCCTCTATTCAATGGACAAGAAAGGAAGCATTCCTCAGCCACTTCTTCCCGGCGGCCAGGCTTTGGTGAATCCACACCTGGTGGACGGACACAACTTCTACGTTTTACGGAAGCTTGGAAAGATCTTGGTTATGATGGATAAGCTTGGGAACGAGAATTACCAGCCGATGCTAATCCCAGTTGAGGGAGGTATTCCCGAAAGGGGATTAGGCGACAGATTCCAAGACCAGAAGCTGGCTTGCGTCGAGTGCGATGTTGAGAAGAATATTGCATATTTCGACCGAGACGACAGGAAGAATCCTGAGACCGAATGTTTGCGCGTTGACCTTACAACCGGTAATGTGACTTCTCTCGGGAGAAGCCTTTACGGCAACAGGTGTATTGGCGTCAACTCTGATCATTCCAAGGTTATCCTAGGTGACGGATACACTGCAGGTGACGTTGTTCTATATCACTGGGAGGAGGGCATGAAGGAGCGGAAACTCCTCTACGGTATTCCTCTGGCGGAGAGAGGCGGCAAAACGGTCTCACCCTCCGGAATCGACTGGTGCAACTTCGTAGATGATGACAAAGGGCTCCTCTTCGTCTCCAGCATCTTTCACGACGATGGGGGCTTGACCTATCTCGGCTTCGACAATCCCTCCAAACCAGTCGAAGTCCAGATTCGTGGGCTCCAACACTCTGGAGTCGGAGAACTTGTTGGGTCAAAGAAAGTCAAGGGCAACCTCTTCGTGCTCATCTACAACATTGATGGTGCTTCATGGGTCTATGAAGGGACTTTCACTGCGGGCAATCCTCCGTCATTCAAAATCACCAAAACGCTCTGTGGCCAGGGCCAGCTTTCTGATGGCGTAATTCAGGGACTAGACTGGCAGGTAGACAAGGGTTCGCCGATGAGCGTTGAATATGTTTTGTCATTCACTAGGGCCAACATGCCTTCCCAACTCTACATTTATCCTCCTGACGGAAAAGGCTCCGTGACTCGTCTCTCGGACGAGAAGGTCTTGGGCATTCCTGAGGATTGTCTTTCAGCTGGAGAAGACGCTAGCTACACTACTTGGGATGGTCTGAGGGTTTCAGCTCGACTGTATTTTCCGTCGTCTAAGCTCGGATACATGGGTCCACGCCCACTGGTAGAGTATGTTCATGGCGGGCCTCAAGGCCAGGAGAGACCTGATTTCACCTGGTTCTCAATGCCTCTAATACAGTACTTGACACTGAATGGATTCGCGGTCTTCGTCCCGAACGTGCGAGGAAGCTCCGGGTATGGAATGAAGTTCATGAAGCTGGTCGACAGGGACTGGGGTGGAAACGACGTCAAAGACCATCTGGAGGGCTTGAAACACCTAGAGAAGGATGCTAGAATCGATTCGAAGCGCAGAGCTGTAGTCGGACGATCCTACGGAGGATTCATGACTCTAACTTTGGCCTCCCGGTTCCCAAGCATGTGGAAGGCTGCTGTCGACATGTTCGGACCTTACGACCTGCCAAAGTGGGCTTCTCGTACCCCACCCTCCTGGATGCCATACATCCGCCTGGCGGTCGGGGACCCGGAGAAAGATCGTGAAAAGCTGTTGGAGCACTCGCCAAAGACCTACTTGGCGAATCTTACATCTCCGCTGATGATCATCCAGGGAAAGAACGACCCGAGGGTCCCGGAGCCAGAGTCAGCTGAGATTGCTGCAGACCTTCGCAAACGGGGTGTCCAAGTGGACTATCTTGTCTTCGAGGACGAAGGGCATGATGTGCTTCGGTTCAAGAATAGAGTGACTTGCTATTCGAAGATAACAGAGTTCTTCCTCAAGCATCTAGGCTCTTGATTACTGGCCGGACATGATTGAATCAGGACATGACCAAGATCCAAATTATTCTCGGGTGCCATTCTAGCGTAGCGACTTGAGATGCTTAGCTGGTTCGAAGTGAACTCGGTGCTTTACTCCATGGGGCATGGCTAGCGCGGTTGCCGCGATTCCTGCAACTACGAGCTGGATTCCTAGTAGGACTACGAATCCGGTGTCAGCCAGCAGATACGCTCTGAAAGCCGCTTGCAAGGTTCCCATCGGAGTGAAAATCAGAGCATCACCTGCCATTGCAACAACTTGCGTCATTGAGACAAGAAGTGCTCCTACGTACGCGAGCCTTGGAACCACCAATACGACAAGTGCCAGGACAACGTCGAGAGCCGCAAATGCGAGGAGACCATATGCGTGGCTTGGGGCGACCGCTCGAAGCCATCCATCATTGGCCACTATCCACACACCAGCTAGCCCCGATACGAGAAGAGTTGGAGTCAGAGCGATTTGTGTTAGTCTGTCAGGATGCTCCGGGGACCGATTTTCTATGGCTCTCAACACTTACCCACTCCTCTCATTATTATCGTGTAAGAGGCTGAACTAACGGGTTTGGACCCTAGAAAACGGCGCCTAGAATTGAATAGACCAATTCCGTAATTCTAACGTGAAAGGCATTACGACCTAAGACGTTTCGAGCCTCAATACTCCATCCAAAAAACTAGCCGGGTTAGGCTACATGATTTGCTGATGAGATTATAGCCGGGGGTCCTAGGGATGGAGTGTATGCTGGCTGAATCTCTCACGGGAAAATCGGCACCGGAGTTCTCAGGTCTTCGGGGATGGCTCAACACTCCGCCACTGACAGTAGCCGGTTTGAGGAAAAAGGTCGTACTCCTCGACTTCTGGACCTACAGCTGCGTAAATTGCGTTCGATCGCTGCCTCACATGAAAATGGTCCACAAGGAATACACAGGAGAACCGTTCGTTTTGATCGGGGTTCACACTCCCGAGTTTGAGTTCGAAAAACTGCCCGAGAACGTTGCCAGTGCAGTGAAACGGTTTGGAATAGGATACCCAGTCGCAATCGACAGCGAGAACACTACATGGAAACAATGGTTCGGTGGGAGCATGCGGGTGAAGGGGATTACGACAAGATGGGGGACAGAATTCGAGATTTGCTGATAGAAACTGGGAGGCCAGAAGGAAGCAAAGACAATGCTAGATCGAACAACCTCGAGAAGTTTAGGTTCATGCCGAATACCACTCCTGAAATTTACACTGGAACATTGAGGTCGCAAGGTTTCGGAAACGGACAAGTCTACGAGCATGGAAGCCGCACGCGCTTCATCGACCCTGGAAAACATTCAAGAGATATACCGTACTTAGGCGGAGACTGGACGCAGTTTCCCGAATACGTAGTGCACACAACAACCGAGTCCGGCTACATTCTATTGAAGTATGGTGCTCGGAATGCAAACGCCGTTCTAGGAGTGTCAGACACAAAACCGGTCAGAGTTGACGTTGAACTCGATGGAAAGCCGATAGAAAAAGGGAAGGCGGGGGCGGATATTCAGTGGGATTCGATGGGTAGTTTCCTCCTCGTTGCTGAGAACAGGCTTTACGATATTGTTCGTACCAAGGCGTTCGAGACTCATGAGCTTAAGCTCCTTACGAAGGCTGACGACTTGCGTCTTTACACGTACACCTTCGGCTAGAGCGCAACACGAAGAGTCCCCGCACCATGTCACTTCTGCCGCTACCAAAAGCAGATCATGAATGCCCGAGAATCCGGTGGGGCTTGTAGGGTTCCTCCAGCTTTGCCATATCATCATCCGAGAGCTGAATATCAACCGACCCAACCGCCTCATCAATATGCTCAACCTTGGTAGCGCCGATGATAGGCGCGTTCACTCCCTTGTGAAGTAGCCATGCAAGCGCTATCTGGGCTGCCGTCACTCCTTTCTCC
>WNFU01008520.1_pt1 | contig 11831 bp, 10 predicted proteins | sample 5400121 | NCBI WGS metagenome assembly WNFU01 (sample SAMN13153360, study PRJNA577476) | soil metagenome | isolation source: 100 cm soil or saprolite under grassland replicate 1 | place: USA:California | collected 2016-06-15 | reverse complement strand
CCAATAAAAGGGGGATGTCTTCAGGTCGATGCTGCAAGTCCTGGTCCATAGTCACCGTGACCTCGTAACGAGCCAGACGGACGCCACATAACGTGGCATTATGCTGCCCATAGTTGCGCATCATACAAATTCCCCGCACACACTTGTATTCATCTGTCAAATGTTGAATTACCGACCAGCTCCGATCAGGGCTGCCGTCATTGACAAGGATAATTTCGTATTTTTCTGTAAATGCTGGTAACGCCTGGCTGAGTTGCACAACGAGTGGCTCAATGAGCGATTCCCCCTTATAAACGGGAACAACAATGGATAGGTTCATAGCGAGGTAATTTTATCATCCGCTTCGCATCACAATCGGACGCCGTGCCTCTCTACCAGTATGGAGAGCGTGCGCGCAACCTCGGCAGCTTTCTGTTCTTCATTCCAGCCAAGTGCGTTGCCAAGAGCCCGCGCCAACTCGTTAATCATTTCGCGGTTGACACGACCTAGCATCCCAAGCATGGTTCGTCTGAGCACAAAATCGTCGAGATGACAGATCTTCTCATGTTGTACAAGGAAAATAATCTCGCGGAGCGTGAAATCAGGTAATGATCTGATAATAAAATCCGTGCCGCCATTCATATAGGTTGCAATGGATTCGGCGCGCGTGCCGTAACGCTCGAACAAGGTTTTAAGTCGTTCATGCGAAACGCCGGTCCAGGCGGAGAGGCTTTCGATCTGACGTTGCAGCTCGCCCGGGTCAGTTGGGTAGCCGCGTCCACCGCCGATTTGCAGGGAACGTGTGTCCTTTTGACGGGCGAAACCGAGGTAAGCAAGCGCTTTATCTGTCACTTGCTCTGAGAAGGCGCGAAAGGTTGTCCATTTGCCGCCAACGAGGGAATAGATCGGGAAGCGTAAATTCGTCCAGTCACCACTCAGGACTTCAATGCTATGGTCACGCGAAATCTGGGAAACTGTTTTTGCCCCGGAATGGGGGAGTGGCCGAACGCCTGAGAATTGAAAAACAATGTCTTCGCGAGTCAAGCTTATGTCAGGAAAGATACGGCGAGTCAAACTCAAAAAATAATCGATCTCTTCCTCCGTGCAGTGGGCTTCATCAGGGTGCTCAATGGGAATGTCCGAAGTACCAATCAGAATGTGGTCAAAAAATGGGTAGATGAGGACAATGCGACCATCTTCATTTTCGAAGAAGAATTCATGATCACCAATTGCTTTGCGCAGTTCATCGTGTTTGACGATAATGTGCGAGCCCTTTGTACCCCCGATAAAACGCGTGGACAAACCAAGCTTTCGATTCGTAAAATCGATCCAGGGACCCGCTGCATTGATCACAAGTTGAGGACGCACATCATAGGTTTCATCTGTCAACTCATCGCGAAGGAGGATGGTATCTTCACTTCCACCTACCATGCTGACATAGTTAAGTGCACGTGCGTTCGGATTTTCGGATTCAGCATCGAGAATCAATTCGATCGCCAGACGTTCAGGCCGCAGGATCGCGCCGTCATAATAAATTGCTGTATTGACAACCGTAGGGTTCAGTTGTTCCCATTTTGTAAGCGATTGATTACGAGAAAGGAATTGATGTTTCGGAACAGCGCGCTGTCTTCTTGTATACGCATCGTATATCATCAAGCCCAGTCTGATAATGAATGAGCCGCGTTCAGAAGGTTTATCCAACATTCCGAAAAACTTAAGCGGGGCGTTGAGCAAACCGGAAAATCGTTTAAAAATGGGTATGGTTGTTGGAAGTGGTTTTACGATATGCGGCGCATTTTGCAGTAATCGATTACGCTCCTGCACCGCTTCGCGGACAAGACGAAACTCCCCATTCTCCAGATAGCGGATGCCGCCATGTGCCATATGGGAGGAAGCTGCACTGGCGCCCGAGCAGAAATCGCCTTTTTCGACAAGCAGGACATCCACGCCGTTCAGTGCAAGATCACGAAATGCACCAATCCCATTAATACCCCCGCCAACGATCAATACAGAAACTCTGGGCTTATTTTTAAGGGTAGCAAAAATTTCGTTACGATTCATTCATCAAGTCCCGCGTTCAACATTATTGTTAATTTGAGCTCTCGAGCACCATATTTTATTCAACTTAATCGAACATATGTAGCGTAGCCATTTGCTAATCTGAGTATAACGTCTTTCACATGCTCGCGTTCATTGCGATATGCTATTTTTTTCTTATGATTGCTTCCAATGACGCGTGCCCGCTAAAAAGGATTTTCCGCTCATAGATTTTTTCCCTGCTGGTTGTACTTCATCCAGGATGAGAAGCCCGCTTCCCGTGCCGACCGCAGGCTGATCCTCAAAAACCAATCTCTGCCCCACTGCTACTTCTCCATCCGCAACATGGGCGCGATGGATTTTGAGTAATGTCCCGTCGAAGTCCATGAACGCGCCGGGCCACGGGTTAAAGGCGCGGACGCGTCGTTCCAGTTCATCTGCGGGACGCGTGAAGTCAAGTTGACCTTCTTCTTTTTTCAGCATGGGCGCGTAGGTCATGCCTTCTTCTCGTTGGGGAGCGGGCTGGATTTTCCCGGATAAATAGTCTGGCAGAGTCTCAATAAGCAAGTCGGCTCCGAAGTGAGATAACTTCTCAAAAACGGAGCCAGCCGTATCCTCCTGCGTGAGTGCGATAGATCGTTGAGTCAAGATAGGTCCTGTATCGAGTCCGACATCCATTTTCATGATGGTGACGCCCGTCTCTTCATCCCCATGCAGAATCGCGGCATTGATTGGCGCCGCGCCGCGCCAACGCGGCAATAACGATGCGTGGACATTGATACATCCAAAACGCGGCAAATACAAAACATCCTTTTTAAGAATTTGCCCGAAGGCTGCAACGACGATCAAGTCAGGATTCCAGGTGCGCAATTGTTCCATGGCTTCAGGCTGGCGCAGCTTTTCGGGCTGAATCACTGGAATATTCAGTTCCTGCGCAAGCAACTTGACCGGCGGTGGCGTGAGTTTCCGTCCGCGACCCGAAGCACGGTCTGGCTGGGTGACGACCCCAACAACTTGATAGGCATTTGCCAGCGCGCGCAGGGTAGGTAATGAAAAATCCGGAGAACCCATGAATACAACGTTGGTCACCTGTTCATTTTACCAGTGAACAACAATAAGACTTGCTGTAACCATTCTCCTTAAAGAATTGGTTGATTTTTGAGTTGATTGGTTGTAAAATGATAAAAATCTAATCTAAGCTCATTTCGGAGGAACCCATGGAAAACCAACCAATGATGGAAGCCACCAGTGATGACAAGCTGTGGGCGTTGCTTGCTTATGTGCTGACCCCTATTGTTCCAATTATTATTCTATTGATGGAAGATAAGAAGAATCGTCCCTTTATTCGCGCTCACAACGCGCAGGCCCTTGCGTGGGGACTTATCAACCTCGTCGGCGGTACTATTCTGAGCAGCCTGTTATTCTTCTGCTTTGGTCTACCCTCCATTTTGCTTTGGGGGATTGGTGTGTATTGGGGCATTCAGGCATACAACGGCAAGATGGTTGAAATCCCAGTCATCACGAATTTCGTAAAGAATCAAGGTTGGGCATAAGGTTCATTCCAGATAATAAAAGACCCGCAGCTGCGGGTCTTTTTCTTTTAACGAACTTCATTGCCACTCCTCTCAATTCGTTGTAGAATGCTCACATAACATCACCTTGATTTTGGAGGAAATCATGAACATCGAAACATCATTTCGTTTCCCGTTTGAGGATAAACAATGGGTTAGTAAACTGGGGTTAGGAGCACTCATTACGATGGTGCCCATCTTGAACTTTGCCTGGTCGGGGTATTTGGTAGAAATCATTCGAAATGTAATGAATAACGTGACAGAGCCTCTACCTACCTGGGATGACCTGGACAAGAAATTCAGCGACGGGTTGATTCTCTTTGGAGCTGGACTCGTTTATACCTCACCCATATTGATCCTCATGTGTCTGCCACTCAGTATCACAGCTTTCTCAGGCTTATTTTCAGGAAACAGTAATATGGAAGACGTTGCACGAGCGATTGCAGGCGCTGGGGGCGTTCTTTTTTATGGTCTTGTGTGTGTGTTCATTTTATACGCCATCGTGCTGTCCATTATTTATCCGGCGATTCTGGTCATGTTTTCTCGAGAAGGAACATTTGCCTCTTGTTTCAAATTACGAGAAGCGTTTGATCTGATCAGCAAAAACGCTGGTCCTTACTTCACAGCCTGGGGATTGAGTCTGATTGGTAGTTTCGGCGTGGGCCTCGCAATTGGAATGCTTAATTTACTTGTGGGCTGGATCCCTTGCATTGGATGGATAATTAGCCTGGTCTTATCACTTGGGTCCGGTGTCTATATAGCTGTTGTCTATGCCCATCTATTCGGTCAGTTCGGCGCGATGGTCTTTGGACATAACCAATTGACACCAATGAATCAATCGCTCCAAGAACCAACCTAAAGCTTATCATTCAAAGGAGCCTGCAAATTTTGCAGGCTCCTTTTTGTATTCATCAAAAGAGAATGCCAAGGATCGTAGCTTATCAATTCAAGTAGAATTCTTTTTATGGCCCCCAACGTGGCTGGTAATCACAATAATCATTGTCGGTGAGTCGGCGCAGGTCAGTACCATCGGTGCGGATCACATAAATTTCGCAGCCATGGTCATCTCCATATTTGTCAAAATAAGCGGTGAATGCCACCCACTTCCCATCCGGCGAAAACGAGGGTCCCTGACTGTTCCCACCACTCGGCGTGAGTTGACGGGCGTTAGAACCATCCGCGTTCATAATATAAACTTCACGATGCCATACTAGACCTGAATAGGTGACGATCCATTGCCCATCGGGTGACCAATCACTGCGCCCTCGAATAGCGGGCAGATTGCTCACTTGATGAAGTCCATTCCCATTTCGATTGACGACAAATAACTGCACATCGCCCTCAGGTCCAGATGCATAGAGGATTTGTTTTCCATCAGGCGACCAGGTGGGGTCCCAGCCAAAAACCCGAGGAATGTTGCCCGCATTTTCGCCATTCCGGTCCATAACCATGACTTGAAACTGTCCATTGTTTGGATTGCCTCGCGTAAATGTGATTGAGGATCCATCCGGGGAAACCTCAGGCGCATTCAACACACCCATTCTATTTGTCAGCCGGTCGACGCTGCTATCATTGAGATTGAGGCTGTAAATCTCATACACATTTTGTTCACGGAAACCTGCGTAAAGCACGCTTTGTCCATCAGGTGGAAGAGATGGATAGTAATGGCGCAAATTATCCTCAGCTGTCAGTCTGCGCATCCCGGAACCATCCGCGTTCATCATGCAGATTTGATCCATAGCTTGCACCTTGAAGAGTTGACAGGTAAAGACAATATGCCCGGCGAGTCCGTCTGAGGGAGATGGGAAAGGAATCGACGTCTGCCCGGACGGCAAGCCGAATGTAGGATTCGGTTGAGGAAGATCGAAAACGGGAGTCACAATCGAGTCGGTCACTGCGGGAGATGAAAGCGAGGAAGGAGTGGAGGCTTGCAGCGTGGCAAGCAGGTCTGGCGTTTGAGAAGAAGCAGGGGTGAACAGTCCACATCCCAAAAGGAAGATCAGCGCGATCATTATCCAAAAAAGTTTTGTTTTATTCATCATCCAATTCAATTGACTCGAGATAGAATTCTTCTCCCGATAATATTTTTGCGCCGTAGCTGCCACAATGAGGGCAATGTATTTTTCCATCGATGGGATGGTATTCCCTAAAGCAGGCCATGCATTGAACCTTTGCACTAATTAAACGAAAACGAAGTTGTGCCTGTTCCGCGAGCGTGCCTTTCCTAAGCTCATCCCAGTGTTGCTGAATGGAATTTTTGTCGAGTTCAGCAATCTTACCAACGGCAAGATGAACGGTCTTGATGCGTTTTGCATTCGACTCACGTGCTTTGAGAAGTGCTTTCGTCAAGATCGATTGGGTGGCTTGGAGTTCGCGCATACAGGTTTTAAAATAGTTCAGCCTCAAGCCAGTCTATCAACTAGATATGATCCTATCAATGAGGACTGGTGAGGCAGAAAATTTTCCTCAGGACGGTCTATAAGCCGCATTCTGTCCATGACGCCAAGGCGCCACTGTGCGATCATCTCTCTGGGCGACGCGTCGCCACGCCGCTCGGTGCGACCTACCCGGGACTGGCTCTCTCATCTCATGAGAGAGCACGTATGAAGACGAGCCGCCTCCCGCCATCCGCAGATGGCTTCGTCCCTGCTTGGTCTTGCTCCCGGCGGGGGTTACCTGGCCATCCACATTACTGCAGATGCCGGTGGTCTTTTACACCACCTTTTCACCATCACCCTCACCCCTTGCGGAGTGAGCTGGCTGTTTGTTTCTGTGGCCCTTGTCCGGCAGGTTAGCTCCTCACGGAGGGTTCCCCGCCCCGGGTGCTATCCGACGCCGTGCTCTATGGAGTGCGGACTTTCCTCGGTCCCGACAACGCAGGACCGCGATCGCCCAACCGACCTGAGGCGTCAATATCATACACGCGAGAGAACAGAGCGTCAACAGCTAGCAGGCATTTTCAAACAATCCTCATAAACAAGGAAGACCGTTGACAAGTTTGCAAATTGTCAAATTTCATTGGAGTTTTTCATAAAAGACATTAAAATAAGAATAGAAAGTATTAATTGAAAAGGATGGAGTGTCTGTGAGCAACTGGCCCGGGAAATACGTCATTGGTCTGACTGGAAACATCGCCACCGGCAAAAGCGTTGTGCGCCGTATGCTGGAGCATCTCGGCGCGTATACGATCGATGCGGACGCGCTCTCTCATCGTGTGATTTCCAAGGGGGCGCCAGGTTATCAACCGGTATTGAATACGTTCGGCTTATGGTTGCTCGACAAGGATGGACAGATCAACCGCAGCAAGCTTGGACACTTGGTTTTTGCGGATAAAGATGCGCTGAAACAACTGGAAGGGATCATCCATCCCTATGTTCTGCAGGCGATCGATATCCTTGCCAAGCGCGCCAGCCAGAGAGTCATTGTTGTGGAAGCGATCAAATTGCTTGAATCGGGGTTACGAGACCAATGCGATACCGTCTGGGTCACCGATGCCCCACAGCATATTCAGGTCGAACGCCTGATGCGCAAACGCGGCATGAGTCAGGAAGATGCCGCACAACGCGTCAATGCTCAAGCTGCCCAGAAGGAAAAGCTTTCCGCGGCGAACGTTGTCATTACCAACAATGGCTCTTATGACGATCTATGGAAACAAGTCAGTGAGGCCTGGAAAGCTGCCTCTCCCTCTGAGGAAGCCGGGTTCACTACGCAGGTCCTTTCCAAGCCAGTAGCCGGATCGCTCTCGCTCCAACGCGGGAAACCTCGTGATGCACAGAAGATCGCGGACTTGATCACCCGCCTTAGCAAAGGCAAACAAACGATGACCAAAGACGAAGCAATGGAAGCCTTCGGTGATAAAGCCTTCTTGTTGCTTCTCATGGATAATGATCTGGTTGGCATTGCCGGCTGGCAAGTGGAAAATCTGGTTGCGCGGACAACTGATCTATTCCTCGATCACAGAGTCCCCGCAGATAAAGCCTTACCGTTGATCATCCATGAGGTGGAGCGTGCCTCCGGTGACCTGCAATGTGAGGCCGCCTTGGTCTTCCCGCCTATCGATTTGGTCGGCTTTGATAGCGTGTGGAAACAATTGGGCTACGAACGACGTTCTCCTGATGGACTAGGTGTTCAGGCGTGGGAGGATGCCGCGCTTGAATCCATGCCGAAGGGTTCGGCTCTCTTTTTCAAACAGCTTCGCACAGATCGTGTTCTAAGACCCATATAAATAAATGGAGGTTTTATAAATCTCCCTTAAAGCACGAAAAAAACAGGGTGGGAAGGTGTTGCAAATCTGTGATAGAAACCGTCATGTATTCGGTGTTCTAAGCCCAGATTCAGCCGGCCAGACTATACTACCGCTTGTCTCATAAATTTCTAAACCTTGGAGCAAAATGTCGGATAGTTTCAGATTTTGGTTTAGATAATTATGCGGCACTCTGTGATTGACGCATCACGAATGGCAAATTTTCTTAATAACATTCTCTTTATATTCCAACGCCTCAACTGGTTGAGCGTTCTCGACATTCTGTTGGTGACGCTGATCTTCTTTATGTTGCTGTACTTCCTGCGGGATACACAGGCAATGGTTCTTCTACGAGGCATGATCTTTCTTGTCGTTGCCCTTGTACTGTTGACAACTCTGGTTGAACTCCCGGCATTCTCCTGGTTGATCCGAAGTTCATTACCTGCACTGCTGCTTTCCATCCCAGTTATCTTTGCACCCGAGATTCGGCGCGCCCTTGAACGGCTCGGCCGTGCAGGGACTGTCACTATCGTGCAATCTTCAAGTCGTGCAACAGACGAAGATGTTCAAAAAGTGATTAGAGCCGTGGTAGAAGCCGCGGCGCGCCTCTCCGCTCGCCAGCACGGCGCATTGATCGTGATCCAAAGAATGGATAACCTTGACCAATATATTGACACCGGCGTTCAAATGCGGGCGCATGTTACGCCTGAATTGCTTCTACAGATTTTCTATCCTGACACGCCATTGCATGATGGCGCGGTCATCATCGCACAGGGACGCATCGTTGCCGCGGCCTGTGTTATGCCCTTATCGGCAAGCGGAATCCTCAATCGCACTCCCGAGCGGCAAATGGGACTTCGTCACCGCGCCGCGTTGGGCATCTCCGAAGTTAGTGACGCGATATCGGTCGTCGTCTCAGAACAGAGTGGCTCCATTTCCATTTCCCATGCGGGTCGCATGATCCGCCGTATCGATCCGGAACGCCTCGAGAACATTCTTGTGGCTTTCTTCCGCCCGGATGCCACCGCACCGCAACGCCTATGGCTTCAACGATATTTTCCGTACCTTTTCCGCAAAGATGATTAATATGCGTTTGTTTGCGAGGAATCTTCGTACATTTCTCCTTGCCTTTGTCCTGGGTATCTCTGTTTGGGTATCAGCCGTCAGCGCGGCGGACCCTAATGAAGTGCGCGCCTATCCAAAACCTATTCCTCTCCAAGTGATTGGACAAGACCCATCACTCGTCATCACTAGTGAATTACCTCCCACCGTGGAGGTTTCTCTCCGCGCGCCGCGTTCTGTTTGGGAAACGCTCATCGCACGGGAGGATAGCGTGCGCGCCATCCTGGATTTAACCGGGCTCAGCGCGGGCGACCATACTGTGAATGTTCAGATCACGGTTGACATGCGACCTTATCAGATTGTTCTCGCGAATCCCACAATGCTTACTGTTAATCTGGAATCGATTACCACCCAAACGTTTCCGCTTGTCCTTTCGTTGGTGGGACAACCCGCGGCAGGCTATCAGGCTGGGGATGCCAGCATGGACTTAACTGAAGTCGTTGTTTCTGGACCCACGTCACTTATTCAGCAGGTCGCGCAAACGCGTGTCGTTGTCAATTTGGATGGCATACGGGAAAGCATCGATGAGTCACTCCAGATCCAGGTGGTTGATGGTCAGAACAAAACTCTAAAGGGATTAGCCATCAACCCTGAATCTGTTCGAGTAACTGTCCCCATCAGTCAACAAGGTGGATTCCGCGATGTAGCAGTGAAGGTTATTGTGCAGGGACAGCAGGCACCTGGCTATCGGATCGAAAATATCTCGGTTTTTCCACCGGTAATTACAGTCTTCGCAGAAGATTCTGAACTCGTGAACGCGTTGCCCGGCGTTGTCGAAACACAGCCACTCGATCTGCAGGATCGCCGCGAGAATGTTTCCTCCCGGCTTTCTTTGAACTTACCTGATAATATAACGATTATTGGTTCGAAGACTGTTCAGGTGCAAGTGAGCATCTCTCCGATTCAAACCAGTCTGACACTCTCCAATCAACCTATCAATGTCATTGGTCTCTCCGAAGGGCTGAACGCACAAGTTTTCCCGCAAGCTGTAGATGTAATTATCTCGGGACCCGTGCCCGTGCTGGATGCATTGCAATCTAAAGATATAACTGTATCTGTGGATTGCAAAGGATTGGGCGTTGGTGTCTATCAACTCGAACCAAAAGTCGACACATCGATGGATAATGTCTTGGTAGAATCCATTTTACCCAGCACGGTGGAAGTCGTCATCGCGCTGCCTGCTACCGCGACGCCAACAGCCTTCCCATAATAGAATAAGTAGAAAAAAACATGCCCAAACCAATTGTTGCACTCGTTGGTAGACCCAACGTAGGAAAAAGCACTTTGTTCAATCGCCTGGTGGGCGAGCGTCTTGCTATTGTGGATGATACACCCGGTACTACGCGTGACCGCCTATTCGGGGAAGCGGAATGGAACGGACGCGCGTTCCACGTTGTGGATACTGGAGGCATTGACCCCACACATGGTAGCAAGACCCCGCTTTCGATTGGTTCTGCTGATTTCATCGACGAGATCCGTCAGCAGGCAAAGGTCGCCATTGATGAAGCGGATGCAGTTCTGTTCGTCACGGATGGTGACACAGGCGTTACGGGGCCTGATCTTGAAGTGGCAGATATCCTGCGTCGCTCACAGAAAAAACTGGAGGATGGGACGTTCTGGCCTCCGATCTTCGTCGTCGTGAATAAAACGGAGTCAAGAGAACGCCGGGAGGAAGCGCCTCAATTTTATGAACTGGGGCTGGGTGAGCCATACCCGGTTTCCGCGGTCCATGGGACGGGGACAGGTGATCTGCTCGATGCGCTCGTGGCAGCCTTCCCTGAACAGGAAGCGGAAGAGGAAGATGAAAGTATCAAAATTGCCATTGTTGGCAAGCCGAATGCAGGCAAATCCAGTTTGTTGAACAAATTAGTGGGTGAAGCACGCGCGATTGTTAGTCCAATCCCAGGCACGACGCGCGATGCGACCGATACAAAAATTGACGTGAACGGCCTAGAAGTCACATTGATCGATACAGCAGGCATCCGCAAGCGCGGTAAGATCGAACACGGTGGCGTGGAGCAATTTAGTGTCCTGCGTTCGTTCAAAGCCATCGAGCGCGCAGACGTGGCTTTATTAATGATCGATGCCACGACAGGAATTACCGCCCAGGACGCGCATATCGCCGGCTTTATCCTGGAAGAATGGAAATCATGCGTGGTGATCGTCAACAAGTGGGATTTGGTTGAAAAAGATGCGTTCACCATGGAGGAATTCACGCGCAAGATCCGCGCCGACTTGAACTTCGTCGATTATGTGCCACTGTTGTTCATCTCTGCCAAGACCGGTCAACGCGTGGATCAGGTTATGCCGATGGCGTTGCGCGTGCAAGAGGAACGGCTCGCACGCTTGACTACCTCTAAAATCAATGAAGTGATCCACAAAGCGCAGGACGCGCATCCACATCCCTCGCACGCGGGACGACAATTGAAGATGTTCTACGGCACACAAGTCCGCTCTGACCCGCCGACGTTCATGATCTATGTCAACGATCCGAAGTTGATGCACTTCAGTTATTTGCGTTATCTGGAGAATCAAATCCGCGCGGAGTATGGATTCTTGGGAACACCGATACGGATTGTGACGAAGGGGAGGAGAGAATAGTGAGAAGTAAAAAGCTGTTGGTTATTAGCGGTAGCGATGGACAAGTTAGTGATCAGTGTTCAGTAAGCAGTGGACATAAATAAAAAGAAGAAAGATTGGAACTCTGATCTGGAAACATCCGTTTAAGTGATAAGCCGATATAAAACAGGAACATGGAACCAGGATCGGGAGGAAACCATTGAAGCAAATCTTGATGAGCCTGCTTAGCGGGATGCTATTTCTCACTGCCTGCGGGCAAGCTTCGCCCGCTATTCAAACCGCGCCAATTCCTGTTGTTG
>WNFU01011947.1_pt1 | contig 11833 bp, 10 predicted proteins | sample 5400121 | NCBI WGS metagenome assembly WNFU01 (sample SAMN13153360, study PRJNA577476) | soil metagenome | isolation source: 100 cm soil or saprolite under grassland replicate 1 | place: USA:California | collected 2016-06-15 | reverse complement strand
GTTGCCGTCGGGATCCTCGAAGATCGACCACCAGCCGAACGGCTGCTGGACGGGCGGCACGGGGAACTGCACGCCGCGGGCGGCCAGCTCCTTGTGGGTCTGCCGCAGGTCGTCGGTGTAGAAGAACACGTTGGAGGTCGGCAGGCTCGGGTCGGGGGCGGTCGGCCGCTCCCCCTGGCGGACGTCCAGGACCACCACGGTGGCCTTGTCGGGGGTGCGCACCTCCAGCCACCGCTCATCCCCATACGGGGCGTCCTGCGCGAGTTCGAAGCCCAGGGTCTCGGTCCAGAACTTCTTGGCCCGCTCCAGGTCCTCGACCTCCAGGACGACCTGACTGACACCAGCGATCACGGTTATCACCTCCTTTCACTCAGCTCGACACTTGCCATGTCCAGATGGGGGTGCGAGTCATCGGCGCGCCGTTACTCGTGCGTGGCCTGCCATGCACGGGCCTTGGCCGTTCGGGTCAGGCGGCGGCGCTGCGGGCGGTGGCGGCGGCCACCCCGCGTGCGTCGGTCGGCCTCGTCGACTTCGAGCAACAGGGCGAGTCGCTGCTTGGCGCGCCCCCCAGCCAAGTTCGGGATGCAGGAGATACAGGGGTTGGTCCTCCTTGTGGGGCGTGGTGGTCATGACGCCTCCTTGTTGGTCAGGTGACGATCGAGCCAGCCGGTGACCGCGGCGTCGACCCGTGCCGCGTCGGGAGTCTGCGGTGCCGGGTCCAGGCCAGGCTCCTCGGCCAGCGCGTCTCCCATCTCCGGTACCACCAGCAGTCCCACCCGACCGGGGTCGTGGTAGTGGCCGGCCAGCGTGTGCCACAGCCGCTCGGCCGGCTCGCGGACACCGGCGTCGTCGCGGGCGCCGGTCACCAGCAGCACCGCCGGCTGCGGGTCCCGCGCGGCGATCTGGTGCGCCCAGGCGACGAAGTCCAGCCGCTCGGCCACCGCCCGGGCCGCCTGGGTCCATTGGTCGTGCAGGCCGCGCCGTCGCTGGTTGGCCGCCACCACCCGCTTGAGCTGGACGGCCGGGCGCACCAGCGCCGCCGCCACAACCGGCACCTCACCCTCGGCCAAGGCCAACAGCGCGACCGCCGCACCCACCGACCCCCCGACCAGCCCGACGGGACCCACCTCCAGCTGCAGCCGGGCGCGCAGCGCCGCCACCACGGCCGGGAACTCGGCGAAGGCCCGCTCGACGATCGGGCCGAACAGCTCGCCCACGAAGTCTTCGACGCCCAGGCGCACAACCTCCTCCGGGCCGCCCGCGAGCGCGCGGGTGCCCACCATCGGCAGGCCCACATACACCCGCCACGCCGACAGTCGCGCCATCGGCAGCGCCGCGGCCATCGCCTGCTGGCTGCGCGGCGGGTCCAGCCCGTGCCAGGCCACCACCAGCGGCGCCCGCCGGGACCCACCGGCCGGCGACAGCGCCACGTACGGCACGCCGGCCGCCACCCCTGGCATCGGGACCGGTGAGCGGATGCCGCTGCCGTCCATACGTCCTCCGTGACTCGGCGCAGCGGGCAGCCAGCGCGCATGCCCGCGCGGATCGGCAACTTCCAGCACCCAGGACACCGCCACCGCACCCGGCACGTCCAACAGCTCTTCAGGGCCGTCTTGACAACCCGCGGTTGTCGGCCAAGCTCAGACCATGGAGCTGGACCTGACGCAGGTGCGCGCCTTTGTCGTCACCGCCGAGCAGCTGCACTTCGGCCGGGCGGCCGCCCGGCTGTTTCTCACCCAGCAGGCCCTCTCCAAGCGCATCCAGCGGCTGGAGCACACCCTCGGCGAGCCGTTGTTCGTCCGCGCCACTCGCGGGGTGGCGCTGAGCGACGCCGGCCACCGCTTCCTGCCGCACGCCAGAGCGCTCCTGGCCGCCGCCGACGCCGCCGCCCAGGCGGGCACGGCCGGCAGCCTGGCCGCTGCGGGTCGACGTCTGGGGCCACGTGCAGGCCCCGCTGCGGATGGTCCGCCGCCTGCTCAACGAAACCCCCGAGCTGCTGATCGAGCTGAGCATGCGTCGCAGCCTGGCGGCCGCCCTGCAGGCGCTGGGGCACGGCGAGATCGACGCCTGCTTCGGCCGCGTCCACGACCTGGACCCTCCCTGGCCGACCGGGCTGGCCGACCGGCCAATCCTGCTGGAGCGAGCAGCGGCTGCCGTCAATGCCGACCATCGGCTCGCCGACGTCTCCCTGCTGCACCCAGCCGACCTGGCCGAGTCCGTCATGTGGCTCCCCACCGGCGGCAGCTCCGCCGAGATGCTGGGAGGCTTTCGCCGGTTCGCCGACCACTTCGGCATCCCGGTGGACACCGGCGGTCAGAACCTCGGGCTGGAGCACGCCATCGACCAGCTCCGATGCGACCCGCGACGGTTCATCCTCTTCGGCGTCGACTGGCCCATCCCCACCGACGCGGGCATCCGGCTGCTCCCCCTCGACCCGACGCCGTGCTATCTGTGGTCGCTGATCTGGCGCGAGGGGGACCGACACCCGCTGCTGGGGCGGCTGCGCCAGCGCACGATCCAGACCGGACGGACCGAGGGGTGGCTCGCCTACGACTCCGAGCGCGACTGGTTGCCAGACCTCGACCTCGCCGACCTGCGCCGCCACGAGTAGGAAAGGTCGCCTTGGCGAACGTCCGCTATCGCCGCTGCTCAGAGCGCCAGGATGGTGGTGAGCCGCGGGTATCCGAACTCGTGTTTCGGGGTTATGCCGCAGGGTCGAGCTGGGTGAGCAGCAGGTCTGGGAATAGGTCGAGGGTGTGTGGGTCTGGGTGACCGTGCTGATATTGGGCGGCCAGCAGGCAACGGCGCAGCGCGGCGGGCATGTCGGCGACCGAGACGGTGCGCTTGGTGCGGTACCAGGGCGCGCGGGCACGGTGGGCGGCAAGGTCGTGGGCGGGCTGGCCGTGGCGGGCGTACCAGCAGATCGCCAGGCTCAGGCAGCACAGGCCAAAGGGGACCAGGCGCTGCACGGAGCGGCGGGTGCGGGTGCGGGTGCGGGTGCGGGCCTGGCCGACGCCGGCCAGGTGGCGGGCGTCAAGGAACGCCTGCTCTTGGGACCAGCGGTTGGCGTAGCGTTCGATGATCGTGGCTGGGGTGGCGGCAAGGTCGGTGGTGACCAGGGCCAGTTGGTAGCCGTCGGGGGCGCCGAGTGGGCGGCTGAGCACGACCTGGACGGGTTGGGCGCCCAGCGCGCCGTACCACAGGCAGCGCAGCGCCAGCACGTCCCGGTCCAGGGTCTTGCCGTAGCAGCGGACCCGGACAGCAGTCCACTGGTAGCGGGTCATGGCGGCAATGACGACCAGCTCCGGGAGCCGGTCGCCTTTGCGGCGTGGGCGGCCACGGCGGCCGGTTGGGGGCGGTGCTGGCTGGTAGAGGGCGGCGTCGCAGCGCAGCCGCGCGGTCACGGTGACCTGGGCGGGCAGTCCTCGCAAGGGCTTGCCGATGTAGGCGGCGTCGCCGACCAGGTGGACGGGGTGGTCGCCGAGGTGGCCACAGACCAGGTCCACCAGCTCGCGGGCCAGCAGTAGCGGGGTGCGGTCAGGGTCGCCGGGGATCCACAGCCGGGCCAGGATCGGCAGGCACACCGCCCGGTCAAGGAATGGCAGGTGGACGATGGCGCCGACCACGACCCAGCGGTGACCCCAGGCGGGCCGGTGGCGGCCGGGGCCAGCGCCGTCGTGGTGCCAGGCCGCGCCGTGCAGCTTGCGGCCGGTCCGGCGCCAGAGCGTGTCGTCGGTGGCCAGCACGATCGGGGCGCCAGCCGGGACCAACGTCGCGATGATGAGGTCCAGCAGCACCAGGCCGACCTGGTCAGCCGACCAGCGGGCGGTCGCAAAGAACCGGTAGGCGAGATCGTGGTGGCGCCGGCCGGCCAGCCGGGCACCGACCAGCATCCCGGTGACGGTGCGCTGGCCCGGCTGGGTCAGGAATCCGGCCACCAGCGCTTGGAAGGTCCGGAAGGTCGGTGCGGTGAAGCAGGGGCCGAACGCGATGAGCAGGTCGGCCAGCGAGCGCGGTAGGCTCGGCGTGGGCATCGGCGGTGACTCCTTGGCAGATGAGCCGCCGATGCTCGCTTGCTTGGCACTGCCAGGCAAGCCGGTCAACTCGGCCGGCCATCACCACCGAAAAACACGAAACACGAGATCCGAATGGTTGGTGTCGGAGGGTCGATTACTCCCATACCGTGGCTGGCGCCGACCGTTGTCTCGCTCCGCGAAGACTCTCCGACAACTTCCTGACAACGTCATGACAGCGCGGGCACCAGGTCGCGGTGCCAGCGCAGCGTGTTGGCGTTACCAATCGGTGGTGCCGGCGCTGCGAGAGCGGGCGGGTCAACGCCGCGAGGATGGCTCGGTCCGGCCCAGGTAGCGTGGCCGGTGACCGGTCGGCGCCGACCGGCGCGACGATGGCCTGCTGGCCGCCACGCTTGACACCCTGGACGCCCTTGGCCCCCTGCCCAAGCAACCGACGGCGCACCTGGACGCCGGCTACGACTACCAGCTGTGCCGTGCCCGCCGCGGCATGCCTGGCCGGACCGCCACGTGTGGGGTCCCCGCGTCGATCCAGGTCGGCCGCCGGCGGACGGTGGAGCGCTCGCATGCCTGGTTGAACGCCTTCGGCAGGCCGTCGGCCGCGCCGCCGACCGGGCCAAGCAGCCCCAGCCTGGGTCAGTGCCACCATTGGCGACCAGCGTAGAGAGCTGGCGAACCACCGTCGGCAGGCGGAAGCCCAGCTGCCGCTCGGACTCCGTAAGTTGGCTCGGTGTCGCTGGCGGGTAGCGCCGGTAGGGCCGCCGGAGACGGCCGTCCAGCGGCCGAGGCGACACCGCGGCCTGCACGCGCCCCAGCGATCCCACCGCCAATGATCACGCGCGTTGTCGGAGCGTTGTCACGAGCTGCCAGAGACCCTGGCGGGTCATCGTCAGCAGAGCAGACGGTGACCGCGGCAGAGGGCGGAACGGCCTGGAACCGGTCAGCGTGGCTTGACCTCGATGGGAACGCGCGGTGGGGCCTCCTCGGGAGGGGGAGAGCAGGGCGGGACGCGCAGGATGCGAGCGCTCCAGGCGGGCAGCCACCAGGTCCTGCGGCCGGACAGCGCGACGAGCGCCGGGACCAGCAGGCCGCGGATCACGGTGGCGTCGAGGAGGATGCCAGCACCAAAGGCTGTCGCCATGATCTTGATATCGATGATCGGGAAGTTGGACAGCGCCGCGAAGGCGAAGAAGAGGACCAGTGCGGCGCTGGTCACCAGCACTCCGACACGGCCGAGGCCTGCCACGATGGCGGCCCTAGTGGAGCCGGTCGCGTCGTACTCCTCCCGCATGCGGGAGAGCAGGAAGACCTCGTAGTCCATCGACAGGCCGAACAGGAACGCGAACACAATCGGCGGCACCCAGGTCGGCAGCGCCCCGAGCGCGGGGATGTCCCAGATCGTGTCGGAGCCGTAGCCGTTCTGCCAGACGAGCACGAGGACGCCGTATGCCGCGCCGATCGACAGGGCGTTGAGCAGGATCGCCTGGGCTGCCAGCACCAGCGAACGGAAGGCCCGGGCCAGCAGCGCCAGCGTGGCCAGGGCGATGATCGCCAACATCAGCGGGAAGCTCCCAAGGGTGGCCTCGGCGACGTCGATCTCCTGCGCGCCGACACCACCGACCCGAACCCCAGGAAAGTCGGCCGCCACCACCCCACGCACACGCTCGACGGTGGCCTCACCCTGGTCGAGGCTGGTTTCGACGTCCGGCAGAACGCTCACAAGCGCCGTCCCTCCGTGCCGCCAAGCCGGACTGTCCGGAGCGACCGCGGTGTGGACGCCATCGACGTCAGCGAGGCGGTCGGCCACGGAGGTCGGGGCAACGCCGCGTGGCACGAGGACCTCGATCGGGGTCAGCGCACCGCTCGGCAGGTTCGACTGGTCGAGGGTCGACAGGCCCTGATGGGCCGGACCGGCGCCGGTGAGCACGTGCGCGGGCGCCGAACCCAGCTGCATCCCGAACGCGGCTGCGACGAGCGGCGCGGTGATGACGATCGCACCGAGCACGGCGAGCCAAGGATGGCGGGCGACGGCGTTCGCCCAGCGAGTCCACAGCCGCCCCGCGGTCGCCGACCGCTTCTTACGCAGCGCCCGCCTGTCCAAGCGGGGACCCAACCTTGCCAAAATCACGGGTAGCAGGGTGAGCGTCACGGCCATGCTCACGAGCGGGATGAGCATGCTGCCCAACCCGACGCCGCGGATGAACGGCACGGGCAGGAGCACCAGCACGAGCAGGCCGACCGCGACGGTGAATCCGCTCAGCAGGACGGCGCGCCCGGCGGTCGCCATCGCCCGGTGCACCGACTCCTCGCGCTCGTGGCCGTGCGCCTGCTCTTCACGCCAGCGGGTTACGAGCAGCAACGAGTAGTCGACCGCGAGCCCCAGCCCGATGAGGGCGATGAGGAACTGGACGATGAGCAGGATGTCGGTGAACGTGGTCAGACCCAGGAGCAGGAGGAGCGTCGAGAGGATCGAGACGGCGGCGATGACGAGTGGCAGCAGCGCCAGGAGCGAGCCGAACACGAACGCGAGCACGACGAGGGCACCCAGGGCACCGACCAAGGTTTCGAACAGAACGCCGGTGTCGCCGTCGGTGCTGGGTCGCTCGCCGAGCTCGGCTGCGATCTGGTCGAGGCCGGTGACGCGGATAGTCGTGCCCTGGGGCAGGGCACGGCTCAGCGCCCCGGTGACGGCAGGTGCGAGATCCGTCGATTCGGCTCCCTCCTGCGGCGGGGTCGACACGACTCCGAAGATTGTCCTGCCGTCCGAGGACGCGAAGCCGCGGTCGCCGGTCGCCGGGTAGGAGACGACACGCAAGCCGCGCTGCTCGGCAAGACCGGTGAAGGCCTCCTCCAGGCCCTGCTCGACGCCGGGGCTGTCAACCGTGGTGCCCTCTGGCAGGGTGATCACGGGAACCAGAGGGTTGGTCACGCCGCCAGCGCCGTACAAGCGGAGGATCGCGGCGTTCGCCTCGTACCCGTCGTATCCAGGCAGCGAGACGTCCGTCGTCAGCCGGTCCGACACGACCGAGGCAGATGCGAAGCCTCCGATCATCATGACGAACCAGAACAGGGCTACGGCCAATGCCGGTCAGATAGGCGGGGAAGCACCCGTCCTGACCTGGGCAAACGTCGTGTGTTTGCACGGCGGGGTCGTCGTAACTGACCGGCATTGGGGCTACGGCGAGCTTGTGCGCAACCACGAAGTGGGACAAGCGGATCATGGGACGCCTTCTTCCGGGAGACGATGACGGTAGTCACCAAACCATGCGGCACCTGCCTCCACGCCGGCCGTGAGCGGCCCGATGACCTGGGACCCACAACCCGGCCAACGCCCCGGTGGGCAAGGGGCCGACGAGTCGAGGCGTTGTGCCGTTGACCAAGAACCCGACCAGCAGCCAGATCGCTACCGGCACTCCGACCGCGGGCGCCCACCGGCGCCGCAGCAGCACGACCACAGCTGCTGCGGCGATGGTGCCTACCAGGCCCGGCGGGATGACCGGAAAGTCGATGCCGGGCAGGATCTGGATGACGATGCCGGCCGCGACGGCGAACAAGCCGGCTGCGCACCGCCATCGGACGGGGTTGGGCAAGCGAGTGGTCATCGCGGGCCCGGCTATCGTGGCGTGGCGGTGGTCCGCGGGGTGCGGGAGCGCTGCACGGTGGTGGCGATGCCGCCGATCGCGCCGGTCGCGCCGGCCAGCAGCAGCAGCACCGTGCTGGCGAAGTCCCCGACCTCGGAGGGGTTGCCGAGCATGTCCCTGACCTCCTGGGACTGGGCGGCGCCGCCGACCGCGAAGGTGGCCACCGCCGCGGCCACCGCCGACATCCAGCGGCTGCGGATCGTCAACAGGCCGGCGGTGGTCGCCAGGAACAGCGCCCCCGACGCGATCGCGGGGGTGACCAGCCCGCCGAGGAACACGACCTTCCAGCCGGTGGCGGCCAGCAGCCCCCCAAAGCCGGCCAGGGTGAGCTTGCCGAGTCCGGTCAGGGGTGGGTGTGGTTGCATCATGGGCCTCCTTGTCAGTGGCACCGCCAGCACATATTTATCTTACTGTCTGTAAGAATAACTGGGAAGGGAACAGATGAGCCCGCGCCCCTACCGGCTCGGCCAGCGCCAGGCGACCACCGAGCAGACCCGCGCCCGCATCCTGGCCGCCGCCCACCGGCTCCTGGCGGCCGCCGGCGGCATCGCCGGCTTCACCGTCGAGGCCGTCGCCCGCCACGCCGACGTCTCCCGCATGACCGTCTACTACCAGTTTGGCTCCAAGGCCGGGCTGCTGGAGGCCCTGTTCGACCAGCTGGCCACCACCGGGGGGCTGCAGCAGGCCGCGCTCGCCGCGCTCAACCAGCCCGACCCGCTGGACGCGCTGGCCAGCTACATCGCCGCCTTCGGCCGCTTCTGGGCCGCCGAGCGGCTGGTGCTGCGCCGGCTGCGCAGCCTGGCCGCCCTCGACCCGGAACTGGCGCAGGGGGTCGGAGCCCGGGACGCACGCCGGCGGGCGGGGCTGGGGCTGCTGGCCGGACGGCTGGCCGACCGCTACGGCCACCCGCCCCACGACGCGCTCGAGGAGGCGGTGGTGGTGCTGCACATGCTGACCAGCTTCGAGACCTTCGACGCCCTGGCCGGGCCCGACCGCAGCCCCCAGGACCTCGCCCCCCAGGTGCACCGGCTTGCCGTCGCGGCCCTCGGGCTGCCCCAGCGGTGAGGGCGCTGTTGCAGTGCGCGAATGCACGGCATGTTGAAGCCTTGGCCTCCGCGAGGATCAGATCGCCACAGCCAGCTGGTCGAACGCGACGGCCAGCCGCCGGTTCACTGGCTCCTCGACCTGGTTGAGTTCGCCGGTCTGTCGTGCCGGATCCGCTCAGCGCTGGTCACCCTGGTTGGCGCCGTCCCACCCACAAAGCGAGGGCGCAATACCAGCGCCAGCCCATCTGAGATTCCGGACCGGGCGGGTCGGCCCGGCGGTTAGCCACAGCAAAGGTCTGCCACGGGTCGGTGGGTGTCCACGGTGACAACCTGCGCAGGGTCGTCCCTGGGAGGACTGCGGTCCGCCCACTGGGAGGTCCTGATGACCGTGATGACTCCCGGGGCGAGCTGCCCTGCTCGCTGTCAGAATGTCGTCACGATGCTCTCAGAGGATCCCGCCGACCGCCGAGACGCTGACACGATCACAGGGCTTGAAAGCACGCCGTGGTGACCTCCGGAGCAAAGCGGTCCTGCTGTCGCCGCTGCTCAGAGGGCTAGCGTCGTGGTGATGCGCGGGTATCCGAATGGTTCGTGTCGGAGGCCCGAATTCGACCATATGCCCACGAAAGCTCACCACGACGCTGCTGCCGTGAAGGCTACGGTCCGCTACCTTCCCGGCTCTAGTGTCCCGAGTTAGAGATTGGCTGTAGATATCGAGTGATGCTGTCGAGGATCTGGTCAGCGGTCTTGGTCCACACAAACGGCCTGGGAGCGTCGTTCCAGGTGTCGATCCAGGCCTGGATCGAGCGAGTCAACTCCGGGACCGACCGGTGGCTGCCACGCCGCAGCCACTTGGTCGTCAACTCCGCAAACCAGCGCTCCACCAGGTTCAACCAGGAACTGTAGGTCGGCGTGAAGTGCACATGGAAGCGGGGATGGGCGACCAGCCAGCGCCGGATCGCCGGGGTCTTGTGGGTGGAGGAGTCCTCGCAGATCACCTGCACGTCCAACGCGGCCGGCACCGCCTGGTCGACACGGTCCAGGAACCGCTTGAACTCCGCCGCCCGGTGCCGCGGGGTCATCTGCGAGATCACCAGGCCCGAGGCCAGGTTCAGCGCCGCATACAGGTTGGTGGTGCCATGCCGGGTGAAGTCGTGGCTGCGGCGCTGCGGCGTGGCGGGCATCAGCGGCAACACCGGCGCAGTGCGGTCCAGCGCCTGGATCTGGGACTTCTCGTCCGCGCACAGCACCACCGCCGCCTCGGGCGGGTTCAGGTACAGCCCGACGATGTCGCGGACCTTGTCGATGAACTGCGGGTCGGTGGACAGCTTCCAGGTCTCCACCAGGTGCGGCTTGAGGCCAAACGCCCGCCAGATGCGGCTGACCGCCGTTTGGCTCATGCCGGTGGCACGGGCCATCGACCGGGTCGACCAGTGGGTGGCGTTCCTGGGGGTCTCCTCCAAGGTCTTGACGATGACCCGCTCGACCTGCTCGTCGGTGATCGATCTGGGCACGCCCGGCCGCGGCTCGTCGCTCAATCCCTCCAGGCGGCGGGCGGCAAACCGGGTCCGCCACTTGCCGACCGTGACCGGATGCACGCCCAGTTGCTCGCCAACCGCCACGTTGGACAACCCCCCGGCGCAGGCCAGCACGATCCGGCAGCGCAACGCCAAGGCCTGGCTACTGGTGCGCCGCCGTGCCCACCGCTGCAGGGTCTGCCGCTCGTCGTCGGTCAGCATGATCTGCGCCGTTGGCCGTCCTTGACGGCGGCGCTTGGACTGTGGCTCCTCATTCATGACCGCAGTCTACTACTTCCATAGTGAATCTCTAACTCGGGACACTAGCCAGCCGATGCAGATGGGCAACGGCCACGGCCAACCCGCAGGCCGGACCCTCAGGTTCCAGCTTCCTGGCCGCATCTCCAGGGGACAGCTCAGCGTCGCGACCGGCTACCTCGCCCTCGGGTTGCTTGGGGTGACGCTGCTCATGGGGCCGGCCAATCTCCTGCTGCGCAGGCGCAATCCCGTCTCGAGCTCGCTGCGCCGTGACGTCGGGACGTGGACAGCCATCGCAAGCGTCGCCCACGTAATCCTCGCGCTCCAGCCACACGGCGATCGCGGGATGTTCGGCTTTCTCGACTACTTCGTCGCCGCCGGCAGGCCGTTGACCAACAGCTTCGGCCTGGGGAACTGGACCGGGCTTGCCGCGCTGGTGATCGTGGTCGGGCTGCTGGCGATCTCCACCGACCGCGCCCTGCGGGAGCTCAAGGCCACGCGCTGGAAGCGCCTGCAGCGGCTCAACTACGCCCTGTTCGCGCTGGTTATCTTGCATGCGTTCTTCTACGGTGCACTGTTGCGGATGACATCGCCGTTCACGCTGCTGCTGTTTTGCGTGGTTATCGCGGTCTTCGCCGGGCAGGCGGTCGGGATCTGGCTGTGGCGGCGGAGGAACGCTCGCATGCAGGCGGGCCGCCCCAAACTCCGCTATTGACGCTGCATGCGCAGAGTGCTTGCATGCCTTGCTGTGAGCTCCTGGGGGAGGAGCTCCTCCCTGTTGGGCGCTTGGAGAGGGACTGTTGCATTGAGCCGGGAGGCATCGGCGGAGCCGAGCAAAGTGGAGGCTCTCCCTCGCAGACGGTGCCAAAGAAGCACTTGAACCACTCGATCGTGCCCATGATCGGCTGCGTCTGAGTGCCCGAGTGGAGAGCATCGGACGGGGTGATCGCTGAATGCAACAGCGCCCACGAAGAGCATCACGGACACTCTCAATGGGTGAGCGAGCGGCACACGGTGGCGCCGCCGGAGATATCGTCGCAGTGGATGAGCCCCTGGCATGAGAACGCGGCGTACCTTCCACCCTGACCGTGTTGGAAGGACGCCGGCGAGGCAAGCGCCGGCGAGGAAGGAACGCCGCGATGTTGAGTGTAATCGCAGACGACGCTGCCCAGGCCGAGTTGCGCCTGGACTTGGACGGACTGTTTAGGGAGGGCGCACGGCGGATGCTGGCGGTGGCGCTGGAGGCCGAGGTCGATGCCTACATCGCCGGCTACGCCGAGCAGGTCGACGAGCGCGGGCACCGGCTGGTGCGCCGCAACGGCCACGCCCCAGCCCGCACG